>OLPG01000264.1_pt1 | contig 56037 bp, 56 predicted proteins | sample 1672311 | NCBI WGS metagenome assembly OLPG01 (sample SAMEA3136670, study PRJEB25190) | human gut metagenome | biome: human gut; feature: human-associated habitat; material: faeces | place: Austria | collected 2013 | reverse complement strand
TCAGTGTATCACCAAGAAGATTAAATATCATAACTGTTATAAAAATTGCCACACCGGGAGCCAGTACCATCCACGGTGAAATCTGAAGCATGCTTCGTCCATCGTTGATCATGCTTCCCCATTCTGCTGCCGGAGGCTGCACACCAAGTCCCAGGAAAGAAAGTCCTGCAAGCTCCATCATCATAGTTCCTATATCTAAAACCGCAGTTACCAGAATCTGTCCTGCAATATTGGGCAGAATATGTTTAAAAAGGATTTTCGGCACACTGCTGCCTGACATTTTTACTGCCATCAGATACGGCGAATCTTTCTGCGCCAGTGTCAGTCCTCTTGCAAGTCTTGCAAACTTCGGCCATCCGATCACCGCCAGTGCAATGATCGCATTCTGTATTCCCCCACCCAGGACTCCTGCAACTGCCAGTGCAAAAACAAGACTTGGAAATGCAAGGAATAAATCTGAAATACGCATCAGCACTGTATCTGCAATTCCTCCACACCATCCACAGATCAGTCCAATCACTGTTCCCGTAACCGTAACAATTGAAACAAGCAGAAGCGTCGCATAAATACTTGTTGTACTTCCCACCAGAACTCTCGAAAACATATCTCTTCCGTAACGGTCTGTCCCCAGAATATGTTCTGCGCTCGGTGGCTTCTGCGCTAACAACAAATCCTGCGCATAAGGATCATATGGGCAGAGTTTTCGCGCAATGGCAGCAACAATAAGTAAGATCAGCGTCAGTACTGTAAAGAAAATCAATTTTTCCCTGATATGATTTTTCTTTATTTTCTGTTTCCTGACAGTAACTTTTTTTCCGCTCATGCCTGATCACCCCCTAATCTGACGCGGGGATCCAGATAATGATAAATGATATCCGTAATAAGATTCACAATAACGTAAATAATCGCCATCCATGCAACATACGCCTGAATGATCGGATAATCTCTCATAGTAATGGCATCTACTGCCATCTTTCCCACACCGTCCCACATAAAAATAGTCTCTACGATCGTGGTTCCGCCCAAAAGGCTTCCTATGGAAAGCGCAAGAAGTGTAATGATCGTAAGCATGGAAGATTTCATAACATTCTTCCATATGATCACACTTCCCCTTACGCCTCTTGCTCTGGCACCTTTTACATAATCTTTATTTAACTCCTCAAGTATCGTAGCCCGCACCTGTCTGGTGTATTTGGAAGCCATTGAGATTGCCAGTGTTAAAGTTGGAAGCACAAGACTCAACGCAGTATTATCCGTAGTTATGACCGGAAACCACCCAAGCCGTATTGACAGAAAATACATTAATACCAATGCTGCAAAAAAGTTCGGCATCGAGTTTCCGATGAAGCTGAAGAATCGTATCAGATAATCAATCCAACGGTTATGTTTTACTGCCGAAAGAATTCCCAGTGGAATAGAAATAAGCATTGTCAGTAATACAGAAGAAATCGTCAGAAGAATCGTGGCAGGAAGTTTTTCCACGAAAGTATCATAAACATCTCTTTTTGATACATAGCTGATTCCCATATCTCCGGTCGCAATTCCTGTGAACCATTTCGCATACTGGACAAGAAACGGCTGATCCAGACCATATTCTTTCCTTGTCTCATCAATCACTTCCTGCGAAACTGCCGAACCTGCATTTTCATACATATAGGTAACAGCATCCCCTCCTGCCACGCGCATCATGGCAAATGACAAAAAAGTGATTCCGATCAGAACCGGAATCAGCAGAAGAAGTCTTTTTACAATATATTTTATCATAAGTTCTCCTTTTTCATGTGACACTATACATCCTGTCTACAGCATCACATTCTGCGGATTTTGCAGAATTTCTTAACTGTTCAGTATCTTCTCTGAAAAGTGAGCTGCTGAATAGTTACAAAATTTCTACAAATCCACAGATAAGTCTAGCAAAAGACAAAAAAGCACACAACCCCACGGGAGGGTTATGTGCCATTCTTAATTTGAATATATTTCAGGTGTTTTGGAATAAGTCTTATTTAACTTTTCGGAAGTCTGCCCTTTAAGAACGTCAGAAATTCTTCTACACTGTCATCTGTTTTTTCGCCTTTGTGGAGAATATAACCAAAAATAACTTTATTATCCCCCAGCTCCAGCGGGATTCCCGGGGTAGTTCCTGTTTTGTTTTCTGAGAGGTAACTTCCGCTTACATTGGAAACTTTGCTGTTCTTCAGCATTTTTTCCATAATATAATCGCTGTTGGTCAGGACAGAAATATCCAAATCTTTCCATTGAAAAGCATTCTCCTGCACGGAACCAATATCAAAAAATTCATCCTGATAATTCTGAATAAATCTGCTTCCCTCCAGTTCTTCCAACTGAACTCTCTCTTTTCCTGAATCATAAAATTCTGTTTTCCGTCCCGGATAAAAGATCACATCTGTCTCATACATCGGTACAAATTCCATCTTATTCTTCGCCAGTTCATGCAGAAAATTCTCCTGCTGATGACTCAGAATATAGACAAATCCTATATCGTCCATGTAATCCCGCACTCTCTCCATCACGCTTCTGACCCCTGCTGTCGTCAGTTGAAAATGGTAGTTCTTTTCGAATGTTTCATTATAGAAATCCACGAACTGATTTGCAAACCAGGAACTTGGATTCATGGAGATTCTGACCCACTTCGTCATCCCTCTGGAAGCCATATTCTCAAGTACATCTATTTCATTTGTGATCCTGCATGCGTATTGATAAAATTTCTGCCCCTGAACGGTCAGACGGATTCCTCTCGGAAGCCTCTCAAAAAGCTGCATTCCCAGAGTATCCTCCAGAGATTTTATTACTTTGCTCACACTTGGCTGCGTAGAATACAGAATTTTCGCAGCATCACTGAACGACCCGGTCTGCGCACATGCCACGAAATACTGCAATTGTTTCAAATCCATAAAATGTCCCTCTTCCATCTGGAAAAAACAGTTTCCGCAAACCGCCCTTTCTCTTCCAGATGGTTCTTCTTGTTTTCCTTTTATTATCTCAAAATTTCATTTTTTATCAAGTACAAATTTTCAATCGTAAACACAAAACTCAAGCGCATATTCGCAATTGAAATACAGAATTTACTTGATTCGAAAAACATCAAAGAATGATTTCTTTTAATATCACCCAAATAGAATATTACGGAATCATTTTTCATAATAAATAAATATATAGAATTATTCGCTCCACTGTCTGCGTGTTCTTTCAGCCAGACAGAATATAAAAAATACAGCTCAGTTTTCATTAATGGCCTTTTACTGTCTCTGAAACTTGAGCTGTATTTTTCCATGCAGATAAAGGCGTCTCCTTACTGCATCTTATTTTTTCTCAGAAAAATCATCCCTGCTGTCCGTTTGCCTGGCGAATCATATCTTCGACTACGATATCAAAGATTTCTCCGATAGAATTACAATATTCCAGAATCTTCCAAGGTTCATTTGTGTGGAAATGAATTTTCACCAGGTCTTCATCTCCTGCTGCAATGAGGCTGTTTCCCTCAAAGTGTTCTGTGATGTAATCTGATATTTCATCCTCATCCAGATCTTCATCTCTTCTTTCAATTAATAACTGTGTGTCATAACGATATGCAAACTGATCGTCTTCTGCGTCAATTGAATGTATTGCCATTTTATTAGACCTCCGATATCAATTCTCTGTAATTTCTTCTATGCAGCTATTGACAGTTAGCTGTATTTAACATTATTATACCACTATTTTTTCAAAAATCCATCCATGACCAATGAAAAATTCTATACTCTGTGATCTTCTGCCATTATCCAGGCAAATGCTTTCGCAGTTCTTATATCTGGTTCCTTAAAATGACTTCCCTGATTCCACTCCAAAGTACAGTTTATTCCACACTCTCTAAGCCACTCGTATCCCATTCGGATACAGTTCCCAACCTGCGACATCACAGGATTTCTTGTTTTTTCTTCTCTGTCTCCAAGGCTTAGGTAAACTGTCTTACTTTTTATCTCGTGTTCTTTCATATAATCAATAAATCCTGGAAACCAGACAGATGGCGAAGCGGCGGCAACTCCGGAGAATATGTCTGTTTGGTATGCTGTCCATATTGAAAATAAACCTGCAAGAGAATATCCGCCGATGTAGTATGTCTTGCTTTTGTCTGTGCATAATGTCAGAATCTGTTCCAGTGTCCTGGCAGCACCATCACCAAAGTCTTCATTTCCAAACACCGCCGGTGCTTTCCATGGGGACAGCTCATGGTTCCAGTCATCAACTTTCGCAGCAATGAACCTGAAACCTATTGAAGTCCGTTTTCTGATTTCCTCAACTTCATTCTCAAGAACAGATAATTCATGGTCACCAGTCAACTGGATCAAAACAATATCCGCAGCTGGATTTCCATACTCATATATAGTCACCATTGCTTTTTTCTCCATAACAATAATATTCTGTATCCATAATATCCTGCCAACAAACACCCTTAAAATTTTCTATTTTTATTGTATCCATTTTTTTAATGCCGCTGAAACTTTTTTATCGATATCTTTTCTTGCTGCTTCACATTCATCCGGATATTCTTTTGCAGCTCTGAAAACGAACTTCAGGACAAATTTAACGCCTATAGGCAATGCGATACGCAGCATGGATTCCGGTAATACGAAATGGGTGCCGTGCTCATAGATCAGGGTTTCATATTCACAGGTATGAGGGCGTTCTTTTAATCGCTGCTCCATACGGCAGATCTTTCCACAATTTTCCCTCTTTATAATGCTTCCTGCAAAGCGCTACATAGCTTTCATTCGAGCCAAGCATAATCTGTGCGCCTTCCCGGACGATTTTTCCGTTGGCATATCTGGTATTGCACTGTGCCCGCTTTCCACACCAGCAGACGGTCGGGACTTCTTCTATGACATCTGCGATTTCCATAAGCCGCATGGAACCAGGAAATAAATGATTCAGGAAATCTGTACGAAGCCCATAACAAAGAACCGGAATATTATAGAAATCCACGATATCAGATAAGGTGTCTACTTCTTCCGGTGAAAGAAACTGTGCTTCATCTACCAGAATCGCATCTACCCTTTTTCCATGATACGTATATTCCGAAATTTCATCATCCCAGAATTCAGCAATTTCTTTTAAGAACTCATCCACATATTCAGCCGGAGCTGACAACCCAATCCGGGACTGAATTTCATGTTCCCCATCCCGGTTGTCAGTCCTCGGTTTTAACAATACCGCATACTGACCACGCTCTTCATAATTATATCGAACCATCAAAATATTAGCAGATTTCGAACTGCCCATTGCTCCGTATCTGAAATATAATTTTGCCATTTTTTCTAACCATTCCTACTTACTTATCAAAATTTTTCTTTGTATTTTCAGACTCTCTCTGCAGTCTCATCTAATAATGTTTCATTTTTTACAGCTTCGCACAAATAAGATCATAAACAGCCCGCATAAGTTCTTTTCCTGCGCGACATTCTGCGACAAATGAGATGACTGCATTTTTTTCCGGGAAAATCATTGATATCTGGCAATATTTGCCATCTGCGCGGAAAGAATTGTACTCACCCCGCCAGAAAAGATAGCCGTAATGTTTTACATCCGCTGCTTTCGTACTTTCCTCTATCCATTTTTCAGACAGTATCTGTCTGCCATTCCATTTTCCTTTATTAAGATAGAAAAGTCCAAACTTGTGTAATTCAGAAAGTGTAAGAAATAATCCACCTGCGCCAAAACTGTTTCCTAACGGGTCTGTTTCCCAGGTAGGACGTTTAATCTCAAGATGAGAAAAAAGTCTTGGTGTAAGATATGAGACAAGGTCACATCCGGAACGTCTCTGCACAAGAATACCCGCAAGATATGGACCAACATTGTTATACACAAAATGCGTCCCCGGTTTATATTTAAATGGAATCGATAAGGACATTTTTACCCAGTCATCCTCTTTATACAAAGGACGCTGCTCTCCCATAAGACTTCCCTGTTCCTGCCCCAGACACATAGTCAGAAGATCACGAACCGTTGCTGCTTTCAGATTATCATCAATAAAATCCGGTAAATCTTCTGAAAAGACATCTGTAAGTTTTTCCTCAAGACTGATCAGCCCCTCCTGAACCGCAAACCCTACTGCACATGAAGTAAAGCTCTTCGTTGCAGAATAAATATTTCTCCTGCACTCCGGCTCACTATGCCATTCTGCAATAAGTTCTCCATTCTGAGTAACCTTAATTCCAAGAACATTTAGCTTTTTTGCAACTTCTATAAATTCGGAAATATCCATACCTATATACCTCCATCCGTCGTTCTTTTTACCCTGTTTTTTATCTATTTTATCACAAATTCTATGTTATTGTACCTTTTTGCCTCAAAAAACAAAGAACAGCAGGAGAAACATTTTGCTTCTCTTGTTGTTCTTTATTTTTACAGTGCTTTAAACATTGAAAATGACTTAACCAACAATTTTATATACTAACTGAAAATTACACATTTCCGCATATACGGTACTGATTATTTCAAACGCACTGGTATGACCATCTCTCAGCTTCGCAAATTTTTTTATATGAAACAGATGAGGCAGCTCACATTGATGAAATTATCTCTCTTCTGAAAGATCAGGAAGAAATTGTAAAAGAAAAACTGGTTCAGCTTCAGAAAGATTCAGCGCATGTCCATCACAAAGTAGAACACTACTCTGCAATTAAACATGCGCTGGAAAATAATCTTCCCATGCCGTTGTGGGTAGATGAAGAATAGTTTTCAGATTTTTTGATAAAGTTTCGATGTAATGGGGTATTATCTATTTTTCGATTATGGAATCAGCACCTCTTCGACTCCATAGTTCTGTTTTTTCCCAGATATCTATATACTTTTTCCTTATATCTGATATATCCGTCTCCAAAAGCTTCCTCCAGAAAAACTTCCTCTACATATACAATCTGCAGATGAAACATAAGAATTGCAAACGCAGACACAATAAGCGAAATCCAGTTAAAGAACATTAACAGTATCCCTATATATACCAGATCAAATCCAAGAAATGCAGGATTGCGGCTTATCTGGTAGATTCCATCTGTCACCAGTTCTGTTTTATCTGTTTCTGAAACACCTGCACGCCAGCTGTCTTTCATTGTCAGCACTGAAATGACAAATACTATATCACCTGCCGTTGCAATTACAGACCCTGCATATCTCAGCATTCCGGATAATATGGAATAGTTTGTATAAATGCTCAGCATCTCTGTTAAAGGAACAAATATTGTTGCCACTTTCATGATAAGCTCAATCGCTTTTGACCTGCCTGTTTTTCCCTTTCCAATCTGGTCTGTCTGGATTCCTTTTTTCTTCTGTAGGAACATTTTTCCAAAATAACATCCGTAAAATAGTAACAGTATAATAATTGCAGCTATCTAAAAACCATTTCTCATCCTCCCCTAAAGCGCAGTTCCTTTCCTCGGAACAAATAAATGGCTCATATCTGTATGCTCCAGCTTAAGTAGAGCAATTTTTTTATCAATACCGCCTGCGTATCCAGTCAGACTGCCATTCGTGCCGACTACACGGTGGCAGGGAATGATAATGGAAATCTCGTTATGTCCCACTGCACCGCCTACTGCCTGTGCGGACATATGTGGGGCATTCTGCATTTCTGCCAATTGTCTGGCAATCTCTCCATATGTGGTTGTCTGTCCATAGGGAATCTGCAATAATATCTGCCACACTGCCTGCCTGAATGTTGATCCGGTTGGATGAAGCGGTGGAGTAAATTTCGGTTCTTCACCAGAGAAATACTCATCCAGCCATCTTTTTACCTCAATGAGAATTGGTGTTTCCTGAGAAATCCGCTCATCTGGAAGTGTATTTGCAAAATATTTCTGTCCCTCAAACCACAAACCTGTAAGTCCGATTTCATCAGCAGCCAGTAAAATATTACCTAATTCTGATTTGTATGTACAAGTATATATCATATTCGCCCCCTCAAATATAAATAAAATATTACTTATCTATGCCTTCCTTGTGAAAGAATGCCTCTATCTGCTTTAAAGGTATCCTATTACATCACAAGTGCCGCAATGCCTGCCAGCACCGCCGAGATTACAGCCATGCCAACTGTTCCCCCAATCCATTTCCTGCGTTTATCTTCGCTGCTGATATATGGCCTGAGGTCTTCTGTTCCCAGAATGGTCCATGCTTTTGTATGGCCTACCCAATAGTCATCAACCAGAAAACGATCCATCAGATTCATTACAGATAAGATCACAAACATCTGCCAGAAACCAGACCAGAAATCTCTTGCACCATTCCAACTGCACCGTTTCGAATTCCGAACGCGCAAATTCCCATCAATAAAATTCCGAGGATCAATCCCTCCACAAGCACCTGAGCTATCACATTCTTTCTCCTCCCTCTACCTGATAATTGTTTTTCCTGCCTCATCCTGTTAGTCTGCACTTACTGTTATTCTATCACAACTTCTGCCATAACTTCAACTTTTCATCCTGTCTTTTATTCCTTTTTGACTTTTTCAGAAATATATGATAATGTTAGTTAGAGGCATCTAACCATTTATTTTAACCGAAGCAGGTAAATCCCCTGCTTCAATTACAAAAAACAATAAGCAGTGGAAGGATATATTATAGCAATTATCGGATTATGGACAAGTATCAATGCGGATCATTGTATCTGCTCAGTTTTTAAGGAGACGATTGTATGACACCTGAAAAATATAAACAACTATCTATCAAAGAATTCACTCAGGCAGCCAAAGTTTATGACAGCGGACATGCCGGTATTTATGAAATGTGTAGGGATGACTATCCGCCAATTCTGGCAGAACTTGAGAAAGAATCTTTTCACGATGTTCTGGACTGCGGATGTGGAACTGGTCCAATAATCCAACTGCTTCATGAAAAGTATCCTGAGAAACATTACGTTGGTCTTGACCTCACTCCTGAGATGATCAATGTCGCTCAGGCAAAGAAACTTTCCAACACGGAATTTCTTGTTGGGGACAGTGAGAATCTGCCTTTTGCAGAGAAATCTTTTGATACAGTCATCTGTTCAAACAGCTTCCACCACTATCCTAATCCGCAGGACTTTTTCAATAGCGCATATCGTGTTCTGCGAAAAGGTGGTCGTCTGGTTCTGCGTGACTATACCTCTTCGGATTTTGTAGTCTGGCTGATGAACCATCTGGAAATGCCGCTGGCTAATCTGTTCGGACACGGTGATGTGAAAATACACAAAGCATCGGAGTTTGTTGCTATGGCAGAAAAAGCCGGTTTTACAGTGCTGACTATGGAAAAGCAGAAAGGATTCCGGGCACATCTTGTTGCACGGAAATAATAGCTATATGACAAAAGTCTCATGCTTATTGCTGTTACAATTAAACATGAGACTTTTATACTTTAAGTCAGGCAGATATTCGAAATTGAAGCAGGGTACTTACTTGATTCGGTTAAATTTATCATATACTTTTACGCATATCCTCATTGATGATATACAGTCTGAATCTTTCGTTCCAAGATAGAATAAAATCTACATCTGCATAAAACCAGACATCATACACCCGCCTGCCGCACCCGCTTCCATTACCTGCCGCAGACGTTCCAGATTAATTCCCCCGATTGCATACACCGGCACCGGACAGGCTTTGCAGATTTCTGTGACAAATCCCAGACCTTTTCCTTTCAGTCCTTTTTTACATTCTGTTTCAAAAATTGTCCCAAGAATAATCTGTGTAGCTCCGTTTTCTACAGCAACGTTCATATCTTCCATACTGTGACAGGAAACACTGATTTCCTGAAAATCTTTTCTAAGCTGACTACGTTCTTCTTTACTCATAGCCATAAGTACCGGTATAGATATGTGAATCTGTCTGCATCCTAATCTGTTCGCCACTGAAATTCTGGAATGCAGAAAGCAACCTACACCGCTTTCTTTACACATTCCCAAAATTCTTTCTCCCAGTATCTCATACTCTTCATCTGACAGATCTTTCTCTCTTAAGATCACTGCATGGGGATGCAGATGAATCACTTTCTGCATCTGTTCAAGAAAATCTCCCTGCACCAATATGCGATTTGTAATCGCAATGGTATGTTCATATTCTTTACACATAAATATAATCATTCAGAACCGGCTGCAAGCCGCCCTGCTCCATGTCATCATACATTTTACTGAAAGAACGGTCATCGTTGATCTCAAACTGTTCGTCTCCGACATCCGCATCTTCTTTTCCCTCATATTTTTCTTCATGATCACCAATTCCGGTGGAAACACCTGCTGAAACCTTGGTTGCACAAATCTTTGTGATTCCATTTCGAAACTCAGCACTCTCACGACTGGACACGGTAATTCCCGCAAATGGCAGAAAGATACGGTATGCACATAATACCTGACAGAGTTCTTTCTCTCCCACATCACGCGGATTGATCTTGTCATTATTCACGATCGGACGTAAGCGCGGACAGCTTAAAGATAACTCTGCATGGGGATATTTACGGTTAATGTAATACACATGAAGCGCAGTAGCCAATGCATCTTTTCGGAAGTCGTCAAGCCCCAGAAGTGCCGAAAATCCGGCTCCTCTCATGCCTCCCATTAATGCACGTTCCTGTGCATCAAAACGGTATGGCCAGACACGTTTATGCCCCATAAGATGAAGCGTCTCGTATTTATCAGTATGATAAGTCTCCTGAAAAACTGTTACATAATCCACACCGCATTCATGGAGATATTGATACTCATCCACATTCACCGGATAAATCTCGATACCGATATTTTTGAAATATTTTTTCGCAATTTTTACAGCTTCCCCGATGTATTTCACATCAGAATAAGCACGGCTTTCACCGGTCAGTATCAGGATTTCTTCCATCCCTGTTCTGGCAATGACCTGCATTTCATGTTCGATTTCTTCAAATGTCAGCTTCTTCCGTCGGATGTTATTATAGCAGTTGAATCCGCAGTAAATACAATAATTCTGGCAATAGTTTGCAATATATAACGGTGTAAAAATGTACACTGTATTCCCAAAATGGTTCCTGGTAATCTCTTCTGCTTTTCTTGCCATCTGCTCAAGATACGGTGCCGCTGCCGGGGATAAAAGTGCTTTAAAATCCTCGATGGAACATGACTCATGAGAAAGTGCCCGTTCTACATCATTCGTTGTATATGCATCGTAATCGTACTCATCCATCGCCCGAAGTACTTTATCTTTGATATCTGATTCAATGACCTGCATGCCTTCCATATACTCCATATGGTTGGTACGAAAGGACGGATCTTGTTCCAGACGGTGTTTTCTCTCCAGTGCTGCCGGTGGGAGTTTATCACTGTCTACAAAATATACCTGGTTTTCCTCATTCATAATTTCAGCTTCCCCCTTAGCGTAAAAATCCAGTCAGCGGGTCGGATGCGCTTCCGCCTCTGGCAAGTACTCTTCCCATTCCGGTAAGATAAGCTTTTCGACCTGCTTCGATGGCCAGTTTAAATGCTGCTGCCATCTCCGGTACATCTCCTGCTGTGGCGATTGCTGTATTTGCCATGATTGCTGCTGCTCCCATTTCCATAGCTTCACATGCCTGTGATGGTTTTCCGATCCCTGCGTCTACAATGATGGGCAGATCAATCTCATCGATCAGTACCTGAATCATGGCTTTTGTTGCCAGTCCTTTGTTACTTCCGATCGGTGCAGCCAATGGCATAACCGCTGCTGCTCCGGCATTCTGGAGATCCCTTGCCACATTTAAATCCGGATTCATATATGGCAGCACAACGAAGCCTTCCTTTGCCAGAATTTCTGTTGCTTTGACTGTCTCATAATTATCCGGAAAAAGATATTTTGCATCACGCATAATTTCTATTTTTACAAAATCTCCGCATCCCATGGCTCTGCTCAGCCTTGCGATTCTGACAGCTTCTTCGGCATTTCTCGCACCAGATGTATTTGGAAGAAGTGTGACTCCTTTCGGGATGAAATCCAGGATATTATCCTTTTCCTGAGTATTTGCACGTCGAAGTGCAAGGGTAATAATCTCTGCACCGCCCTGTTCAACTGCTGCCTTAATCAGATTCAGGTTATATTTTCCTGATCCGAGAATAAATCGACTCTTAAATTCTTTTCCGCCTAATACAAATTTATCTTCCATTGTGTTTTCTCCTCTTTTTCAGTCATATTCTATAAATTTTCAGGCTCTTTTTCAGCCTCCTCCGACAAATCGTAAAACTTCGATCACATCTTCATCCTGAATTGTCACGCTTCCGAACTGCTCTTTCTGGATGATCTCTAAATTTCGTTCTACCACCAGATGCTCCGGATTAAATCCGTTTTCTATCAGATACTCCAGCAGATTTTTCCCGGCAATTTCTTTTGCCTCTCCATTAATCTTTACCATGGATATGCTCCTTTCTAACACCATGAAAGTATACAAAAAGGCACCGGACAACATACTATTCCTGTTGTCCGGCGCCTGAAATGCTCTGTGAAAAGTGGTGCCCCCAGTTCACACAAAAAACAGAGAGCACGATACACAAGTCTATTCATTCACGACATGTATTTCCTATTTCCCTACGTTGGCATTATCCAAATCAGGTTCCAGGTCAAGACTAATCAAGTCTACTCTCAGCCCATCTGTTTGAGCTCCCTATTTGTGAGACATTATACAAAATTTAGAAACAATTTTCAAGCTTTTTTCAATATTTTTATTTATTACTTTATCACTATACTGCTTTAGTTATTATATGTAGACACCACTTTACAACTTTTTCATAAAAAAATATCGTACAGGACTTTCTGATATTTCTGCCCTATCAGAACGAACATTTTTCTGAGTACCGTACAAAAAGCGTACAGGAGTTTCGTTTTGAATTAAGTCAGGGCATTCGCAGTCAGATATTTTTTGCCACTTTCGTGAAAAATATCGAAACACATATAAAATCAAATGCCATGACAAAGGCCTTAAAACAGCTGATTCATCAACAAGTCTATCATTTATAAAGTTGTAAACTGGTGTTCTCCATAACAACTCCGCTGATGGTTGTCTTTCATAAATATAGTACTCCAATATAAAAATAAATTTCCAATAACGCCGATAAGCCTGCCGTTTTTGTTTCGACAGGCTTATGGAAATCATATATTTAAAGTTCTATATACATTCTTGCTTCATAAGGCTTTAAGATATTATCCTCTTGCTCTGCATAGTTGCTGATCAGAAGTTTCTTATCTTGCATTTCTTCCAGCATGTCGCAGGTTTCTGTTTCGCCGTAGAAGTTGCAGAACACGTAGAGTTTTGCGTCTTCTGTGGTTCGTTTGTAGACGAAGAGGTGTTCATTTTCTTCCAGAAGCATTTCGAAGTCTCCATCTACAAATACCGGGTATTCTTTTCGGAATGCGATCAGGTTCTTGTAGTATGTGAAAATGGAATTCTTATCGCTGGTCTGGGATTTTGCGTTGATGGTTTTGTAGTTTGGATTTACTTTGATCCATGGAGTGCCTGTGGTAAATCCTGCGTTTTCTGTGTCATCCCACTGCATTGGGGTTCTGGCATTGTCACGGCCTTTTACATAGATAGATTCCATGATATCTTCTTTGGCATAGCCTTTTTCCAGACGTTCTTTGTATAAGTTCAGGGTTTCGATGTCTTTGTAGTCTTCGATGTCAAATTTTACGTTGGTCATTCCGAGTTCTTCACCCTGGTAAACGTATGGAGTTCCCTGTAAACCGTGAAGTAATGTTGCAAGCATTTTGGCAGATTCTACACGGTATTCTTTGTCATTGCCCCAGCGGGAGACGATTCTTGGAAGATCATGGTTGTTCCAGAAGAGGCTGTTCCATCCGCATTTGTAGAGTTCTTTCTGCCATTTCTTGATGATCTGTTTAAATTTCATAAACGGGAATGGTGCAAGATCCCATTTCTCTTTTCCCTCCTGCTGGTCAAGGAGAATGTGTTCAAACTGGAATACCATGGAAAATTCGCTGCCGTCCGGGTTGCTGTAGAGTTTGGCAAGTTCGGTGGTTGCACCCCAGGTTTCGCCTACTGTGATCAGGTCGCCTTTCTGGAATGTGGCTTTGCTCATTTCACGGATGTAGTTGTGAAGCATCGGTCCGTTGGCTGTGATTTTCTTGTCCGGCTCTTTTGCGATCTGATCGATTACGTCCAGACGGAATCCGCCTACGCCTTTTTCCATCCATCCGTAGATCATATCAAATAATTCCTGTCTGACTTTCGGGTTGTCCCAGTTCAGGTCCGGCTGTTTCACTGAGAACTGGTGGAAGTAGTACTGTCCGAGTTCCGGAACCCACTCCCATGCAGAACCTCCGAAAGATGCTTTCATATCATTCGGCAGGACTCCTTCTACGCCGTCACGCCATATATAATAATCATGGTATGGATTATCTTTGCTTTTCTTTGCCTCTATGAACCATTTGTGTTCATCGGAAGAATGATTCAGCACAAGGTCCATGATCATGTAGATGCCGCGTTTCTTTCCCTCTTCGATGAGACGCTGCATGTCATCGAGGCATCCAAACATTGGATCGATGTCTGTGTAGTCTGAAATATCGTAGCCGTTGTCATCCTGTGGAGATTTGAAGACCGGTGATAACCAGATTGCACCGATTCCAAGGTCTTTCAGGTAATCCAGACGGCTGATGATTCCGTTGATATCTCCGATTCCGTCACCATTGCTGTCCTGGAAGCTCTTTGGGTAGATCTGGTATACTACGATTTTCTTCCACCATTTGTCTGCTGTGTTATTCTGTCCCATAAGTTTATGACCTCCGTTCGTATAATTAGATATCTTTATTATACAAAAATTTTGGACTGTGGTACAGAATAAAATATACAGAATCATATAAAATTATAATTTATCTGGCTGCAGATTTTCTGTTATTTACCTGCATGCTTTTAATTTCTTTTTGTTTTCATACATGGATTCGTCTGCTTCATGCAGAAGTTTCTCCAGGTCTTTGTGGCTTTCTGCGGTCCAGGCATAGCCGATGGCAGCGGAAATCGGGATGCTGCTTTTATCTCCGATCCATACTTTGGAGTTTTCTATTGCATTTACCGCTGATGCATTTTCATTCAGATATCGGATATGAAGTGTTTCTCCATCCGGTAAATCAAACAAATGAAATGCTCCTGTTCGTTTTCCCAGTGTGCTGTATATTCTCTGATCATCTACATAGATTTCATAATCTGTCCAGTGGGACTGGAGCATCATGACCCATTGTGTATCCTTGGGGTCGTCTGGAATCTGGCAGGTATAATCTACATTCTGGCTTCCCGATTCCTGTGCCAAGGTACCTTCTTCTGCGTGTACGGTTCCATAATAAACTTTTTGTGGTGACAGTTCTGTTTTTATTCCCAGAAACAATGCTGTCACCATACTGCATATAACCAGAAATATAAATATATTTTTTATCTTCTTCATAGGGCAACTTCCTTATTATATTATTTTCTGGAATTGCTATAGGTTCCCGGATAAGCAAAGTCTTCCGCTGACAGGTCCAGGCCATCGACAAGATAGATGAGTTTTCCTTCTGCATTTCTTTTGGACGTATACAGGTATCTGGTAGAATTCAGGCTTCGGATTTCATTCAGGCTGGCCTGAAGTTCTTTGTATCGCATTTTTCTGTTCTTGCATATCTTTATTTTCTTCTCTGAACACAGGTATTTTTTATTGTTTCATCTTGTTTTGTTCTGTTTACTATTGACTCATTTTGTGGTATCCTTATCTAGCAAGGTTTACGGGCTGCTGTTTATTCTGAAACGGCAGTCCTTACTGCGTACATTTTTGAAAGGGGTTTATTTATCATGGAAAAGAAAAAAAGCAGCTTTTCCGGACAGATCGGGTTTGTGCTGGCGGCTGCCGGCAGTGCTGTAGGTGTCGGTAATCTGTGGCGTTTCCCGTATCTGGCTGCAAAAGACGGCGGCGGACTTTTTCTGCTTATCTATCTTGTACTGGTGCTGACCTTTGGTTTCACACTGCTGACCTCAGATATCGCGATCGGACGCCGCACCAAGGAAAGTGCGATCGGTGCTTACACGAAGATGCACCCGAAATGGAAATTTCTGGGAATTCTTACTTTCCTGGTTCCGGTTCTCATTATGACTTATTATGCTGTAATCGGAGGATGGGTTACGAAATATGCTGTGATCTACCTGACCGGACATGCCAGCGATGCGGCTACGGATGGATATTTTACATCGTTTATCACCTCACCGGTAGCTCCTGTTGTTTTTGCACTGCTGTTTATGGCTGTAACTTCTCTGGTTGTTTATAACGGTGTGGAGGGTGGAATCGAACGTGTATCCAAGTATATGATGCCGATCCTGCTGGTGCTGGTCGTGGTAATCGCCGGCTATTCCCTGACACTGAAACATACCGATGAATCAGGACAGCTCCGAACTGGTGTGGAAGGTCTTCTTTATTATCTTACACCGCATTTCGAGGGGCTGACACTGAAGCGTTTCCTGCAGATCCTGCTGGATGCCATGAGCCAGTTATTCTTCTCACTGAGTGTTTCCATGGGCATTATGATCACTTATGGTTCCTATGTGAAGCCTGAAATCAATCTGAACAGAGCTGTAAATCAGATTGAGGTTTTTGATACCGGTGTAGCCCTGCTGGCCGGTGCAATGATCATTCCGGCTGTGTTTGTTTTCTCCGGTACCGATGGTATGAGTGCCGGTCCGAGTCTGATGTTTATTTCTCTGCCAAAAGTATTTGCGGCTATGGGAAAAGCGGGCAATGTAGTTGGTATTCTGTTCTTTGTCACTACTATTTTTGCCACACTCACTTCCTGTATCTCAGTACTGGAATCTATTACTGCAAACTGTATGGAAATTTTTCATACTACCAGAAAGAAAACCGTACTGGTACTGACTGTGATCTACCTGACTGCTTCTGCGGTGATCGCACTTGGTTACAGTATCTTCTATTTCGAAGTAAAGCTTCCGAACGGTTCTGTGGGACAGTTGCTGGATATCATGGATTACATCAGCAACAGTGTTATGATGCCGCTGATCGCACTGCTCTCTACGATCCTGATCGGATGGATCAAAACACCGGATTATGTAATTGAGGAGATGGAAAGCAGCGGAGATACCTTTCACAGAAAGAAACTGTACCGTATCATGATCCGATATGTGGCACCGGTTATGATGTTTATCCTGTTTTTACAGTCCACAGGAATTTTATCCTGATTTCCGACGTTCCGGCAAATATTTGAGAGCAGAAAAAACTCCTGCACGGAGGACTTTTTAAACCGCAAAAGTATTATCAGGTAATTTTCTGCGACAAAAAAATAGATTATACGGTTCGTAACTGTTCCGTATAATCTATTTTTATTTTTGCATATTTTTTTATGGCAAATCTGCGTTTTCAGGTCAGGCAGATATTCTTTCTTTGCTTCCTGACCTTAATTTATCTATCATACACTTTCCAGCATAATACGCAGAATTTCTTTATCTGTTTCTTTCATTCCCTCTTTCCCGATCTGTCCTACGCAACTGATGGTTTCTCCGGCTTCTTCCTGGAGGATTCCGGTGTATGGGGCATAGGACTGGCCGTTCATGGCAAGATGATGGGCAAGGTATGCTGCATCAAGGCTGGCTGCGATTTTGGCCGCGCAGGAGATTTTGGCTCCGTCGCAGATAATTCCCGGGATATTGGCGAGGGTGTTCTCGATGGTCTTTTTGATCACAGAAAGATCAGCACCTACCATATAAGTGATTCCGGCACCGGCTGCACAGGATGCGGAGACTGCACCGCAGAAAGCGGAAAGTTTGCCGATGTACTGTTTCTGATATACAGTTAAGAGATTGGAAAATACCAGTGCACGGTAAAGAACATAATCCGGCAGTTCCATCTCTCTTGCATAAACGATCAGCGGTACAGAACAGGCAATTCCCTGGTTTCCACTTCCAGAGTTGATGACTACCGGCATATCGCATCCGCCCATTCTGGCTTCGGATGCTGCGGCTGTGAGGCTTCGCATTTTGGTGAGCATGTCATTGGAATAGGTTTCACGGATCACACGGCCGATTCCCAGACCATATTTTCCGGTCATTCCCTCATGGGCGATTTGCATATTGCTGTGGATCTGATTCTCAAGCATCTCTCTGACATCTTCGATATTTACCGTGTCGGCAAATTCTTTAATATCTTCCAGATTTAACATTGCCCGGTCAGCCGTCAGTCCTTTGTCAGAAACTTCTCCTGATTCACCGTTTCCTTCTGTATCCAGCAGGATTTCCTGATTTTTCACAATCTTTGTGACATTGATGTGATCATATTTGATTTCCAGACTTACAGAGTCTTCTCCTGCATACATCTCAATAATGATGTGCAGTACAATCGGGGAATCAAGAAGTTCTACTTTACAGATTTTCTTCTCCAGAAGTTCCCGGCAGTGTTTTCTGTCTTCTTCATTTACTTTTGACAGTACTTCCATGTTCAGGGCTGCATCCCCGGCTACTGCGCCAAGGACAACACCTGCTTCAATTCCTGTCAGGCCGCCGGAATTTGGGATGATCACACAACGAACATTTTTTACAATGTTTCCACTGCAGTGTGCCACGATCCGTTCCGGTTCTTTTCCCAGAACTTCACGGGCTCTGGCAGCTCCATATGCCAGAGCAATGGGTTCTGTACATCCCATTGCAGGGATCATTTCTTCTTTCAGAATACCGATGTAATTCTGATATACTTCATTACTTACCATTGCAAAAATCTCCTGTTCATTCGTATTTATGACACGCTACAAAATGCCCTGCTTCCACTTCCCTCAGTGCAGGAACTTCCTGTCTGCATCTCTCTGTGCATCCCGGACATCTGTTGTGGAATCTGCATCCGCCGATTCCTCTTGACTGGACTCCTGTATCTGTCACAATCTTGTCCAGAGTCTTAATTCTTGGGTCCGGCACCGGAATAGAGGAGATCAGCATCTTTGTATAAGGATGCAGAGGATTGGAATAAAGCTTTTCTGCATCGGAAATCTCCATCAGGTTTCCAAGATAAAGAACACCGATCTCATCACAGATTTTCTGCACAACCTGAAGCTGGTGACTGATAAACAGATATGTCAGACCATACTTCTGCTGTAAATCCTGAAGCATCTGTACGATCTGCGCCTGAAGAGATACGTCCAGTGCAGAAATTGGTTCATCACAAACTACAAATTCCGGTTTGACAGAAAGCGCTCTGGCAATGGAAATTCTCTGTCTCTGTCCGCCGGAAAATTCATGAGGATATTTCAGAAGGTCCTGTTCTTTCAGGCCGACCACACGGATCAGTTCACGGGCACGTTCTTTTCGTTCTGCTGCAGTGTGCATCTTATGGATTTCCATTGGCTCACAGATGATATCCTGTACCGTATGACTCGGATCCAGGGAAGAATACGGGTCCTGAAATACGGACTGCATTTTCTTTCTGTATGACAAAAGTTCCTTTTCTGACATGGAGCCGATTTCTTTTCCCTCATAGAAAATCTCGCCGCCTGTCGGTTTATGATAACGCAGGATTGCTTTTCCGATTGTAGATTTCCCACTTCCGGATTCTCCTACCAAACCGAATGTTTTTCCCTTTTCGATCGTAAAGTTTACGTTGTCTACTGCTTTGAGAATCTCCGGCTTAAAGGAAAGGAGTTTCGATGATTTCCGCTTAAAATGTACCTGCAGATTCTTTACCTCGATCAGTGTTTCACTCATTTCTGCTCCTCCTTTCTGTGACAGCGGATTCTGTGTCCTGCCTTTGGTTCATAAAAGTCCGGAACACATTTCTCGCAGGCTGCATCTGCATATTTGCAGCGGTTCAGGAATGGACAGAGCAGTCCGCTGCTGTCTGAAAGATCTCTTTCGAGGAACTGTTCGAAGGTTCCGCCCACTCTCGGCATACTGGCGATCAGTGCCTGGGTATATGGATGTCCCGGATGAAGGAAAATGTCTTCCACCGCCCCCTCTTCCACCACGTAGCCTCCGCACATAACTGCCACCCGTTTACAGGTCTGTGCCACAACGCCCAGGTCATGGGTGATCAGAATGATGCTCATGCCGTTTTTCTTCTGAAGATCAAGAAGAAGGTGAAGAATCTGCGCCTGAATGGTTACATCAAGGGCAGTTGTCGGCTCATCTGCGATCAGAATCTGTGGATTGCTGCTCATTGCCATGGCGATCATGACACGCTGGCGCATTCCGCCGGAGAGTTCATGCGGATAACTTTTCATGGATTTCTCCGGGTCCGTGATCCCTACTGCTGCCAGCAGCTCTACGGCACGTTTCTTCGCTTCTGCTTTTGACATTTTCGTATGGCGGCGAATCAGTTCCACCATCTTGCTTCCGACTGTATAAACCGGATTTAAGGCAGAAAGAGAATCCTGAAAGATCATTGCGATCTCGCCTCCGCGGATTTCTCTTAACTCTGCTGCATTTTTCTTCAGGATATCTTCGCCTTTAAAAAGGATCTCTCCACCGAGAACTTTGCAGTTTGAAGTTCCCAGTCTCAGGATTGACTTGGTTGTTACACTTTTTCCACTTCCGGATTCTCCTACGATTCCGAAAAAATCCCCTTTCTCAATCGCAAATCCGGCATCTTTGACTGCCTGTGTCTCCCCTAAATCTGTAAAGAAAGACACTTTCAGGTTTTTCACTTCCAGTAATTTTTCCATTCTTTTGTCCTCCTTACTTTACTTTGGTTCAAACACTTTACGGAGTACTTCTCCGAGATAGTTAAAGCTGATTACCGTGATCAGGATGAGAAGTCCCGGGAAAACTGCCAGGTGCGGTGCCTGCTGGATATATCGCTGTGCATTGCTGAGCATACTTCCCCAGGATGCTGTCGGTGGCTGGATACCCAGGCCAAAGAAACTCAGGGCAGATTCCATGAGGATGGCATTTGCGATATTCATGGTCGCTGCGACAATGATCGTCGGCATGATGTTTGGCAGAATATGATGCAGGATCGTTGCTCCCTTTTTCTGTCCGGAAATCTTTGCATAGATGACATATTCCCGTTCGTTCAGGGAGATTGTCTCACCGCGGACAATTCTGGCAATGTTCATCCAGGTCAGGAATCCGATGATCAGGACGATATTCTGAAGTCCCGGTTTCAAATAAGCATTCATAACGATCATGATCAGGAAGGTCGGGAGGCTCATCAGTGCATCTACCAGACGCATCAGAACTGCATCCACTGCCCCACCCATAAATCCGCTGACAGAACCAACCAGTACACCGATGGCTGTAGACAGGATCATGGAAAGGAAACCAACCAGGAGGGAGGCTCTTCCTCCGTAAATGCATCTCGCCAGATAATCTCTTCCCATGTCATCAGTTCCAAACGGATGGCTCATGGATGGTCCCAGAAGTCGTTCTGTTGCACTCAACGCATTCGGGTCTACCGGATACAGAAAGGCAAAAATCGAGATCAGCGCAAGCAGGATGATGGCTGCTGCTCCTACAATAGCAAGTTTATTGGATTTGAATCCACGTTTGATATTTTTCCAGATATTTTCTCTCATTCTTCTGTCACCTCCTATGCTCCGGCCTTACGGATTCGTGGGTCAAAGACTGCATACAGCACATCTGCCAGAAGGTTTCCGGCAACAACCAAAAGTGCGGTAAACATGGTAATTCCCATGATCAGCGGGTAATCATACTGCATAACCGCAGTTACTGCAAGCTGCCCGATTCCCGGCCATGCAAAAACCTGCTCTGTGATGATCGCACCGGAAACCAGTGACTGAAGGCTCATACCAAGAACTGTGATCATCGGAAGCATGGCATTTTTCAGTACATGGTGGAAAAGGATTCCGGAATCTTTCATACCATAGGCGGTCTGCACCATGACATAGTCAGAGGACATTTCCGTGATCGTACTGCTGCGCAGATAGCGGATGTACTGGGACGCATTGGCGAAAGTCAGTACCGCACACGGCATGATCATATGGAGTACCAGATCCCCGAAAGAACGGTCCCCATCCGAGTGCATTCCGATACTTGGAAGAAGATGGAGATGAACACTCAGAAGATAGATCAGCATGATTCCGAACCAGAAAGTCGGAATAGAAACTCCTACATAGCAGAATAAACTGGTGATCTTATCCAGAATGCCATTTTTGTTTTTACCAGAATAAAGTCCCAGAACTACTGCGATCAGGAATCCCAGAACCATACTGCTTCCCATCAGGATCACAGTGGCAGGCAGACGCTCCAGCATCTGTGTCAGTACCGGGCGGTTGTTCATGAGGGAATTACCGAAATTTCCATGCATGATCCTTCCCAGCCATAAAAAGTATTGTTCATATAAAGGCTTCGTCAGGCCCAGACTTTCTCTTAAGTTCTGAATGTATTCTTCACTCATGTTCGGCTCCACATAAGTCAGGACCGGGTCACCCGGAGCTGCCTTGGTGAGTGCGAAACAGAGTACCGAGACAATAAACAGTGTCAGAATACACTGTAACAGACGGTTTACTATTTTTTTCACAGTAATTCTTACTCTCCTTTTCTTATTCAACCTGATTGTTTTCTCTGACAGGCTTCGTTTTTTATTTTTTCAGTTTTTTTCCTGTTAATAAGAACTGTTTTTATTGTTTTAACGGTTAAGCTTCTCAAACTTCTCCATAACAGGAAAGTGGCTGCCACAAAAAAATTGCGTCAGCCTTTTTCTCATCTTTCCTGCTATTTCTGTTTTTATACGTTTGCTATGTACTTCCTTTTCGGGAAATTACTCTACTGCATAAATTTTAGAATAATCATAGTAGATGGTCTTTAACAGACACTCATCAAATCCGCCGAACTCCTTGCTTACTGCATAGAAACCGTTGGAGTATGCGATCGGATAGATGTACATATTATCGTTGATGGTGTTCTGGATTTCTTTATAAACTTCTGCACGTTCTGTCTCGTCTGCTGTGCTGTTTCCTTTTTCCCAGAGTGCATCCAGATCTGCGTCTGAAATTCTGGAGAAGTTGGAACGGCTGTCAGAAGAACACATATCTGCATAAAGGCTTGGTTCCTCGCCAAGTGTGTAGTAGCTTAATACCAGATCATAATCTGTACATTCCGGATCTTTTGTCTTGTTCTTAAAGGTAGACTCGTCTGTCGGAACAAGATTGATGGTGATGCCTGCGTTTGCAAGAGCAGACTGTACGTAGAGTGCTTCACTCTCCATAGTCTTATCTGTGGAAACATACATCAGGTTCAGGGAAAGGTTTGTCTTTCCTGCCCCAGAGAGAAGTTCCTGTGCTTTTGCAGGGTCATTGTCATAAGTGTTGTCCGGTTCTGTATAGTAAAGAGTGTCCGGAGTAAACAGGGAGTATGCCGGTTCTGCATAGTCCTCAGAAATAAATGCGAACTGGCAGAATTCTTCTTTATTTAATGCATAGGCAATTGCCTGACGTACATTGACATCCTGAAGGTCTTCATTCAGCTCATTCATGAACATGGCATTGACACGTCCGGAATTGTATGTATTGATGTTTACGTTGTCATAAGCACTGACTGTATCATAATCGTCTGCGCTGACGAGACGGGCATCCAGATCACCGCTTGCCAGAGCTGCGTTTGCGGAGCTGGAATCTTTTACGATCTTAAATGTGATGCTGTCCAGATTTACGTCATCAAACCAGTCATCAAATTTCGTAACTTTATAGTATTCTCCTGATTTGTACTCTTCGAATTTGAATGGTCCGTTTCCTACCGGATTATCATTTAATTCACTACTTCCGATATTATCCACACCCTCATAGATGTGTTTCGGGATACAGTAAACCTGGCTGAGTCCGCCAAGGAAACCTGCGGAAGAAGAACCGAGTGTCAGTTTTACAGTCAGATCATCTACTTTCTCTGCTTCTACTGCTTTTCCATCTACATAGCCGTAAGAAGAATATGGAACATTCTGGCTTTCATCTACCAGTACCTGCATGGTAAATACCACGTCATCTGCGGTAAGAGGTTCGCCGTCGTGCCATTTCAGTCCGTCTTTCAGTTTCAGGGTGAATTCGCTGGCGTCGTCATTTGCAGTTACGCTCTCGCATAAGCCGTTTCCATAGAACATTTCGCCGTTTACAATTTCAAAAAACGGACAGTAAAGAGACTGCATCATGTCAAAACTTGTCTGGTCCACAACATAAAGTGGGTTGATGTTCTGCGGGTCTGAGGTTACGGCGATTGTGATATTGCCGCCTTCAGCCTTTGTTCCTTCTGTGTTCTCTGCTGCAAATGCTGTCACACCTGCTGCACCTGTGCCTGCTGCCAGAACGCCTGCAAGCAGTACCATGAGTAATTTTTTTCTCATATGTTTGTTTTCTCCTTGTCCTTCACTTTAACAATTCTTCTTATTTAACTCTGTTATTTTTTATTACTAATCAGAATTATTACAGTGGATATTTCACCTTTACAGTATTCTTTTGCTTTCCTACTTATTTAGTATGATTTCATTTAGAATACTATATTGATGCCTCTTTGTCAAGTATGACACATTAAAACTAATCTGTCCAGAAATAAAAAAAGACTGCTCACCCAGACTCAGTGAACAGCCTGATGGCATGGTGTGCTGCACTGGAATAATCCGTAATCGCCCTGTGTATAGAACAGGCGGTGTTTGTCAAATCCGGCTTTCTGGAAACAGTGATCTACATTGGTAGTAAGTACAAAATAGTCCTTGTCTTTTACCAGTTCGTACAGATTTGAATAGACTGGTTTCGGTGCATTCATGTAGCGGTTGATATAGATGTATCTGCTCCAGTACGCCCAGTGTTCTTCCAGTGAATCAAACGGATAAAAGCCGCCGGAGTACATGTCCTGAAATCCGTATTTATCTATGAAATCAGAAAAATATCTGGTAAATCTTTCTCCCGAATAAGTGAAGCCTGCTGATGTGGACAGACCTGCTCCTGCGCCTATAACTACCTCATCTGCATCATTGATTTTCTTTTTTAGCTGCTCAGTCTGCACTGAGTAATCTCTCGTAGATTTCTTTGTCAAGGTCTTTGAAAACATTGAATATTACCTTCTTTACGCTTGTTTCTTTCTGTAAAAATGTTCTGACTTCTGTTACTGCGATCTCCGCTGCTTTGTCGTTTGGAAAATGAAATTCCCCTGTGGAAATACAGCAGAATGCAACGCTTTCCAGATTGTTTTCTGCAGCAAGTTCCAGACAGGAACGATAACAGGATGCAAGCAGTTTACAGTCGTCTGTGGTTAACCTGCCACGGATAATCGGACCAACTGTGTGAAGAATATATTTGCATGGGAGATTGTACCCCGGTGTAATCTTCGCCTGTCCGGTTGGCTCTTCATACCCCTGTCTGTGCATCATTTCTGCGCAGTCAAGGCGGAGCTGCGTACCGGCAAATGTATGAATGCAGTTATCAATACAGCGGTGGTTTGGAACATAGCAGCCTGTCATTCCGCTGTTGGCTGCATTTACGATGGCATCGCACTGTAAAGTTGTAATGTCGCCCTGCCATACATAAATTCCTGGCTGGATCGGAGACAATTCTTCCAAAGTTACGATTCCTTTCTGCCGGGTTTCTTCTGTTAAATAGGAATCCTGGATCTGCTGAAAATCCGGATTGTTTTTTCTCGGCGGACGGATATTCATCAGGCCGCGAAGCAGTAATTTCTGTTCTTCTGTTTTCTTCGGAATCGTAATTCTGCTGTATTCATCGCTTTCTTTTAACAGTTCCTGAATCAGATAAATTCGTTTTTCACTTTGATTCATAACGTATCAGCCTCTCTTTCTGATTGCCTGTTTCGGGCAGATTTCTTCGCATCTTCCGCAGTGCAGACAGTGATTCTGGTTTATTTCTGCCGGAATTTTTTCAATATCAATACATTTCTGGGGACAGACAGAATAACATAATTTACATCCGATGCAGGCATCTGTGACCTCATAGCCGGATTTTGTTTCTGCCGGATTTCCCAGTGTGAAATGGTCTCTTATGATATGAGACGGATCACTGATATCGAAAAATTCTCCCTCTGCTTCGTATATGCGGAATACTTCCAGAGCGGTTCTGCTATCCCCGGGATAGATGCTTTGCATGTAGGTGTTCTTCTCAAAAATTTCGTCCAGTTTTTCGTTATGAATGTTCTGGATTTTGCCGCGGAGGGAAACAGAGATGTTCCGCTTCGCTGTATTATAAATATCAAGGTTAAAATTATTTTTTTCTCACCTGCTATGTATGATACTTTCGAATTGCTTCACTGTGAAAACAGTTCCGACAATTCTATGTATAATCATTATATAATACTGACAGAGTACGAAAAAAGAGGAGGACTACTGCTTATACTCTTACGTCAAATTGAATATTTACAGGCTGTTATTGAAAACGAAAATTTCTATCTGGCAGCAGAACAGTGCCATCATTACTGATTTTCTCATAAATTTTTCCTCCTATTCTGCAAAAAATAACAGGTGTTTTCTTTTTACACCTGTCATTTTATACGCTATTATTCTTTTATGTCTAATACCTGTTTCACATTAACTTCCATTACTTTCAGGCATAGCAGTAATATACCAGAAAGCTGCTTTCTGAAAGTCCTGACATTTTTATGATCTGGCATATCTGTCGATTACGGATATGATCCGGTTAATATCCAGTGGTTTCGCCACATGCGCATCCATTCCGGCTTCTCTGCATCTGGCGGCGTCTTCTGCAAATGCATTTGCTGTCATGGCAATGACGGGCGTATGGATTTCCTGTGCAGATTCCTGTTCCATTCTGCGTATTTCTCTGGTTGCTTCATAGCCATTCATTACAGGCATCATAATATCCATAAGGATTACATCGTATTTTTCGCCTTTCCTGTGAGCTGTACGGACGGATTCCACTGCCTCTTTTCCATTCCATGCAATATCTACCACTGCTCCGGCTTCTGTGAGCAGAAACTGTGCAATTTCCTGATTCAGCTCATTATCTTCTACAAGCAGGAGCCGCTTTCCATGGATTTCCACCGGTTCTGTCTCTTCTGCGGTCTCCGGTTCCGGCTGTTTCCCGTCAATTCGAAACGGAATGGTAACTGCAAAAACAGTTCCTTCTCCCTTTTTGCTTCTGACTTCTATGCTTCCGCTCATCTTCTCTGTCAGTCTTTTGATAATTGACATTCCCAGACCGCTGCCCGTATATTTGCCTCTGACCGCTTCATTTTCCTGTGTAAAAGGCTCAAACATTCTTTTCTGAAATTCCTCGCTCATTCCGATTCCTGTATCTTCCACAGTAAAACGGATGGAAACCTTTTCATTGTCACGGAAAATTTCTCTGATATCTACAAAAATATTTCCGCCCGGTTTATTGTACTTCACTGCATTGGAAAGAATATTCGTCAGAATCTGGCTTACATGTGTATAGCTTCCGATCACATACGGAGACTCAATTCCCTCTGGTGTACGATTCTGTATCTGTACCCGGCATTCTTCTGCCTGTGCATACACAATCTTCAGACAGTGTCCTATCAGCTCATTCACATTAAAAGGCTCCTGAACCAACTCTGTCTCTCCGCTTTCAAGTTTGCTCATATCCAGAACATCATTGAGCAGCATAAGAAGCTGTTTCACTGCTGTTTTTTCTTTTTCTCTGTTTTCTTTCAGTCTCTCTGTATCTTCAGAATATCTGTCTGACATTTCCAGCAGCCCCAGAATTCCGTTGATCGGAGTGCGGATATCGTGGCTCATTCTCGCAAGAAATTCTGATTTCGCCCGGTTCGCCATATTTGCCTGTGCATAAGCTCTCTGCAGTTCCATCTTCTGCTGTTCCAGTTCCAGATTGGCAAGCCCCAGCTTCTCATTAATGTGGATGATCTCTTTTTCTGCCTGAAATACTTCATTCATATTGCAGACTGAAATCAGCCACATATCCTGGTTTTCTCCCGTTGGTCTCCAGTTTTTCTTTACAAATCGGACCCATATGGTCTCTTTATCTTTCCTGTACATGTGCATATTTCCCGCACCTGTTTTCTCTGCAAATACTTTCTCCGAGAAAAATTTCCCCTGATAAGGAGAAATCATGTTCAGCAGACGATTTTCTGTCATCTGTTCCATCTCTTCAGCAGAATCATAACCTAGCATTTCGATCATCAGTTCACTGACCATACAGACGGGCAGTCCTCGAGTATAAGATCCTGCCATAATCCCTACTCCATGGTTCTCACCAAGAGCAGAACGGATCTCTTTTTCCATGTTTTCCGAAAAAACTCCATCCTGTTCACTGATAAACAAACCTTCACCATAATATGTCTTTATCAACGCGCCAAACTCCTTCCAAATCTCATCCATTTGTTTTTCCATCATCACATTCCGTCATATTTCATTATGTATCTGCATCATCTCCCGATTTCCTGAAACATTACAGTTATCTGTAATTTATTTTATCCTATGAAATACTTTTTGTCACCTGATTTTCATGGCTTTCAGCTAAATTTTCGCATCAACTGTTACTGTTCACTCCGTTTTCAGCAACACGCTTCGCGATGCACAGAATTTATGCTAATCGCATAAATTCGCGCTTTTTCTTCTGAAAAAACGCAAAAAATGTGAAGTCCTTTCCGAACTCCACATTTCTGTCTGCTATGTTTTACATCTGTTATGCTTTCTGTTATATTTTCTATTATATTTCTGTTATATCTTTCTGTCTTTTCCACATGATATCTATGATATCTTTCTTCTTTATCAGCCTGCCATATGCAGTACCTCAAGTAAAAGCACCCAGCTCAGTCCGTAATATGTCACAACTGCCACAAGGTCATTGATGGTAGTGATCAGAGGACCGGAAGCAACTGCCGGGTCGACATTGATTTTCTTAAAGAACAGCGGAATACAGGTACCTACCGCACTGGAAATCAACATTGCCAGCAGCAGTGCCGCACCAATACATCCGGATACTGCATAGGAGAACAGTAAGGTTTTTCCTTTAAACAGATAAATAAACAGTCCGATCAGTACGAAGGAACAGAATCCCAGAATACCGCCGTTGCACAGGCCAATCCGCATTTCTTTCCATACCAGTTCCAGTTTCTGCTTTCCTGTCAGAGATTCATCCATAAGAACACGGATGGTCACAGCCAGAGACTGTGTACCTACATTACCTGCCATGTCCAGGATCAGGGACTGGAAACACATAATGATCGGAAGTTCCGTAACTACCTTCTCAAAAATTCCAACTACAGAAGAAACAACCATACCAAGTCCAAGCAGAATAACCAGCCATGGAAGACGTTTTTTCATGCTTTCTTTCAGCGGCTCTTTCAGATCTTCCTCTGCGGTCAGACCGGCCAGCTTCGCATAATCATCACCCATCTCGTCATCAACCAGATTGATGATACTTGAGGATGTAATTACGCCGAGAAGCTGATTGTCATTATCAAGCACCGGAATGGAATCCTCGGAATAATCCTTCAGGTCTTCGATACAGTCATCAATATTCTCCTCTGCGTACACATAAGGATAGGATGTGACTACCAGGTTCTCGAGAAGGTCATCACGTCTGGCAATGATCAGTTCCTTCAGATCAATCGCTCCGTAAAATTTCTGCTGTTCTGTCACTACGAAGATTGTGGAAATGTTATCGTTCTTTGCAGCCTGTTCGATCAGACTGCTCATCGCCTGTTTCACGGTCAGCTTGTCCGTAATCACAATATAATTTGTGGTCATGCGGCTTCCGATCTCGTCATCATCAAAAGACGCGATCATTTCCACATCACGGCGAACCTCAGGTTCTAACAGATCGATCAGTATTTTCTTCTTTGTTTTCTCTACTTTATTCAATACATCTGCCAGGGCATCTGTCTCCATTCTGGATAAAATAGCTGCTGCTTTTTTTACATCCATTTCATTCAGATACTCTGCTGCGTTGTCTTCTTCTGTATATTCAAAAATATCAGAGAGCATATCTGTGTCCAGAATACGGTACAGTTTGCACCGTTCCTGTACAGTCAGTACCGGCAGTACATCTGCCAGGTCATTTTCATGAAAGTCCTGCAGTCTCCCTGCCATAACAGCCGGAGAGGTATTGCTGCGGATAACTTTCAGAATATCTTTGGAATAATCCTGTACTCTTTTCTCCATCTTTTTTCCTCCGTTTTTGTACATAAAGACACAAGACCACCGTAATCTGTTAGCGCACGACAAAGCAGACTGTCCCTATTGAACAGCATTTTTGTATTTTCACCCAGATAATGTGATCTGTTAAATGCACACCAAAGAAAGCAGTCCTTCTTTTATTTATTACTGCTGCTTTTTTATGCATTTGCTGATATGTAATTGCATGATTCGGGGGATTTCATAGATACAGGATGAGAAATTAAAAAGATGAGAAATATATGACTACAGCAGAACAGAACGGCTGCCATACTCATATACTCTTTTTATTTCAGATCCTGTGCTACTACTTCGCCCATGAGAATCGCAATTATCCATTCTGTTCCACCTGCCTTTTTTTAAATTTTATGCTGTTCCCTGTTTTTGAAACAGCATTCGTCAAGCGGATATCCGTAATCCGCTTCGCTACTTGCTTGATTTAGCTAAAATTATGTTCAATTTGCATTGTTATTGTAACCGCCCCACAGGGAAAAAGCAACCCTGTTTTCTTATTTTTTACATTAATTTTTGTTAATGCGTTAATGCTTACACTTCTGTCAACTTCGTTTGTCTGCCAGTCTGATAAACTCCTCCATTTCTCTGGTACGAAATTTATTTTTATGATAAAAAATCTGTCTGTACATGGAAATATGGATATCTTTTATATCCAGTGTCGTAATCCGGTGTTTATAGATATCCTGCTCAACTGCAAAGTACGGAAGGAAGGAAAGTCCCTGATTCAGCTCCAGCATGCGGATAATAAATGCAGTATCACTGATCTCAAGAACCGGTGAGATGAACTGTCTGCGCAGTGCAAGCTGCTGATCCAGGGCCTGCCTGTAATTGGCATGTTTTTCCGTCAGGAAAAAAGGTTCCTGCAGGATGTCATCCAGAACCATTTTTTCTTTTCCTGCAAATTTAGATGCTGCTGATGCTACAAAAACTACAGGTTCTGCCAGTTCCATGACTTTTACCCAGTTCTCATCCCATCTCGGAGTGTCCAGAATATAGATCAGATCCAGTTCGTTGTGATCCATCATCCGGATCAGCTTCTCCGGGGAGTCTATTGTAATCTGAAGATTTACGCGGGGATGCAGGGAATGAAATTCACTCAGTATCCTGGGGAACTTGGCAGTACACAGAGATTCTATTGTTCCCACATGAAGAGGGTTGGTCAGTTCTCTGTCATCGTTCATGGACTTGCTTGCCTTATTCACTTCATAAAGAATTTTATTTGCAGATTTGAGAAATTCTCTGCCCTGAGGTGTCAGGACTACTTTCTTTCCCATACGGTCAAATAATCTCGTATTCAGCTCTGTTTCCAGAAGCCGCATCTGTACAGTGATCGCGGACTGAGAATATCCCAGCATTTCTGCTGTTTTTGAAAAACTCTCAAGCTGTGCTGCCTGCACAAAGGTCTGTAGCTGACGTATCTCCATCTTCTGTTCTCCCATCTATGAATTATTTTCAATTATCTTATAAAAACTATGAATTTGATTCGTTTCTATGTCAATGATATAATACCCTCACAAAGACGTCAATTGTAATTTTGTGCATATATTACAACTTTATTTGCGGGTTACTCTCATTTATCTCTGACAGCGTGGGTTACAGATAAATGCCACAGAAACAGGAAGTAACCCCACCAATACTGTTCAATGCACCTACTCCTCTGAATCCACTTCCGAACAGTACACTTTTTAGGAAAGTATAAAAAACACATTGAGAGGAAAAGATTTCTATGAAGAAAAAAATACATGCAGGAATGCGGATATACTGTTTCCTGTAAAATCAGGCAGGTATTCGCACTCTGATGTGAAGCTTGCCTGATTCCGGATTTACATGATTCAATAATTTAAATAACAGGAGAACAAACTATATGTCATTTATCAGTGCATTTGATGTAATGGGACCGAATATGATCGGTCCTTCAAGTTCACATACCGCGGGTGCAGCCCGCATTTCCTATCTCGCCCAGAAAATGATCGAGGGTCCGTTAAAGAGGGCTGACTTTATCCTGTACGGCTCCTTTGCAAAAACTTACCGTGGTCATGGTACTGACCGTGCTCTGCTTGGCGGTATCATGGGATTTTCCACAGATGACATGCGCATCCGAAATTCTTTTGACATTGCGCATGAAAAAGGGCTGGAGTTTTCTTTTACCCCGAATGAACTGGAAACAGATATTCACCCGAATACCGTAGATATCTGCATGGAAAATGAACAAGGCCAGAAAATGACCGTACGAGGGGAATCTCTTGGCGGCGGTAAAGTCCGTATTGTAGAGATCAATCATGTGCAGGTAGACTTTACGGGCGAATACAGTGCAGTGATCGTAATTCATCAGGACACTCCAGGCGTTGTGGCCTATATCACCAAATGCCTGAGTGACCGGAATATCAACATTGCATTTATGCGTCTTTTCCGCGAAGGTAAAGGCGATATCGCATACACGATCGTAGAATCTGACGGCAGACTTCCGGAAAATATCGTTCCTGCCATCCGCGAGAACCCAAATATTCATGAAGTTATGATCGTACAGATGTAAGGAAAGGAGGATTTTTATCATGGATTTTAAAAATGCAAACGAACTCTTAGCTCTCTGTGAAGAAAAAAATCTTCCTGTCTCAGAGATTATGCGTATCCGTGAGATTGAGCTCGGTGAAACAGACGCCGAAGTTGTAAATCAGAAAATGACACGGGTACTGGAAATTATGAAAGATGCTGCGCTCTCTCCGATCAGTCAGCCGGTAACATCTATGGGCGGCCTGATCGGCGGAGAAGCCAGAAAGCTCAGCCTCCATGCGCAGAAAAAAGAAGGGCTTTGCGGGGATCTGCTTCAGAAGGCAGTCACCTATGCAATGGCCACTCTGGAAACCAATGCTTCCATGGGTCTGATTGTGGCATCTCCTACTGCCGGTTCCGCCGGAATCGTACCGGGACTGATGCTGGCAATGCAGGAACATTATCATTTCTCTGATGCCGAGATCATCCAGGCATTGTTTAATGCAAGCGCCATCGGTTATCTGGCGATGCGAAACGCAACAGTTGCCGGTGCTGTGGGCGGATGTCAGGCTGAGGTCGGTGTGGCTTCTGCCATGGCAGCTTCCGCTGCTGTAGAGCTGATGGGCGGCACCCCACGGGAGTGTACTTATGCAGCCTCCACAGTTCTTATGAATATGCTTGGACTGGTCTGTGACCCGGTTGGCGGTCTGGTTGAATATCCATGTCAGAACAGAAATGCTGCCGGTGTGGCAAATGCCATCATCGCTGCTGAAATGGCTCTCGCCGGAATCCCACAGCTGATTCCGCTGGATGAAATGATCCAGACAATGTTTACAGTGGGAAAAAAACTTCCTGCGGAACTGCGTGAAACCGCTATGGGCGGATGTGCGACTACACCTTCTGCGTGTGAAGCATGTCATATGTGCGGATAGAAAATACTTCATATAAATAAAAAACTTAAAAGAACTGCTTTTGAAGGCAATCCTGAAGATTCTCCTGATTCTGAAGAAATCTGCTTTCATGGCAGTTCTTTTTTATTTTTTAATTTGCTATTGACATTTTTCTCCCATATGTATATATTTTATATATAAAATTTTTATATATAATTATTTTACATATTAATTCAGGAGGTGGTTGCATGTATTATCCCGTATCTGCATTGTTGATTGAATTCTTAATTCTGTCTATTATAGACTCGCAGGATTCCTACGGATACGAAATCAGCCAGACGATCAAGATTGTAGCAGATATCAAAGAATCAACGTTATATCCTATTTTAAAGAAACTGGAAAAAGGCGGCTATGTCACTACTTACTCTCAGGAGTTTCAGGGACGTAAGCGTAAGTATTATTCCATCACGGAAGCCGGAAAAGAACAACTGGTTTTTCTGAATCAGGAGTGGAACAGTTACCGTGATACTATTGACGGAATTATTGAGGGGAGGATAAGAAATTGACAAAAGAACAGTATATAACTCAGTTAAAGAAATACCTGCGTCGTCTTCCAAAGCAGGATTATGACGATGCGATCGAATACTTTGAAGAGTATTTCGGAGAAGCTGATGAAGCAGGTCAGCAGAAACTGATGGAGGAGCTGGGAACTCCGAAGGAAGCAGCCAGAGACCTGATCTCCAATCTGCTGGATAAGAAACTGGATGACAAATCTTCATTTGAAAAGCCTGTACGCAAAGGAACTCTGAGGATTGCACTGCTCGCCATCTGTGCTGCACCGGTCGCAATTCCCATGCTGATTGCATTATTTGCCCTATTGTTAAGTGTCGCCATCTGTATGTTTGCTGTATACTTATCTATCTTCGCAGTTGCACTGAGTGCGCTCCTCATCGGTGCCAAACTTTTTGTCCGCGGAATTATTGCCATTCCTTTTTCTGTTTCCGGAAGTTTCATTATTCTTGGACTCGGGCTGCTTGGTATCGGAGCCAGCATTCTGTTGTGTATCCTTGGAATTTATCTGTGCAAGTGGACCTGCATCCTGTTCGTAAAAATGGCACAGTTTCTTATAAGAAGAAAGAGGGGTTGATCTATTATGAAAAATCAGAAAACCAGTAAATTTCTTATCACCGGCACAGTTCTCTGCGCCCTTGGCCTTGTGCTCTTTGGCTCAGGTATTGCAGCCGGCGGGAAAGATTATATCGCAAATACAGACCTGAATTCCTATAACGGTTCTGCTTCTTCCAAAGAGGATGGCAGCCACGCAGTTCTGAAGAAAGAGAAAATCGACTCTTTCCGGAATCTGAATGTAGATTTCAAACACATTGATCTGTCTGTCAGAGAATCCGAAGATGATAATTTCTATCTTTCTTATAATGTAGAAACAACAAAGGGAATCATCCCTGTCTCCTGGCAGGTAACTAACGGTACTCTGAACCTGTCAGAAACAAACGGCCATGTTACCTCCGGATATGTTCATATTGATATCGGATTTCTGAAAGATCTTCTGACCGCTCAGCATATTTCCGATGATCTCTCTGATAATCAGGTTGTCGTGTACATTCCCCGTGATCAGGAGCTCGACACCTTCTCCTGTCAGATAGAGGAAGGCGATCTGAAACTTGATGCCATGAACTGCCGGAATTTCAATCTACAGTCAAACCTGGGAGATCTCACACTGGAGAATCTGACCATCGAAAATGGCTCTCTTTCAGATAAAGAAGGAGATGTTTCCATCGCTGAGAGTTCTCTGAACAATCTGAACCTTGACTGCTCAGCAGGCGATCTAATAATAAAATCTTCCAGCTTTACAGAAAGTACTCTCACTCTTTCTGCGGGAGATATCGACGGAACCGAAGTTTCTTTTGATAATAACTGCCAGATTTCTTCCAAAATGGGAGATATTGAGCTGTCCATTCCTGAGAAAACTCTCTCTGACCTGGCACTGAGCCTGAATGCGGATATGGGGGATATTGATGTTCCTCTTAATCTGAGTGGATATCTTATTACTGATGATGACAGGAATACCTATAAAAAGAAAAATGATTCCACTTCGAATGTCCTGACTGTTCAATCTGACTATGGAGATATTACAGTCCATGCAGCAGACTGATGGCTGATTTTTGTGCAAAATAAAAAGGCTGTCTTTGTGAGCATCTATATCTTGTATCGTATGTTCACAAAGCAGTCTTTTTTATATTTCCATATTTTATATTCTCACACTTTTATACTGTCATACTTGTATATTTTCATGCCTGTATATCTTCACACTTCTATACTCTCGATTACTTTCCAATTTTCTTCAGTAATTTAGATGTAAAATGTGTATCAAAGAACTGAACTACCGGTCCCAGTCCAAAAGCACTGACCAGGGTTCCCAGTCCTACGATTCCACCTGCCAGCCAGCAGATCAGGGCGCATAAAGCATCATTGGAAATTCTGTGCCAGAAGTAGGAAATCTTTGGCCATTTTTCTACCATGATCAGTGAGACACTGTCATAAGGAGCCACACCCTGTCTGGATAACTGGTACATGGATACTCCCAGACTTGTTACTACAACTCCCACGCAGACAGTCAGAACTCTCTGAATCATCTGAGTCGGCTCCAGACATAAAATAATGTTATAGAAGAAAGAAACAATATAGCCCAGAAGCACAGCATTTACAAACGTTCCCAGACCAATCAGTTTTCTTCCGAAAATAATCTCAAATACAAACACGATCATATTGACAATGATCAGAAATACCGGATAATCAATCCCTGTTCTGTCAGACAGTGCCATAACCATTCCACTGAAAGGGTCATTTCCAAGTCCGGAAAGTTTGAAGATTGCAATTCCCAGACCGAGGATCACATTTCCGATCAGCATCACGATGACGTACTTCCAGTTTATTTTTTTAATCCACTCGCTCATCTTTTTCCTCCGTAAGAATCAACTCTTTATATCATATCAGACCTCAAAATACTTTACAATATCCTTTCCGCATATTTTCTTCTAAATACTTGCCTTATACCACGAATAAGGCTATAATAGAGCCAGTGTGTATAGGTGTATATACACCCATCTGTACATAATAAAAACAGGAGAAAATAACATTATGGAAAAGTTAAAAGCATTTCTGAAACGGAAAGACATCGAAATTTCCGTAAAACGTTACGGAATCGATGCTCTTGGTGCCATGGCGCAGGGTCTTTTCTGTTCTCTGCTGATCGGTACGATCATCAACACCCTTGGAACGCAGTTTCATATCCCGTTCCTGACCACTGCTGTAGCAACGGTAAATGATACCCAGTATACGGTCGGCTCTCTGGCTTCTGCAATGAGCGGACCTGCCATGGCTGTTGCAATCGGTTACGCACTGCACTGCCCGCCGCTGGTTTTATTTTCACTGATCACTGTCGGTTTCGCTTCCAATGCACTTGGCGGCGCAGGTGGCCCTCTGGCTGTATTATTCGTAGCCATCTTTGCTTCTGAGATTGGAAAAGCCGTATCCAAGGAAACCAAAATCGATATTCTTGTCACACCGCTTGTCACGATTGGCGTTGGCGTAGGGCTTTCCGCATGGTGGGCACCGGCTCTTGGCAGTGCAGCCATGAAAGTCGGAAATATCATTATGTGGGCTACCAACCTTCAGCCATTCCTGATGGGAATTTTAGTATCTGTCTTTGTAGGAATCGCACTGACTCTGCCGATTTCTTCCGCTGCGATCTGTGCCGCTCTTGGACTGACCGGACTTGCCGGAGGAGCCGCTGTTGCCGGATGCTGTGCACAGATGGTTGGTTTCGCTGTCATGTCTTTCCGCGAAAACAAATGGGGCGGTCTGGTTTCTCAGGGAATCGGAACCTCCATGCTCCAGATGGGAAACATTGTTAAAAATCCACGTATCTGGATCGCACCGATCGTAACTTCTGCAATCACAGGTCCGATTGCCACCTGCCTGTTCAAACTTCAGATGAATGGCACTCCGGTTTCTTCCGGTATGGGAACCTGTGGTTTTGTCGGTCAGATTGGTGTGTACACAGGCTGGATGAATGATATCACAGCCGGAACCAAAGCCGCAGTCACTGGCTGGGACTGGGCAGGACTTCTGCTTATCTCCTTTATCCTTCCTGCCATTCTCTGCCCACTGATCAATGCATTTCTGCGTAAGATCGGATGGGTGAAAGATGGAGATATGACCCTGGCATAAACTTTATTTTATATCTGTTTCGTTTTCATCCGTTTGCATGACTGAAAATAGCTGCAATACTCATGATCTGGTATGTTGTTCAAAGAATTTCCCTTGAGCAACATCTGTCACAGTATCGCAGCTATTTTTCTGTTTCAATTTCATAAATAATTTTTTGTCTTCCATAGCTGAATTAGAGGCAGCTCCCTCATATTGGGGTTCTACAATGATATTCCCGCTCATATCCATTGCTCCATAAAGCCCATTTTGTCTAATCCGGATTTTTCCTTCTGAAATTGCATCTGCATAAGAAATATCCTCAAATTCCTTAATTGTTTTTCCTTTTGTATCTAAAATTGCCATTGAAATTTCCTTTCCCTCATCAAGAAGGATAATCGTGTCAGGATTTTTCTTTTCGGCATCAGCAATTTTTTCTGTTTTACTGCCACATCCACTAAATACCAATCCTATTCCTATTATTCCCGAAAATAAAACAAATTTTTATACATTGTTTTTTTACTCATACTCTTTTCCTCCTAAATTATGTAGGTATTGTATGATATTAATTATAGTCTTATTTTATTTCTTATAGTAATCCGGCATAGATATTAGACAAAAAACTCCTGTCATTGATACAGAAGTTTTCTATCCAATATCAATAACAGGAGTTTTCATTTTATAAAATCATATAACTATGATCCATATTTTCCGCACAAAAACGCTGAAATTTTATTTTTTATCAATATTTCACATCGCATTACAAACCTATGCGTTTTTTCTCAGTCCCATGATCAGTTTTATTCCTATCATCATAAGGATTGGGAAAATTAGAGCTGCAAAAATTCCCAATTTCAGGTTATCGTTCAATGCGCTGGAGATCATTCCCACATAGGTAGGTCCGGAGGAGCATCCCACATCTCCTGCCAGTGCAAGGAGTGCAAATAATGCGGTTCCGCCTCTTTTTACGGACGCAGCAGCCATACTGAAGGTTCCCGGCCACATGATGCCGACGGATAAACCGCAGACCGCACATCCAAGGATTCCAAGTGCCGGTACCGGAATGAATGCGATCATCAGGTAGGAAACCATACACAGGACAGCGCTGTACTGCATAAAATGTTCCAGATTGATCCTGTCTCCGAATTTTCCGTAGAATGCTCTGGAACTTCCCATAAGAATGGCAAATGCCATAGGTCCGGCCAAGTCTCCGATTGTTTTATTGATTCCGAAACTTTTTTCTGCAAGTGTGGATGCCCACTGGCTGACTGCCTGCTCGCTGGCTCCTGCGCAGAGCATCATAAGCATCAGAACCCAGAAGATTTTTTTCTTGAAAAGTTCTGCCATAGTCAGCCCTTCTTCACCTTCATCCAGAAGCGGTGCGATCGGAACTCTGGAAAAAAGGATCCCGTTGGCAATTGGAACCAGGGACCATACAAGTGCCATGTATTTCCAGTTTGCAATACCGAAAATCCGGAAGAACAGTGTAGAAAGAAGTACGACTCCCACATGTCCCCAGCAGTAAAAGGAATGCAACAGACTCATTGCTTTTTCTTTATTGTCTGTCGGACATGCTTCCACAACAGGACTTACCAGTACTTCCAGCAGGCCGCCGCCAATTGCATAGATTATAACTGCCACCAGCAGTCCTGCAAACGGGTCACCAAAAACTTCCGGCAAAATCGTAAGCAGGATCAGTCCTGCTGCTGCCATTGCATGAGCAATGATCATGGATGCACGGTAGCCGATCCGGTCTACAAATCCGATGGAAGCCAGATCCACCAGAAGCTGGATTCCAAAATTAAACGTAACCAGAAGCGTGATCTTCTGCAGTGAGATTCCGTAACTGCTCTGAAATGTCAGAAACAGCAGCGGAACAAAGTTGTTCACGATTGCCTGTACCACATATCCGATAAAACACGCCTGTACTGTTCTGTTATAGTTTGTTTTCATCTGATATTTTCCCTCCTCATCTATAATCATTTAAAAGAAACTTACGCTTCTTTTGAGCTGATCAAATTATAAATCTTTTATTGCAGCCTGTCAGCAGATGCTGTTCTTTCTTCTCAGCTCTGCCGATAATCAACAATGTGCCGGTAAATTGATATCGCTATCAACTTATCGGCACAACACAGTGTATCACAGATTTTTTATATTTTCTTCTACTATCTTTTGTTTTTACAATAAATTTCTACGTTATTTTTACTTTTTGTTTTTACAGGGTTACCTCTTCTTCTGTGCAGAGCAGAGCACTTTTGGCAAGCTGATCTGCTTCTTCGTTATAGTGGTTTCCTGTATGGGCAGCTACTTTGCAGAACGAAATCTGAATATTTTTTCCGGCTTCCTGCATATGAGCTGCGTATTTGCTGGTGAGTGGTGTTTTGGCTCTCCATGCGCCTGTCACCCATTTTTCCACGCCTTCATAATCGTAACGGATTTCTACTGCGGGATAGCCGTTTTCCTGTGCCCATTTCACAGCATTCATAGCTCCGAGCATCTCTCCTGCCACGTTTCGGATGGCGGTTCCTGCCGGATTGCTTCCACTGCCGGATTTCCGGATTTCCCGGCCGTCCGGTGTGAGGATCACACAGCCGAATGCATATCTGTTAATACTTTTTTCGAAGCTTCCATCCACATAGGCAATGACCATATTTTCAGGCACTTCGACGATTCCTGCTGCTTCTTTTTCTTTGTCCGTGGATACTGTCCGGACAGTTTTCATCTGAAGAAATGCCATTGCTTCTGCTTTGTCCGTAAAACTTTTAAACTCTGCGCCTGAATATCCGGCTGTTGCTTTCTGGCACTCTGCCCAGGTGCTGAATACTCCCGTTTTGTGACCTTTTCTGACTGCATAAATTTTCTTTTTTGCCATGTATATCGTATATTCCTTTCTTTCCTTTTACTTCATAATCGGTGCCAACATTATAACATTTTCTGTAAATAAAAAAACACCCTGTTTTTATAAAATAATTGCTTGCAAATACATGTTAAAGTGACTACAATAGAATTATCAATAAACAGCAGCAGTGCCAGACAATAATACCGTATTTGATGGAAAATGCTGCAAAAAATTTCAAAAAAGGAGAATCCCGGTATGAAAAAACATTTCAGACAAATTTTTGCAACTGTGCTTGCACTGACTATGGTATTGTTGTGCTCTTTCAGTGTGCAGGCGGAAACCATTACCAAAAAAGATCAGATAATCACTCTGTATTCTTCAGCATCTCAGTGCTATAATGCTGGCAGAAGAGCCTATGCTCCATCCAACGAAACTTCTATAAATACAGATATTTACATGAATTGGGGAGTAACATCCTTTAAATCCTCTAATCCTTCTGTAGTAAAACTTGCATCCAGAAAATGTTACCCTTTATATCAGGCAAATCCTGAATCATACATGTCACGTGTTATGATACCAAAAAAAGCAGGAACTACTGTTATTTCCTATAAAGCCAGAAACAACACTTATAAGCAAAAGGTCACTGTAAAAAAATATGTAAATCCGTTATCTACTCTTAAAATCGGTTCTCTGAACCTTACTTCTAAGTTTAACAAAAATGCAAGTTATACAGTAAGCTATGATAAATATAAAAATAAAAACCTGAAATTACAGGTGAAAGCAAAGAATGGATGGAGTATCAGCGGCAATCGTTATATCACCAGCCCTAAAATTATAGACAGGGGAACTTTTGTAGAGAGTGGTAAAACTTTCAAAGTAACCAAAAGAAATGCATCTCTGAGTATTTATGCATATAATGACAAAACCGGTCAGTTTGAAGAATGCCTGATCCTTTTTAAATAAAAATCTGAATTGTCAGAGTTGAGTAAGAAAGGCGTAAATCCGAACATTGGATTTACGCCTTTCTTGTTTTATATTTATATACATGAAACTTCTTCTGTATGTCAGAAAACTTTCCGTTTTTTAGCGTTCCATCATGCTGATGGATTCAATTCCCACGCTTCCACCGCGAACCACTTCGATCCTGTGGAATTCTTCCTTGATCAGTTTTACAACTGCATCGTTCTTGGTTGCTGTCTGAACAAATTCAAGAAGCAGGCTGTCTTTGCCGTAGTCGATGACTTTGGCTTTGAAAGTTTCTGCGATCTGGAAGAGTTCTACTTTATCTTCTTTGGAGCAGTTAAATACTTTGATGTAAAGGATTTCTTTCATGCGGACAAAGACATCTGTAAAGTCAATGACTTTGATGACTTCGATCATGCGGTTTAACTGTTTCTTGATCTGCTCGAATGTTTCATCATCGCTGACTGTAGCGATGGTCATTCGGGATACGGTCGGGTCTTCTGTGGTTCCTACTGTGAGGCTGTCAAGGTTGTAGCTTTTTCCGGAAAAAAGTCCGGAGATTTTTGACAGAACACCTACCTGGTTCTCAACATAGAGAGAAATCCATCTTTTTTTCATTCCTTTATCCATAATGAGTTTCCTCCTGATTATTACTTATTTTTTGTTTCTCAATGAATTTCATTTAATCAAAGCTGATTTAGCAGTCCATGATCATATCTTCCAGAGTTCCGCCTGGTTTGATCATCGGATAAACCATTTCTTCCGGGTCAATGATAAATTCAATTACTGTAGGTGCTTTTGTATTTTTCTTTGCTTCTTCGAAAGCTGCTGCGATTTCTTCTTTTTTTGTAACACGGATGCCTTTGGCTCTGTAGCTTTCTGCAAGTTTGATGAAGTCCGGTGTGTACTGTGGGTATTCCATACCTTCTGTACGACGGGAAAGTGCTCCGGCGCGCAGGTTTGTCATGGCGTAGCGTTTGCCATAGAAAAGTTTCTGCCACTGGCGTACCATTCCAAGGTATTCGTTGTTAAAGATGCAGAGGATGACCGGAAGTTCTTCGAGTACTGCAGTTGCAAGTTCCTGAATGTTCATCTGGACACCGCCGTCACCGGAGATTACGATTACCGGTCTGTCCGGATTTCCGATCTTGGCGCCGATGCCGCCCGGAAGTCCATATCCCATGGTTCCGAGACCGCCGGACATAATCATCTGCTTGCCTTCCGTGACTTCTGCATACTGGGAAACGAGCATCTGGTGCTGTCCTACGTCTGTGACGATGATGCTGTTTTCAAATTGTTCGTTGATTTCTTTTAAGATGTCCATTGGGCTTAATACATCGTTCGGACGCATTTTAAGTGGATGTTCCTGTTTCCATTCCTGAATCTGAGACAGCCATTTGGAGGTTGCACATGGCTGAACATATTCGTTCATCTTTGTGATTGCTTCTTTTGCATCTGCAACGATTGGGATGTCTACCTGGATGTTTCGGGAGATGGATGCTGTATCAATGTCAATGTGGACAATCTGTGCATGTGGTGCAAACTCATGGAGTTTTCCGGTGATTCTGTCATTGAATCGGGTTCCGATGGAAAAGAGGACATCGCAGTTGCTGACTGCCATGTTTGCAGCATAGGCACCGTGCATACCGAGATTTCCGATGAAAAGCGGGTGGTCGGTCGGGATGGAACCTTTTCCCATTACAGTAGTGACTACCGGGACGTTTGTTTTTTCTACTACCTCACGGAAGATTTCGTAGGCACGGGAGATTACAACTCCGCCGCCGGCGAGGAATAACGGGCGTTTGGCTTTATGTAAGAGTTTCAAGGCACGTTTGAGCTGTCCGATGTGGACATCTGTGTTTGGTTTGTAGCCGCGGATGTTGACATTCTTTGGATATTCTGCACTGCCAAGTTCTGCCATGACGTCTTTCGGGAGGTCGATGAGGACTGGTCCCGGGCGGCCGGTGCGGGCGATGTAGAAGGCTTCTTTGATGATGCGGCCGAGGTCTTCCCGTCTGCGGACAGTTACGCCATATTTGGTGATGCTGCGGGTGATTCCTACGATGTCTACTTCCTGGAATGCGTCGTTTCCGATGAGATGGCGGGCTACCTGGCCTGTGAAGCATACGAGTGGAACACTGTCGTAGTTGGCGGTTGCGAGACCAGTTACAAGGTTGGTTGCTCCAGGACCGCTGGTTACGAGGCATACGCCGACTTTGCCGGTGGTTCTTGCGTAGGCGTCGGCTTCGTGGACGAGGGCCTGTTCGTGACGTGGGAGGATGATTTTTACATCGTCCTGTTTGTAGAGTTCGTCACTGATGTCAATGGTACAGGCTCCCGGATAGCCGAAAAGGTATTCTACGCCTTCTTCTTTTAATGCTTTTACTAAGAGTTTGTTGCCGGATATTTGTTTCATATGTGAAAACCTCCTTTTTTTGCTTGGAATGGTGCGAATGTGGATATGGATAGATACGGACGCTCGGGAATTTGTCTGTTTTTGCGTGCGGAAAAACAAAAACGCCCCGGGCTGTATGCCCAGGGCGAAAATATTTTCCGCGGTACCACCTGTTTTCAGAGATTGTATCTCTGCACTCTGTCAGTACTGAATATACTGTGTTCCTGTAACGTGGAACTGACGTTGAAGCCTACTGAGTATACAATTATAAAAGATACTGTTGGGTTCACTGCTCGAGGGCTACTTCTACAATCCGTTCATGAAAGCTTTCAGCGACCGCTTTCTCTCTGGGAATCACGGGATTGTGTACTCCTCCCTGTCGTTGCATTTCGTATGATTGTTTAATTGTTAATCAGTTAATCGTCATTGATCATTGATTATCGCTTATTGGTAATTATTATACAGTTGGAAATATGAAATTGTCAAGTGTTACTGTGTGTGGAGTGAACAGCAATCATCAGGTTTGTTATCCGAGGATTTTGTTTAAATCTTCTTCTGGTGTGGTAACGGCTGCAATGTTGAAGTTTTCTGCCAGGTAATTCAGGACATTCGGGGAGATGAATGCTGGCAGGGTCGGGCCTAAGCGGATGTTTTTGATTCCCAGATGGAGCAGGGTCAGGAGAATGCAGACTGCTTTCTGTTCGTACCAGGAGAGGATCATGCTCAGTGGGAGTTCGTTTACGCTGCAGTTGAAGGCTTCGGCAAGTGCAACAGCTACTTTGATGGCGCTGTAGGCATCGTTGCACTGGCCCATGTCCATGATTCTCGGGAGTCCGCCGATGGTTCCGAGGTTGAGGTCGTTAAATCGGTATTTTCCGCAGGCGAGGGTGAGGATGATGGTGTCATCCGGGGTCTGTTTTACGAAATCTGTATAGTAGTTTCGTCCTTTGCGTGTGCCATCGCAGCCACCTACCAGGAAGAAGTGGCGGATGTCTCCGGACTTGACTGCCTCAATTACTTTGTCTGCGACGCTGAGGACAGTTCCGTGTGCAAAACCTGTCATTACTTCTGTTCCGCCGTTGATTCCGGTGAACCGGGTGTCTTCTGCGTATCCGCCTAAAGCAAGTGCTTTTTCGATTACCGGAGTGAAATCTTTTTCGTCATCAATATGAACGGTTTCCGGGAAGGATACCATTTCTGTTGTAAATACTCTGTCTGCGTAGCTGGCTTTTGGCGGCATGAGACAGTTGGTTGTGTAGAGGATTGGGGCAGGAATATTGTCAAATTCTTTCTGCTGGTTCTGCCATGCTGTTCCGAAGTTTCCTTTGAGATGGGAGAATTTTTTCAGCTCCGGATAAGCGTGTGCCGGAAGCATTTCACCGTGTGTATAGATGTTGATGCCTTTTCCTTCTGTCTGCTGAAGAAGGAGTTTCAGGTCGTAGAGGTCGTGTCCGGTTACAACAATGAATGGGCCTTTTTCTACTTTCAGAGGTACTGTGGTCGGAGTCGGAGTGCCGAAGGTTTCTGTGTTTGCCTGGTCAAGGAGTGCCATGCAGGTTAAGTTGACTTCTCCAACTTCCATGACAACCGGAAGTAATTCTTCCATTCCCCAGTCTTCTGCGAGTACGGCTAATGCTTTATAGAAGAAATTATTTACTTTCTGATCTGTGTAGCCGAGTACCATGGCATGGTATGCGTAGGCTGCCATTCCTCTGATTCCGAAAAGGATCAGGGATTTCAGAGAGCGGATGTCTTCGTCTGCTTCCCAGATTCTGTTCATATCGTAATCGTCTGTGTTTCCGCATCTGGAAGCACAGGCTGCGCAATCCGGTACAATTTTGTTTTTCTCTGTATAAATGGTGTTGATCATTTTACGGATGGAATTGTCATCAAAGGCTACGTTGGTGACTGTGGTAAAAAGTCCCTCAATTATGATTCTGTCTGTGGTTTCTTTTTTTTCGTTGTTCGCACAGGCGCGGGCGAGTCCGATCAGGGCTCCTGTCAGTTCGTCCTGAAGTCCTGCGGTATCTGCGGTTTTTCCGCATACTCCCGCTTTTCCTGTACATCCGCTGCATCCTGCAGTCTGTTCACACTGAAAACAAAACATCTGTTTTTCCATTTGTTTTTTCTCCTTTATTTAATAGTTAGTGTAATAGTTAATGGTATATTATCGTTTTACCAGAACGTTTTTATGGGATTTTCTTTATTTTTTATTTCTTTACCATTTATTTTTTGTCATTCATTTTATAGTTTTTGCAGATTTTTACATATCATTCAGGATATGTCCGTCTGTGGATATGATCTTAGTCTGCCATGGAATGAATTTTCCGCTGTTTTTCAGAGCTGTTTCTGCTGCTCTGGCAAGGCCGCCGCAGCATGGGACTTCCATCCGTACGATAGTTACGCTTTTAATGTCGTTCTGACGTATGATTTCTGTCAGTTTCTCGCTGTAGTCGCCTTCGTCCAGTTTCGGACATCCGATCAGGGTGATGCGGTTGCGGATAAATTCCTGATGAAAGTTTGCGCAGGCGTATGCAGTACAGTCAGCAGCAATAAGGAGATGCGCACCATTGAAATATGGTGCGTTGACTGGTACCAGTTTGATCTGTACCGGCCATTGTCTCAGTTCTGATTCTGCGGGTATATCTGGCTGTGTTTGGGTTTGTTCTTTTTTCCGTGGTGATCGGAAAATCTTTTTTGCCATGTTTCCCGGACATCCTGTAAAATTTTTTTCAGGAGTGGAACTGGTTTGGGTATTGGCTTCTATATTGGTTCGTATACTGTTTTTGACTTTTGCTTTCATGTTTGCTTCTACTGCTGCCTCATCGAAGGCTGCCGCTTCCCTTTCAATAAAGGAAATGGCGTTTGTCGGACATACGGGCAGGCAGTTTCCAAGTCCGTCGCAATAGTCATCACTTAGCAGTTTTGCTTTTCCGTCTACGATGCCGATGGCTCCTTCCTGACAGGCCCCTGCGCATAAGCCGCATCCGTTGCAGTGTTCTTCATCAATGTGTATGATTTTTCGGATCATGTTTTCCCTCCTGAAAATAAAATAATTAACTTGTATTTTTATGAGACTGCTGTAAGCAGATTTTTATGTTTCGTTTGATTACATTGCAAAGTATAGTGCATATTCAGAGATATGTATGTTGTAAAAACAACTTTTTTTAATTTTTGAGGATTTTATTCAGAGATTGTTTTTGTCTGATGATATTTTTTATGTTTTAATGAACTGGTAAAACAGAAGTGGTTATGATTCCCGGAATTGATTTGGATTTTGTGTAAAAAGAATCCCGGGAATCATATGGTTCCTTTGAGGATATATGATTTCCGGGATTTTTATGTTTACATTTGTAGATTCAGATTTTGATGTTTATGGCAGAAGATCTTTTAATTTCTGTACAAAGCTCTGGTCTTATCCATGGAAACTGCAAGCTGCAAAACACTTTCTGTTTACATTTTTTCCTGTTGTTCTTTTTGTTCTCTTTCTTTTCTGACCTTTTCTCTCTGTCTGGTAAGGTCGTAATAATCATCTGTGAGAAATCCATGTTTCCTCATGGCATCGAACACCTGCTGCTGGGCAGGTGTCATTTTCATTCCTATGGAATTATTATAGTCGGTCAGAACGCAGCCGGTTTTCTCGATCAGCCAGAACAAGGGGGAATCCTCTTCCGGGATCATTTTCCAGATTTCGTCCTCTGTCTGCGGCAGGAGTGCCATCATTCCATGAAGATGCCCTTTTGGGATCCGTATATAGTCTCCGTCCGGAAGAATCAGGCCATCTGAAAAGTTCTCATCTTTTTCTTTCATTTCATTTAATAATTCTTCGGTTACTTTCATTTTCTTCTCCCTCGTTCTCATTTTCATTTTTCCTATTATACGCACAATAGCTGTTATGCGCAAGTAAAAAAGCCGTCTGAAACCTTTTCAATGCCATTCTATAAGATGTAACACAAAATTATATTATTTTTTTTGAAATTTTACTTGAATAATATGAAAAATAATTGTAAACTATAGATGGATTGTAACTGATCTAGCTAATTAAGACTATTTTTGAGGTTTCCTCAAAGAGTCTCAATTATACACACATTTTTCAAAAAAGCAGTTGTACCGGATTGGTGCAACTGCTTTTTATTATTGTTATAAATCCGGGGCAGTCATCTTTGCCCCGGTTTACTTTCATTTTTTATTTTTTCTTTCTGAGGAAGTAGATCAGAAGAATGATGATTGCAATAATTCCAATCACACTGATCCAGATGATCGGACTGTTTATTCCGGATGATGCTTTTACATTCTCTCCGGATGCTTTTTGAGACTGCTCTGAATCAGAATCTTTTTTTCCGGGATCATCTTTTTTATCCTTTTTGTCTTTGGAATCAGGTTTCTCTGACTGTTCTTCTTTCTTTTCAGATTCAGAATCTGTTTTTTCTTCAGATTCTTTCGTGTCTTTTTCCTCTGTATCTGCTGCTTCTGTGGTTGGTGCCGCTTCCGTAGTTGGTGTTGCTTCTGCCGTCGGAGTTGCTTCCACAGTTGGTGTTGCTTCTGCTGTCGGGGTCGCTTCCGCAGCTGGTGTTGCTTCTGCCGTCGGGGTTGCCTCTACAGTTGGTGTTGGCTCCGCGGTCGGGGTTGCTGTTGGCTGCACCGGTGTCACAGTTGGAGTCGGCTCTGCGGCCTGAGCATTTTCGGTATTCGCTGCTGTTTCCGCATCTGCTGTATTTTCCGCATCAGAAACATTTTCTGTGTCTGAGGAATCCAGCTGATAATCGGTATCTCTGTCAAGGTTAACCCATCCTTCAACTCCACCGACATCTGTTTTTCCCCAGTCTATTCCGTCTTCTCCCTGTACATACTGCGAAATATGTACACTGGAAGAATTTTCAATTCCATCTGAGCCGTCAACCTCTTCGTATTTCTCTCCCGGGCCGTTATAAATCGGTGCTTTTCCATCTTCTGTCCGGATCTTCACATCGAAATCTGCATCTGTTCCGCCAAAAGCAGTATATTCTTCGTTGACTGCTTCTTCTCTCGTCGCAGGATCCAGATCATCCATAGGTACATATCCGTTCATTCCATGATACTGTGTATAACCCCAGTCTTTCTGGTCTGTTCCTGTCTTCTCGCCCTGAATATGAAGGGCTGTGCCATTGACGATCAGCTTGTCATTCAGGACATTGCTCTGAGGGTCTGTCTCTGAATAAAGATTGATTCCTCCGTTCGGACTCTGCACAATCATGTAATAATCTGTTACATAATCCGGACTCTGTCCCTGTCCATCATCTGCCCATATGTTGACTGCCGACAGGATACAGCACAAAAAGACAATGATTGTAATTCCCCACTTTTTCATCATAGATTTTTCCTTCACTTTTATTTTTTGTTTTTCAGCATTGTCTGTCACAATCCTGTTTTCAGTTTCTATGAATACTATTTTCGTTTTATCGCAGATGAATGCTGATATTTACTGTAAACTCTTCCATATGATTCTTTTACATATGCTTTTACCACATAGTAGTATGATACACCCTTTTGTGCATTTTTGTCCAGATATGTTGTGTAACTTCCTCCGGAAATTTTCTTAATTAACTGATAGGAACCGCCTTTTTTCTTCCTATAAATATAATATCCGTCACATTTCTTCTGGGACTTCCAGCGAATGCGGATTCCATTTTTCTCTGATTTTACGGAAGATACTTTCTGCAGTGCCGGTGCTGCTTTAATCACACCTCCCATTTTGTATTTGCTCAGGTATCTCTTTCCGGAGTACCAGTAATATGCACGGACTGTATAGCGGTAAGAGGTATTCGCCGTCACCTTCGTATCTTTATACTTCAGAGAAGGGCTTTTTACGGTTGCAATCCTCGTCCATTTACCGCCGGTACCCGGTCTTCTGTATACATAATACCCCTCTGCACCGGATACTTTTTTCCAGGACACCAGATTATATCCTGTATTATATGCTTTTACTGTAAAAGCAGGCGTCGCAGGAATTTCCGGCTCCGGCTCTGATTCTTCCAGCGTTCTTGTGTGCGCTTTGATCCTTGCAGACCACTTCTGTGTGGCTCCGTCCGCCCATTTTGCTGTCGCACTGGCGCCCTTAAAAAAAGTCTGGTTTTCTTCGATACCGGCCAGAGAAGTAAACCAGCTTCCCCCTCCTGAAGTTTTGTAGCTTGTATTTGCCTCCACGCCAAAACTTATGGTATTGCTTCCGGCATTTGTAATGACCACGGAATACCTGCTTCCCTGTTTCAGAGTCACTTCCGGTATTTCTATCGTCTGAACTCCGGCAAATGACTGTTCAGCTTCATAAGGAATTGCATATGCAGCCTGTCCGCTCTCAGGATCTGACGCATCTGTAAGATCCGTATATACCTGAATCTGATAAGTGGAATCATCGCTCATGGAAACCACATTGACCTCTCCCAGGGCCTCTTTTTTTCCATTTCCTGCTGTTGCCTGATAAATAGCTGCTACGGACTGACCCGCCTTTAATGAAATCTTTGAAATTGCCGAAGAACCGTCATAAAAATAATTGTTTTTATACTTCTGATCTGCCACGGTTTCTGCCTCTGCAGAAACCAGGTTGCTGATATTGGCATCTTCATAGGAAAGATAATAATATCCGCCATCACCTTTCTGATCCCCCCAGCTGTTCTTTATGATCCATGCCCCATCCGAAGTTACATTGGAAGATTCCAGAAAGTTTTTACTGGAATAATTATCGTCCCATCCTACAACCGTCACAATATGATTGATCAGCTTTGAAGAAGATTTTCCCACAGGATAGCAGTATGCTGCTGTATCCGGATTTGCATAGTTCTCTGACATATAAAACATAATGGATACTGCGTGATCCTTCAGAAGCATTTCTTTCATACGATCTACAGAATAACTGGAAAATGTTGCATTTTTCAGATATGCGGACGCATTGTATGCTTTAGAGGCTGAAATTTCGTAAGAAAGATCCTGCGTATGAGAATCATCTGTGGGAAATGGAACATCATCCTCTGTGGTCATCCCGGACCAGGTGCTCAGAAAAAGAGCTGCCAGATAATCGTTTCCTCCAATGCTGTGATAATTTCCCAGTACCGTATTCTGATCATTGGCAGTGTTTCCCAGCGGATCATTCTGCCTGTTGGAAAAGAAATAGGACAAATGTTCTTCCGAGAGATCGTAGGTTCCTTTTTTCTGCGCAAGAAGAGATGTTTCCATGACTGCTGCCATGCCAAATGCCCAGCAGGTTCCAAACGGATTCTGATTCTTCACAGGTGTCACAAAGCCCAGCGCTCTGGAATCATACGTTTCCGGATAAGCGGTGTCTGTGTCTCCATAAGCCGCGTATACAGATGTCAGATTGCTTTCCACTTCCGGTCCTGCATCCAGTGGTGTCAGGTTTCTGATTGGTTCCAGCTCCGCTTCTCTTTCTTCTTCTGTCAGCGGACGGCCTTTTATGTATCGAATGCCTTCTGTATCCTCATCCGTATTTTCGTTCGTATCTTTATCCGTATCTGTTTTTTCCCCGTCCCCAAAGCTTTCTGTAACAACAGGAGGATTGCCGGATGTAAACTGTTCAGTGATCTCTTCCCCACTTGAAATTTTCTCTCCCGGATCCTCTTCTTCTGATGTTTCTTCCTGAAAAAGCTCTTCTCCGGTCATTTTCTGAGTTTCTGTGGAGCTGTCCACCTGTTCTGCGGACGAATCGTATTCTGCTTCCTCCGTATCCTGCATCTGCACCTGCCATATCTCTTCCGATTCTGATACCGTTGCTCCGGAAACAGGTAATGATATTCCCGCTACAGTAAAAGCAAGAAAGGCAGACAGTATCCTTATCTCTGTCTTTCGTTTTTTCATAATAAATTTTTCCTCCAGTTTAAAGATATGAGCATTATAGCATCTTATGTTTAAAAATTCAATACTCCTACTTTCTTCGGACTTCCTGTATAACATAAAGTATATGTTTATTTTTACACCATTACTGCCGTATCATTTGCAGCTCAATACCTGGCAGTTCCTGCGTATATCAAACAATAAAAAACCGCGTAATAACAGTTTTCCTATTATTGTGCGGTTTTTCATTTATGTTCCTGTTATCGGTTGTTACTCACTGATCATCTCTGATATCTGTCGTAAAAATATAAATTTTATTTCTTCTGTATCCTCTACAGAAGCTACGTAAATGCCTGAGGTGCATTTTCTTTTGTAAAGAAGGGATGCAAGACTGATAAAACGATAACGGAAAAAGTATGTAGAAATGTTTCAGATTTTTTCAGAATTTTATCTTTTGCTGTCTTTCATTCTAACAGACATACCTGTACATTACAATCAGAATCGTTCTTGTTTATCTTTTGTAATCTGACAGTATCCTTCTTTATCCCTGATTAATTTCCCTTACTTTCTTCATCACCTCTGCAAGTTCCTGATATTTCCCGGTGACATATCCGTAATTCTTTCTTTTATGCGGAAGCATGCAGTTGGTGCAGTCTTTGATTCCTTTGTCCGTATATCTGAAATTTCCTCCGCATTTGTCACCTAATGCATACAGCGGGCAGTAACAGAACAGGCAGTTAAAGTCATTCGGGTCTGCACCTTTATGACACGGAAAGAACTCGCAGTTCTTATGACTGAAAAAAGAATATTCTTTTCCTTCCCAGTAAGGTTTCTCCTTCTCCATTCGTTTTTTCCTTCTTTCTTCGTATATTTATATAACTATAAATGAGCAAATTTGAAAAATTGCACAAAATTATCCCGCTAACTTCATAAATGCATCAAAATCATTACTTTCTTTTGCACATCGGAAGAGATACTGATACTTTTCTGTCTGGATAATGCTTCCAATTCGGTGGTAGCCTTTTTCGAAAGAACAGAATTCACCGGTCCCTGCCACACACATAAAATGTGCCATTGACATGAGCAGCCAATATCTTCGGATCCCATGCGCAGAACGTATCTGGTAGCTGTCCAGTGCCAGTTTATCCTTACACTGGCGAAAAAATATTTCTATCGGCCACCGGCCAGCATAATAAGACAGTGTTTCGTCCACTGACAGTGAGATATCTGTGCTGAGAAAGGCCCGTAGTGCTTTGGGATTTCCAAATGCTTTTTCCGGATAACTTAAAAGAACTACGGCATTTTCAATACCATTGAGTTTTCCCTCATATCGATACACGTAGTATTTTTGCTTTTTCACTGTCACAAGGTGAAAATTGGAACGTGTAATCGATAAAAGAGCAGCAAATTCATTAAGTTTCTTTTTGAATCCAAATGGATAAAGCATCCGGTTTGTTTTCAGTGCACCTATGGTATGAAATCCCCTCGCTGCGAAAGTATTAATTATTTTTTCAGAAGTATACCAGCAGTCACAAAGGAAATAGGACATTACCGGTGGAACCGGCAGTTCTTTTGCGATGTTTTCTACAATATTGATCTTGGAAATCGATTTGTTGTACATTACAAAAGCATAGTTCAGGACAATGCCGTTACAGGAAAGCATAACCGCAACTGCCTGGTGTCCATAATCCTGTTTTCCTTTTAAATGGGATTGGTGAAAATACGCATCTTCCATAGGATGTAAAGCCCGTGACGAAGGCTTTGTCTTTGAAGCTATTGTATCGTCTACAATGCAGAAAACAGGCTTTCCGGTGCGTGCTGCTTCTGAATAAATAAGCTCTATAACAAAACGTTTTAAGGTATCTGAAAGTAATGGATCATCCCATTTCCCTTAATTAAGGATTTGCGAGAGGCACCTTCTTTCGTAAATGTTGAAAATGTTTGTTTTGTCACTTTCATTATACAACATCCGGAATCGAGGTGTCTTTCTTTTATGCAAAATCACGAACTTGCTCATTTATAGTTATATATTTACAATACAATATCAGAAAGGATTTTTCTACTAACTATTGGTTAGTTTTTTAATAAGCAGCCTTATAAATCTCCAGCACCTGCTCTTCTGAAAGTTCTACATAATTATTCTTCAACCTGTAATTCATTGTATTCCTGTGAAGGAACATGGTTTCTGCTGTTTTCTTTGCATTACAGTTATGTGCAAGATAATTCTCCAGTGTCTCACAGAGATTCCCTGTATTTATCTCATCATATCTGAACAGTTTTCCTAACTGTTTTCCCACATATTCGTCCAGTACCCTGGTATCGTCCACGTGCGAGATCAGTGTGTAGATTCCCTGATTTTTATAAAAACAAACCGATCCCTGCATGTCTGTGACTGCAGCAGCCCTGATTGCGGCAGCAGCTTCATTTCTGCTGCGCTTTGCCTCATCCGGATATGCAATACTGTTTCCAACTCCCACACACAGTTTCATTTCATTTTCTCTCTGCACACGCTCCACAATCCGTATAAGAATCTTCCTTACCTCTATCTTTATCTTTTTTCTTCTTCGTAAATATTATACCCATCTCTGCCATTCTGTTTTGTCTTATATAGTGCAGTATCTGCATTTTTATACAGATCAAGATATCCTGTTCCATGTTCCGGAGCAAATGCCATTCCGGCACTAATGGTAATATTCTTTCCATTCATTTCCGGAAATGTTAATTCTTTAACTTTTTTTATCAGACTTTCGATTCTGGAAACAGCCACTTCTCTGCTGTCCGTTTTTCTCATAAATACTACAAATTCATCACCACCGATCCTGCCGACAATGTCTCCTTCACGAAAATGCTCATGAAGCACTTCACCAAATTTGTGCAGGACTTTGTCCCCTGTAATGTGTCCATATATATCATTTACTTCCTTAAAATGATCCACATCCATGATCACAAAAGTTCCCGGTTCCTGCGGGTGTTCCTGCAGAACATTATGGATCCGTTCTTCTGTACTTCTCTTATTGTACGCGCTGGTCAGTGCATCTGTCTCGGCTGCCTGAATAAGCTGTTTATTCTTTGATCTGTTCTTAACAAATCCCCAAAGGAACAACATGCTTACCATAACACAAAACCCGATTGTAAAAATCAGTTCATATCTTCGTACAAAGTTATAAGATTTCTGCGCTTCAGAAACAGGGATAACATAACAAATCATCCAGTCATTCAATCCCATATCTGTATAGGCCAGATAACGGTCTGAATTATAATCATTTCCAATTCTTATTTTCATCAGTCCATCGGCACCCACTGTAAAATCTTTTTTCACTTCTGTCAGGGACGAATCAAAAATAAGTGTCTGATCATCATAAAATTCAAAGAAGTTATCGCCATATTCAATCTCATGATAGGCAAAATCACCATCATACGCAATAATCTCACCATCACTGGTAGTAATCAGTGTATATCCTACATCTTCAAAGAAATCGTTAAACAGCATACGGCTTAATGCAGTTACGTTATAAGAACCACCCAGAACTCCTATCACTTTTCCGTTTTTCCAGACCGGTACGCCCAGAATTACACGGGTTTCTTTATCTACGCTGCTCTCCAGTGGATCGCTTAGTGTTTCTTTTCCCTCCATTCCTTCCTTAAAATATCTCCTCAAAGATACATTCTTCTCTGCTCCGTTATCATAATGAGCCGTACCATCTGCTTCAATCAGTGCTGTACGCTCTAAAGCAGTTTCCTCTTCAAGTGATATTAACATTTCCATATTTTCATCCGACACAAGTTCTTCGGATTTTCCAATCTCTTTTGCTATACCCCTCAGATATCCATAATGAATATCCAAAATTGCTTTAATATGTTCACTCTGTCTGGAAACATTCGTCTTAATTACTTTCTGCGAGTTACGCTCAATAGAATTCTGCGTGCATACCAGAAATATGCCCAGACTTACTGCTACCGCACACACAAATATAAGAGCAGCAGCTACATACTCAGTGATTTCATTTTTCTTTCTCATAAACATCTCCTTTCACCCCACATTTTTCTGTTTGTCTTTTGTTGGGTTACATTATACACACACTTTCCCGAAGCTGCGTTCAAAATACTTTCACTGTTAATCCTCTGTAACAGATTTGTGTAATACATATATCTGTCGCTTAAACCTTCAGGACAATTTTAATATATCAAATCGAACTGTGAAAATCCAGATAAATCGTCAAATTTTCGTCAAAAAAAGACAGACTCTCTATTTTCTTTCAAGATATCTGTCTTTTTAATCATATACCTATAAATGAGCAAATTTGAAAAATTGCACAAAATTATCCCGCTAACTTCATAAA
>OLPG01000257.1_pt1 | contig 56710 bp, 42 predicted proteins | sample 1672311 | NCBI WGS metagenome assembly OLPG01 (sample SAMEA3136670, study PRJEB25190) | human gut metagenome | biome: human gut; feature: human-associated habitat; material: faeces | place: Austria | collected 2013 | reverse complement strand
GTTTTCCGACAGGGCGCCTTCTTCTGCTTGGTTGAGTTGCTTCGACGATCATGCTTCGTTTGCTGGCATCGGTGCTGGGGAATTGCTATCGCTGCTGGCAATTATTTCGCTTCCGATGCTATTGCTGCTGTTATCACTATCGATTGCAGCGTCGTCGTTGCTATCATCGGCTTCCGCACCATCGCTGTCCCCATTGTTTTTCGCGCCAGGTTGCTTGTCTTCCGCAACGGGCTTGCTGACAATCGCATTGCCTTCAGGCGCTTGGTGGCCAGCAACGGCCTTGCCGGTTTCGCTACCTCGGCTGCCGATAAGCCCCATCGCTTCAAGCGCTTCAGTCGCCGAGCCATGGTGCGCGCTGAGCGTGGACAGTGCCGCAACCACGGGTTCACGCTGCGTGTCTTCGCTCAAGCCTGCCATGCCGGAGGCGTCGATGTAACCTTCAAGCTGGCTGATGTCGTCGATGGGCTCAAGCCCCATAAGGCCACGCAGGTAATTCTCCTGTTCCAAAAACGGGGTGCTCACGGCAAGGTTTAGCTGTTCGGCGCCTCGGCCGCCATCGGGATAATCATCCCACAGGGCAATCCAGATGTCGAAGAAGTAATCGCCCAGGGCAAAGTCGTCTAAAATGCCTACGCACTGCATCGGCCACGTGCCCAGGTAGTCAACCTGCGACTTCTCGGGGATATCCAGCACAATATCGGCGCCGAACCTAAACGGGTTCGTGGTGCTTGCGCCAAGCAGTTGCGTGTTGCACTCGTCGGGGAACGTCACCGTCACGCCATCGCAGCCCTCGAACGCATCCGGCTCGATAGCGGAAACTTTGTTGCCGACGATGACCTGCTTAAGCTGGCTGCACTCGGTGAACGCATCGCTGCCCAGCAGCACGCTGTCGTACTTCGTGCCAATGGCGCTGTCCAGGTCAATCACCTTCGCGTCTGCCGGCACGCCGATGAGCGTGGTGATGCCCTGACTGGTTTGGAACACGTAGCCGTCCTGATCGTCGATGGTGATGAACGACGAATGGTCGACCAGCTCCATGCCCATCATCTGGCGTAGCTGGTTCTCGGCAGCAAGCATGCCTTCAGACATAGCCTGCTTCACCTCAACGCGCGACGGTTCCACGCCGGTTTCGGTGTACAGGTTCTCGTACGTTTTGCTGTAGTACTGGTCGTAATCGTCGTAGCCCAGCCATGCGAACAGCCAGTCGTGCAGGTAGTACTCCTGGCTACCATCGGGCACGATCAGGCGAATGCGTTCCCATTCGTCCACATTGTCCCAGTCGCCATCGAAGCGGAAGCCCGAACCTTTGCCAAAGCGCAGCAGGCTCGAAGGGTTCCAGCTATCAATCTGAATGGTCTCAAGCGACTTGCACCCATAGAAGACGCCCGATCCCAGCACAAACCCCCAATCGTAAGAGTAGCTGACCGCCAGCCGCACGCTCGTGAGGTTCTCGCACTCCGAGAACGCCCAAGATGCGCAGTCGAACAGGGGCGCATCGCTTACCACGGACGTAATGTTTTGGCAGTTGCTGAACGCGTCGGATGCAACGGATACGTGATCGATGTCGCTCGTGCCGACATACACCTCGCCCGACACGGTGGAGTTCGCAAACGCGCTGCCGTCAACATACATAAGGTTCTTCAAATCGCGCCAATTCACCGTGAAATCGCCCTGCACGTCCTTGAACGAGTTCAGGAAAAACTCCGTGGTGGTTAGCGGCAACGTGGCCTGGCCGGTAATGGTCGAGCCACTGGAAATTGCCAGCCAGGGGCCGTCGTCGTCGCAGCCATGCAGTACGTAGCCGCCATCGTCAAGCTGCACCAGCTCGTATTCGGTCACGCCGGACTCGGGTGTGAAGTACTGGAAGTTGTTGATGTAGTCGTCCGTGCCATCCGAGCCGGTGGGGCGGAGCAGCTGGCAGTTATAGCTGGACACGCCCGCAAACGTGAAGTCGCCGTACATGGCCCGCGAAGCGATGAACCGCAGGCTGTAGCACTCGTCGAACGCATCGGCTCCCAGCGTTGCCGTATCGGGGTTGCTGATAAAGACGCCCTGCAGATTCGTGCAGCCTGCGAAGGCCCGAGCGCCAATAAGCGACGTTTTATCGGCCAAGATGGCCCATTCCAGGTCGGTGTTGTTGGCGAACGCGCCGGCGGAGATGGCATCGGGGCAGATAGACGTTCCATCGGCGGCCGTGAACGAACCGGTGAACGATGCGACGTCCTCGGGCACCGTTAGCAGCGTGGTGTACGCAGTGCCATCAATATCGGTGGTGAAGTAGCGGTACCCTTCGGTGCTGACATCGGACAGCACGGCCATGACATCGGGCGCGCCGGCCGCATCAAGCTGCGCCTGCACAGCCTTGCGCTGCGCCTCGTTTTGACACACGATGGTAGCAACGGCGCTGCCGGCAAGGCTGCCCGCCTCGAACGTGTAATCGCCGCCATCGGACAGCACGATGGTGGTGGCGCTTCCGTTGCCCTCGAAGCATCCGCTGGCAATGGTGTGCAAGCCGTTCGTGAAGATGGTATTGCTTCCCGTGTTGACCACGAACTTCAGCAAATCGTCGGAATACACCTTGCCGTTATCAAGCTGATATTGCGTGCTTGGCTCGGAGGCAAGTGAAAGCGTGTTGCCGTAGCCCTCGCTCAATGCAGCCGTGTTGTTGGTGACGAACTTGTCAAGCATATCGTCTGCAATGACGATATTGCACCAGTTCAGCGTTTCCAGATTCACATAAGGAAGCTCGCTTGCATCATCGGCGCGCAGCACCAGTTTCTGCAGGTCGTTGCCAGATTGCAGCTTCACTTCGCTCACGCTATTCGGCACGTCGAGCTCGGCTCGATTCATGGGCACGCACAGGTATTGCGTGCCGTCCTTCGAGGTCAGAATGCCGTCGGGCGTTGTCGCATACGTGGGGTTGCCCGCATCGACCGCAAACGAGTCCCACACCACAAGCCCCGTGGGCGCAAGTTGCACGTCAAGCGTGGTGGACGGCAGCACCAGGCGACCCACATTCACGGGGCCGAACCACTCGTTGATTTCCACCGCCTGCACGCCAAGCGGCACGTTAAGGACGAACTCGTTGCCAACAAGCATGCCGCCAAGATTCTGGTTGTCCTGATACAGATACAGGCGCTGCAGGTAGCTTAAGTGCGTACCCTGCACGAAGTCGTTTTGCAGCTTGTCGTTCAGGAAATAGAAGTACGTGTCCACGCTGTAGCCTTCGGGCACGTCGGCGAAACCGGCGGGCTCGATGACGTGGCGCCCGGGTTCGGGCGTGTAGAAGGGGCCGACTTCGTGGCTGCCTTCCTTCCAGCCCAGAAGCATGTTCGAAACCATGCCGTATTCCAAATAGCCCACAGCTTCAAGCTCCTGCTTGGTATAACGCAGCAGGTTAATGGTGCTGTCGTAGACCTTCGTGAGCACAACGGGGTTACCACTTTCGTCAACCTGGCCGGTGACGATGAACGTGCACGATTGCGCCGGCTCGTATTCGATGGTTTCGGTATGCCACGCGTCCGCGTCGTTGAAGCGATAGCTGACCGTGATGGGGAACGTCCCGTTCGGCACCTCCTTGGGGAAGTCGTCTACGCGGAAGTACGGGTAGCTGGCGAACTCGTCTTTCGAGCACGTCCACGCATACGATTCGCCGTTGTAGTAGTAGAACGTGCTGAGCGCGCAGAACACCATCCAGGCGTTGAGCTTCTGCCCGGTGTACAGCGCGGTGTCGGCGGTATTCGCCGGCATGATGATGGCATGCGCCTGCGCGGGGTCAACTTTCGAAAGCGACGAGTTGTTGCCGTTCACAGGCTTGTAGAAGATGCCGTCGCCATTTTTCTCGGTGTCCTTCTCTTCGTAGCCGGGGTCGGTCGGCAGCACGTCGTAGCTGTCGGGCGCAGAAGGAGAGGGGCCAGGCTTGTCGCCGCCGCCGGGCTTCTGGCTGCCGCCATTGTTGTTGTCGTCGGCCTTGTCACCGCCGCCTGCGTTGCCATTGCCGCTGTTGTCGGGCTTGACCACCACGGCGCCGCCGGCGTTGCCGCCGCCTGCGCTGGCATTGCCGTTGCTGCTGCCACCCTCATTGGCTATGCCTATGCCGCCAAGCTCGGCGTTGCCCGTGACGTTGTACGCCGAGGTTCCGGTTGGGTCCTGCAGCGGATAGTTCGTGAACACGTCTTTTGTGGGGCGCTCGGTCTCGGTGGTTTTCTGGTCGCTGTTCGCGTCGTCTTTTTCGCGATTGGCCTGGGCGTCGGTGTCGATGGGGTTGGCCTGGTAGCCGCGGTCGGCGTCGGTTTGCCCTTTGCTGTAAGCGGACGTGAATTGCTGCGGGTCGAACGACGGGCCCGACTGGGCCAGCGCAAACGCGCCGATGCCGAAAGCGGCAACAACGGCCGCAGACGCAACGACGGCGGCAATATGTTTCGAGGAAAAGCGCACTCAATCCTCCGGTAACGATATGTGCAAGTCGCAAAAACGCGACTAGGGGGAAACGAAAAAGGCACGCGCATCCAGGTGAAGATGCACGTGCCCTTATTCTACTTGGCAACGCGGGGCATTCAAAGGTCTTCGCTGCGGTATTTCGCTACGAAATCACAGGTTAAGCTGGCATTTCGGCGATTGGCGCGGAATTGTCGGCCGCTTGTTCGGACTGGTTCTCAATTGCGGAAAGCGTTGCGACGTTTGTGGCGTCGGTTTCCGCTGCGGTGCCTGCGTTGGAGACGATGTTCGCGGCTGCATCAGCCTGCAAATCATCGGCAACGCTGCCCGCTTCCGTGTCTGCTGAAACGTTAGATTCGTCGTCTTCTTTCTTGGCTGCCGGGGCATTGCTGGAATCCGAAACCATCGCGTCGTTTTCATTTTCAGCGCTCGCTGAGTTGCTGCCAAGCGCAAAATCGCCGCTCAGGTCGCTATCGCCCCAGTCGGGCCATTCCGGCAAGTCGGGTCAATCGGGCCACGGGTCGGGATCAGGCTCGGGGCTTGGTTTGTAAAGCTCGTAAACATTGCTGGCGTCGTAGTAGCACGACAGTTCGGCCTTGCTGCGGCGTGCTGGAAAATGCATCCTGCGAGTTCTGCTTGCCCTCGGTGGACTTGCAGTTGTCGTCGGCGTTTTCTTTGTTGCGGTTGGCCTGGCCGTCCGTGTCAACGGGGTTGGCCTGGCAGCCCCTGTCCGCATCATCAAGCCCTTTGCTGTAGGCCGACGTGAAGTTATCCGGATTGAAGTCGGGGTTCGCCTGAGCAAGCGAAATGGCCCCGACGCCGAAAGCGCCAACGCTGACGACAGCTGCGGTTGCGATTGCGATATGTTTCGAGGTGCCCTTGTTCGCGTGGCTCGCCGTTTCCCTTCTTACCCGCGCGCGGCCCTTCTTCCCCCCAGGGCCCGATAATGCCGAAAGCCTTGCCGGCGGGTTTATTGCGACAAGGCTTTCGCCCCTGCTACAGGGCTTCGATGAAGTAGCGTTTCAAGCGCTCTCGCGCGTTTGCGCATGCGGGGAGCATTTCGTGCAGGCGTTCGGTGAGGCGCCGCAGCGTGCGCATTTCGTTCGGCTTCAGCACATGCCCGCCGAACGCGTAGGCCTGGTGGATTTCGATGACGCGCCTGAACTCCATAACGTCGACGCCTGGGAACGCCCGGCACAGGCCGTCAAGGTTGTCAAGCGGCTTGGTTGCGTTGAACCCGACGCTGGCCGAGATCATGACGGCCGCCAGGTAGTTGTAAAGCGCGGGTACCGAAATGGCCTGGTCATCGGCGGCAATGCGCTGCTTGCGCTTGTTGATGCGCACGGCACGCTGGATGAACGCGGCGGCCACCAGCGCGGCGATGATGGCAAGCGTGACCAGCACCCCGCGTAGCACGTCAAGTACGGACGCGGCGGCGTCGGATTCGTTGCCGTTGTCCTGGTTGTCGTTCGTTTGCCCGGCGATGGACCCGGTTTGGAGCACCTGGTCGCTCGCGCCGCTGCTCCAGGTTTCGCCCACATCGATGACGGCATCGGGCTCAAAGGCCTGCGTGTAGAAGCCGGGCGCCACTTCCACGGGCGTCCAACCCAGGCCGTCAAGGTAAATCTCGCACCATGCGTGCGCGTTGCCGTGGTCAAGCGTCAGCGTGGAGTTCGTCAGCGCCGCACCCGTCAGGTCGCCCGCGCCCACGCGGTAGCCCTCTGCGTAGCGGGCGGGGATGCCCTGCGTGCGGAACGCCAGCGTAGCGGCGGTGGCGAAGTAGCTGGAGTTGCCTTCGCGCGCCTGCTCGAAGAACCACGACGCGAACGAGCTTCCCGCCTCGGCAGGCATGGTTTTCGGGCTTTCCGTATAGCTTGCCAGCGTGTCCATCATGGTGCGCACGCGGCTGATAACGGCGAATTCCGACGAAGCCGCCGCGCTGTCCCACGTGGCATCGTTGAACACCAGGCGCTTGATGTCGCCCGCCTCGTCGTCGGGAACGTCCAGGTAGCGCTCCTTGGCGAACGCGGCGTACACGCTTTCCGTGGACGCGTAGGGGCTGTCCGCGGATTCAAGCCAGCTGGCGTCGTCAAGCACGTTGGCGGTTGCCACGTTGTCCATCTCGAAGCGGTACGAGCGCGACCCCACAAGCCCGCTTTGCAGCGTGCCGTCAAGGTTGAGATTGGCGTTCGAGCCGGTCAGGCTGCGCATGGTGTAGGGCGCGAACGTGTAGCCGCGGTAGGCGTTGCCCGCGTCCACGGAGACGGTGGACACCTCGGTGCGCTCGACGCCGCCGCGGTTCGCGTTCGCGTCGTCGTAGGCGGCGCGCTGCATGGCCGGCGTAAGGTCTTCGGCGGAAAGCCAGCTCATGATGCCCGACCAGCTGCCTTCGTAGGCGGTGTGGTCAAGCGCCGACCAGCGTTCGCTTTCGCTGAAGTTCGCGCCTACGAAGCCGCGCAGCAGCATGTCATCGGAAAACGTTCCCTCCGGCGTGATGCGCAGCGTGGCGTCGGACTGGTCGTTGAGGTGCGCGGCTTTGCCCATGTCGCCTTCGGGCAGCGTCTCTTCGCCGTAGCGCGCGTGGTTGATGGCGTTCCACATGGCATTGTGCGCGTTGTCCACGGCTGCGCTGGGAACGAATATGGCGCCGATGATGACGAATACGCCCACGCACATAACGGCGTTGATACCCAGATCGGCAAGCAGCGACTTCGTGGAGCACATGGAGCCGCGCAGCTTGATGTAGCGGCATTGCGTCAGCCAGCCGGCAATGCCCACGGCGCAGCCGATGGTGCCGATGCCGCTGGAAAGGCGCAGGCCGAAGCCGCACACGGTTACCAGCATCAGCAGCGTGACGCCCGTGGTGCGCAGGCGCGTGAAGCCCCATGCGGCCGTTGCGGTAAGCGTGCCCAGGCACGCGCCGAACAGCGGGGAAGCGGCAACGGTGCCGTAGCCTTGCACCAGGCCCGCGTAGGAGTAAAACGCGTCGTCGAAGCGCGACGCCAGCGCGTTGTACATGCTGAACATGCCGCCGCGCGCGTCGGGGACGGCAAGCAGCAGGATCAGCGCCAGTGCGCTTACCGCCACCACGCCTAAGGGGACGATGCGCTTGATGGGCCCGATAACGCTGAGTGCGCCGGCCAGCGCGCCCACCACCGTGGCGGCGATGAGCGTGGCCACCAGGGTGGGCAGGGTCATGCAGCCGGCGAACAGGATGGGCCCGCCGCAGGCCAGAAGCACGGCGGCAAGCGCCGAAGCGATGGCTTGCGCGCGGTCGGCGGACTGCTTTTGGTTGCGTGCGTTGCGCGCGGACAGGATGACGCGCGGCATGATGCGTATATTCTCGCTGGCGGCCATGTTACAGCTCCAGATTCTTGATGCGCTCGCCAACGCCGTCGGCGGGAATGCGGGTGAGCAGGTAGCCGCTTGAGGTGTCCGATCCCGTCTGCGTGCTTTCGCTGATGTGGAACACGCTTAAGTCGGTAAGTTGGTTGAGCTTTGCGGCCAGCGCTTCGTCAAGCACGTCGGTGACCAGCACCGTTCGCGTGACGTTGTGCGCGCGGCGGAACTCGTCGAATGCGGCCGTGTCCTCGAACGTGGCGGTGGGCAGCGGCGTGGAAACCAGCATGTCAAGCATGGTGTTGAACGAGTTGCGGCTGTCGACGAACTCCGATTCCAGCGCATCGTCGGTGAGGTAGGCCACCGAGTGGGAAAGGCCCTGCTGGATAAGCGACAGGCTGATGGACGCGGTAACGGACATGACGCCGTTGAGCACGTTGGCGTGCGCGTTGCCGTGCCCCGGGTCGTGCGGGTCGCACAGGATGGTGATGTCGTAGTCGGTGGGACGCGACGGTTCGCGCACCATCAGGTCGTCGAAGCGCGCCGAAAGCTTCCAGTGCACCGCTTTGAGCGAGTCGCCTTCCTGGAAGTCGCGCATCTCGAACACTTCTGTGCGGTCCTGGCCCTTGCGGTGGTAATCGTGGGTGCTGCCGGAGATGCTGGAGCGGTTTGCACGCGTGGCCTGCGCGATGATGTCGGCGATTTCCGGGTACACGGTGTAGGACGTTTCCAGGCGCACGTCTTGGATGTCGGCGTCGATGAAGTCCAGCGAGTCGGTGGCGCGAGCGGACACGAGCGACACCTCGATGTGCCCGCAGAAGCTGGTGTTGAGCGGTAGGTGGAAGTGCTCGGTTTTGCCCGACGCGGGCGCAAGCGTGACGGGCACCTCCTCCGTGGCGTTCGTCAGCAGGTTGCGGAAGCGAAACGTCAAGCGAATGCGGTTGCGCGAAAGCGCCGGGCGCGTGATGGTGATGCCCAGTTCAAGCGGCTGACCTGCGGTGCAGGCGTGTTGAAGCTCGAACTGCAGCCGCGTGTGGGCCGCCGTGGCGCGCCCGAACGCCGTGCTGGCGGCCGGTGCGATGACGGCGATGAGCGCAACCGTCAAGGCGGCGGCGTTGTTCGTGGCAACAAACGAGCCGACGGCCAGCACGATGGCGACGATGCATACGATGGGATTCCGCTTCATGAGGCGTGCTTACTAGCGCGCGGCGCGGCCGACGACCTGGCCCATGGAGGGCGCGGGCACGATTTCCATGACCTGGTCGAGGATGTCCTCGGCGGTGACGGATTCGATGCGGGCCTGGGGTTTGAGCACCAAGCGGTGCGCGCACGTGGCCTTGAACACCTCGCGCACGTCCTCGGGCGACACGAAGTCGCGCTCGCGGATAAGCGCGCAGGCGCGGGCCATGCGCGTCAGCGCGATGACGCCGCGGGGGCTGACGCCCAGCTCCACCAGCTCCATGTCGCGTGTTTGCTCGCACAGGCGCACGATGTAGTCGAGCACGGTGTCGGCCACCTGCACGTTGCCCAGGAAGTTCTGGATTTCCAGCAGGTTGTCGCGGCTGATCTTCGCCTTGATGTCGTCAAGCGGGTTGGCGTAGCGCTTCGCCTTCAGGATGTTGACCTGGTCGGCCGTGGAGGGGTAGCCGATGGACAGGCGCACCATGAAGCGGTCGATCTGGCTGTCGGGCAGAGGCTGCGTGCCGGCCGAGCCTGCGGGGTTTTCCGTGGCGATGCAGATGAACGGCTTGGGCACGGGGTGGCTGACGCCGTCGACGGTGACGGCAAGCTCTTCCATGACCTCAAGCAGGGCCGATTGCGTTTTGGCGCTGGTGCGGTTGATTTCGTCGCCCAGCAGCAGGTTGCAGTTCACGGCGCCCCAGTTGAACTCGAATTCGCCCGTTTTGCGGTTGAGCATGGTGAAGCCCGTGATGTCCGACGGCATGGTGTCGGGGGTGAACTGCACGCGCTTGTAATCCAGGTCAAGGCACTTCGACAGCGCCAGGGCCAGCGTGGTTTTGCCCGTGCCGGGGACGTCTTCAAGCAGAATGTGGCCGCCGGCGTAAATGGCCATAAGCGCCTGCTCCACGACTTCCTGCTTGCCGATAAGGGCCTTGTTCACTTTCGCGACGATGGCCTTTGATTGCTCGACGATCATTTATTTCCCTCCTAGATAGGCGGATTCTGCGGTTGCGGCCGCAAGCTGTGCTTTCAGTTCGTCCATTTCGATGGGCTTGCCCGTGTGACCGTTCATGCCCGTCTCGCGCGATTGCCGCGCGTCTTCCACATAGTTGTTCGCCGACAGCGCGATGATGGGCACCGTTTTCGCGTCGTCTTTGTCGAGCGCGCGGATGCGCCGCGTTGCCTCCCAGCCGTTGAACGTGGGCATTTGGATGTCCATGAGGATGGCGTCGTACGTGCCCGCGGGCGCCTTCTCGAACATGTCCACCACCACGGGGCCGTCGTTGGCGTGGTCGACCGTGACGCCGAGCGTGCCCAGAAGCTCGATGGCGATTTCGGCGTTGAAGTCGTTGTCTTCGGCCATAAGGAAGTGCTTGCCTTCGAAGTTGTACTGCGTGGCGTCGCTTTCCTTGCTGTGGAACGCCTCGAGCGTTTCGCCCGCGCTGGCCAGCTCGTCGGCTTGCTGCTGCGTTGCCAGGCCGAAGGGGATGTACGTGGTGAAGTCCGTGCCGCGGCCCAGCTCGGTGTCCACGACGATTTCGCCCTGCATAAGCTCCACGAGTGCGCCGGTGATGGCCATGCCCAGGCCCGTGCCGCCGTAGCGTCGCGCGATGGTGCGGTCTTCCTGCTCGAAGGGCTCGAAGATGCGGCTGGTGAAGCGCGGGTCCATGCCCTTGCCGGTGTCGCGCACGCGAATCATGTAGTTGACTTCGTCGTCGCGGCGGTACATTTCGCGGAACGTGACCGTGACGTGGCCGCCGGCGTCGGTGAACTTCAGCGCGTTCGAGATGAAGTTCACGATGATTTGGTTGAGGCGCATGCGGTCGCCGATGAGGAACATGCTGTGGCAGTCCTCGGTTTCCACGCGGTAGTCGATGCCTTTTTCGCGCGCCTGCGCCTCGAACATGGCCACCAGCTCGTTGGCCACCAGGCGGATGTCGAACGGGAGCGCTTCCAACTCGACGTGGCCGCTGTTGAGGCGGCTCATGTCGAGCACGTCGTTGACCAGGGACAACAGGTAGTCGGACAGCTTCGTGGCGCGGGCCAGGTCGTCGAGTAGGCGCTCTTCTTTCGTGTGATGCTCCTGCGCCAGCGCGATCATGCCCTTGATGCCGTTGAGCGGCGTGCGGATTTCGTGGCTCATCTGGCTCATGAAGTCCGTGCGCTCCTGGGCATTTTTCATGGCGCGCGACTCTTGCTTGCACGCCATTTCGATGGTTTCGTGCTCGTCGGTGACGTCCGTGGCCGTGACCAGGGTGTATTCGCCGCCCTCGACCGAGGTGAACGTGGCGCGGATGTGTTTGGTGGCCGCGGCGTCGTTCGGCATGCGGTAGTCGGAGTCGAGCGTGAGCGGCGTTGTGCGGTCCCACGTGCCGATGATGCGCTTGATGCGCGCGCGGTCCTCGTCGGGCACGAAGCGCAGAAGCGTTTCGACGTCGTCGACCAGGCGCGCCGGCTCGACGCCGAACACGTGCTGGAAGCTTGGCGCGATGTGGACGGGGTACAGGTCGCTTGCGCGCAACAGGAAGCTGGTGTTCGGGTCCGCTTGGGCGCACGCGGCCTCGAACAGTTGCGATGCGCTGTTTTCGCTGCGTTTGCTATGTGAGCCGAACAATCCCATGATTTCCTTTCTAAGCTTTACGATTGTCCTACATTAACGGGGCAAATCATAGTGGAATACCCATTAAATCTGGTGCAGCGACCTGCTTCAACGACCCAGCGGGGGCGCGTCGCGCACTCGTGTCCCATACACGGTACGCAACTATGCCCCAAGGCCGCGCGGCGGTCCCCGAGGTCGCTCGCCCCCATGCCCTCTGGAGTCGCGCACTCCACGCTTCCGGGGTCGCGCGACCCATGCCCCCCCTCGGCGGCGAACCCTACGCTCCCAGGCTGCGCGTCCCGGATTTGCGCGGTTTTCGGCTTGAGGCGTTTGCCGCGGATGTTTGCTACGGTTTCAGAGAATGCGGCAAACCGCGCTTCGCTTTTGAGCTGGTCGTACGTGAGGGGGAGGACGTCTATACCCATGTTTCTGAGCGCAGTTGTTCGGTCCGAGTCGGAAACAAAGCTGTTTGCCTTATTGTGCACGAGAGTGCTTTGGCATTCGACATCGAGGCCTTCTTCCCAATATAGGTCGCAAAGGCAAAAAGAGCGATGTGCAAGGGTCTTCGCTTTGCTGGACAGGTTGATGCGCTTGTTGAATGAGAGCCCTGCGTGCCCTTCGCCTCCGTGTTGGCGTGGAAGCCCGAGCAAAATGCCCGCTCGCGCTTCGAAAGGGGATGCCGCATCGGGTTTAACGAGGCTTGCCGCAACCCGAAGCCGTTCACAACCGCGTTTTGGCGCAGCGTCAAGTGTCATGCGGGATAGTTCCTGCGCGGTGGTGGGGGCGGGGCGCGTCCAGAGATCCGTCAAACAGCCATTGCCATCGATGAACGGCTCCCATCCTCCTACTACGGGAAAGCGGCGGTTTCGGACGCATGTTTGGAGTGCATCTTTGATTGGCTGCGGCGCTTGGTAAATCGTAAAAGATCCGCAAGCTTCTGTTGCCAGCATGATGACGCGGGTAAGGCTTGCCCTCGCCGCAAGCTGCAGGAGCGTAAATGGTAGGTTTGCCACTTGAAGGTTCTCGCCGATGGGGGTGGTTGACCCGAACGGCATGTCGTTGGCGGAAAAGCGCGGGCGCGTAATGCCCGGCGTATAGCAGCGGGTACGATCGTCGACGGAGATGTCGATGGGGCCGCGGTGACTGGCGGCAAGAAGCGATATCGCTGGCATGAGGTCTTTTGCTGCGCGGCCGATGTTTCTGGTAGCGGGATTGGGGCGAAGCCATGTCTGGCAAAGCGGCGAAGAGGCCATGGCCTCGCGTGTTGCCAAAACCGTTTCTTCCTTGAACAGTTTAGTGAGAACGGGGTCGGTTTCGTTGCCGGCAAGCAGTAGTTGGACTATGGGCGGGATGCGCCAATAGTCGAATGCCGTTATGTCGCAAATGATGGTATCCATGGCTATAGGATATCATGATTTACGGAATAATGCCTGGTCAGAAGCTTACACAGATTCTATCTCAGATGTGATTGAGGTCTTGCGGGAATACACGCTAAATCTTGCAGATTTCTGATTGGCGTCGTTTTTTGTCATTCGCGCTGTCGAAAAAGAGACGTCAAGCGTTTTGACTTGAGCGGCGCGAGAGGGTTGTGTGCCGGAAACCGACTGTTTGGTTGGGCGATTTGCGACGCTTGGCCGCAAGCTGGTTGGCGCTTGGTGGTCGGGTTCGTGCGTTTCGGGCATTGCCGGCATTTTGGCCAGCCGCCTTGCTGGCGCAAGCTATGTTGGCTTGCGGCGGGTGGATGCGTTGCGAGTAGAGGGACTTTGGTTGTTGTTGCGTCTGGCGCGTCGGAAAGATGCTGGACTGCAACCCTCGGGTGCTATGGGGCACGGTCGTGATGCGTCCGCTTCTTGCCGCAAAATATGTTTGGGTTTGCAGTCGGGAATCGTTGCAATAGCTTTGCGGCATAGTTGCTCGGCTTGTTTGGGGCCTAATGGCGTGCGTTTTGGGCGCGGCCGTAATAAAAATCGCTCATGTATGTGATTTAATCCGTGCTCGGAGGTAGCTGTCGAATTTGCGGCGGAGTTTTCCCAGTTCAGATGGTTGCTTGTTTTGAGGATACTTTGGTAAGTGGCAACAAATCACATACATGAGCGATTTTTGGGAAAGTGCCAAGTTGGCGACTGCGTTGGTGACGTCGATCGCCTGCGAGGCTTGCTTTGCTAGGTGCCAAACTTGGGCAACTTTGCGGTGCAAGGGAGAAAGAATGCCGATATTCCTCTGATTCTAGACTTGCATTTTCTGGTTGGGCCGAGAAGACGAGCTTGGCGATGCGACAAGCGTTTCGTGCGGGGGTGCGAACGGCAGAGGCTTGCGGGGGCGGGCGGCTGAGCTGGCCGAGCGCTGACGGGCCGGGGTCGCCGGCGGGCGGAGACCTGGCGGGTTTGGTGCTAGCAAGCTGGGCGAACAGCAGGGGTGCTGGCAGGGCGCTTGGGGTGGGGCGGTCCACCCGTTGTGCTTTATGCTTGGGTTTCTTGCACCAGGTTGATGAGTTCTTGTTGGGAGTGGATGTCAAGTTTGGCGTAGATGTGCTGGCGGTGCGTGCTGACGGTGCTTTTCGAGAGCAGCAGCTCTTCCTGGATGAACGGCAGGTTGCGGCCTTTTGCCAGCAGCACCATCACCTCGTGCTCGCGCTCGGACAGCGCGTAGTCGGCGGCCACTTTGGCGCATTTCTCGCGGAAGTGCTGCTTGCGTTGCAGGGGCAGCAGGTCCATGGCGCGCACGAGGTCGGTCTCGGAGAACGCGAAGCCGCTGGCCGCAAGGATGGCGATGACGCTGGCCATCATCACGGGCATGGCGCTGTCGATGCTGATGCCCACGCCGTGCAGCACGAACCGCCCGACCACCAGTCCCAGCAGCGGGCCGGCCGCCCAACCTGCGCGCACGAGGGCGAACGTGCGCACGCGCTGCGCCGGCCAGCGGTTGCACACGCCGGCCAGGATCGTCCACATGAGCATGCCGAAGCACGCGTACGACGCGGAGTTCAGCGCGTGCGGCACCAGCGCGGCGCGCTGCCCGTACACGACGGGCACCAGCAGCATGAGCGCGCCGGCAACCAGCAGCAGAATAAGGAAGTGGTAGATGTTGCGTGCCGTGCGCGGCGTTTTCAGCGTGGCAAGTAGCAGCGCGACGCCGACGACGATGACGGTGGCCGTAAATGCACCTCCGCCTTCGACCAGGGCATATGCTGTGCCGCCAAGGTCTTTCACGCCCATTTGCACGTACAGCGTGCGCACGACCTCGGCGGAGAACCCCACCAGCACCGAGCTTGCGGCTAGCTTGGCCGTCAGGCGCGAAAGCTCGTTTTTGCTGCCGCGCGAAGAGCCGCCGCACGCCTGCGCATCGTGTGCACTGGCGCTTTCGGGTTCGGCTTTGCCTTGGTCTACGAGCATGTGCATGCCGTAGGACAGCAGCAGCCCGGCCAGCACAGGCATGCTGGCGGCGAAGGCGCAGGCCGAAAGGCGGTCGAACAGCAGAAACAGCGCGAACAGCAGCGACGCGAGCACCGTGCCCGTTGTCGCGCCGATGACGCACGAGCTGGTGGAAAGCCGGCTGAACGCGATGCCGAAGCGGATGAGGAACAGCCCCGACGCCACGCCGGCAACGGCGCCGGCGGCAACCATGCCCACAACGCTCGCGCCGTTGGGCAGCGCGGCGCTTGCCGGCATGGCAAGCGTGCTTGCGGCAACAAGGGCGGGCAGCGCCCACATGCTTTCCTTGCGCGAAAGCAGCCGCTCGGTTGCCTGGTCGTACACGCCGGCGACGACAAGCGTCAGCGCCACGCACACGATGGACACCAGGTAGACGGTGTCGAGAATCACCTCGCTTTGGGCAAGTCCCGTGTACAGCGACAGGCTTTTGAACGCCATGGACACCCATGCCGTGTTGCACCCGAGGGCTGCGCCGACAATCAGCTCGGCGGCCGTTGGAACGTGGTTTTGCTGCATGAGCCCCTCCCCTAAATCATGCGTTGCAGAAAGCGATGCGCGAGCGCGGCGACTCCCCGTTTCCCCCTGGTTTCGGCGGGCGCATCTTGCGTTTGATTGTACCCGTTATGGGACATCCAGGCCGCGCGGCGCAAGGAAACGGTTTCCCAACAAGCTATCCTATCTTGTGGATAATTAGCCGTTTTCCCAGTTCAACTGGCATCGTGCGCTGCGCACGATGCGCACCAACGGCGAAATGCGCGCTGCGCTCGATACCTCTTCTTCAGTTGTGTACATATCGTGAATGCATCTTCGTAACCGACGAGAGGAGGAGGAAATGGGCAAGTTCAACATGACGCGCCGGACGTTCACGAAGATGGCGGCAGTATCTGCCGCTGCGCTCGGCGTGGCAGGAATCGAGGGAGAAGCCCTAGCCGAAACCAAGGGGGCGGCAACGCAGACGGCGGGCGAGGTCAAGCACATCCGCTCGTGCTGCCGCGGGTGCGGCAAGATGGAATGCGGCGTGTGGGTGACCGTGCAAGACGGCCGCGTCATCAAGTCCGAAGGCGACGAGAGCGCGTTCCAGTCGGCCGGCAACCACTGTGCGAAGGGCCAGGCCAGCTTGCAGGCGGCTTACCATCCCACGCGCCTGCGCTATCCGCTGCGTCGCACGGGCGCGAAGGGCGAAGACCCCGCGTGGGAGCGCATCACCTGGGACGAGGCGTACAAGACCACGGCCGACACCATCCGCGAGAAGCAGGACAAATACGGCAAGGAAACCTGCATCTTCATGGGCGGCACGTCGCGCATCTGGGCCATGGGCCCCTACGGCAGCCTGAAGTCGTGCTTCGGCAGCCCCAACGGCATCCAGGCCAACGAGATTTGCAAGGGCCCGCGCTTCTATGCCACCAGCCTGGACGCGTCGAACGCGTACAGCTGGATGGAAGTGGTCGGCCGCCCGCACGTGTTCGTGCAGTGGGGCGGCGCGTCGGAGCTTTCGAACTACGACGACAGCTGCCGCACCACCGTGGACGTGGCCACGCGCGCCGATACGCACATCATCGTGGACCCGCGCCAGACGAACCTGGGCAAGGAAGCCGACATCTGGGTGAACCTGCGCCCCGGCACCGACGGCGCCGTGGCGAACTGCTGGGCCCAGGTCATCATCGAAAACGACCTCATCGACGACATGTACGTGCGCAAATGGATGAACGCGCCCATGCTGGTGGTGGAAGAGGCGTCGTTCGAGCCCACCGAGTGCGCCTCGACGCAGCAGTCGAAGAAGATTAAGACGCGCCTGCTGAAGGAATCCGACATCAAGGAAGGCGGGTCTTCGGGCCGCTTCATGGTGCTCAACGAGCTGTCCGGCGAGCTTTCGTACTACGACACCATGGCCGACAACCCCGGGTGGGAAGGCGAAGACTGGCAGCCGGCCACCGAGGGCCGCGAGGCGAAGCAGCCCGGCCTGGACGCCACGGGGCAAACGCAAGGTTTTGTACTTGACTACACGCCGTTCCCCGATGGGTTGTACCCGGCACTGTTCACGGAATCGGGCGGACATGAGGTGACGCTGAAGGACGGCACGAAGGTGCATGTGCGCACCGTGTGGGAGCACTACATCGACTTCTTGCAGGACTACACGCCCGAGAAGGCGTCGAAGATCACGGGCGTGGACGCCGACGTGCTGAAGAAGGCGGCGCTGGCCTACGCCACGCGTGTGGACCCGTCCACTGGCTACGGCAACGGCGGCATCCAGTACATGCTGGCGCCCGAGCACGCGTGCAACTCCGTGCAGAACCAGCGCGCCTGCGACCTGGTGGCGGGCATCACGGGCAACATGGACGTGCCCGGCGGCATGCGCGGCTCCACGCCGGGCTGGCCGTACTTCGACCTGGCCATGTGCATCGGCGACTCGAAGGAGATCCCGAAGTACGACTCCAGCAAGATTCTGGGCTCCGAGCGCTTCCCGATGATCGGCAGCGACTGCGGCCCAGGCTGGGCGGACTGCACGTCGATTTACGACGCCATCAACACCGGCGACCCGTACCCGGTCACCGTCGGCATCGGCCAGACGGGCGACTTCATGAACCAGGGCAACTCCATCTACAACTCCGAGCAGCTGTGCAAGCTGGATTTCTGGTGCTCCATCGACCTGTGGCACACGCCGACGGTGGACATGGTTGCCGACATCGTCATGCCGGCGGCGCACTGGATGGAGCTCGACTGCATCCGCAAGTCGCAGGGCTCTTCGGGCGCGTTTGGCGCCACGGTGAAGGCCATCGACCCGCCCGGCGAGGCGAAAAATGACCTGGAAATCGTGGTGGGGCTGTACAAGGCCGCCGGCATTCCGTACTTCGACGAGGAGAAGCACGGCGCGAAGTGGCTGGAAGGCGACGCGTGCGTCGACGCGTGCAACGAGGTTGCGCTTGCCGGTTTCCGCATTCCGAAATGGGCCGATTTCAAGGAAGAGTTCCAGAAGAACGGTTGGTTCGACTCGAAGGTGGAAAAGCGCGAGGACTGGGGCATCTACCGCCGCTACCAGATTGGCAACGGGCACATTTCCGGCGGTTTCCCGCCCACGCCCAAGCAGCGCCAGGGCTGGAACACCACGACGCACAAGCAGGAGATTTGGTCGACGGTGCTTGAATCGTGGCTGGTCAACGGTGTGAACAACGGCGGCGTGACGCCGAACATGGCCTACTCGGAGGAAAAGTTCTCCGACAAGGAAGTGTTCCCGCTGTTCAAGGAGGCGCCGCACAGCCCCGTCGAGGAACCCGATTCCTACACCGACGACAACGCGTTTTTGCTGACGACGGGCCGTCGCCAGGGCACGTACTTCCACAGCGAGCACCGGCAGCTGCCGTGGTGCCGCGAGCAGTGGCCCGTGCCGCGCCTGGAGATGAACCCCGTCGACGCGCAGCGCCTGGGGCTTGAGCAGGGCGACTGGGTGTGGATCGAGTCGGCGTACGAGGCGACGCCGTACACCGAGGCGTTCACGCACAAGATTCGCGAGGTGGTGGACCTGTACTACGGCATCGAGCCCGGCGTGGTGAACGCGGAGCACCAGTGGTGGTACCCCGAGCTTGAACAGGCCGATCACGGCTTCAAGCTTTCCGGCGTGAACTGCCTGATCGACCGCCATGCGCAGGACCGCATCTGCGGCTCGTCGAACCTGCGCGCCTACCCGGTGCGCGTGTACAAGGCCACGGCGGAGAATTCCCCGTTCGGCAACCCCGTGCCGTGCGGCGATGACGGCACGCCCATCATCCACACGTGCGACGACCCGCGCCTGAAAGATTGGCTGCCCGACTACGACAGCCCGAGGGGGGAGGAGTAAACCATGACGCATTACGCGATTCTGACCGACCTCAACAAGTGCGTCGGTTGCCTTGCCTGCTCCATCAGCTGCAAGGTTGTGAACAACGTGCCCATCGGCAGCTACTGGAACAAGGTGCTGCGCATCGGCCCGAACCCGCGCCAGGAAGGCGGCCAGTGGCCCGACGTGTACACGTACTTCCTGACGGTGCAGTGCCAGCACTGCAAGAACCCCGCGTGCGTGCAGGTGTGCCCCACCGAGGCCAGCCACGTGCTTGCCGACGGCACCGTGCAGATCGACAAGTCGAAGTGCATCGGCTGCCAGTTCTGCGCGATGGCCTGCCCCTACGGCGTCCGCTACCTGAACGAGGAAGAGCGCGTGGTGGAGAAGTGCACGCTGTGCGAGCAGAAGGTGGCCCAAGGCGAGCTGCCACAGTGCGTCAGCCAGTGCGGCGGGCGCGCGCGCTTCTTCGGCGACCTGGAGAAGGGCATCGAGAGCTTCGAGGCGCCCGGCGCGCCGCTTGAGGGCGACAAGTCCTACGACGCGCAGGTCAAGTCGCGCATCCGCCTGGGCGATGTGACGGGCGAGGGGTGCGACTACCCGGTGAAGCCGTACAAGGACTCCGAGGTGTATCACCTGCCGAACGTGGGCAACGACCCCGGGTTCGTGTACATCCTGCGCAACGAGCAGTGGCAGGGACAGGAATGACGGTGACTGGCGTGATTGTTCCGCTTTCCCGCGCGGCGGGGGCGGGCGCGCGCCTGGAAAGTGGCACCAAGGCTTGCGCGGGCGACGCGGCAGTTGCCGCCTGCTCGGCCGGGTGCGGGCCGGCCGCCCGCGCCGCGGTGCCTGTGAAGGAAGGTGAGTAGCATGGAATTGCAATGGCCTTTGATTTTGTTCACCACGCTGGTGGCCTGGTCGGTCGGCGTGTTCGGCTGCCAGGGCGTGCTGGCGCTTGCGGGCGCGGGCAAGAAGTCGCAGCAGCTGCTGACGGTTTTGAGCTGCGTGCTTCTGGCGGCGTCCGGCGTGGCAGTGTTCTTCCACCTGCAGCATTGGGAGCGCATCTTCAATGGTTTCGGGCACTTGACCAGCGGCATTACGCAGGAGCTGATCGCGATCGTCGTGTTCGTGGTGGTGGCCGTGGCGTTTTTCGTCATGGCGCGCAAGTCGGCCGACGGCGGCACCGTGCCGAAGTGGATGGCGTGGGTTGCCATCGCGATTTCGGTGGTGCTGGCCGCGGTGTGCGCGCATTCGTACATGATGGCGGCGCGCCCGGTGTGGAATAGCGTGCTTGAGGTGCTGTCGATCGTGGGCGCCGCGTGCATTTTAGGGCCCGCCACGTGCGCCGTGGTGCTGGCCGCGAAGGGCGACGCGGTTGACGTGTGCGGCCTGCCGGCTGTGGTGGGTTCCGCCGTGGGCGCCGCGTGCACGGCGGCGTATGCGGCCGTTATCCAGATGGGCGGCGGCGTGTTTATGCAGGTGGGGTACTATTTCGACCCCACTGTGCCCACGAAGGAGATGGCGAATGCGGCCGCGACGGCGGCCGGGCAGGCGCCGCTTCTGTGGCTGGGCGCCGTGGTTGTGGGCGCGCTGGTGCCGCTGGTGTGCTGCGTGCTTGCCCGCAAGAAGGGCGACGCGGCGGTTTGGAAGGCGTTCGGCGCCGTGGCCGTGGTGGCAGGCGTCGTCGGCGCCATCTGCCTGCGCGTGGCCTTCTACAACATGGGCCTGAGCGTGTTCATGTTCTACTGAGTTCCGCCGGCCTGCCGGCCGGCGAACGGGGCTGACGCTGCGGCCGCCCGATGCGCCCCATCTTGCCCTTCAGCTTCGTGGGCATAGCCGAAAGGCCAATGCCGAGCCCAGCTGAGCTGGGCGCGCCCGCTCGGGCGCGAAGGCAGGAATCGAACACGCCGCCGGCGTGTTCGACAGGGCAACCTGGGGCAACCTGGGGCACCCTCGCTGACTCTTCGGAATCCCCGATGGCGACGCCCGGCCCGCAAAAGGGAGCGGGGGGTGGGACAAAGGGACAGTCCCTTTGTCCCACTCGCAGACGATTGGATTTTGCTGCCCGGCTCCTGCTATTCGCTCCTCGTAGGGCCGAGCGAGAGCTCGGTCCCAACAAGAGAGCGCGAAGCGCGACACCATATTAAGTCGTCCACGCTCCCTGGAAGATGGTGGCGCGCTCTTCGGGCGCTGCCTAGAAGGGGCGGAGCTTTCGCTCCGCCCTACGGAAACCGGCGGCTGGCGGGCAATTCCCGTTGCTCACTGATGCCAGTCCTTGCGGCGGCCCGGCGGAGGGAACATCCGTCCCTGACGGCCGTTATCGCCTCGTACCTGGTTTTGCTGTCATATCCCATTGTAGGCCATCTCCCATCGATCGATGTTGCGATGACCGCTTGAAACCGCCCTGTCCTCTTGTTAGGTTGGCCGGAAACAGGTGGCTGATCGGCCGTTTCGCGATTCCGGCGGCGCGCCGGTTTCTTGAAAACCAGGCCTGGCTCGCCGGGTTCCTTCGCATCTTCCGGCCCACCACCTATGGCGCCCCCTTCCGCTTGGAGACTTCCTTCCCCTAACCCCCTTGCAAACAGGATGTCTCCAAGCGGAAGGGGCCGTTTTGCGTCCTGCGGCGAGCGGCAGGCGTTTGGTCTGGACGAACGTTGACAAGTTCGTAACGCATCGAGCGTCCACCGGATTGTTCGACAAGCAAACAGGAAAGCCCCTCAGCTGAGGGGGCCGTTTCGCGCTCTTGACGCTTGGCGTGGCTGGCGCACGGTGCCGCGAAACGCGCGCTTGCTGCGAAAAGTCGCTCATGTATGTGATTTGTTGGCAATCGGTTGAGTAGCCGTTTGACACGCAACCTTTTGACCTGGGGTTCTGTAAATAGGACTGGAGCTTGTACTTCACCTAACCGAGTTAAATCACATACACGAGCGATTTTTTGGTGTGACAGAGGTGGCGGGCGGTTCTGGCATCGTGCAGCAACGGGGTCGTTCCTCGTTGCGCAAACTCGCTCGAGTTTGGGACTTAACGTTGGTGGTGTGGTTCCTTGCGGATGACGGTCGCATGTTTTCCCAGGTCAGATTGGTGTGCATAGAGGGGTGCGTGTTGGCGGCCTAACAAGTCCCAAACTCGAGCGAGTTTGGGTGTGGGCGGTGTTGAGCGTGCCAGCGTTAGGCGTGCCAGCGTTAGACGTGGCGGCCGTCGTGCGGTTTCGCTGGTGCTGGCTGCCGGTTCGCTCTTCCTAGTTCAGCAACAGGGCGATCGCGAGGATGCACACTGGCGAGCAGATGGTGGATAGCAGTACGCCGTCGCGGGCGAACGTGGTGCCGGCGTTGTAGCGCGCGGCGTAGTTGAAGACGTTTTGCGCGGAGGGCAGCGCGGCCAGCACGACGCACGCGTACAGGTTGTGGCCGGTGAATCCCAGGGCGCTGGCCAGGGCAAACGCCACCGCCGGCATGAACGCGTTCTTCAGCGCGGCTGCTGTGATGGTGGCCTGGCGACCTTCGCGGTTGGCAAGTGGGCGAGCTCCGCGCAGCGACATGCCGAACGCGCACAGGATCAGGGGCACGGCTGCTTGGCCGACGATGTTCAGCGGGTCGTACAGAAATTGCGGCACCAGAAACACCCCGGTGCCAGCGCTTGCGGCCGACACGATTATGCCGCAAAGCACCCCGATAAGAATCGGCTGGTGAGCAAGCTGTTTCGCCGTGGCGGCGAAGCTGGACTTCCCGGTGGTGGAAATGTCAAGCGCCGTGAGCGCCATCGGCGTGAAGATGACCTGCTGCATCAGCACGATGGGCGTGACGGCGGCCGGGTCGCCCAGGATGTACGTGGCCACCGGCAGGCCGATGTTGTTGGCGTTCATGTACATGGAAACCAGCGTGCCCACGGTGGAATCGGCCAGGTCAAGCCGGAATACGAAGCGGGCGAGCAGCATGAACGCGGTGCCGGTTATCACCGCGCTGCCGAACGCGACGGCCATAGAAGACGTGAACACGTCGGCCAGATTTTCCTTCGAGATAAGCGTGAACATCAGGCACGGCGTGGCAACGAAGAAAGCGAAGCGCTGCAGCACCATCTGCGCGGTGGGACCGCCGACGTTTGCGCGCGCGGCAAGGTAACCGATGCCGATGATGACCCCGATGACGATAAACCCTTGTATTGCCGATAGCGTTCCCATGGCATGCGAGCATACGGCGGGCGCCGGCCGGCCGCGCCAACGCGCCAAGGAATTCACAGCAACGTCATGGGGTTTGGCGGCAGGTGCGAGAACGCCCACAGCGGTGGTCGCGCTGCGAACGGCACGTGTGCAAAATACCCCATCGTTTCACTCCCAAAACTTTAATTTCGTTTGACTTTTGGGAGTGAAATGATGCTGGGATTGCTTTGGGTAGCTAAATGCAGTGCAAACGTTTGACCTGGGAAAATGAAGGTCCAGGTTTGTTTGATATTTGGCTGGTTTGCGTTAAAACACAAACTAACGGAAGTTTTGCGCGGCAGCTTGCCTCACTGCTTGTTGACAAAGAGCATTGTGTGGCCAAGCACAGCTCCCGGCAACCTACGCTTGGTAAAGAGGGCTGGGTTTTTCCGGCATATTCGCTTGGGAACTGAAATGCCATTTACATTTCACGCTGAATTCGACGAAACGAAAATCGATTTTAGGATGTTGAGCAATAGCTGAGAAAATGAAGGATTTCGTTTTCTCGGTTGCTGGCGAGGCGCGTGCCCCCGCTGGTTTTGCGTTGCCCTCGCCGTCGACGCCGACGGCGAGGGCATGGCGGGCGTGTAACGGGCGCGTTCTATTCCGTTGTCTTCTCGAACGTGCGGTCTTAGGCGGTGAACTTCTCTTTGTCGGTGTCGGCCATGTTCGCGGTGATGTCGGCGCGGTAGGGGTGGCGCGGGTCGGCGGGGTTGTTTCACATGCGCTCGGCCACCGGTGCCCACTCGTCGGCGAAGGTGCGGCACTTGCCGCACAGATGCTCGGCGCTCTCCTGTTCCTGCAGGTCAGTGCAGTGCGCGCCGGCGCCACTTTGTCAAGCATGTCCATGATGGTGGTGACGTTGTGCTCGGGGTCCTCGAGCAGGCAGTCCATCGTTTTCATAAGCGCCGCGCGCTCGAGCTGGTCTGTTGCTTTCATGTTCCTCACCTGAATTCTGAACGGGTTTTGCGGTAATTACTACACACTGTCCAGTATTAGACGTTTGCGGAATAAAACAATTGTCAGTTACGCCACAACGAGGTTTAATCCTCGTTAGCAGAAATTAAGGGGACGATCGGGAGGGCGAGGAATGGAAAGCGTCGTTCGTGCGCAGGCTGCGGAAGGGAAGAAAATCGATCGCCGGTCGAAGCGCAGCCGCGAGGCCATACGCGCGGCGTTTTGCGAGCTTTTAAGCGAGAAGGACCTGTCGCAGATCACGGTGACGGAAATCGCGCAGCGCGCCAACCGCAACCGCAAAACGTTCTACCTGCACTACAACGCCATAGAAGACCTGATCAGCGAGCTTTTGCAAGAAGAATGCCGCTACGTGGTGGACCAGCTTGAGGAAGCGCTGCGGAAAAACTCGGGCGGCACGAACGAGGCGAAGCTGTACGAGGCTCTGGGTGCGTCGCTGCTGGCGAACTTCAGCCGCAACAGCGACGTGCTGCGCCACGTCGACCTGCCTTCGCTTATCGCGCAAATGCGCCCGATGTTCGCGAAGGCTCTTGCGGAGCGGGATTCTTTGGGCCTGACGAAAGCGCTTGGGCCGTACCTTGAGGTGTTCGTGGCGTATTTTAGCTCGGGTATCTTGGGCCTGTTCAGCCAGTGGGTGGCACTTGATTCCGAGCTGCCGCTGGAATATCTGTCGAAGCTGGCCACCGCCACGGTGGGCGGCGGCGTGAACGCGCTAGTGAAAGCCGCCGCTGAGCTGCACGTCGACGAACTGCCCGCCGCACTCGCCGGCGTGTAGGGTCTCGCGGGTTTCGGTGGGCGGCGGGGCGCTACGATTGGAACTCGTAACCCTTTCATCAGGTAAAACGTCAAAATAAGTGAATTTATGCGATAGCTTTGCGCGCTGGCGCGGGCTAGGATGGCCTGCAAGAACGCTGGCTGCGGAAAGCCAACGCACCGTTGCGATCCTCCTTCCCCAAAGGATTTTGCGCGCGGCCGGCATTCGAGGTTCGAGGCCGTGCGCACGCACGGCGTACTGCAGTGCAGGCGATGCTGCCGGGTTTTGCGGGCAACGTGTCCGCAAGCTGCGCGTGTTTTCGCGCAGCGGACTCCAGGCATGTCGGTTGCTGCAACCTGTTGTTCCTGCATGCTGCAGGCGAGCGGCAAGCAGGAACTGTTACTTGAAAAGGAGGGTGCATGAGCAAGAAGGGAAAAGCGGTTGCGGGTGCAACCGTTGCCGCTGCGTTGGCGGTGAGCATGGGCGCCGGCGCGGCCATTGCTGCCGACACCAGCTACGCGCCGACCACGCTGGGCAACAGCGCGTACACCAACCAAGTTGACGCGCGCAACGACTACACCGTGCAGGCGATGCGCTACACGTCAAGCATTTCACACCAAAACGCCGACACCGTGGCCGAAGCGCAGGGCCTTTCCGCGCAAATCGGCAGCGCGTCGGGCGACGTGTCGCCCATCGTGGTGACGAACAGCCTGGGCAAGGACGTGAAGGAGTTCACGTTCCGCACGTCGGACACCTCGTCGTATCCGGGCAACCAGCTTTCGGGCACGCTGGCCGACGGCCAGTCCGCCGGTTGGGCGTTCGCCTACGATTACGGCGAGCGCACGTACACGAACCAGGCGGGCAAGACCATCAGCATGCCGAAGAACTACCTGATGCAGGTCACGTTCGCCGACGGCACCACCGCCGAGTTCCACAATGTGAACATGAACGGCGTGCGCACGCTGAACCTGTGCTACTCGGCCGATTACGGCGTGTACTACGTGGAGCGCACCACTATCACGAACCACACGCCCGACCCGAACCTGTACTACGAGGCCAACCTGGCAGCGTACGAGAGCGGCGAAGACGAGTTCGACTACCACGTGAATTCCGGCGGCCGCATGGGCGACCTCATGTACACCGAGTCGCGCGGATTCCCGTGGGATTTGGCCCACGAGGTGTCGCAGGACATTCCCGACATGGGCATCGTGCCGCCGCTGCACGGTGAAAGCGAGGGCGACGGCATCACGGCCGTTTACCAGGACCTGTACTGGAACAGCGACGATTCGACCTGGCGCTAGCGAATTTCGCCGATTGGCGGTTTGACCGCATGCGCGACGTTTAGCAATCGAATAGCATGAAACAAGCGGGAGCATACGCAGATGAGGGCGGCTCCCGCTTGGCCGATGGGGGCGCGGGCCTGTGCCCCGCGAAAAGAGGGGGCGAGCATGGGGAATAAGACGGAACGAATACGCCAGAGTGCTGACGTATCGGGCGCTGCGCGTGATGTGGTTGGTGAAGGCTCGCAGGGTGCGCAAGGCGCGCGGCCTGATGTGGAGCCGCTGGGCGCCAAAGTGCGCGCGGCTTTTGCTGGCGGGCCGTTGGGCTCGTCGCCGCTGATGAGCGCGTTGGCGTTTGGCCTGTACATGAGCTGGGTGTACCTGGCGTGCTTCTCCACGAAGCTGTACCCGGGCTACGCGGTGACGCAGGGCATGGCCGCGCAGGGCCAGCTGGCGTCGTTTCTTGGCTACCTGACGTGGGTCACCGTGTGCGTGGTCACGTACCGCAAGTTGTCGCAGCGCTGGAATTCGCGCGTGGTGGTTGTGGGCGTGCTGGCCTCGGCGGGCACCGCGTGCATTGCCGCCGCGTCGCTGTTCGCCGACCCGGCTGTGGCGCGCGTGCTGCTTATCGGCGCGTCGCTGGTGACGGGCCTTTCCACCGCGTGCATCATGGTGGCGTGGGCGCTGCAGTTCGCGCGCAACGGCGCGAAGGCGTCGCTGCAGGTGGGCGGCGGCTTAGTGCTGTCGTTCGCCATCACGTGCATTGTGTTGCCGCTGCCGTTCGAGCTGGCGGCCGGCCTGATCATGCTGCTTCCCGCGGCAAGCGCGCTGGCGGTTGTGCGCGCCGGCGACCTGGCAGACGCCGACCCCGACCACACGCCCACGCCGTCTGCCCCGCCCGATGCGGAGTTTTTGCGTCTGCCGTGGCGGCTGGCGCTGGGGCTTTCGGCCCTGGGCCTGGCGTACGGCATGGCGTACGGGTTCGCGTTCGAGTACGCCGAAGCGGGCATCGAGGTATCCATCGCCTGCCTGCTGGTCAACGGCATCATCGGCGCCGTGGTGCTGCTGTTCGCGCTGCGTTTCGGCAAGAACTTCGGCTATAGCGCCGCTAACCTGGCCATTTTGCCCATCGCGGGCTTCGCGCAGTGCATGATCGCCGTGCTGCAAACCCAGTTTTTGCCGGCGTCGTTTTTCTGCATGCGCCTTGCGTACGTGCTGTTCGACGTGGTGCTGTGGCTGCAGCTGCCGAAGGTGTTCGAGCGCATCGGCACCATCCGCACGTTTTTGGTGTCGCGGCTGTTTCTGGAAGGCGCCGTGGCCGTGGGCGTGGTGGTGCGCGAGGCGCTGACGCACACGGGGTTTCTGGTGTTCGACCTGGTGGCGCTGGCTGTGGTGGCGTTTTTGCTTGCGGCGCTGACGCTGTCGTTTCACGGCGGCACCATCGGCAGCGTGTGGGATCTTATGCCCGAGCCGCTGACGCACACAGGCAAGTTCCGCGCTGCGTGCGAGGCCATCGCCGAGCGCTTTGGCCTGACGCCGCGCGAGGCCGAGGTCATGCGCCTGGTCATGCGCGGGCGCAGCGGCGCGTACGTGCAGGAGAACCTGTTTATCTCGAAAAGCACGTTTCAAACGCACATGCGCAACCTGTACAAGAAGCTTGACGTGCACACGAACCAAGAGCTGCTTGACCTGCTGGAAGCCACGCTCGACGAGCAGCGCGACGCACGCGGCGCGTAGGCGGGCCGCGCCTGCAGGCGTTTGCCGGTTGCGGGCGGGTTGGTGCAGCCGGTTGACCTGGGGCGAAGCGCTTTGCGGTGCTTCGTTCGCCCGCGCGTCCGGCGCGTCGCTTCGCAAGGCGCATGCGCACGCCGGCGCTGTTGGGCGCCGAGATGCGCGCCGCGTTGCGCTGCTGTGGAATGCGGTGCACCGTTTTCACTTCGGGTGCTTGCGCTTCGGCGTTTTCGAAATCGCATATCGTTCAGGAACTTTCGAACAAGGAGGGGTCTGCTATGGCGGAACCGATGGAGGGCGTCGCGCGCGCCGCCCTAAGCTCTTCGCGCGCAATTCAGGTGGTTGGTGGCCCTGGAACAGGGAAAACGCAGGCCATCGTGCAGCGCGCGGCGCGTCTGCTGGCGGCGAGTGCGCGGCCTGACGACGTGCTGGTGCTGGCGGCAACGCGCAGCGCGGCCGATGTGCTGCGGGCGCGCGTAGCGGCTTGCGGCGTGGTGGGCGCCGATGCGGTTGAGGTGTGCACGCCGGCGCAGTTCTTCGAGCAGGTACTGTCGTGCCCCGAGGCGCGCGCGTTCACGGGTCGTACGCCGCGGCTTTTGGCCGATTTCGAAGAGCGCATCCTTATGGAGGACATGAAAACGTGCGGCCTGAAAACGAAGCGCATGCACGAAATGCTGAAGTTCTTCTTCAAGCAGTGGACCGAGCTGGGCGACGAGCGCGAGGGGTTCCTTGTCGAGGACGACGAGCACCTGGTGCACGACGCCATCATGCGCCATCTGCGCCTGCGCGGCGCCATGCTGCCCGTTGAGCTGGGGAATCTGGCGGTGAAGTTCCTGCGCGACTGCCCCGATGTGCCGGCGGCGTGCCGCCGCGCGCACGTGCTGGCCGACGACGTGCAGGACTACTCGAAGGCCACGCAGCTGGCGCTTGATCTGATTGCGCGCGAAAGCCTGATAGTGTGCGGAAACGTGAACGAGCAGGTGGAAACGGCCGAGGCCTACCCGTGCCCCGAGGGGTTCGTGGTGTTCGCCGAGACGCACGAGGGTGCCGAGGTGGTGACGTTGACGCAGGGTGTGCGCAGCGCCCCGCGCATCGCTGCCGTGGGCAACGGGCTTGCCGAGGCGGGCGGCATGGACGCGCGCATGCTGGTGGCGGTGGGCGAAGGTGGGGCCGCCGAACGCGTTTGCGCAGATGGAGAAGGCATTGGGGCCGATAGCCAGCCTGGTGCAAATATGCCTGCGGGTGCGGCTGGCGAAGGCGATGCTGTGCGCGCGGCGGGCGAGCGCGCTGGCGCGTCGGCTGACGCCAGGAGTGCTGCGGGCTTAGGCGGCGCGCAGGCCGCGCGCGCCGACTTGCCCGGCGACGTGCGGTTCGTGCAGTGGGTGGACCCGAACGCCGAGTTCATGGGCATCGCGCGCTTCCTCAAGCACGCGTTCGCGGGTAGCTCTGCGGCGGGTGCTGGCCCTGCGCAAGCGGTTGACGCCTCGGCGTTTGCCGGTGTGGCTGCGCCAGCGGAAAGCGTTTCGGTTGGCGGTGCCTCTGCGGCTGGCTTGCCGGCGCATGCCCCGCTGCATCCGCGCGACGTGGCCGTGGTGGTGCCCAATGCGTTGTGGGGGCGCTCGATTGCCAAGGTGCTTGAGGTCAACGGCATGCCGTCGGACCAGCTGGTGAGCTACCATGCGCTCAAAGGCGATCCGCGCAACGCCGAACGTTGCGCTGACCTGCGCGCATACACGCTGCTGACACTGGCGGCCGACCTGGACGACGCCGTGGCGTGGCGTAGCTGGTGCGGGTTCGGCGACTATCTGACGCACTCGAACCACTGGTGCCGCCTGGAGGATTTCGCCGAAGCGGCCGGCATGGGCGTGGTGGAGGCGCTGGCGCAGCTGGCCGATTTCGACGAGCCGCCGTTTGCCGGCGCCGACGTGCTGGCCGCGCGCTGGCGGCAGGCGCAGGAGCTGCTGGCGCCCGTTGCCGGCAAGCGCGGGTTCACGCTGCTTTCGGCGTGCAAACTTCCGGGCCACGACGAGCTGCCGCCGGCGTTCGAGGCGCTGCTGGCCCCGCTTTCGGGCACGGAAGACGCGGCTGAGCTGCTGGCCCGTGCTCGCGGCAGGCTGGAGCGCCGCTTCGCCGACGTGGATGCCGTGCGTATTGCGCTGCCGTCCATGCTGGTGGGGCTTGAGTTCGACACCGTCATCATTGCGGGTGCGGTCGACGGCTTCTACCCGGGCGTCGGCGCGTTCGACATCGAAAACGACGAGGACCGTCAAGCCGAGATCGCGGCGGCCGACCGGCGCGCATGGTATGAGGCCATGGGTACCGCGCGCCGCACGCTGGTGGTGTCGACATTCCAGAAAGACCGCGCCGAGGTGGCGCTTCGTTCGGGCATGCAGGTGCACCGCATCCGCGACGAACACGGCCAAGCCATGGCGCGCCTGGCCCCCAGCCGCTTCGCCCTGGAGCTAGGCCCCGAAGCCCCCGCGCTGGAAACTACGCTGGAACGTTAGGCCCATTTGCGACAATCCGGCGGCAAACTGAATAACCCTCCAAGCAAGGCGGCCTCTCGGGGCCGCCTTTTGCCTTCTGCTGCGCCGGAATTCGTCTCGTTTCACGCCGCTGCACCGAAATGCCGGGCACGATTGCCGTTTTGGCCCGATGTGGGAGCAACTGGACTTCCCGCATCGGGCCAAAACGACATTGACTTCCAACTGCGGCCCGCTCTTGTTCCCACTTCGCCGTTTTCTGCCTTCTCGTTGCAAGGTTTTCCGAGTGCTCGGTGGGGCGGCTTTCCCACATCTGGCAAAAACCGCCTTCCTGGCTGAACGTTCATTCCCACTTCGGCCAAAAAGGGCGCTGCTGTTCGCAGTGCAGTTGCTTTCCTTCACGCGAAAACGGCATAGTGCGTGGGGGTGCGCCTGGTTCCGTTGGAAATGGGCGCAAGAGGGGATGCGTGGGCGAGGGCGGGGCATAAGCGCCCTCCGCCTGACAAGTGGCCTGCCCCCCGTCACGCTCGTCCCCTCGGGGCCGTCTTGCTCGTGTCGCGAGCAAGACGCTCATCATCAGGCGAAACGCCGTCTCACATACTTTCACTGAGCCGCAAATCTTGCCACCCCCTCGTACGTACGACCCGAAATAGGTGATTCCATGCGATTGTCCGCGCACCCCGGGCCGGCGTAGCGTGCGTAGCGGGGAAGCGTTCACAAGGACGCAACGAAAGCAAGGACGAGATGAAAGGGGACGTGCATGCTTGAGTCAAGCTTGACAAGGCGTTCGTTCTTCAAGATCGCGGCGGCTACGGCCGGCGCGACGCTTGTTGCGAGCGAAGCGGCATCCACGCTGCTCGAAAGTTCGAACCCTGCATATGCAGACACCGCTGATGACGTGAAGGTCATCCACTCCACCTGCCGCGGCTGCGGCAAAATGGAATGCGGCAACCTCGTGACCGTGCGCAACGGCCGCGTCGTGCATATCGAGGGCGACCATCGCGCCGTGGCCAGCCGCGGCAACCTGTGCGTGAAGGGGCGCTCGGCGGTACAGGCGCTGTACCATCCGGACCGCATCCGCTATCCGCTTATCCGCACCACGCCGAAGGGGCAGGACCCCAAGTGGCGCCGCGTCAGCCACGACGAGGCCATCAAGTATATGGCCGACGGCCTGAACAGCGTCATCGAGAAGTACGGCCAACACGCCATCAAAACGCTGCACGGCACGGGCCGCATCACCACGTACGCCACCGAGGCGTACCCCACCTACCTGCTGCAAACGGCGAACACCGGCAGCCCCGCAGGTGTCATCTGCAAGGGCCCGCGCCTGTCCGCGGCGGCCATGATCTGCTTCCCGGGCGCGCACTGGTGCAACCTCATCGACGGCCAGAAGGTCAACTTCCAGTGGGGCACGAACCAGGAAGTGTCGAACTACGACAACTCCTGCCGCGTCACCGTCGACGAGCACGTGAAGGCCGAGACCACCATCTGCGTCGGCCCGCGTATGCAGAACCTCGGCAAGGAAGCCGACATCTGGCTTGACCTGCGCCCCGGCACCGACGACGCCATCGCGCTGGGCCTGCTTCACCAGTGCGTGTTCAATAAGAACTGCCATCCGGACATGCTGTTCATCAAGAAGTGGACGAACGCCCCGTTCCTGTACTGCGAAGACGTCGAGCCTTCGGGTTGGACGTGGGCCGACTGGGGCGACCCGGAAGGCAAGCAGGAAATGGGCAGCTATCCCTTGCAGGTGCGCACGCGCATCCTGAAGGAGTCCGACGTCGTCGAGGGCGGCGACGTGCGCAAGATGGCCTACTGGGACACGAAGTCGAACAGCATGCAGTTCTACGACACGAAAAACTGCCTGTGGGAAGGCCAGACGGAATACCAGTACCCCGACCGCGCGCGCGACTGCGTGGACTACAAGGGCGGCGTGCTGGCAACCGATCCGGGCTTCCCCGTGGATATCGACCCGGCGCTTGAGGGCAGCTTCGAGGTAACACTCAAGGACGGTCGCACCGTGAAGGTGGAGCCCATTTGGGAGATGTTCAAGCGCCATCTGACGCCGTGGGACGAAAATCACACGAGCGAGATCACCGGCGTGGCGCCCGAGAAGATCGTGGCCGCGGCCGAGGCGTACTGCGAGGAGCCCGGCAAGGGCGGCATCGTGTTCAACCTGCCGCTTGAGCATGCCGGCAACTCCATCCAAACGTCCATGCTGCCGCTGATGCTGTCGGCGCTCATGAACAACATCGACTCGCCGGGCGGCCAGCGCGGCTGCGAGAACATGTTCTTCACCATGGACACGTTCTTCCAGTACCATATTCCGTGGGCGAACAACACGCTTGACCCCGTTGAGCAGGCGAAAGTGGTGGGCGGCGACCGCTTCCCGCTGACGCCGTGGTTCCAGATGGTCGGCGGCGCGGCGCTGTATCACGACCCGATCAGCGCGGCCGAGGCCATTCTGTACGACGACCCGTACCCCATCCGCGGCATGATCTCCAATTCCGGCCAGCACTTCAACTCCGGCAACGCGTGGCAGAACTGGCAGGCGTTTGAAAGCCTGGACTTCTACGGCGGCTGGGAGCTGTGGCACAGCCCCACCATCGAGCTTGCTGACGTGGTGCTGCCGGCGGCGCACTTCCTGGAAGTCTCCGTGCTTCGCTACACGCAGGGCGGCGAAGGCGCCATCGGCGCACAGGTGCAGTGCGTCGAGCGTCAGGGCGAGGCCAGCTGGGACTCCGCCGACATCTGTGGCGAGCTGTCCAAGAAAATGGGCTACGAGTATTGGCCGACGCAGAACAAGCCGTTGCCCGTGTGGCCCGACAAGTGGATGAAGCCGTGGCCCACCGAGAAGGACATGCTGGACATGTCGGTGCTGCCCATGAACCCTGACCTGGCGTTTCCCATTTCCGTGCCCGCGCCCGACGGCACGCAGCTTCACGCGAAGGACTGGGACGACTACGTGGCCCAGTACCAGGAGCACAGCCAGTGGAACCTCAAGGAGATCAGCCCGTTCGGTTACTATTACCGCTTCCAGTGGGGTCACTTCCGTCCGCGCGATGCTTCGAACCCCAACGCGCCGTTCGTGCCCGGCTTCAACACGCCCACCGGCAAGTTCGAGATTCTCTCGACGCTGCTTGAAAGCTATCACGGCAAGAACACGAAGTGGCAGGAAGCGCCCGGCAGCTACAACGGCATCCCGGGTTACCGCGAGCCGGTGGAAAGCCCGTACAGCTCGCCGGAGCTGTACAAGGAGTACCCGATCATCCTGACGTCGGGCCGCCGCAACCCGCTGTACTTCCACAACGAGGGCCGTCAGCAGCCATGGCTGCGCGAGCTGACGCCGTGTCCCAGCTTCCAGATTCACCCCGACACTGCCGCTGAACTGGGCATCGAGCAGGGCGACTGGTGCTGGATCGAATCCAAGCGCGGCAAGATCCGCGAGTGCGCCGACCTGTTCTACGGCATTCGTCCCGGCACCATCGAGTGCGACCACCAGTGGTGGTACCCGGAGCTTTCGGCGCCGAAGCATGGCTGGGACCTGTCGAACGTCAACGTGCTGGTGAACATGGACCACGAGAGCCAGGACCCGATTTGCGGCACGTGCAACTGCCGCGCCTACCTGGTGAAGGTCTACAAGGCCACGCCGGAGAACTCGCCGTTTGGCAACCCGTGCCCGTGCGACGACGACGGCACCGAGATCATCCATACCGCAACCGATCCTCGACTGAAGGAATGGCTGCCCACCTACGAGTACGAAGTCGTGTAGCGACGGATAAGGAGCGGTCATGACTCAATACACGATAGTCACCGATTTAAACCGGTGCGTCTCCTGCCTGAACTGCATGGTTGCGTGCAAGGAGGCAAACGATGTGCCCATCGGCAACTTCTGGATCAAGATTTTGCGCGTGGGCCCCAACCCGAAATTCGAAGGCGCGGAATACCCCGACGTGGAGATGTACTATCTGCCGGTTTCGTGCCAGCACTGCCAAAACCCCAGCTGCGTGGAGGTGTGCCCCACCGGCGCCAGCCACAAGACGGACAACGGCACCATCCAGGTGGACAAGGACAAGTGCATCGGCTGCCAGTTCTGCGTGATGGCCTGCCCGTATGGCGTGCGCTACCTCAACGAGGAGCAGGGCGTGGTGGAGAAGTGCACGCGCTGCTACCAGAAGACGCAGGAAGGCGAGTTGCCGGCGTGCGTCATCAGCTGCGGCGGGCGCGCCCGCTGGTTCGGCGACATGGACAAGGGCTGGAGCGACTTCAAGGGCTCGCTCGGTTCGAACGGCGAACCGCTGAGCTTCACCGATGAGGACTACATCAAGCCTTTCACGGACGACGAGGTGCATAGCCTGCCCGACTCGGGCAACCATCCGTCCGATCGGTTCATCCTTCGTAACAGAGTGTGGAGGTAGATCATGGAAGTCCAATACCCCTTGGTGTTCTTCACGCTGTTTTTATGCTTGTCGTCCGGCATGCTGCTGTTCCATGGCATCTGCGCCGTGCGCGGGTTGGGAACGAAGAAGTTCCACACGGTGATGCTGGCCGCTGAGCTGGTGGTGCTGGCCATCGGCGGCTTCTCCAGCTTCTTGCACCTGCATCACTGGGAGCGCATTTTCAACGGCTTCGGGCATCTGACCAGCGGTATCACGCAAGAGCTCATCGGCATTGTGGTGACGGTGGTGGTGCTGGCGGTGCTGTTCGGCGTGCTGCGCAAAGGCGGCGACAGCGAGCGCGCGCTGCCCGCGTGGTGCGGCTGGCTGGCCGTGGTGGTCGGCGTGATCATGGGATTCGTGTGCGCGCATTCGTACTACATGCCCGCACGCCCGGCGTGGTCGAACTTCACGCTGTATGTGTACTACTACGGCTCTGAGCTGGTGCTAGGCGCGGCCGGCGCATGGCTGGTGGCCGCCGTGCTCAAGGAAGACGCGAAGGTCGGCGAGCTGTTGGCGAAGCTGACGTGCGCCATGGGCGTCGTGTCCGCCGTGGCCGTGGTGGTGGCCGGGTTCTACTGGACCACCATCTCATTCGGCGACGTGGGCTACTCGTTCCACACCACCGACCCGACGGCGGCCCTGCCGGCGCCCGCAGCGGCGCTTGCGGCCCCGATGAGCGGCTCGGAAGCGGGCATGTTCTGGGGCGGTGCTGTGGTGGTCGGCTCGCTGGTGGCTGCGGTGTGCGGCGCGCTGGGGTGGAAGAAACCCCAGGTGGCGCTACCGGCATCTGCTGCGGCGCTTGTGTGCAGCCTCATCGGCGGCGTGTGTTTCCGCGTGGTGCTGTACGCCGTGGGCGTGAGCTTCTACGTGTACTTCTAGGTGCGCGGGGGATGGCGAAGCGTGGGCTTCGCCATCTCGCCTGGCGAGCGGGGGCCGAGTCCCGGAAGGGTTTTCAGCTCCCCGCTCCGCTGCTCGCTTCGCTCGTGCGCTGCGCTCAGTCAATCCTATTAATAAAAGAATTTTTGTGTTCCAGTCGCCGAAAACCCTTCCGGGACTCGGAACGCGAAATCAAGAGGGATCGATTGAAGTTTGCGTCACGTGCTTGGTGGGAAAGGTTTTTCTGCGGGGGCGGGTTGTTCCCTCTACCTCATCCATCGACAACCCGTACCCCGCAGGGAAACCCCGTCCTGGCCAGGCGCGCGCGAAGGGGATTCGTGTTTGCGCAGGTGAATGGGGGAGATGGTTCGAGGTAGGAGGTTGTTATGGAAGCTGATGTTCGCGATTTGTTCGATGAGGACGCGCTGTTCGATCCGTTTGACGATGGGCCCGATGGCGATTTCGACCCCGAGGCTGCGGCGCAGGTGACGGTGGGCGCGCCGCTTACTGCTGAGGAGGCTGCCCCGAAAGCGGCTGCGGCTCCGGCGGTGGATACGCGCACCGCGCAGGAGCGGTTTCGCGATTTGCTGAAGGAAACGCCTGGTCAGCGTTGTGTGATGTTGACGTTGGTCGATTATGCGCGCGAGCCGAAAACCGGCGCGGAAATGGATGTGCGCACCGAGGAGTTGCTGCGCTATGGGTTCTCCATTTACTCGCCCGTGGTGTTCCGCGAGCTTTTGGAAGAGGCCGGTGCGCTTCGCTACATGCTGCTGGATGACGAAGGCAACGAGATTGCGGTCGACGAGGCGGCAGGCGGCGTGGCTGGTGAGGCCGATGCACAATCTGGGATGGATGATGCGGCTGCCGAGACTGTGGTTGCGGGGTCGGATGTTGCAGTTGGAGCGGTTTCGGGCGCGGCGTCTTCTTCCGCTAGAGCGGCGGTGGGCGTTGCTGCGGGTGTGGTTGGCGCTGCCGTGGCGGGTGCTGCCGATGTTGCCACTGGTGCGGCGGATGCGGAGCCGGTGCTTCGCTCCGAGCAATATTTCGACGGCGAAGAGACTGTTGAGCTGGAGTTTTTGGAAGTTGCTGACGAGCGTCCGGGCTTGTGGGTGGCCACGCCCGAGGGGCTTGAGGTGGTTGACGAGCAGGATGATGCCGGCGAGATCCGCAAGCTGCTGGCCGCTGAGCCGCAGTACCTGGACATCTACCACCAGATTCTCGATTTCTGCTGCGAAGAGGGTGGGCGCTCAGCGAAGGAGATTGACCGCCTGGTCAACGACAGCCCGCTGCTTGAGGAGCCGCGCCGGTATTCCGGCTATTTCGTCGGTCGCTTGGAGCGCAAAGGCGCGCTTGAGTGGCGCGGCGGTTGGTGCACCACGCAGGTTGGCCGCGACATGATCGAAGAAGCGCTGGCGGCAGCGGCGCAGTAGGTGCTCTGTTCGGAATGGACGAGATGCGCGGGCGCTTTCGTTCGCGCGCGTTATAAGGGGGATTACGATGGCGAAGGATATGACGGTTTCGGCGATTTTGGATAGTCGCGTTTCGACGTACAGCATGCTGGCGCGGCTGTTCCGCTGCGAACTTGACGCGGAGTATCTGGCGAAGCTGCGGCGCATGCGCTGCCCCGTGAACACGGGAAATGCCGACGTTGACGCGGGCTACAAGCTGCTGCACTCGTTTTTAAGCCATACGTGGGAGCGCACGCTTGAGGATGCAAGCCGCGATTACCTGCGTGTGTTCATTGGGTCGAACACCACGGGCCATGCGGCGGCGTATCCGAACGAGAGCGTGCACACGTCGGCCGATCGCCTCATCATGCAGGACGCGCGCGACGAGGTGCTGGCGGTGTATCGAGCGGCAGGCCTGGAAAGCAGCGACTTGTGGAAGGCGGGCGAGGATCATATTGCCTGCGAGCTAGAATACATGCAGGTCATGAGCGAGCGTGCGGCGAAAGCATGCAAGGCGGGCGACATGGCGACCACGGCGACGGCGCTGATGGCGCAGCATCATTTCCTGGATGACCATCTGCTGGGGTGGATTGGTTTTCTGGCCGATGCCATGTTGGAGTTCGCGCAGACTGATTTGTATCGCGGCCTGGCGCACCTGACGCGCGGCTTTTTGGCCGAGGACAAGGCGTTTTTGGACGAGGTGCTCGCTGAGGAACTTGAGGTCGAGGCGCAGCTGCATGGCGAAGGCGCGCCTGCTGCGGAGGGCGACGAGCCCGCGCCTGCGGAAGACCAGGTGGCGTGATCATGGCCGCGAAAGACGATGCCGGCGGCGTGAGCGCGCCGGAGGCTGCGGTTGCTGGCGACTTGCATGCTGCACCGCGTGAGGCTGGAATCGGTGATGCGTCGGCGGCTGGGGTGGCGGGTGCTTCTGCTTCCGCTTCCCCATCCGAAGGTGGCGGCGTTTCCGCTGGTCAAGCGGGCGAATCTAAGCGACCTGCCGGCGGCGTGAGCCGGCGCGGGTTCGTGCTGGGAAGTGCGGGCGGCGCGGCCATGCTGGCGTTGGGTCTGGTGAAGTTCGCTCCGCAAACCGCGCTGGTGCGCCCGCCAGGCGGGCAGGACGCTGACCGGCTGCTGGGCATGTGCATTCGCTGCGGCAAATGCATGGAGGTGTGCCCGAACGGTGTGATCGCGCCGGCGCACATCGAGGACGGCGTTGTGGGCGTGCGCACGCCGCGGCTGAGTTTCTCGCGCTCGAAAGCCCAGCTCGGCGACCTGGTGGGCTGGTGCGATCATTGCGATTCGGCCGCCGGCGGCAACCCGCGCTGCGCACAGGTGTGCCCCTCGGGCGCGCTCGATTTGCCGGCGGGCTCCACGTTCGACACCATGCGCCTGGGCTGCGCAACCATCAACCACGACTGGTGCTTGGCGTGGCGCCTGAAAGGCTGCACCATCTGCCTGAACGCGTGCCCGCTGGGGGCCATCTCGTTCGACGGCAACAAGCGGCCGGTGGTTGACGAGCGGCTGTGCAACGGCTGCGGCGCGTGCGAGCAGGCGTGCGTGAGCCTGGAAAGCACGTCGATCGGCCAAGACGAGAACAACAAGCACATGACGGCGCGCGCCATCACCGTGCAGGCGCTGGAAAGGTAGGGCGTCATGAAGAAGCTGAAGGCGCGCACCCTGCGCACGATCGTGACGTTTGCGGTGCTGATTTTGGCGGCCATTGGGTACTTCACCGCGTTCGGGCTTGGCAACCTGAGCGCGTTCGGTTGGGACGCGTTTTCCGTGCTGTGTCCGCTGGGGTACTTGGAAAGCCTTGTGGCGGCCAAGACGTTCGTGCCTCGTGCGTTTTTGTCGTTTGTGCTGGTCATCGTGCTGATTGTGCTGCTTGGCCGCGTGCTCTGCGCCTGGATTTGCCCCATGCCCACGCTACAACGCCTGATTCCCGGCGTGAAGCTGGGCCGTGGCCGCAAAGCGGCGAAGGCGGTGGCGGCGAGCGACGAGTTGGCGAAACCTATTGGCACGGATGCGGCTAGCGTTGTTGAGGAAGTTTCCGATAAGCCTGCAGGCGCGCATCGCGTGCGGTTCGATTCGCGGTTTGGCGTGCTGATCGGCGCGCTGGCATCGGCGGCCATTTTCGGGTTCCCGGTGTTCTGCCTGATCTGCCCGGTGGGCCTGACGTTCGCTACGGTGCTGTTGGTGATGCGCCTGTTCGCGTTCGGCGACGTGACATGGGCGGTTGTGGCGGTGCCGCTGGTGCTGCTGGTCGAGGTGGTGTTCCTGCGCAAATGGTGCGGCAAGTTCTGCCCGCTTGGCGCGCTCATCTCGCTGGTATCGGGCGCGAATCGCACACTTCGCCCGCATGTGAACAACGCCACGTGCTTGTTTAGCAGCAAGGGGACGAAGTGTTTCGCCTGTTCAAAGGTGTGTCCAGAGCACATTGACGTGCGGCGGCCCGAGCTTTCGGAAGCGGCGGCGGCAAACTGCACGAAGTGCCGCGAATGTGCCGACGCGTGCCCTGCGCACGCCATCACGTTCCCCGTGCTGGCGAAGGGCGACGAGGTGAACGAGGACAAGGATAAATAACGTCGAGAATGGGGGCTTGGCGATGGATGAGGTTGTAACGGTTGATGTGGCCATGGGACGCTTGGAGAGGCTGGAGGGCTTTGGACTAGCGGTGCACCCCGAGCGGTGCGCGCGTGTGCGGCATCGGCATGCGAGTTGCGCGCAGTGCGCGGTTGCGTGCACGTCGGGGGCGCTTGCGTTTCGCGATGGCGTGCTGGTGGTGAACGAGGCGCTATGCGTGGGATGCGGAACATGCGCGACGGTGTGTCCCACCTGCGCAATCGAGGCGCGCCACCCGGCTGACGCGCAGCTGCTTGCGGCGGCGCGGCACGCGTTGGATGGCGTGGTCGACGAGAGCGCGATGGTAACGTTCGCGTGCCATCGAGCTATTGCGGAAGCGCCCGGCGCGTGTGCGGCGGCGGGCGCTATCGAGCTCGTGTGTCTCAGCCGCATGGAGGAGTCGCTAGTCATGAGCCTGTTCGCCGACGGCGCACAACGTGTGCGCTTGCTGCATGGCGAATGCGCAGGTTGCCCGCGCGAAAACGGCTTCGCCAGCATTGAGTTGGTGCGGCAAACCATGGAGAAGCTTATCGAGGCGTGGGGATTGACCTGCGTATATGATGTCGAACAGGTCGCAGCTGAGCAGGATAGCGCTGCAGGATGCGCGGGCTTGCCCCAGGTCGTTGCCGTTGATGGCGAACAACCGCTGCGGGCGCGACCTGCTGTCCGCCCCGCGCACGTGCAGGCCGATGGCACGCTGCCGCATTTCGTGCCGTTGCGCCGCCATGCGCTGCTTGATGCGCTGGCCGACTTGGGCGGCAAGCCCGCAACTGTCGAGCTTGATACGCGGTTGTGGGGTCATATCACCATCGACATGGGGAAATGCCGGTCGTGCAAAATGTGCGCCGTGTTTTGCCCCACGGGCGCGCTGCAAAAGTACGTGGGCGAAGGTGGCCACGGCGGCGTGGAACATTACCCTGCCGAATGCGTGCATTGCGGGTTGTGCCAGGACATTTGCCCGGCTGGCGCCATCGTCAGCTCGACGTGCGTGCCCACCGATGTGCTGGCCGGCGGCAAAACGGAGCGCTATCCCATGCCCGATCCCGCTTGGACCACCGGCCCCGACCAAATCCTGCGCAAAATGACCCCGCAAATCCACAGCCGGGAAGTGCAGCACAGCTACTAGGGATGGAAATGCTTGCTATGCTGCGGCGGGCGCGGTGTCTTTCGCTTTCGCGCTTTTCGCGGTCGCAAGGCCTGCGGCCAGCAGCAGGGCGGCGATGCCGATGACGGCGAAGACCATAAGTGGGCCGGCGTCGGCCATGCCGGGGTTTTGGCCACAGTAGACGATGGTGCGCACGCCTTGACCCAGGTGCGCTTGCGGCGCCCACGGGAACACCCAGTCGGCCCAGAATGTGGGCATAAGCTCGGCCGGCAGCATGGCGGTGCCCATGCCAACGGCGAACACGGTGATGGCGAACAGCGCGCCCACCGGTAGGCATGCGTCGGTCAGTCCGACGAGCGCCAGCATCACGCAGGCGCAGCCAAGCCACAGCCAGCAGAACAGTTGCCCCGCCGGCAGGTCAAGGCCGCCGGCTGCCACGTCGATGAGCAGGGCAAACGCCGCAATAAGCGCCGAGAGCGCAACGATGAAGGCCGCCTGGGTGCCCGCCGCCAAGCCGGAATCGGCTGCGCCTTCGGCGGCCTCCACTGCTCCGTTGGTGCTGGCAGCGCTGTCGCTGCTAGTGACGGCAACCAGATTGGGAGCTTCCGAGCTTTCGGTCGCTGCGGCTCCGTTGGTTGCCGCCGCGGCTCCGGATGCGGCTGCTGCCTTCATCGCCGTCAGCTTCGCCAGGGTTTCGGTGCTTTCCTGCGCGGCTTGCGACTCTTCGCCGGTCAGTTGGCTGGCCAGTACTTCGCCGGCGTTCACCGCGCCAACGGGCGTGGTGGTGCCATCGTCAAGGTTGACGATGGCAAGCGAGATGTCGTGCGGATCGGCGCGCAACAGCGGCGCCACGGCAAGGCACAGTACACAGCGCAATGCGATGACCAGTACAAACGGCGCTATCAACGTCTTTTTACCCAGTTTGTCAAAGTCGAACATGGGACTTCCTTTCGCTCAAATTCCTGTCATAATGCGATGGTAACTAGACGTACTGTCTAATAAAACAGATAAAATAGACGATGCGTCTAGTTATTGAATTCAGTCTGTTTACAATGCGGTTGGGTGCAGTGCGGCTGGGCGCAACGATGGGCTGGAGTGGGCTGCTGCAAAGCGTTTGGGAAACGCGTGGCCCACGGGCTTCGGGCTCCCGTTTGTGTTCGGTGCTTGTCAGCTGCGCGTTTGAGGTTGTGCCGAATTGCGTGATGCGTTGGCGTGCATCGGTAAAAGTCGGGTTGGTAGTGCACCGTGCAATGAGAAAGAAGGGGGCGCCCATGGCGCGACCGCGCAAAGATCAGGAGGGCGAGGGCGCCCGCGAGCGCATCGAGAGCGCGTTTTGGGAGCTGCTTCGGGAAATGCCGCTGCGTTCCATTAGCGTGCGGATGCTGTCGAAACGCGCCGGGGTGAACCACAACACGTTCTACTACCATTTCGAAAGTATCGACGACCTGGCCTTACGCCAAATCGGCGACAACATGCCCAGCGAATGGTTCGAGGCGGCGGCCATGCTGACATCAACGCTCCAAACCGGTGCTGAACTTGACGTGCGCCGCTACTCGACCTCGGTTGATTTGCAACAGCGCTTCGAGCGCTTCCGCTTGCTGCTGCGCAGCGCCGATACTCAGCTGATTGAAGTGGGCAAACAGCGCGCGCTCAACATGATGCTGCGCGCCATCGGCGTTGATTCGCACGCGCTTGGCAAGCACGAACGGCTGAAGGTGGCGTTCCTGATCGGCGGGGTAACCTCGCTTTTGGCCAGCGACGAGATCAAATCGTTCGACGAGTATCTCGACTTACTGCAAGGTGGCCTGGCGAACACCGTCCGCGACCTGCTCCGCCAAGTAACTGCGCGCTCCGAGCTGATAGGGTAACCGCTTCGAAGCAAGCGGATGTCAGGAATTTGCGATTGTATGTGACTTAATGGGCTCGACGGCGGTATGCCCCGTAAGCGCCAAGACGTTTCCCCAGTTCACGAGGTTGTGGCTATTTTCGCTATAAGCCCTGTTCGCAGCAAGTCGCATACAACCGCAAATTCCTGACGCACGGCGAAGTTGGACCCTCACTTGCTCAGGCGTGGCGGGCAAGATTGTCTGGGCGAGCAAGGGCGTGCGAAAGCGCCTGCCCGGCTTTACCGGAACAGCTCCTTCAAGATATCTGCGAATTCGGGAACAAGAGCGTTTTCCCTGGTCTTTGGCCAGAATGCGTAGTATTCGCACGTGCTGTGACCGTTGGCATCGTGCAGTGGAATCCGCCGCAAAACGGTGCCGGACGCTTGCTGCTGGTCGCTTGACTCAATGGGAAGCCAGCCGCGATTACCTGCCACCATCATGCGCCCGGCGTCGGCGCTTTGCGCGTGTAGAAACGTGCCGTCGAAGTTCATCGCATCGCGCCACCAGGCGGCCTCGGCTTCGAAACGGGTGCGCTCGCACACGAGGATACAGGGGAGCGCTTTCAAGTCGTTGCAGGTCACCGTGTTATTTTCGGCAAGCGGGCTTGCCTCTGATGCCTCCGCATAGCGCCAGCACGTGCGCAGGTGGACGTTTTCCCATTCCGGCGAAAGCGCGCGACGCCTGTCGTTGAGCACGATGTCGGCCTTTCCGCTGAGGGCGTCGCGGTACAGTTGGTCGTGGCTGGCGGCAACGGTTTCGATTTGACATCCGGGATGGCGGCGGGCATAGGCGGCAACGGCCCCGGCAACTTCCCAGCCGTCGTAGCGGCTGAGGTAGCCGAAAGTCAGGTGGCGCGGTTTTCCATGCGCAATATCGTACGTTTCGGCCTCAAGCTGGGCAAACTCGTCAAGCAGCGTCTCGCCTTTGCGCGCCAGCAGCGCGCCTGCCTGCGTGGGCGAGAAGTGCCGCCCGCGACGTTCAAGCAGCGTGCAGCCGAGATCCGCCTCGAGTGCACGAACCTGTTGCGATATGGCAGATTGCGAGATATGGCACGCTGCGGCCGCTTTCGTGAAGCTGCCAAGCCGTACCACCGCGCAAAAATAACCAAGCTGCCGCGAGTCCATGAGGTCCTTTCTTGCTCTATAAGCGAAACTTATTGAAACAGTACGATAACGAATTGTTCATAAGCATATAGGTCAATACACTAACGAAACAGAAGAGCCTTCATGGCGCTGCGTCACAAAGTCGCTCGAGTTTGTGACTTGTTGCGCATAGGCTGACTAACGGCGAAATCGGCATCTCGCTGACCCGGGGAAACGCTGATGCGAGCGTTGGTCTATCTCGCATGTTTGGATTAAGTCACAAACTCGAGCGACTTCGAAACAGATTGAAATCGCGTTAGTTTGCGTTTTGCTGAAAACGGATTGGTTAGCTATGAAGAGCATATTTGTTTGACCTGGGAAACGCTACAGCAGACGACAGTTTTGGTTGCCATTTTCGGATTAAAACACAAACTAGCGAAACTTTGGCAAAGCGGTGTGTTCGTGGAACAGGGTTGGTGCGTGTTTTGCGAGAGCGCTTTGGGAAAGTTTGCACCGCTGCGTGGAGCAGGTGCCCGGCCCTCTGCTTCTCGCGCCGCAGCACGGCAGCAATGGCGCGAGTGGGGGCAAGCGAAGTTAACAGTTGAAAGGTGGAACGTATGAGCAAGAGCGTGGTGCTGTGGATGGGCGCGGGCCAGATTGGCATGGCGATTGCGCGACGTATCGGGTATGGACGCAAGATTGTGGTGGCCGACAAGCGGCCTGAAAACGCCGAAGCCATGGCCAAGATCATGACGGATGCCGGGTTCGATTGCGAATGGATGCAGGCTGACCTGGCAAGCCGCGCATCGATTAGGGAATTCATTGCGAAGGGGCAAAGTTTCGGCGGCATCGACTATTTGGTGAACGCGGCGGGCGTGTCGCCGTCGCAGGCGTCGATCGAGACGATCTTGCAGGTTGACCTGTACGGCACAGCGGTGCTGCTTGAGGAAGTGGGCAAGGTTATCGCCCCAGGTGGTGCGGGCGTAACCATCTCCAGCCAGTCGGGCAAGCGCATGCCGCAACTGACCGTCGAGCAAGATCGGCAGCTCGCAACGACGCCGTGCGATGAGCTGCTGGACCTGGCGCTGCTGCAGCCGGAGAACGTGCGCGACACGCTGCATGCCTATCAGCTGGCCAAACGCTGCAACGAGAAGCGCGTCATGTTCGAGGCTGTTCGCTGGGGACAGCGTGGCGCGCGCATCAACTCGATCAGCCCGGGCATCATTGTCACGCCGCTTGCCATCGATGAGTTCAACGGCCCGCGCGGCGACTTCTACAAGAATATGTTTGCGAAGTGTCCGGCGGGCCGCCCCGGCACGGCCGACGAGGTGGGGGCGCTTGCCGAACTGGTTATGGGCCCGGCCGGGGCATTCGTTACCGGCAGCGATTTTCTGATCGATGGCGGCGCAACGGCCAGCTATTTCTATGGTCCGTTGCAGCCTGACCTACAGGAATAAGATCAGGTGCGCCCGGAAAGCGCCCTGGTGAGCAAGCCTCTTGTTGGTGGCAAGAGGCCTCACATGTTCTCGGTTTGTGAATTCCTTTGCGAATGTGTGCTGCAGGGGTTGTGCGGTAGTTACTACCGGTTGTTAGAGTCGTAGGCGTCGCTCGGTTTGCGGGCGGCGCCTACGCGCGCATATTCGACCAGATAGGAGCATCGCTATGGACCGTCGTCATTTCATCAAACTTGGTATCGCCGGGGCGACCGTTGCTGTTGGCGGTATGCTTGCTGGCTGCGCGGGCGGCGCCGAGGCGCCGGCGCCGCGTTCCGAAACGCATCCGCAGTCCCAGGCCGAAACGCCGTCGACGAGCGCCGCTACTGAGCCTGCCGCTCCGAAGGGCACGCCCGTGGTGACGGGAAATTCCCTGGTCATCTACTATTCGCATCCCGAAATCACTGCCGCGTCCGACCCGGCGAACCTGACCGAAGCTGAGGAGAACAGCGCCGTGGTGGTAGATGGCGAAATTCTTGGCAATACGCAGTTCGTGGCGCAAATCATCGCGCGCGAGACGGGTGCCGAGTTGCATCGTATCGAGACGCCGCACGAGTATCCGACGGACCATCGCGAGCTGACCAATCAGGCGCAGCAGGAGCTCAATTCCGGGTTCCGTCCCGAAATTACGGGCGGCATCCCCGATCTTTCTGCGTACGACACCATTTTCTTCGGCCATCCCATTTGGTGGGCTCAGCTGCCGCCGACGGTGACCAGCTTCCTGGAGCAGGCGGATTTCAGCGATAAGAACGTGTTCCTGTTCAACACACACGGTGGCAGCGGCGACGCGGGCACGCCGGCAACCATCAAGGCGCTGCAGCCGGGCGCGAGCGTTTCTAGCGACAACTATGTGGTGTCGCGCGACGCGGTGGCGGGGGCCGAGCCGGCCATCGTCGCATGGGTCAGCGGCCTGCCGCGATAGGGCGGCTGGGCAAAGTTCCTGGCTACATGCCGGACAACGAGGGTTTTACGCGTTGTTGCGCCGCAGGGGGCGACGCAGCGGTAAGCGAAGACGAGAGGACGAGCATGATTTTCTATTTCACGGCAACGGGCAACTGCCGTTATGTTGCCGACCAGCTGGCTGAAAAGCTGGGCGACGCGGCGCGCAGCATTCCGCAGGAGATGCGCCGCGCGGGCGAGCTTTCGTATGCGGGTGAAACCATCGGCATCGTGTACCCCATTTACGGGCACATGATGCCGCACATGGTGCGCGAATTCGTGGAGCGCGCGAAGTTCGATACGCCGTATTTCTTCCTGGTGCTGACGTACGGATGCCGCCATGCCAACGCCGTCGAAATCGCGCAGGAGCAGATGCGTGCGGTTAGCATCGAGCCGGCGTACATCTCGACGCTGCTGATGGTGGACAACTGGCTGCCGAACTTCGATATGAACGAACAACGCGCGATGGAGCCGGGTAAGCGCATTGGCGAAAACCTTGCTCGCATCGGCGATGACGTGGCGGGCCGTCGCTGCTGGATCGAGCCGGTCAGCGATGTCGACCGCGAAGCGCATGCGCAGTTCATGAGCCGCGGGATTGGCTTTGAACCCGCTGACCTGGGGAATTTTCTGTGCATTGACCCGCAGGCCTGCACGGGCTGCGGCATTTGCGCGCGCGTGTGCCCGGCGGGATGCATCCACGTGGAAGAGGGCGCTGCGGTGCGCGATGCGCTTGCCGGCTAGGGCTGCAACGCGTGTCTGGCCTGCATTCATGCGTGCGCGAATGGCGCAATTTCGCTGCCTATGGGCGAAGCGAACCTGCAAGCTCGTTTCCGCAACAGCCATGTGACGTTGGCGCAGATTATGCAGGCGAACGAAACGGACGAATAGCCAGAAGCTGGCGAAACGTCTGGTGATAGGTGTATTGCCGCTGCGATTTGTAGCTGCGCATTCGTCGGCGCCGCCCGGCGGCGTTTGAATGCGTTGGCGAAAGTGGCTATGCCCCGGCAAGTCACGTTGGCGAAGGCGGCAAAAACGGTGCGAGCGAATCGTGCGACACGTTGGGAGATTCGCAAAGAGAAGGGATCTCGAAATGGAGAAGCGTTTGCTGGGCGATGGCCTTGAGGTTTCGGTCATCGGGTTGGGGTGAATGGGGTTCAGCCATGCCTATGGCGTGGCCACCGAGCGCGCCGAGGCAGTGCGCACCATGCGCGAGGCGTTCGACATGGGCTACACCATGTTCGACACGGCCGAGTGCTATACGGGTGTTTTCACAGATGGGAGCGTTTCGTATAACGAAGAGCTGGTGGGCGAGGCGTGCACGATGTGCGCGACAAGGTGCAGATTGCTACGAAGTTCGGCGTGCATCACGAAGGCCGTACTGTGGTGACGGACAGCCGTCTCGCCGAGATTCGCCGTGCCGTTGAGGGTAGCTTGATGCGCCTGGGCACTGATTATATCGACCTGTACTATCAGCACCGTATTGACCCCGCGGTACCGGCGGAAGCGGTTGCCGAAACGGTGGCCGAGCTGATTGCGGAGGGCAAGGTTCTGCATTGGGGCATTTCCGAGGCCACCGAGGATTACCTGCGCCGCGCGAACTCCGTGTGCCCCGTCGCGTGCGTGCAGAACCGCTTCTCGATGATGATTCACAAACATGAGGCGCTGTTCCCGGTGCTTGAAGAGCTGGGCGTGGGCTTCGTGGCGTTCAGCCCGTTGGCGAACGGCATTCTGACCGGGGCCTATGATGCGAACTCAACGTTTGCGGCCGACGATTACCGCGGCGCGATGCCACAGTATGCCGCTGGGGCCTACGAGCGCAATGCCGAGCTGTTCGCGTACCTTGGCCAGCTAGGCAAGGAGAAGGATGCCACGCCGGCGCAGATTTCGCTGGCGTGGATGCTGGCGAAGAAGCCGTATATCGTGCCGATTCCGGGCTCTCGCAAGGCAATCCGTTTGCGCGAGAACGCCGCCGCGGCACAGGTGAAGCTGACCGGCGAAGAGGTGGCGCGCATCGACGCGGCGCTTGCCGCGCTGCCGATGTCGGACGTGCTCGGCGGCTCGCCCGTCAAGCGCGCGGAGTAGGGAGGCGCCGCCGCTGGACATAAGCGCTTGAAGCGAAGATGTGCATATTGCCTGGTCAAGGTGTTTTGACAGGTGCTTTCCGTCGGTGTTAGCGGTTGTTTTGCATCGATTCGGTTGGGTTGACGCAGCTTGGTGCTGGCGGCAAGGCAGCGCTCAACGCGGTGGATCGTGCAGCAGGAGCAGCTATCTTACAAGCATGCAGACCGGCGATAGGAGTGGAGAATTCGGTTATGGAAAAGTACTCAGGAAAGCGGCCGTTTGTTACGTGTCACGTGTTCGCGTCTATCGACGGACGCATTGAGGGGTCGTACATGTTTGATCCTGCATCGTCGGGGTCGCTTGGCGTGTATGTGGCGTTGCGGAAGGGCTTCGGCGCCGATGCGGTGGCATATGGCTCTGTGACAACGAAGGGGTTCGTTGGCACAGGTCATCCGCATGTTGATGTGGGCACAAACGTGCCGGAGGGTGATTATGTTGCCGCTGGTGCTGCTGACGCCGCGTCGTATTACGTGTCGCTTGACTCTGCGGGCGAGATTGCCTGGCCTTCGGGGACGTTCCGCCGCGCCGGCAGGCCCGATGTGCATGTGATTGAGCTGCTGACCGAGGAAACGCCTGCGGCGTATCGCGCTTACCTGTGCGAACGCGGTGCGTCGTACGTGGTTGCTGGCGCGCACGAACTTGACGTGGCTCTTGCGTGCGAAAAGCTTGCCGAGTTGTTCGGCATCAAGCATTTGCTGGTGTGCGGCGGAGGCATTGCCGACCAGTCGTTTTTGGCTGCTGGTGCGCTGGGCGAGCTAAGTGTCGTATTCGTACCGGTTGCAACCGGTGACCGCAATGTGGCAACCATTTTCGACGCCTCCCCGTTCGCTCCCGCTGCTTCGCACGCGTTCGCCCTGGCCAGCGCTGAGCGAGTAGGAGGCGATGGCCTGCATGTAGTGTGGCGAAAGGCGTAAAGAGTGCCGCTATGCCAATCGAAAAATGCGGGCTGGGCATACGACCGCGCTCCCCTTCAATCTTAAAATGTCTTCGACCGCTTTCCGCTGATTTGGCAATCTGGCAATTGTTAAATTGCCAAACGGGGTTTGCTCGAATCAGGGTAGACGCAGTTTGCGAAAAGCGAATAGGTTGATTTGACACCGGGCGCGGGAATGCAGCTTGTTTCCGCGCCCTTATTTATGCGCTCTTTAAGAAGCCGGCTATGTCTTGGTAGCTGGCTTTGAGGTGCTCGAAGTCTTCGGCGGCGGGGAGTTCTTCGGCGTCGAGAGCTTCGATGATGGGCTGGCATGCTACGTACAGGTTGCTGAAAGCCAGCGTTGCACAGAGGTGCTGGAATGCATGCGCCAGCGGTGCGGCATCTGCAGGATTGCCGGCTTCGATTGCAGCTTCTAGCTGGGAAAACGTTTGGTCTTCGGGGAATTTGCGCAGTGCGCGGTCGTATACGATGCTGTCGTTGCCGTGATTGAGCGTGCCTGTTCCGTAGCTGATATGGTGCTTGAGGGCTTCTCGTCTGCTGATTGCCATGATGGTCTCCTTGATGTTATCCGGTGACGTAAGGGCTGTTGATGAGTTTGCTCATGGAGTTGCGGATGGCATCGGGCCCGCCTTTGTCGCGGTGGATATCGCGGAGCTGGTGCTCGTCGATGCGCCCGCGGCCTATGTCGATGGCGAACACCTCGTCCGAAAGCATGAGAGCGTGTTCGGGGCAAAGCTGCTCGCATGCGCGGCATTGCAGGCACAGTTCCGGTGCATGGACAAGCGTTATGTGGGAAGTGCCGTTTCTGCTGGCCAGCCACGTGTTTGCGTCCGGCGTTGCGGTTTCCCGCTTTGTGAGCGCGCCCGTGGGGCAGAATGCGGCGCACATGCCGCAGCCCGAGCAACGGTCGTCGTCGATGACGGCGTGTCCCCATACGCGTGTGCCGATCATGACGTCTTCCGGTTGCCCCATTCGCTTCAGCGCGTCAAGAAGCACGGCGCGGCGTGATGGAAGGAATCTTGGCAGCGCGCCTGTTTTCATGGCTGCCCGGCGCGTGTGCTCAACGGCGGTCTCATGGTCAAAGGCACGGTCGATTGCCAGCTCGGCGGCGTCGGTGGCGGCGTCGCGCCCCAAATCGCGCGCGGATTGCAGGAATGCGCGGCGCTCGGGGTCCCAGGAAGCTTTGCACGTGGCGCGGCAGGACGCAGGCAGCTTGGAGGAAACGCTGACGCGGGCGCCGCTTTGCCAAGCAGCGAGTATGGTGCTGGCGTCTTGGCATATGTCTTCCGCAACGCGCTTTCCGGGTGAATGCTCGCATTTTTCGCAGTTGCCGCAGGTCAGGTGCAGTGCTTTTGCGCCTGCGGATGCTAGGAGCACCAGCAGGCTTGCATCTACGCGGCCGATGCAACGCACGGCTGCTACGGTTTCGGGATTGATGGCGTTGCCTGCTGCGTGAAGCAGCTGCTCGCAGGCGAACACCACCGTGCCGCCGGTTGCTCGCATAGCTGCGGCAGCTGATCGGGCCAGCGCGCGGTCATCGGGTTTTCGCGGCGAGAGCGCGCCGGTCGGGCAGGCCGATGCGCACGTTCCGCATCCGATGCAGTGCTCGGGATGCACATTAAGGAGCCCATTGCTCACGCTGATGCAGCTCGATGTGCATGCTTGGGCACAGCGCCCGCATGCGATATTGCGGTTGCGTACGGCAAGGCAGCGCTGCGCGTCAACGCGCACGTTGACGCTTTGCAAGCGTTCCAGCAGGTCGATATAGGTTTTTATACTCGGCATCGCATCCCCCTCATCCTTGGTTTGCCTAGCCGCTGTTGTTCTGTCTGGCCCTTGCGTAAGAAGGGGCCTTGCAATTTATGCTGCGTGCGAGACGCTTTTCCGAGCCCCGAGCCCCGAGCCGCTCGGCTGTTTCCCCTTACAACCCTTGTCAGGCCGGCTGCGCGTACACTTCGACCTTCGCGTGGTCGGGCGCGGAGTGCAGTGTGACCAGGAAATCTTTCGTGCGCTGTGCCTTTATGCGGTATGCCGACCCGGTGTAGCCGGCTGCAATGCGTCCCTCGTCGTCGCGCAAGAGCACCGACAGATTCGCGGTTGACTCGTATGCATCGGTGGCGTTCGTGATTTGCCCCGTGATTTCGTACCGGAAGTACAGCTTGTCCTCTTCGCTGAATGTGCCGATGGCAAACGGCGATGTTGAAGACCCGTCTTTCCAGGTCACGGAGTTGTCGTCCATGGCAAATTCCACGCGATCCGGCACAAGCCCGTCGCCAGCTTCTCCGGCAAATCCAACGGTTTGTTCGGCTTCAACAAGCCCGATTGTACGTTCCCAAGTTCCCTGGGCGGTGCCTTGCGCGTCAAGCAGCGTTACCTGAACAACGGCGTTTGCTGCGGCAACGTTGTTGGGGTTGCGCACGGTTATGCCGTAATGCACGTAGCCATCTTTTGCCCACCAGCCCGTTTCCTCGATGATGAGCGGTTGAACGCTAACAGCATCTGCCGCATCGGCATCGGGAAGGTTTGCGGCAAAGGCGGACGCGCCTGAGGGGGAGGAGGGAGATTGTTCAGGCGCGTCCGTGCCTTGCGAAGAGGGCGTAGAGGGAAAGCCCGCCGTACCTTCGTCGGTTGCCATTGGTTGCGAAGCGCAGCCGGTGACGGCGACGAGGCATGCGGCAAAGCAAAACAGTACAAGTGCACAAAGGACCGTGTGTCTCGAAACGTGCATGTCCGCTGATGATCGTGGCGCATTGATCGGCGAACCCGGTGTGCTGAATCGCATCGATGATGCGGTTTCTTGTAACATGTTCGCCCCCGTTCCTTGTGTGCTTACGCTTCTCAAGTATAGGGGCGCCTGTCGCATTCAGCCACGGATAAGACAATGCCAAAAATGCGGCTTTATCAGGTAATACGTAAAAATCAGTGAAAACATGCGAGCATGCTGACGCACTGGTTGCGCACCGCCTTCGCGGCAATTAGCACTGACGCAGTGCTTCCTCGAGGTCGTTTTTGCACTCGACCATTTTCATCTCAGGGATACGTTGGCAATTTCTACAGCGGCGTAAGTGCTGCCGGCCTTGGCGTTATGCCGGAAAATTGCCTTATGCTGGTACAAACGTAATCTTCAGCCCCAAGGCTTTCGCTACCTTCGCGATAGTCTTGAACGAAGGATTCGCTTCGGCGCGCAGGGCTTTGTAAAGGCTTTCGCGCCCAAGTCCCGCGTCTTCCGCTACGCTGGTCATCCCTTTAGCCCGCGCGATGTCGCCAATAGCCATTTGCAGCAGGTCAGGATCGCCTTCCTCGATGGCGGCATTTAGATAATGGGCGTAATCCTCTTCAGTCTTGAGATAATCGCAAACATCCCATTTGGTGAATTTGCTAGACATTCTGCTCATCCTCCCATTCGCGCACGAGCTTTTTCGCAAGAGTAATGTCTCTTGTTTGCGTTGCTTTCGTTCCTCCGGCGGCAAGAATCAAAAACGTGTCATTTTCTATCGCCCCGTAGACGCGATAGCCTGGTCCCCGATGAAAACGGAGCTCGAATATTTTTCCCTCAATTGATTTCCAATCCCCGACAAGGGTGCCAAGCCGTGCAATGGTCTGAATTCGAAATGAAATGAGGTTCCTTGCCTCTGCGTCTCGTAATTTTAGAAGCCATTTCTTGAATTTTTTACTAGGTACAACTTCCATGAGCTCCTCCTCAAGTGTATCTAATCGGATACAGTTCTGCAAGAGCTGCGAATCTGCGAGAGGCGTTGAAGCCAAGGCTCCGCGGTAGCGAGGATGCACTTCGCTGGGGGAGTTGTCGCTTCGCGGCTAGCTTGCTAAGGGATATGGCAATTGGGCGCAAGGTCTCAAGGCGGAGACGCCGTTTCGCAAATACAGCTATGCAATTTGAAGAGGATCTTGAGGGCGTGGTAAGGCGATTGCGCATGGACGGCCGCTTGCTAGCAAATACGGCCGCGCCCCCATTGGCTCGACAGTTGGAAGTATAGCACAAAATATCGCACGAATGTTCGATTTTTTCGCCAAAATGTGATAGGCTTGGTGCATGGGCGAAAAGTCGAAGGGGCGGCGTAGGCCTTGGCGGCGTGAAAATCTGCAGCGTCTCGAAACCTTTCCGTTACATTGGGCCTGGCTGGCTTGCGCTATGCTATGCGCGTTGGAGTGCGGTCTAACGAAAGGAGCGAAAATGGCGGAATCGAAGCGGCAGCTTGCCGGCGCGCTTGAGCAGCTTATGGAGCAAAAGCCGCTTGATCAGGTACGCGTTTCCGAGATCGTTGCCTTGGCAGGCGTGAGCAAGCAGACGTTTTACCATCACTTCACGGATAAGTATCACCTGATGGAATACTGTTTTCGCGACATGTTCTCCCAGCAGTTCGACCGCATGGCCACGCTTGCGCCGTTTGGCGAATGCTACCTTGATTTCCTGACGCAGTGCCGCCAGCGCAAAACGTTTTTGCGCAACGGATTCACCTCGCAAGACGTGAACAGCTTGTACCGTGTGATGCACCACGCGCTGCGCGACGCTTATGGCAAGCGCGTGCGCGTGTACGGCGTGGCGGATGAGGGTGCCGTGGGCTTTTGCCTGGACTTTTTCTCGAAGGGCTGCGCCGGCTGCACGCGCCACTGGTTCGATCAGGGCATGGATTTATCTAACGAGCAGCTGGTCGAATTGATTTCGCTGTGCATCCCGGCCGGGATTGCGAAGTATTTTCAGTAGCGTTCGCCCTCTCCCGTTCCAAAAGTGCCAGAAGTTGTCCGTATTATTCTTTTGCAAGCATAAATAGCTTTACTATTCGATGAAAAAGTCAACTTCTTCCCATACGAAAAGCGTTCACCGTCAATTTTGCGCCGCTTGCGGGCTTTCTATACTTTCCCTCGCAAGGCCGGGATGGGTCAAACCCGGCATATTTTGACCTTACGGGAGGAAAGCATGGACAACAAGGGAATGAGCCGCCGCGGCTTCCTGACGGGCGCGGCCGCCATCGGCGCCGCTCTTGCGGGCGCGGGCCTGACGGGTTGCGCGCCGAAGGTGGTTGGCGTTGCGGGCGGTGCCGGCTCCGGCGCAGGTTCGGCCAATGGCCAGACGGTCGGCTACGACGGTACGGGCGTTAAGCCGTGGCTGGGCGAGGCCCCTTCGATCTCCGACAGCGACGTTGCCGAGACGCTTGAGGCCGACGTCGTCGTGGTGGGCCTGGGCGCTTCGGGTGTCCCCGCCACGCGTTCCGCTGCCGAAGCGGGCGCGAAAGTCATCGCCATCGAGGCATCTTCCCAGATCAACAGCGTGGCCAGCGACATGGCCATCCTGGGTGGCGAAACCATGGCGAAGTGGGGCCGCGGCGACGGCTTCCTTGACAAGCACATGGTGGTGAACATGCACATGGAGGAGGGCAGCCACCACTCTAACTTCGGCATCATCAGCCGCTACTGCGACGAGTCGGGCAAGGCGCTTGACTGGTTCGTGCAGGGTTGCCCGGACATGTACATTGCGTCCGAGTCTTACGAGGAGGTGCCCGAGGCCGATCGCGCGCACTACCTGTACCCGTACTTCTACCCGATGCTGGACGAGTACGATTACACGCAGGAAGACATGCCCTGCTACCCGACGTCGGTGGGCTTCGCCAGCCTGGCCACGGCTATGGCCGACAACCTGAAGATGGCCGAGGCCGCAGGCGCCGAGGTGCGTTACAACACGAAGGGTGTCAAGCTCATCACGGCTGACGACGGCTCCGTGACCGGCATCTACGCGCAGGACACCAGCGCGAACAAGTACCTGAAAATCAACGCGAAAAGCGTCATCTTGTGCACGGGCGACTACCTGGCCAACGAGGACATGATGAAGTACTTCGCGCCGGCGTGCGTGGAGAACGGCAACCAGATTCTGTCGCTTGACCTGGACGCGCAGGGCAACTACACCAACATCGGCGACGGCCACAAGATGGGCGTATGGGCAGGTGCTGCCATCGAGCAGTGGCACGCCCCGATGATCCATCACATGGGCGGCGGCGCCGGTTCCGACGGCCGCGGCGTTATCGGCAACAACGGTTTCCTGATGCTGAACTTGCGCGGCGAGCGCTTCATGAACGAAGACGTGCCTGGTCAGCAGCTGGAAAACCAGGTGGAGCTGCAGCCGCAGCGCAAGGCCTACCAGTTCTTCGACGCCTCGTGGCCTGAGCAGCTGAAGTACTTCCCGGCTGCGCACGGCATCGCGTGCATCTACCGCGACGAGCCGCTGCCCGACTGGACGCCGGCCGGCCTGAAGATCAACGTGCGCTGCCCCGAGGACATCGAGGCCGCCGTGTCGGAGGGTCGCTGCGTGAAGGCCGACACCATTGATGAGCTGCTGGCGAAGATCGACGGCATGGACGCCACGAAGGCCAAGGCCGCCATCGAGCGCTACAACGAGCTGTGCAAGGCCGGCTTCGACGAAGACTTCGGCAAGTCCAGCAAGCGCCTGTTCGCTCTGGAAAACGGCCCGTTCTACGCGGCAGAGTGCGGTGTTGCCCTGACGCTGGCGAACCTGGGCGGTCTTGAGTCCGACAGCGATTGCCACGTGTACAACACCGATCGCGAGATCATTCCGGGCCTGTACGTGGCCGGCGCCCCGCAGGGCGGCCGCTTCAACGTGCAGTACCCCATCTCGCTCAAGGGCCTGTCCTGCGGCATGTGCATGGTGTTCGGCAAGATTGCCGGCGAGAACGCCGCTGCGGGCAAGTAAGGAGTTGCCATGACCGAGGAAAACAAGGCCGCGGAAAACGTTTCCGCAGGTGAAGCAGCGAGTGCGCCCTCTGCGAAGCGCAACAAGCGCAAGCTTGCCGGCATCATCGGCGTGGTTGCGGCCGTTGTGGTTGTAGCCGGCGCCGGCTTCATGGTATGGCACGACCAGCCCAGCTTCTGCAACGCTATCTGCCACACGCCCATGGACGGCTATCTGACCACGTACGAAGCCACGCCGGGCGAGTCGGCCACGGACAAGTGGGGCAACGAGGTGGCCGATGCATCGAGCATGCTGGCCCCCGTGCACGCCCAGGAAGGCATCACGTGCGTGCAGTGTCACGTGCCGCAGATGTCCGAGCAGGTCACCGAGGGTATCGGCTGGCTGACGGGCAGCTACGAGGTCGTCCAGACCACCGACGAGCGCTTCGTGCCTGAAGAGAAGGCGCTTTCGAATCTGACGGCGGCTCGCGGCATTGCCAGCGAGGCGTTCTGCCTGAACTCCGGTTGCCATGCCAACGACGACGGTTCCGCCATGACGCGCGACGACCTGATCGAGAAGACGAGCTACATGAAGCGCAACCCGCACGTCGAGGAGCACGGCGAGGTCGATTGCAACGAGTGCCACAAGGCGCACCGCGCATCCACGGTGTACTGCAGCAAGTGCCACAGCGACGCTACCATCCCCGATGGCTGGGTCAGCTACAAGGAAGCCGAGGCGCTTGAGCCCGCTGCCGTGAGCGAATAACCAACCCTGCCGGCGATGCGCGCCACGCGAGCGTGAACGAATTCGAAAGCAAGGGCATCGCCGTCCCCCAACCCCATACCCCC
>OLPG01000256.1_pt1 | contig 56739 bp, 83 predicted proteins | sample 1672311 | NCBI WGS metagenome assembly OLPG01 (sample SAMEA3136670, study PRJEB25190) | human gut metagenome | biome: human gut; feature: human-associated habitat; material: faeces | place: Austria | collected 2013 | reverse complement strand
TTTTTCAATTATCATATACATCCTCTTTATTTATTAAATTTTTCTTTATAATTTTTTATTGATTCTTCTATTATTTTTTCTGCTTCTTCTCTTCCATACATTTTATCTACAGTTGTCTTTTTACCTTCTAATTGTTTATATACCTCGAAAAAGTGCATTAGTTCATCTGATATTTGTTTTGGCAATTCTGAAATGTCTTTATAACAATTTAAATATGGATCATGTTTTGCTATTGCAATAATTTTTTCATCTTGTTCATTACTATCTATCATTTTTAATACACCTATTGGATAACAATCTATTAGTGTAAGTGGATAAACAGACTCTTGGCATATTACTAAAACATCTAAAGGATCTTTATCACCTGCATATGTTCTAGGAATAAATCCATAATTTGCTGGATAATGTGTTGCTGTATATAAAACTCTGTCTAATCTAAGCATTCCTGTTTCTTTGTCTAGTTCATATTTATCTCCGCAACCTTTTGGTATTTCTATTACTGCGACAAAATCGTCTTTTTTAACTCTTGATTCTGAAATATCATGCCAAATATTCATATTTTTTCATTTCCTTTCTTTTTTCGTTTGTACAGCTTATATTGTAAGCTAAAAACACTAAAATGTCTAGTAATCTGGCAAAAAAAGTAAAATTGTATATAATATTTAAAAACTTTTTTCAAATTTTTTTAAAAAAGGCATATATTAAAGATCTATAAAAATATAAAAGGTAATTACTTTTTATAATTACCTTTCATATTTTTTATTTTATTCTTCTATATTTTTCATATCTACTATTTACTAAATCTTTTTTATCAATTTTTTCTAATTTTTTTAAACTATTTAATATATATTTTTTAATTTCTGAAGCTACTTTTTCTATATTTTCCCCAGCTCCGCCTTCTGGCTCTTGTATTATTTCATCAATAACATTTAACTCCATTAAATCATTTGCTGTTATTTTCATATGTTCTGCTGCCTCTTTATGCTTACTTGCATCTTTATATAAAATGCTTGCGAATCCTTCTGGTGATAACACAGAATATACTGCATTTTCTAGCATAACAATTTTATCTGCTACGCATATTCCTAATGCACCACCACTTGACCCTTCTCCTATAACTATTGATATAATAGGTGTTTTTAATCTAGACATTTCTAATAAATTTCTTGCGATAGCTTCTCCTTGTCCTCTTTCTTCCGCTCCAAGTCCTGGATACGCTCCTGGTGTATCAACAAATGTTATAATTGGTCTATTAAATTTTTCTGCTTGTTTCATCATTCTTAATGCTTTTCTATACCCTTCTGGATTTGTCATTCCAAAATTTCTTTCCATATTTTCTTTAGTTGTTTTACCTTTTTGCTGACCAATAATTGTAATTATATAATTATCTATTCTTCCTATTCCTGTTACAATTGATTTATCATCTGAGAATAGTCTATCTCCGTGAAACTCTATAAATTCATCACAAATTAAATTTATATAGTCTAACGACTTTGGTCTGTCTGCCTTTCTTGCAAGTAAAACTCTATCCCAAGCAGTAAGCTTTTTTGAGTTCATCTTTTTTCCTCCCTTTTGCTAATTACAAATTATATGTTAAAATTATAATAAATATTTTAATATTTATGTATTAGCACTAAATGCAATTATATAAAACTAATACTTATGACTTATGTAATTTTAAAATTTTATATAATGTTTCTTTCATATTTTTTCTTTCCACGATCTTATCTATAAAGCCATGCTCTAGCAAAAATTCTGATCTTTGAAACCCTTCTGGTAATTTTTGTTTTATTGTTTGTTCTATCACTCTTGGTCCGGCAAATCCAATTAATGCATTTGGCTCTGCTAAAATAATGTCCCCTAGCGATGCAAAACTTGCTGTAACTCCACCTGTTGTTGGATCTGTTAAAACAGATATGTATAAAAGTCCTGCTTCATCAAGTTTTGCAAGCGCTGCAGAAGTCTTTGCCATTTGCATTAAAGAAATTATTCCCTCTTGCATTCTTGCACCTCCAGAAACGCAAAACATTATAAGTGGTAATTTATTTTTTATTGCATCTTCTATTGCCATAGTTATTTTCTCACCTACTACACTTCCCATGCTTCCCATCATAAAGTTACCATCCATAACAGCAATAACTACTTTTTCGCCATTTATTTCTCCAAAACCTGTTGTTACCGCTTCTTTTATATTTGTTTTTTCTTGAAGCATTTCTACTTTTTTCGTATATCCTTCAAAATTTAGTGGATTTTTAAGTTCCATGTCTTTATTTGTTTCCACAAATGTTCCTTCGTCAATTATTTGACTAATCCTACGTCTTGCGGATAATCTAAAATGTTTTCCACAATTAGGACACACACTGTAGTTTTTATGTACTTCCTCTTTATATAAAATTTCTTTACAAGCATCACATTTCATCCATTTTCCTATTAACATATCTGATGCTTTTATATTTTTCTTTTTTGATTCTTCTTTATTAATTTTTTTAATTTTATCTACGATCATATACTCACCTTTTATGTCTTTAGCATATATTATTTTTTTATCCATATTATAACCTATATTTTATATAACTTATAATCAAATCTAAAACTTAAATAAATAATCTTAACTATTAAACTATTATATTATAATAATTAATTTTAAAATAATTATCTAAAATTATCATTTAGAGATTTTTATTATTTTCTATCTAAAACTCTAACTAGATATTCTAATTAATATTAAACCTAATCTTCACTTTAGTATCCGAATTCTTTTTTTATAAAGGATGTATCATAATTATTTTTCACAAAATTTTCATTTTCTAAAATACTATATAAAAAATCTATATTAGTATCTATTCCTTCCACAATAAATTCACCTAAAGCACTTTTCATTTTAGCAATTGATTCATTTCTATCTTTTCCATGAACTATTATTTTTGCAATCATAGAATCATAAGTTTGTGGAACTTTATAATCTGCATAAATTGCTGTGTCTACTCTAATTCCGTTTCCTCCAGGAATGTGAAGTCCCGTTATTTTTCCTGGGCATGGCATAAAGTTTTTACTTGGATCTTCAGCATTAATTCTACATTCCATACTATGTCCTGAAAAAGATATATCTTTTTGTTTTAGATTTATTTTTTCTCCTGATGCTATTTTTATTTGTTCTTTTACTATATCTATTCCTGTTACCATTTCTGTTACAGGATGTTCTACTTGAATTCTTGTATTCATTTCCATAAAATAAAAATTTTTATTTTTATCTACCAAGAACTCAATTGTACCAGCACTTGCATATCCTATTTTTTTTGCAGCATTTACTGCTACACTTCCCATTTTGTTTCTAAGCTCATCTGAAATAACTCCTGATGGACTTTCTTCTAATACTTTTTGGTTTCTTCTTTGTACAGAACAATCCCTTTCGCCTAAATGTATTACATTACCATGCTCATCTGCTAAAATTTGAATTTCTACATGTCTCGGATTTTCTATAAATTTTTCTATGTAAATACTATCATCATTAAAAGATATTTTAGCTTCTTGTTTTACAACTTCAAAAAATTTAACTAACTCTTCTTCAGAATACGCAACTCTTATTCCTTTTCCTCCACCTCCAGCAGATGCTTTAATTATAATAGGATATCCTATTTCTTTTCCTATTTTTTTAGCTTCATCTATATTTTTTACTAATCCATCTGATCCTGGAACTACTGGTACTTTTGCTTTTTTCATTGTTTCCTTTGCCATAGATTTATTTCCCATCAATTCTATTAATTTATAAGATGGTCCAATAAATTTTATACCTATCTCATCACACATTTTAGCAAAAGTGCTACTTTCAGATAAGAATCCAAATCCAGGATGTATACTATCTGCACCAGTTAGACAAGCTGCTTCTAGTATGTTTTTTACATTTAAATAGCTAAGTCCTGATTTAGCAGGTCCTATACATACAGATTCATCTGCCATTTTTCTATGCAATGAATCTTTATCTATTTCTGAATATACAGCAACTGTTCTAATCCCCATTTCTCTACAAGCTCTTATTATTCTTACTGCAATCTCTCCACGATTAGCAATTAGTACTTTTTTTAACATCTTTTTTCTCCTTATATAATTAGCTTATTTATAGTTTCATATTTTAATCGAATTTTAAAAAAAATCTTTATAAGCTATTTTAACTTCATTTCAAAATTAAACAATAGCAAAAGTAAGTTCACCTTTTGCTGCAAGCTTTCCATCTACTGTAGCTATAGCTTCACCTACACCTATTGGTCCTTTTCTTTTTATTATTTTTACTTCTAATTTTAAAACATCTCCAGGAACAACTTGTTTTTTAAATTTTAATTTATCAATTCCTCCAAACAAAGCATTCTTACCTTTATTTTCTTCTAATGATAACACAGCTACAGCACCTGTTTGTGCCATTGCTTCTACTATTAATACTCCTGGCATAATAGGATTTCCTGGAAAATGTCCTTGAAAGAAAGGCTCATTAATACATACATTTTTGTATGCAATAGCACTTTCTCCTGGTATGTATTCTTCCACTCTATCTATCATTAGAAAAGGACTTCTTTGAGGAATTATCTCCATTATTTGATTAACATCTAACATTTTACTTTTCCTTTCTTTTCTTAATTACTTTTTGCATTTTCAAATTAAGCTTTATTATATTTTTACTTTATTTTTATTAACACTTGTCCATACTCTACCATATCATCATCTTTTGCTAATATTTCTACTACTTCTCCATCATATTCTGACTCTATTTCATTCATTAATTTCATAGCCTCAACTATACAAAGTATATCTCCTTTTTTTACTTTATCTCCAACTTTAACAAACTGATCAGCCTTTGGAGATGGTCTTCCATAAAAAGTTCCAACCATTGGAGATTTTATTAGTTTATATTCTTCTTCATCTATAGAATCTGTATTTTGAGAAACTTTTGCTTTATCGCCAACAGCTGTATTAATATTTATATTTGGATTAACTTGACTTGCATCTTTAATAACTTCTTTTACTATTGTTTCGTTTTTTTTCATACTAATCTTTAATCCATCTGGAAATTCAATATTTATTTCATCTATTTTAGCTTCTCCCATATCATCCATCAATTTTTTTATTTCGTTATAATTCATATTAAAATAACCTCCACATTTATACTACATTATCATTCCGCCGTCTACATTTAAAACTTGACCTGTTATATATGTATTTTCATCAGATCCTAGAAAATATACAGCATTTGCAACTTCTTCTGGTTTTCCCATTTTTTTCAAAGGAATTTGTGAATAAATAGATTCTTTTACACTTTCAGATAAAACATCTGTCATATCTGTTTCTATAAAACCTGGTGCAACTGCATTTGCTAATATGTTTCTACTTGCAAGTTCTTTAGCTACACTTTTGGTAAAACCTATAATTCCTGCTTTTGAAGCAGCATAATTGGCCTGACCACTATTTCCACTAACACCTACTACAGATGATATATTTACAATTCTTCCGCTTCTTTTTTTCATCATATAACTAATAACATTTTTTGTCATATTAAAAGTTCCTTTTAAGTTAACATTTATAACTTTGTCAAAATCTTCTTCTTTCATTCTCATTAATAAATTATCTTTAGTTATTCCCGCATTATTTATCAAAACATCTATTTTTCCAAATTTATCTACTGCCTCTTTAACCATTTCTTGGCATGAATTAAAATCTGTAACATCACATTTTATACACAAAACTTCTACTTTTCCATTTTGACTTAAATCACTTTCTAATTTATTTACATCTGTCTTTTCAGAAACATAATTAATAACAATATTATATCCATTTCTAGCAAATTTTTCAGCAATTTTTTTCCCTATTCCTCTTGCCCCACCTGTAATAAGTGCTACTTTTTTATCCATCTTATCCCAAACCTTTCTTTTTTATTTTTTTGCAAATTCTAAAAATTCTTCTAATGATTTAACATCACTTATAGAAAAAATATTTATATCTTCCCCTTTTAGTTCTTTTTTTATAAATCCAGAAAGAGCTTTACCTGGTCCTATTTCTACAAAAGTATCAATTTTTTCCTTTCTCATTTTTTCTATTGCTTTATCAAACCTTACTGGACTTACTATATGATTTGCTAATATCTCTTTAATATTATCTTCTTTTTTGTAATACTCACCATCTATATTTTTTATTACTTTATTATCATTTATATTAAACTCTACATTATCTAACTCTTTTTTAAATAACTCCTTTGCTTTATTTAATTTTTCTGTATGGAATGGACCACTTGTTTTTAATTTTATAATTCTCTTAGCCTTCAAATTATTTAATTCAACTATTGCTTCTTCTATTCCTTCAGATTCTCCTGAGATTACAGTCTGTCCAGAGTAATTATAATTTGCTGGTACAACAAATTTACCATTTTTTCTTACTTTTTCGCAAACTTTTTCTATTTCTTTACTATCCATTCCTAAAACAGCAGCCATTTCAAAGTTTCCATCTGGAAGACAGTTACCCATAAAATATCCTCTCTTTTTTAAGAGCTTAATTCCATCTTCAAAATTAATGAATCCTGAATAAATTAAAGCAACATATTCTCCTAAGCTTAATCCTACTGAAAGATTTGAACTTATTCCTTTATTTTTCAAAACTTCTAATATTGCTAAACTTGTAACTGCTATTGCGATTTGTGTATTTTGTGTTTTGTTTAATTCTTCTTCATTTCCTTCAAAACATAATTTTTTAATATTCATTCCTAATGCTTTTTCTGCATTTTCATATATTTTATTTGCCTCTTCATATTTCTCGCATATATCTTTACCCATTCCTACATATTGAGCACCTTGACCTGGGAATAAAAACGCTGCATTCATCATATTACCTCCATCATTTTTCTCTATAGTATAATCTACTCTTATTTTATAATTTTTTTACATTTTTAATCTTTTTTGATGCTATTATATATCTTACTTATTAAAATTTGCAACATATTTATAATTTCAAATTTCAGCTTTTATTTATATAATAATTTATATTCTTTCCTTATCTATAATATTTTACATCTATTACCCCTTTTAAAACATATAGTATTTTATCTTAAATATTAGCTTTTATCTATTAGTCTGACTGGTCAGATTTGATATATTTTGTGTAAAATCACAAAACCTAGCAATATCAACAAAAGTGTTGATACTACTAGGTTTAAATCGTTTTTATTGTTTCGTGTAAATCTATCTAATATCATCTTATTAGTAACAAATTAGTAACAAAATTAATTTATTTTGTAGAATTGTGTAATCATTTGAATTGAATCATCTTTATTTAGTCCCAAAGCCATGCATTGTGATATCATTGTTTCAATAACTAATTCCTTTTTATCATATTTTTTACTCATTTCTTTTACAATTTCCTCTAAAATTTCCTTTTCCATATATGTACCTCCTCTTCTTGACAATTGTCGAAAACGGAAGTATACTTAAACTGTATATAGTTTTTGAATGTATACTTCCCGAGATAGTTTCAGTTGCCGCTGAGCTATCTCTTTTTTTGTTTTTTAGCTGATTATGTAATAATTTATATCATCTGTCGACTTCTTTATATATCTTATAATTTTAAAAAAAATCCGTCAAGAAACGAGCAGTCGTATTCGACACGAATTGGGATATTTTAGGAAATAAAAAACGTGTAGTACTTGATAATACTACACAAAATTTTTTTAAATTTTTTTCAAAAAATATTCATATTCAATTCTCTTTCTACTTTTATTTGTATATAATTCCATTCCTGCATTGCTATATATTTAATAGATTCAGTAGATAATAATCGATTTTCTTTAGCATAACTATTCCATTCTTGTACAGTTGGAAACTTTTTTCTCTCTCGTGTTAAATCTTTTAGTCTACTATAGCTTACATTATAATAATATAAAATCGGACTACTTTTAGGATATTCTCTTACTTTTGTTTGCTTATAATAATTATTTATTAATTCATCTATTTCTAAGCTCAATTCTACCGTTTTAATATCACTTAATCCATTTTTTGCAATACTTGCATCTATTTTTCTTTGCAATGATCTTATTTTTCTATATACATTCACAAATTATCACCGTTTTTAGTATTTGTGCTTTCTTTAAAATATATACATTTTCTTCAGTTCTTCAAAATTATTTACATCTCTATGCGCTTCTAAAGTAAAACTACTAAACAAACAATTCTCTTCTGCATATTTGTCCCATTCCTCTTTTGTTATATTTTTATTCTTCTTTAACACTCTTTTAAATTCTCTTAAACTTTTTTTATAATAGTTCATAAAATCACCGCTTTTAGTATTTGCAGAACTTTATTTATTATGCTAAAAGAGAACTATTTTATTAGTTCTCTCATTATTATATTTATGTACTTATCTAACTTTTGACTCTGTCTTAATATTTTATTTCTACTATAATCTTCTTTTATCATTCGTTCTAATCTTGCACGATTCTTCGTAATAAGCAACTCTATTCTATAATTTTTCATAGTAATCACCTCTTACTACAATTATACTATTTTATGTTTACTTTGTATCGTGAATTTTGTCGAATATGTTTTATCTTCTTGTTGATTTTATTGCAACAAAGGAATCTACAAATTTTGACAAGAATATTGATTTTGTTACAAAATGTTTATATAATCATTTTAAAATTTTATACGGAGGATGAAAATGAATTTTTGTGAGAAAAATATAGGACATTTAATTAGCTTTTTTAAATATTTGTGGGAAAGATTATTTTGCATTTTAATTATTTTAGGAATTGTTTTAGGAATCTCAGGACTAATTTTAAAATTTTCACAAATTAATAATCCTGAAAAAATTGAAAATATTGAAAGTCAACAAGTATTATTTTTAGGCATTTCTTTAGATAATTTTGGAACGCTTATAACTGTATTAGGTCTTTTAGCTACTGCAATTTGGTCTATGTATCAATATACTAAAAATAAGTCGTTGCAACAACAAGAAAAAGGTGCAGAAATTGCGAAGTTATTTTCTGATGAACTTCTTAATAAATGTTACTTAGTTGGAAAAGTAATTAATTCTAGTCAATTAGGTTCTTTATTGAAACTAAAAGATACTGATATGAATAATTTGCAGCGATTTGACAGAGATGAACTTTTAGAGATATATGAAAATGAGCCTCAGCTTTTCGAAAAATATAACACTATTTTAAGCAGTGCTAAGCTTCAAAATACATATTTACATTTATTAGAATATCGCATTTCGAATAAATCTTTTCATAATATTGTGTACAAAAGTGATGAAGAAATTAACAATAGTATTGAAAAAATTATGTCAGAAAAATACAATAAAGATGAAATTGAAAATTTGAAACAAAAAAATTTATTAAGGATTGAATTTGAAAAATTTTACCTTACAAGTCATTCGAAAGAAGAATTGTATAATATATATACACGAACTTATACAGATAAAGAGGCTAGAGACTTATTTATACAAGATAATAAAGACTTACCATTCAAGTTTATATCTTTAATATCTGATGTATTAAATGAATTAGAATATATATGTATGTATATTTCAAGTCAATCAGCAGGAACTGATTATATCTATCAGTCTTTACATCAAATGTTTTTAAGAACTATAAAAATGTTAGCAGTTACAATTGCAAACGATAATAAAAATTATACAGATAAATATTACACCAATATTATTCATGTGTATAAAGAATGGCAATCAATAAGAAACAATAATATAAAAAGAGAAAAGAAAAATAAGAAAAAAGCTTTTAAATATCTTGATCCTAAAATAAAGACAGCATATTAAATACTGTCTTTATTTTTTATTTATTATCATTATTATTACTAGACTTAACATCTAGAGGTACTTCATCCATCCAATCTTGATACATAAAATCTCCTCCTTTTACTCCTTTTTGTTTTTCATTTGTATTGTAGTAGTTTATTTAATTATATTCATTTGTTTACAAAAATGCAAGTGATTTTGTGTAAATTTTTTCTATAAATTTTTTTCATATTTCTTCAAAACTTCGTTTATTTTTTGCTCTGTTTTTTGACTCACTACAATCGATTTTAAGCCGTTTTTATTTTTTATGCATATACTTTTATGTCTTGATTTTAGTGTGTTTTAAGTGTTTTTGAAGAAATTTATATTTTTTTGAAAAAAGTGCTTGACTTTTGACGTTACGTCATGTATAATATATTTAACAAATGAGAGAGAGGTAATTAGTATGTTATATTTTAGATTCGATTGTGAAAAAGAAAATTTTAAAGGAATAAATCATAAATCAGTTCTATACGGACACAACGTAGAAGAAATGGCAATCTTTGAATTTGAAAATGAAGGTCATTTTGTACAAGGTTATTACTTAGATACATATAATGAATTACAAGAAAAATTATTAGATGAAGAGATTTCTGAAGAAGAATATGATGAAAAATTTAATGATTTAGTACAAGAATTTATAAAAGACGAGTGGACTTTAAACGGTTGCTCTTGCTTTGAGTTGAATGAAGAAGGAATTGAGTTTTCTAACAATTATAAATATGATGACAGAAAAATAATTACAATCTTTGAAGGTGAAGAAGTTGCAAAAGGACACGACGGAGAAACAGTTGCTAAATGTGAAAGAGTTGTATGGCAAGGTAATGCTGATGAAATAATAAATATTTTTTATAATGATGAAATAGAAAACAAAGTAGAAGAAATTTTAAAAATAATTAAATAGGAGGATCTATGGAAGAAAGAACTTTAAATGTATCTTTTAATAAAGCAGGAAGTGGAAGTATAACAAAAAGGCTTACTCTTCCATCTTCTATTGTAAAAGATATGCGGAATTGATGAGAAAAATAGACAAGTAAAATTAATTTATAATGATGTAAAAAAAGAAATAATTATTAGAAAGGCTTAATATGAGAGGTTATAATATAGATAACTATGTCGGAAAAAAGTTCAATAAACTTACTCTTATAAAGAATTTAAACAAAATAGATAAGTATAATTCTAAATTAGCATTATTTAAATGCGACTGCGGAAACGTTAAAGAATTAGCATTTACACAAGTTTTAAAATGCAGAGTCAAAAGTTGTGGTTGCATGCAAGGCAATTTATCAAATATAGAAAAAGAAAAACAACATTCTAACTTATTAAACTTTTATTCTACTAAGACGCAAAAAAATAACTCAACAGGTCACACACGGAATAACTAAAGTTAATGATAGATATAGAGTTAGAATACAGTTCAATCGAAAATCAATCAGTCTCGGTTATTTCGATACTCTTGAAGAAGCAGTGAAGGCTCGTAAGGAAGCTGAACGCAAATATTTTAATATTAAGAGCTAGATTTATTCTAGCTCTATTTTTATGAAAATAATTTTGCAAAAGTATTTTTTCCGTGCAATTCCATCTACAGTAAGACCGTTTTTAGACTGATAATCTCTAACTGCATTTTCTGTATTGCCACCAAAATCCCCATCTACAGATATATCTGATCCTTTACATATTAGCATAGCTTGTAAAATCCATGTTATATTTCCTTTAGAACCTTTTCTTAATGTTACACAAGCATTTTTTGTTAGATTTCCAAAAATTCCGATCTACAGCTAAATTTTTATTATATTGTTTATTCAACTCTGTTTGTAATGCTTTAACTAAAGCTTTCTTTGTCTCTTTGCCATAAATGTTATCTACTGCTATACTTGTATTATATCTAGAATTTAAAGTAGATTGAATTGTTGCTACGTTGCCTCTTGCTTCTTTTTTTACTTCTACAAATGTATTTACATTCTTGACAGTAGAATTTGCTATTTCATCGAATCTGAAGTTCTTACCGGGGCAACTTGTACTACATACATCAGAATGTTTTTGCACTTTAGATATTCCATATTTATTTTTTATATACGCTACTAGTTCTTTACCTGCTTCTACTTGTGCATCAGTCATCTGTTCTTTTTCGAAATCTCCTTCAAAACAAATTCCTATGCTATTATAATTATTTTGATATGCATGTGCTCCTATTGCATTTTCTTGTCTTCCTCTATAGATTGTTCCATTTTTTTTGATAAAAAAGTGATATCCTATACAGCTATAATCTTTTTGTTTGTGCCATTTGTCTATATCATCAGCACTACATTGACTCGCTGCAGCATGATGTAATATTATTCTTTCTGTAGAATTTCTTATTGATAAATTTCCGTTTATTTTATATGTTTTTTCTATTATATTTAACATGCCTATTCCTCCAATTCTGGCAATCCTGCCACACTTGTTAATATACTTAAAATTCCTGCAAGCAAACTAGCACTTCCCACCATTAACCAATTTACTTCTCCCATAACTGCACTTGTTCCAATTGTTGCTACTGCAGTTTGTGCAACTGTTTTTATTGCTCTTATTCCTGCACATTTGAACCATTTTTTATATTTTTTCATATTAACCAACTCCCACTCCTGTTTTTATAAATAAAAATACAAGACCGATAGCACTTGTTATTATAGAACCTACTGCAGTTCTCCATAGCCACTTATTGTTGTCTTGCATATCTTTTATATCTTCTTTATTTTGCTTAGATATTGTATAAGATTCTTCTGCCTTTTCTTTAATATTCTGATATCCATCTAGCTTACTTTCTATTACTGCAAGTCTAGTAAGCACTTCTGTTTCAAAAGTTTTTTCCATCTACTCCACCACCTCTTCTGTAGTTTCTGCAGTTTCTGCAGATGTTTCCTCTGTAGTTTTCACATTTTCTTCTGCATTTTCAACGTTCTCTTCAGTTTTTTCTTCTACTTTTTGCATAGATTTTGCTTGCTCTTCTGCTAGATATGTAATTAATTCTTCGTAGTCTGTAGCATTTATCTTATTTTTATCTGCTAATTTACTTGCTTCTATTATTGCATAATCTACTGTATATACACCTTTTACGTATAAATTTATTACTGCATTTTTAAATACTTTGCTTAAATCTATCATTACTCAGTCACCTCCTCACTTGCATTTGCTATGATTTGCGCTTGCAAGTTATTAAGTATTGTGTCTAAATCTTTTTTATATGTTACATCTATACTTGCTAATTCATCACTTAAATTTATATTTGTTATGTTTTTGTAAGTATGCAACTTCTGTTCTCTTACTGCTTTTTGAGCTTCTGTTAGCTCTAAGTCAATAGCATTTGCTAGTTTGTAGTAAATCACAACAGGGTCATTTGCATCATATCGTGCTTTTAGATATGCTTTCAATGCATCTATTGTTGTAATTTCTTGAGAACATAAAGACACTTTTTTCTCTATATTTATAAAGAAAGTGTTATTCTGAAATCTGTCTGCTACTTTAATTGCTTTAAAGTGCGTACACATATAATTTACAGTATTATCATCAATATAATTAAAATCAGATAAATTGCTGAGTGATGTCTTAAAAAAAGTTATATCTCCCGATTTTCCGATATTTTCTATTGTTTCTTTTCCCGTAAATATATATTTCCCCCACTCGTGATGCTCTACATCTTCTATATAATCTCCTTGCAACATTTCTTGCTGAACCGGCATTACTATTGTTTGTTCTTTACTTTCAACATAAATACTGTTACTGTCATCTAATAGCTGAAGAGCTGGAAATATAGTATCGTTAACAGTAATTTGAGATAATACTCTGATAAACACTCTGAAAGTATCTCCTTTTTTTATTGTTATATTAATACTCTCTTGCACATTTTGATAATAAGATAGTTTATTGTTAATATCTTTTTGTATTACATATAACATATACTTTGACGACGAATTGCTTTTGCAGCCACTGATTTTGAAGTTTCCTGTTGCTCCTATATCTTCATATGTATTTGCATTTCCGATTAGATAAAAATCTGCTGTTGCTGTTGCTGTTCCTTTTACTTTTATACTTTTATCTTTATTTATTAAAAACTCAACATCGTTAATTGTTTGATTTTGAGCAGTATAATATAAAAAATTTCTATTTTGCACTTTTTTTTCTACACATCCTGTTCCATAAGCCGACCCAGGTGTTGCTGTTGAGCCTTTTTCTAGTTTTATTTTGAAATCAGATATATCTATAGACGTACCTTTTTTAACTCTTATGCCGAATCTTACATGAGTTAAATCTGTCAAGTTGACAGTAGCAACAGCCGGACAAGAAGCTCCTTTCAACAAATGACCTTTCCATGTGCTATTTTTATAACCTTCCACTAATATTTCAATTTCACTAATCGATACTGCAATATTTGAATGAATATTATATGTTTCACCATTTATCAATTTTGAATCTTGAATAGAAAGAGATGTTCCAAAATATGCGTCTGCTATAGCTGTTCCAAAAATATTGTAAGAGCCATCTACGTTTTTAGTGAATTTTATTCCGTTTTTTTCTTCGTCATGTTCTATGTAAAAAAGATTCACATTACTTCCTGCTGTTTCAATTTCACTCGGATAACCTGTAGACGGCATCGTACTGTTTGTCTTTTGCTTATGCCCACCTTTTAATTTCCACTTCATCTCTAAGTTCGAACTGTCTTCTATATGTACACTGTTGCCTTCTACATTACCGTTCTGGTATTTGAGCTTTTAACTCGTTGTTCTCAGTTTGAAGTTGTTCAACTTTTCTAATCTGTTTATTTAATTGTTCATTAACAGATTTTGCATTTGCATCTATTGTAAAATAATTTTCGTTAAAGTATTTCTCTGCATCTACTTCGTCTGTGTTTGTTGCCGGGTTTGGGTGATAATTAAGTCCTAAAAAATCCGTTTTAAGCATCTAAATCCTCCTCTTTTATATTTAATTTTTCTAATAATTTATTTATTATCTTTTCTTGTTTCTCTACTTTTTCGTTTAATTCTTGTACGGCTTTAGTTGTAGTAGCAAGGATTGCTAGTTCTCTGACAGTATATTTCATATCGTCATTCTTTGGGTTTGGAATTTTAAACACATAATTTTTATCAATTTTTTCTAGTTCTTGTGCTATATATCCTATTTCTTCATGTTCTTTTGTATTTTTCCAATCGAATTGAATGTGATTGATTTTTTTAATTCTTTCTAATGCATCTAATTTTGTTGATTTTATATTTTCTTTTAGTCTTTCGTCTGAAGTAGCAGAATAACTTGTTATTGTAAACTCTTGCCCGTCTCTTAATGTACAATACAGCATTCCATATTTATCTCCACTTGCTTCCCACGTAGAACCGCTCATATATTTTAAATTGTTCATATTTGCAATGTTCCCAGCCACAACATAATTTTCGAATAAATCTAATGTTTTGCTTCCTGCTTCGTTTTCATACATTGACAAAGAAGGAGTTTGTCCGCTAGAATCTAATATGGTAAAATCATCGGCTTTTATAGAAAAACCATAATTACCTTGGTCACTAAAAATTTGTCCTATCCAAGTGTTGTTTTCTGTATCCATCACTTTTAAAGCACCTAATGTTCTTAGATATAAATTTGCTCCATCATCATCAATACTTGCATTTTGAAACTTAATAGCATTTGCATGTGCAATTAAATCTGTAGCTAGATGTAGTCCAAATTCTTCATTTCCGAATTTTCCAACGTACAATACAGGATAAACATTGTTTCCACTTTTATATCCCCATGCCATTATGCCTTCACCATTCATTTCTGCATTGTCTAGAAGAAACATTAAGGCTTTTTTAGTTTCATTATTTATAGTTATCTCTTTTAATGTAGTTTCTGCTATATTTTTATCCTCGTTATCTTTTTGCACCCAATAGTGTTGTCCTGTTTTATCTAAAGACATTATTAGATTTCCGTTTTCATCTCTAACAACTAAACTAGCATTTCCTTTCAGAATTTCTAATTGTAAATACTCACAAATAGTATTCCACGCTATCTTTACATGTTCATAGTTTTGTTCTATTGCTGTTCCCAACTTAGTCGTTTCAGTATAATTTTTTAATTTGTTATCTGTGCTAGAATTTGCACTACTTATTGCTTCTGTTTTTGCTGTCGATGTTTCTGTTTTTGTTGAATATGTTTTACTTACTTCACTTGTTATACTTTCTGCTTTTTGCGTTATTTGCGAATTTGTTTCTGTTTTTGTATAGTAGTTAGTAGTTAAATTATCGTTAGTATTATCAGCTGTTTTCTTTGCTGTATCAGCCGTGCTCTTTGCAGTATTTGCTGTACTTTCTACAGTCTCTAATTTTTCTTCTACACTACTTACATTTTGTGTTATTCCGTTTATATCTTGTTCATGCTTTGTTATTTTTTTAGAATTTTCAGTTGTTTCTTCAACTAAGTCTTGTATTTTTCCTTCATTTTTTTTGGCCAGTCTTTCAACTTTTAAAGTTTTCTTTTCTTCTTTTGTTGTTACCTTATATTCTGTATTCGTTTCTTCAATTAAATCAGATCCTATATCACTTGATATTCCTGTGTTTATAGTAATATTTGCATTTAAATAAATCGATTTATATACATTTTCTTCTCTATCAGATAGTTCTATCAAGTCGCACGGATCGAGCCACATAACTCCTAAATCAGCTCCTTCATAAGAATAGTATTCTAACCCTTTAATTTGTTTAAACATATCATTTATTACTTTTTCTCTTTGATATTCAACAAATTCATTTTCATCAAACCTAATTTCTGTTCTTCCGTTTTTAGATATACTTTCATCGTCTTTTGACTCAATATTATCTTCTACATCTCCACGTCCCAAAACTAATACATTTGCAGGTCCAAACTTTTCTTTTATAACCAAATCTGTCAAATATGTTTTATCTAATCTATCAACAATTTCATCACCTGTTTTGCAAAAATATAATTTGTTATCTTTTATAAAAGCTGTAGTTAAAGTTGCTTGTGTAATCTTTTCTAGTACATCTCTATATGTTAATTCCTGAGCAGTAAAATAGTCTTCATTTACAACCAAACTAGCATTAAAAAAGTTTGTAGAATATAATTCAACTCCACAAACCTCACATATTTTTAATACTAATGTTAATAATGTACAAGGATATACTAACTGCAATTCTGACTGTTTAAAAGTTTTCATAAAACTTAACATCTTATCATACCCAGTCACTGTTAATTCATCTTTACTTTTATTGTCTTCTATATCTTTTATATAGTAATCTCCTAAGTCTATATATTCATATTCATTATTAATATATAACCCATATTTAAAATTAATATTTTTATCTTTAATTTCATTTGCATTTTTTACTGTTATTTCAATTTGTTTCATTATAGTTTTAAATAATTTGCCTTCAAAACTATATTTTAATTCTTTAGCAATAACTTGTTTCTTTTTTCTTAACATCCAAACAGGTAACTTATTAAAAACATTAACTGGCATAAAATGTATATCTTTTACTGTCAATTCTCCAGAATTTATTGTTAGTTTTACATCTTGTTGTTTTACTTTTTTAGTTTTTATTCTAAAATCTTTACTAACATTTTTCATGATAATTGTGGCCTCCTATCTATCGCGGTAAGCATTACAGAAAACTCTTCCCAATATCCTCCACATGGTAGAGGATTAGACTTAATTACTTGTCCGTTATAAAAATCTTCCGTAAATAAATCTCCTTGTTTATAATCTCCCATATCTTTTTCTAAAGAAAATTGAACATCCTCTAAAAAAGGATGTTCAAGCAATTGTTTTATTAAATTATATTGTTCATCTGTTACTTTCCCAAATTTTATTTCTAAAGTTGTAAAATAACCTATAAAAGTACCACTATAATGTCCATCTAGTGCTTTTCTCCCTGTTCCATCACCCCATAGAGGCTCTGGTCCAGGAATTAATTCAATAATTTCTGGTACTTGAATATTATTTACTATTAATTTTGGTTCATACATATTTAGCCTCCATTCGTTACAAATCTATTTTTATTTTTAATTTTTTCCAGTCTTTTATTTAACTCATATCCATCAATATATAAATTAAAATCAAGGCTTAAATTAACTAAAATTTGTATTATTTTTTCAAGTAATTCTATAACTTTTTCGTTATTTCCTAATCCCATTTCTTGATTAGCCTTCTTATATAATGACATTAATTTGTCTTCTGGTGCAACTACCTCACCTTGATGTCTATTATCACCAATCATTGCTAGTTGTGGAGTATTAGCTTTTACATAACCACCTTGTGCTAGCCTAGGAAGAGATACTGTAGATATCGTTCCAAAAGATTTTCCTACAATACTACTAACATTATTAATACCTCTTATTAGACCGTTTATTCCTCTTATTGCTCCATTTACCATTCTTTCAATTCCGTCCTAATACAGAATTTCCTACACTTTTAATGCCTGACCATATTCCACTAAATGAATTAGTTACAGCTGTCTTCATTCCATTCCAGACATTGTTCCACGTGCTTCTTATGCTATTTAGTATATTGTTTATTATGTTTTTTACACTATTTATAGAACTTTTTATTCTATTTGGAATCCAATTCCATACGTTTGAAACTGTATTTTTAAATCTATCCCACATGCCATTCCAAATATTAAAAATATTATTTTTAAATAGATTTATTTCTGCTTTTATCCAACTTACTCCACCTTTAACAATGTCTTTCATATTGTTCCAAGCTAATTTTAAAAAGGCTGTTGCTATATTCCAAATATTTTCAAAAATAGCTTTTATGCCATTCCAAGCTTTATCCCAATCTCCTGTGAAAATTCCTACTATAAAGTCTATTAGTCCACCTAACACACCAAATATTCCGCTTATTACATCTGCAACATATGCATATAAATTCATAAAAATATTACATACAGTCTGAAAAATTGGTGTTAAAACAGGTACTACATTCTTTATAATCCATTCTATTAAAGGTTGAATCCATGTCTTCCACAATTCACTTGTACCATTTATAAGTTTTCCGAAAAATTCTACAATTGAACTAAACATTGGCTGTAAATGTTGCGTCCAAACTTCATTAGTTTTTTGACCTAACTCATCTAAAACTGGTTTTATGTTATTGTTCCATACTTCTAAGAATTTTCCTAAAATACTTGTAAGTCCGCTTTTTAGATTTTCAAAAGCTGGCTTTACATATATATCATATGTTTGTCTTATTTTACTAAAAGTCTCTTCTACAGTTTCTTTGATTCCATTTAAAGCTGGAGCATATGATTCAAACATTCCCTCTATTGCTTGTTTAATTGCATCTTTGTTCTGATTTATTGGTTCTGTTATAGCTTCAATAACATCAATTCCAAATTGCATTGCTATTTCCTGTACACTTAAAAAGCTTTCAGTAAAAATTGTTAATAAATCAGCAGTTATTTGCTTTGCGTTATCACTTCTAAAAACACTAAAAATATCAGCTACTGTTACGGCGAACTTTCCTTGTATTTCGTGGCTTCTAGACGATAAGTCAAACATTCTAACTATATGTTCTTGTAAACTTTTTTTATTTTGTTCTAAAAACTTATTAAATCCACCTACAAGATTATCAGCAATTGTCATGCCTATACTAGCTATACTTCCAACCATTCTTCCTAGATTTAATATAACTGTATTAACCCATTTTTTTGATGCTCCTATAACTTCCGATGAAATGAATATGTCTTTAAAATTTTCCTTAATATTTATTAATTGTTGTTTAAACCCATTCCAGTCAAAATAGCCAAATCCTTCTTGAAAACCTTTATTGAATATGTTAAATAATTCTTTTGCTTTATTTGTAAATTCGTCCATTTTTGAATTTGCTTGTTCTAGTAATGAATTACCCATATCTCCAAAGCCTGAAATATTTAGATCTCCGCTTCCACCTCCAGAATCACTGTCATCACTATCACTTTTTAAAATTTGAGCAGTATCAAAAGATGCTAAATATTTTAGATCTTTAGCAGATTTTTTAGCACTATCTCCTATACCACTTACCGCATCACTTGCTTTTGATGCATCTGACGCTAAGTTTGAAACAGTACTTGTGCTATCATCTCCACCAGCATTTCCAAATATCATTTCTGTAAATGATTTAAAAGCATTTGCCAACACTTGAAGTTTAGATAGTACCATATTTATTCCTTTTACTATCGGTGTAAATATGTTAATAAATCCTTGTCCTAAAGTTGCCTTTAGTTCATTAAATCTTAAGCCTAATACCCTTGTTTGGTTTGCCCAACTATCACTAGTCCTTGCAAAATCTCCATTGGCTAAACTTAACTTGTCTAACACAAACTTATATCTTAGTGCAACTTTCTCTTGCTCTGACATTTTAGCAGTTGTTCTTCCATATCCATTCGCTAATGCATATTGGTCTAATGCATTTTGTGTCATTACAACACCTAAATCTTTAAGTGTTTCTGTTTCTCCTGTAAATACCGATTTTAACTTTGTATAAGCTTCATCGCTTGATAAATTGTAAAAAGAAGCAACATCACCTGTAAGTCCTGTTAAAGTTTCTGACATTGCTAACGCTTCTTTATTAGAAAAGTTAAATGCTTTTGCCATTGCTCCAAATGTACCAACATATTTTTTTGTTACAGTTTGTCCTAATCCAAATTTATCGATTGCATTCTCTGCAAACTTATTTACTTCTGTATTTAAATTTCCAAATGTAACATCTACCACATTCTGAACTTCTGCTAAATCTGAACCTAAGTTAATACATTCTTTTCCAAAATTTACTATAGCTTTTACAGAAAACGCTGCCAAAGCAAGTTTACCTATTCCTTTTAAAGAACTTTCAATTCCAGAACTTTTTATTGTATTTCCTGCATTTTTAAGTCCTCGATTAAACGAATTAGAGTTTAATAGTAATTCAAAATCAACAGAGCCCACATTCGTACTCATACCTACTCCTCCTCTCTTTTTTAGGATAAAAGCAGGTATTGGCTAACTACTCACCACTAATGGTTGTGTTGCTCACTCTGTCTTTTTCATCTATATTAATTTTTATTGTTTTCTTACATCGTATACATTTTATTTCGCCCTTACATTGTTCAACTTTTAACAAAAGTTGATTACAGTTTGGGCATCTTACTTCTATCATTTGTTATCACCAGCCATTTCTTTAAATGCTTTTTGCATTTCAGCGATAACTTTCTTATAGTCTTCTTTACTTATTTTCTTTGCTAATTTATTTCTGTATTTCCATCTTGTGTCTTTTTGTTCTTGTGTGAAGTTTTTTAGAACTTCATCATCATCTTCACTACGAATTTGAACAATATTTCCGTAGTGGTGTGTCTGGCATTAAACCAGAGATAAGATTACACAATTCTGCATAATCCATTGTGTCAATTTCTTTTCTTATTCTTATTCCATATTGTTTTGCTAGACTTGCCTCAATTAATGGCCAGTCTTCTTCCATGTCATACCATAATTCTGTATCATTACTTGTTTTGAAATCGTTTCTCCATTTCCTCATAAGAAATTTCATTTACTTGTGCCATAATTGCAATTATGACTGTTTTTAATCCATTTACTGTTAATTTCATTGCTCTAATATCTTTTTCGGCTTTTGCTCCTAACAATAATTTTATAGCTGTAAATAATCCTTCTAAGCTATCATCTTTCTTAAATATATCTTGTGCTTTTAACATTGTTTCAGCACTACAATCTACCTCGTATGTTTTTCCTTCCGCTATAGTTATTTCTTGTTTTTCGTGTCCTAATTTTGAACTTATATCTAAATTTGCCATTTTAAATTCCTCCTAAATATAAAATAAAGAGTAGGTTTAAACCTACTCTCTTTATCCTCCCACTGCTTCTGTATATGTTGGTTTTCCATTTGACATTACATCAAATTCTAGCGGAATAACTTCTGTTGATTTTCCAGCTCCCCAGTTTGTTATATTAAATATTGCATTTTCGAATACTAATTTTGCTCCATCTGGGAATGTCCATTGTAAACATCCTTCAACATCTCTTCCATTTTTTAATGCTAATCCTGCTACATAATCATTTCCAGCATCTCCAAAATTTCTTTTCCCTGAAATAGAAATAGTAACAGATTTAGAAGTCATTAATCTTCTAACCCATCCTTTTTGATCTAGTGGATTCCATTCTTCTACTCCGTTATCTAATTTTACTGAGAAGCTTTCCATATCTGCTATATCTTTTAATGCCTCTTTACTAGTTCCAACTTGAAATTGGTTTTCATACACTGGATATACTCCTGTTTTAGTTGCCATTATTTTCACCCTTTCTATATAATAAATTAAATTCTATTGAAAACTTATAAACATTGTTTTCATCGGCTCCTAAATCAATAGGGCCATTATATAAGCACTCAATTGAGCAATTATAATCATCAATAAAAAAAGAACTACAATCTAGTAGTTCATAAATTTTATTGGCCATTGTTTCAGCCATATTATAATTTTTAGTCCATCTTAACAGTAATGTAACTGGTAATATTCCATAACTTTTCAACTTTTTATATTTAGAATTATCTTCTAATTGTCTACGATTAGCATATAAGGCAATTGCTTTATCTTGATTTTCATCCATTTGGCCTATATACCATTTTGGGCAATCTGTAATAATAGTTTTTAAATAATCTCTTATTTTAGATACACTAATTCTTGCTATCATTATCCATTTCTCCTTTTTAACATTTGTTTAAAATATTTTATTGGTAAATCTTTCTTGATTCCATTAATATAATCATCAAAATAATACTGTTTTGCATTAGGATTTTTAACTCTTTTTATATGCAATTCAGGATCAAAATAAACTTTTCTTGCGTAAGGCGTATCAACTACGATTTTAACACAATTTTTTTTATTACTTTTTGTATCTGTGAAAGTACTATCATTTTGCATTGTTCCAGTGTCGAATGGCATCGTTTGGCTTTGAATTATATCAGTTTTTATCGCTTCAGATGTATCAATTAAAGCTAATCTAGCATTTTCTAATATTTCATTTATATTTTTAGTATTATATGTTATTTTCATATTACATCAACTCCAATGTCGTATGATGAACTGTTCCATCCGGATTTCTTGGTCTAGTTGCTTGATAAACTTCATATTCTGTATTATTTACTACTACTTGTCCACCACTTATTTTTTTAATGTTGGGCGCGATGTCTCCTAGTAGTAGTACCTTTCCTACAAGTTCCACTTTTCTTCCATCTGGACTAATTATAATTTTAGTTTTTTCAACAAATCTACATTTTTGATTTTCTAAATTTAAAGAAGTCAAAGGCTCACCATCCTCTGATAAGCCTTCTTGATATATAACTACATCACATTTATTATTTAATAATCTTTCCAAGTGCTTTGGATTTAACCTCTTTATCATATAACCCTATTTGTTAATCCTGTTCTTTTTAAATAGAAAAAAGCTAATTTTGATATTTTAAGTTTATCTGCCATATCTTGTGATTCCTTTTCATTTACTGTTAAGTCTCCACCTATCGAATAACTAGATATACTATTATCATCATATATGCCTTCTTCTTTTATATATTCAGCTTGTAAGCAAGTTGCTTTGATTATTAAATCTTTTTGCTGTGATGTTAAATTATCAAAACCTCTTCTTTCAATTCTTGTTAATGTAGCTCTGTTGATGTCTATTGAGGCTAACTCTAAATATTTTTCTATTTCATCACTTTCCAATGCTTTAGAACCATATTTAAAATAGTCCTCGTCTGTTGCATAAACATTTATCATTTGCAACACCTCTTATTTTACTTTCTTTTCTAATTCTGCATTTTTTGCTGTTAATTCCTCATTAACTTTTGCTAATTCAGCCTTTTCTTCTTCAACTTTTGTTATTTTTGCTGTTAATTCCTCATTAACTTTTGTAATTTTCTTTAATTCTTTTTCAAAATCTTTAGAAGCTACTTTTTTAGTAGCTCCTAATTTTGAATATCCTCTAGCTTCATATTGTGTAAGCTCTTCTTCCTCAATAGATAATAATACATTATCTTTTACTACTCTTATTTTTGACATAGTAACCTCCTATTCTCCAGCATATTCAGTTGTATCAACATCAACATATATACTGTCAATTTTATTATCTTTTCCATTTGGGAATACAAATGTATCAGATAATGAGTGGTCTTGATATAAATATCCATCGCCTTCTGTATGTGAACCTGGTGCAAAATAATATATGTTAGATATTTTTGGAACTGTTTTTACAGTTTCAAGAGATGCAATTAAAACATTTATTTTATGAGAACCTGTTACAGCTTCTATTCCTTTGCCTGAATCAGCAGCTACTTTTTTAACTGGTTCAAATCCATCCGTAAAATCAAATTTGTCATAAAATCTTTCATCGTCTATAACTTCCATAATAGTTACACCATCGATGTCTGTAATTCTAGTTTCTATACCAATTCCACCTTCTGCTATCTGTGTCATTTCTATTTTTCTTGTGAAATCTGTAGATTGTTCTAACAAATCCATTATAAAACTTCTAACATAACAGATTAATGAACCATTTTTTACATATCTTCTTAATTTTCCAGCACTAAGCATACCTTTTAATTTTCCAAAAACATTTGCTTTTGTCCATTCTGATTCAGCTGTAGAACTGTGATATCCTGTTAATTTTTGTGCTTCACTAGCCACTTTTGAGAAGAAATATGCGTCCATTTCTGGTACTTGTTGTGTCTTATGGAATGTTTTAGATATATTTTTTATTGATGCTGTTTGATTTGTTTCATCAACGTCTGCTACATCTATTAAGAATGAGATGTCTCTATCATGTGTGACTGTATAAGGTACATCATTTTGGTCATAACTACCTTTATTCCATCCGCCATTTCTATTGTGTGATTTATAACCACTTGTCTTCATTTGTGTAAAATGAAATGTTTTAGCACCTACCCATTTAACGTTTGATGTTATAAATGGTGATGTTAAACTATCTTGCTCCATTATTTCTAATAGGTCTGGAAGCCAAACCTCTGCATAATTCAATGAATTTGCCATAATTAATTACCTCCTAAAATGAATTAAACCTGTTCCATCTTTTTGTAGCTACAGGTTTTTTGTTTTTTTGACTTTCATCAGAGTTACTTTGTGTTGCTCCGAATTTAAATCCCTTTTCTTCTTTTTCTTCTTCCTTTGCGATTTTTAGCTCAGGAAATTCAGAAATTACCGTGTTGATTTCGTCTTCTAATTTTTTAGCATCTAATATACCATTTTCTAAAACCTTTGACATATCAACTAATCTTGCTGCTCTTTCAACTTTTTTGACATCTACACCAGCTTTGGCCATAGCAAGTGCTACTTTGTCAGTATAGTCTGTTTGAACAGTCTCTTTTTGCTCTTCTTGTCCTTTGTCTCCTTGTTTGTTTTGAGTGTCTTGAACTTGTTTAGAAGTTTCACCTTGTTCTGCTTTTTCAGCACCTTTGGCATACATTCTTCTAATAAATCCATCTAACTCATCTTGATTTTTGAAAACTATTGAACCATCGTCACTTTTTTGTGCTACTTGTTTTTTAGTTTTCTCACCCTCATTTTTGTTTTCAGTTTTTTGCTCTTTTTGAGCATTATCTGTTGCAGTTTGAGTATCTACATTTTCTTTTTTTTCGTCTTCCATGTTGGAACCTCCCCCGTTTAAGGTCCGTCGACCATAATTTTTGCAATAAAAAAGAGCCTATTTAAAGCTCTAATTTTAAAAATGGCACAAGTTAATGGATTCGAACCACTACAAACAGTTTTGGGGACTGTTGTGCTACCGTTACACTAAACTTGCATAAAAATAGACACATCCTATATAATGTGTCTTGCTTTATTATTTTCTTTTTCCTGGTTTAAATTTATATCCACAATTCATACAGGTACATAAAACTTTTTTACTTCCTTTGTTTCCTAAACCTGCTCCGATTGCAGTTCCCACTCCTGGCAATATTGCAGTTCCTATTACTGCACCTAAACCACCTTTTACTACTCCGTATCCTTTTTTATTTCCAGATATAGAAGTAGAACCACATTTAGGACATTTTAACATTGAATTATATTGCTGTTGTTGTATTTGTAACTGTTGTTGCTGTATTTGCATTTGTTGTTGTTGCATCTTTAATTGCTCTAATTGTAATCTAGCTTGCAACTCTGCATTTGACATCATATTCTGATTGTTGTTTGTAGTAGTAATTGATTGTATTTTATAACCGCATTTTGAGCAAAATCTACTATCATCACTTATTATATTTCTGCATTTTGGGCAATACATAAAATTCCTCCTTTTACGTTTAATGTAACAAGATTATACTATTATTTTTTTGCAATATGATGTCGAAATCTGTCGTTTAATAAAAAAAATTATTTTTTATTAAACCATTCATCAATTTTTCCCTTTTCAACGGCTTTTGAAAATTCCTCTGCTTCTCTTTTCATTTCATCTGTTATTTCAACTTTTTCATTTATTGGTATTGGTTTAGGTATTTCATTTATCCATCTAGGATTTTTCATTAAATTTCCCTCCATAATAAATAATATTTTCCATTTATTTTCTTTATATTTTCTACAATAAACTTACTATTTCTTGGATATAATATTTCAGATTCGTCTGGATTAAACTTCCTTAAATCTTTTGCTTTATTTGATACTGTATATATTACCACATTAGCATTTGCATTATAATTAGATTTACTTGAAAAAGATAAATATTCATTAAACATTATTGGCTTATTAAGCACGTTCATATGTATAAATCTTTCTAATTCTTTCTTATCTGTTATATCTAAAACCCTAACTATATTCCCATTATAATTTCTACATTTATTTAATGCTTTATCTAACTGTTTAACTATATTTTCTTGAATATCATCTAATTTAAGATTATTTCTTAATAGTTCATTTATTTTATAACTTTCTGAACTGATGTATTGGTTTATTGCATATTGTTCATCATTTGATAAACCTATTTTACTACTTTCTATCTGATTTTGCAATTTATTAACATTATTTTGGTAATTTAATACATTTTCTGGCAATAAACTTCCTGCTGCTAATCTTTGATATTGTTTCTGTCTTTGTTGCAAATATTGAGTATATTTATCTTCTTTATCATGACTATGTTTTGCTTTTGTTACCTCTTCTGGCTCTTCATTTATGTCTTCATAATATGTACTCGCACCATGATGGCATCTTGGATGAAATAAACCACCTGCTACTGCTGTACTTAGTAAAGGATATTCCCCATCATCTTCTTTTCCACCAGACCATACATCATCTATATATACTCTTCCTTCCCATTGTGTACATTTATCACAAGCACCACCATGTTTTGAAATATATACTAATGGATTACCTAATTTCTTTCGCCTTTCGCCTTCACCCATTAGATTAGCTCTTTTGTTCGCTGTTCTAATAGCCATATCACAATAATCAGCTATATTATGTCTTGTACCATTTTTATATTCAATACAATTAAAACCTCTTGTCAAGAAATCTTTACTTGCCATATCAATGGCTTGTTTCACTGTTCCTGCTCCTGTATTAGCAAATACTTGGGCTTTATATATTATTTGTCTGTATTGGTCGTTTGCCATTCTCAAAGTCGCATATTTTACATCTTTCATATCATTTTTTGTGCTTTTTATTAATGCATCTAATTTTCTATGATTTAATCCAAAAAAAGACCCACCCAATTGTGAATCATCTTTCCTTATAATTCCTAACTGTATTGCTTGTTTATTAGTTTTTCCAGCACCTTCTTTGAATTGTTTTTTTATATGTTTATATAAATACCTATTTAAACCTTTTGTATTATTGTTAAATATTTCCTTATTTGCCTTTTTATAATCTTCAAATTGTTTTATTTTTAGTGTTTGCCATTGTGGCCAGTCAAAACCTTTTGCTTTTTCGTCTTCTTTATGACTCCATAATGTTCTTTTCATAGAATCAATTAATTGTAATTCAATTTCTTCCATTACTTTTTTTATATCATATTCATTTTGCATTTAATCACCTACTCTAATGGTTCCATTATATTAGGTTCTTCTTTTTCAATTATTCCCGCTTCTTCTTTTAACCTTTTTACTTCTTGTTCTTTTTCTGCTTTAGTTAAACTATCTCCATACATTGTATCTACAGTCTTTTCAATGCTCATTACATTTTGTCCTGGTCTAGCCTTTGAAACTGTTTCTACTGTTGCTTCAAAACTTGGATTAGCATATTCTTTAAAATCTACCGTTGCTTCATATTTACCTGCTGTTTTTCCTTGTGCTAAATCATATGTTTTTAGACATATTGTAACTAACTTAGGAATAACTTTTTCTAATACGTCAATTACTTTTCCTCTTGTATATTGTGTTGCCTTCTCTTTTTCTCTTTGGGCATCTGCATTATCTAATTTTTTTACATCTATTCCCAATGTTGATGGACTTATTAACCCTTGCAAACACAAATCTAATGCAGTTATATATGACTGTAACATTCCTTCATAGTCAAAGTCTCCTTTTTCTCTTGTAATCTTACTGCTTTCTGTTTCCGATGTTGTACTTCCTACTTTAGCGTATCTATTATCAAATGTATTGGGTTTTAATAAATCCCCATTTTCATTTGTTGGTATTAAATCTTCTGGAATATATGTTATTGTTCTGTTATCTCTTAATGCATCTATCCATTTACTCCACACCTCATCAAAACTATCAAAAGCATCTAATTTCTTTTCTAATATGCTTTGACCTCTGCCTTTATATTTCTTTGATTTATTGAACATCATAGGCACAGCCATCATAAATTTAGTATCTGTTGGTTCTTTTAAGTCTGCTGTTTCTGGAATAGAGTTGTAATCTTTCATTAATTGGTCATTTTTATATAATTTATATTTTATGCCATCTTTAGAGTATTTTTCAAACAACGTATAACATGCATCTTTTTTAGGATATTTATTTTTAAAGTTTATTCCTGTTATTCTTCCTCTTGTGTATTCATAGTCGACATCTTGTCCAGAATAAAACTCTATTATTGGATATTTACTTATATCTGTATCATAACTTATCTTAAATGCACCATCACATTGCACAAATACATCAATTATTGCTTGTTTTAATGTTTCTTTGAAATCATTTTCTTTTGCTATTTCTTCCCAGTTTTCCTGTGCTTCGTTGTTTCCTTTAACTTCTATTTTATTAAAGCTATCAACTATTATATCAGCTAACATATCAACTATCATAGCAGGTAATCCTGTATGTATTTTTCTGATATTTATACCAGTTGTACTTTGTGCTGCCCAAAACTTAGCATTTCCCATCAAGTCATCTGTTTGTGTATAATATTGATGCAACTCTGATGCATCTCCTCTATACCACAATAGATTTCTAAAGCAGTTACCTTCAAATGTATTTGTTTCTTGTATTGTTATCGTATTTCCTATGCTTGGTTGTATTTCTAACCAATTTCTTATTACATTTTTTATTTTATCGTTGACTGTTCCCATCTTATTCCTCCATAGCTATAAATTTGTGATAATATTGAGCTACATAGTACTCTATTTTACAACCTCTTGCATTTTCCCAGCCTTTCATAAATACAATTCCGTCTACTTTTCCTATATATCTTATTGATTGAGATAGCATATAAATTGCAGCATCTTCATCTGCTGGTGCATTTTCGAATACTGTGTCTACAACTTCATATCCTTTATTTTCCAACTTTTGTACTAATTCAGCTCTTTCCTGCCTTATTTGCTCATTGGTTTTGCCTCTCATAGGCTGACTAATCATTACTTTCATTCTTTTTATTCCTCGCTTTCATCTTTAATCAATTTCTTTATTACTTCCCAATTACCAATTTTCTTTTTATATGGTAACCAAGCATATTGGCAACCATTTATTGAGTGGTCATTTCCATCTTCAGGTTGATTATCTTCATCAAATGAATATTTATTACATTCGTCTATATAATCTTTGCAAGTTTCAACAATTAAAAAATCACCAGTATTCAACCAACTTTCTTGTAGTTGAACTCTAGTGATTATCTTTGTCTTTTTCCATGCATTTTCAAAGTTATATACTAAAGCATTTTGCCTTTTTGCTTTGTTTGTTTCCATTATTGTTCCTTGGTCTGCATTATCTATAAAACATGTTCTTGCAAATCCCCATTCATTTTTGAACTCTTCCATAAATTCAACAATCCATTGAACCACATCTGATGGTGCAAATGGTATTGTTCTATCTCTATTATTAAATGTTCTTTCTTTTAATAAAACACATTTATTATCTGCTGTTATGCCTATACCTTCTAATGTTACCTTATCGTGGCTTTCTTTTGAATATGATGTATCACAACCAATAGAAAATAACTTAAATTTCATTTTCTTTGCTTCTTCTAGTGTTATTATGTTTTTAGGTTGTAAATTGAAACATAGTCCTGTTGCTTTTCCTCTTAATCCTTGTATTTTATTTTTATACATCTTAGTTCCAATTGGTGTTGCATCTATTTTTTCTTGTATATCTTCCTTGGTTAATGCTGCATTATCATAAAATGTAAAATACCAATGTACCCATCCTAACACATGTGGTTCTTTTAGTTCTTTTAGTAATTCTGTTGGATAGTCTTTTTCATACTTGGCTATTGGTCTACTTTTATTTATAAATTCTTTATATATGTCAAGTGATGGGTCATCCGGATTTGATGTAGTCATCATATATTTACACCTATGTGTGACTTCTCTCATAAACTCCATATCAGCTAGATTTACTTCATCTAGATACACGCAACCAACTTGTCCACCTAAAACCTTTTTCCATCTTTTTTTATCACCATAACCACATACATATATTATCTTTTCACCTTTATTTGTATCATATCTTATATGTGGTAATCTTATTTTGTCTTTTCCTTTTGGCCAATATTCTGCTATATCTTCGAATTGTTCTAGTAAACCATTTTCAGAGTTTATAACATTCTTTTCTACTGTTCCTACATCATCACCTGCAATAATATGATATTTTTTATCAGAACCAGCAACCATACACATAAATTTGAATATTCCTACTGTTGTTTTTCCTGCTGCTGTTGTTCCTTCTAAAAACTCTCTCTTGCATTTTGTTTGTAAAAACTCTTTATATTTTTGACTTAATTTTAACATTACACATCATCTGCACTTTGCATTTGATTTAATATGTCAGATATAGCATTTTTCTTTTCTTCTTTTTCTTTAACATTTACATCTATTTTGTCATTAAATATTCCTAAATGTCTTCCTAACAATTCAAGAGCTCTAACTTTATCACATGAATCTACTTGTATTCCAAATTTGCCTTCTTTTATTCCAGATAATGCCTTTTTTTGTTCTTCTGTCAATTCATCGGTAGGTGTAAACTCTATTCCAGTATATTCTTCTTCCTTATAATCAACTATATCTTCTCCATCGAATATTGGTACATTTCTTTTCATCTTCTTTAATTTTGCATAATCACTTGCCTTTGAAAAAGCTATTGCTGCTAATTCTTTTATTACCATATCTTGTGTTATTTCTGTTCTTTGTTCTCGTTCTTTTATTTTATCTGATACATATATTTGGACGTTAGCTTTTGTTAGCAGTCTACTTCCATTTGCTCTTGCTGTTTCATCTTTTTTACAATTAGGATAAGCAACCTTATATGCTCTTGTCGCATTAAGGTCTATTAAATACTCATCGCAAAATCTTTTTTGTGCATCTGTCATATAAGATTACCTCTCTTTCTTCTATTTTCTTTTAAACTGTTTTATCATTACATCTATTATTGTAATAAAAATAAAAAGAGTAAATGCTATTGCTATTACTCCTATACAACTTAATATTATTCCTAAAAATATGTTCCACATAGTCTTATGCCTCTTTTCCTGTTACTTTGTCTATTATCTTTACTATAACATCTGCTTCCCATATATAGTAACTTTCAATTTTTGATACTTTTTCGTTTTGATTTTCTAATATTACTTTTTTCTGTTCTGAATTTAATTTTCTATTTGCTTTTATTTGACTTATTTGTGAATTATCACATTCGTATCCTTTTTTATTTAATATACTTACAACTAGGTTATTTTTTGTTTGAGCTATTTTTACACTAAGATTTTTTAATTTCTTTGATTTTACTTTTAAATACATTTTCATTCTCCTCTACTTTATTAAACATTTATCTTTAATCATGTAAGGACAAAATACTTTGCTCTCTCGTAAGTTTATAATCTCTAAAAAAGAGCAATTTTTTACATTGCTCTGGTAATTCTTTCTTCAATTTTCTCATATTCTCTAAGTCTTCATACTTTTGTATTTCTTCATTCATATTTATCACTTCTTTACATTCATCAAATACACAGTTTTTACATCTTTTGTTTGCATTTGAACATATCTTATTATTTATTAAACATTGTATCATACTCTATTTCTCGCGTTCTCTCTCACATGTTGCTTCATTATTTGTATTAATATGTATTCCGTCGCAATCTTCTTTTAAACAATATTTACACTTCTCTTTTACATGTTTTTGTATTTTTTCTTGTATACTCATAACAACACCTCTTTCGTTATATTATAAACACTACTTAATACATATAAATCTCATTATATTCTTTACAGTTAGAATAGTTAGCTAGCTCTTATTCTATACTTAAAGTTTCCTTACTATCAACGTTCATAGATATTTCTTATATGTACTAAATACTATTTATAAAAATCTAAGACTTAACTAGAATTGTCTTAGATTTAATACATCAGTTATATAAAACAACGGAATTTACATCAGCACAACTATTTATATTAATTTATCTAGTATAATTAATAACTATAATAAAAGAGCTAGCTATACATATATAACTAACTCTTTGGGGAAATGTGTTACTTTTAAAATTTTTCTATTATAATTATAGTATATTAAGAAAGTAATTAAAAGGAAGTATTAGCGAAATTTTAGCGAAGTTTTATTCTGCGACATTAATTACTTCTAACATATTTTTAAATGCATTATCTCTATATGTTTGTAATTGTTTTATAGACTTATGTATTTCAAAGTTAGTAAAGTATTCTCTTTCAACATAATCCCATTTCGCTTTTTTCATGTAATATGTTGTTACGACAAATTCTTCATCTGTAGATAATTGATTTAATAAATTGTTTACTCTTACAATTTGTTTATCTAATTTCTTTTCTTCTGCTTCACATTCTCTTATCTTCTTTTCTAAGAAATATCTATCTTCTTTATTCACATGTATTTTTTCTTTGTGATAATTCATAGCAGTATTTGCAGTTGTATCTGATACTTTATTAGTATTACCTTTTACATTATCATATGCTTGCCCAGCAAGTTGCATGTTTTCTATTATCTCCGATTCGGTGTCTTCATATACTGTTCCCGCGTACTCTAATCTTTCTTCATATTCTTCGCGTTTTAATTGTATTTCTGTCTTCTTTGCTTCATTTTTTAAATGTTCTCTCAACATCTTTTCTACATCTTCTTTAATATACAATCTTTTGTACCTCCTCACTCAAATTCTATAATATCAAATTCTACTTCCTTTGTAATTCTCTCTGGCGTTCCTTCCTTAAATACTCCTACTTTTTGCCCTTCTTCATTGAAATAACTACATATAAAGTATTCGTCAAATTCTTTGTATATATCCATAGTTTCCTCCTATTTCACATTTTTTCACAATATTTGCACATTTCATTTTCTCCCTTCTAGTAGTTCTTGTAACATCTTTTTCAAAACTACTATTGCATATTTATTAAATTCAATTTCCGCTTCTTCTTTGGCTGTTTTGCCCTTTAACATAGTTGTATTTTCTATCTCTAATATGTTTCTTTCATGATATTTTATTTCTTTTTCTATCTTATCTTTTACTTTTTGAACTGGAATAACTTGACTTTTTATTTTAACTTCTTGTGCTTTCAGATTTTCAATTTTCCCAGTATATAACATATAATACTTCAAATTTAATTCTTCATTCTCTTTTAATGCTCTTTTATAATCTGATAAAAGATGCTGTTCACATCTGTTTCTTTCTAATATACATTCTTCTTTTTCATATCTACCACATATATGACATTGATTAGTAGAACATAGTTTTAATCTTTCTATATCTTCTTTTATACTATTTTCTTTCACTTAAAACACCTCCTAAACTATTCGTTTTTTTAGATACTCAAAATATTTTCTTATTGGTTTAAACCATGTTAAATAAACAAATTGTTGTTCATAAAAAATAACGTTTAATTTATCAAATATAGAATAAATTATCTCTATTATAATTTTTAAAATATAATATGGAACATTTAAAATTAATTCTATGATACATAATAATTTCCAAAACATATAGTTAAGTAATCCTATTTTATTTATTTTTTCTTTCATTATGTATCACTCCTATCTTTTTCTTATTTCATTTAATATTGTTTTATAATCACTTACAACTTCGTAAGGATTATTAGGTGTATCTCCTGCTTGTCCCATTCCTTTTATCATTGCAATAGTTAGTTTTAATGCTATTTCTTCATTACTCATATCTTATTTACTCCTCTCAACTAAATATTCACATGTTACCATTCCATTTAATATTAATTTGTTATCCTCCTAATTTTATTTTTGCTATAAAATCCCAACCTGGTAATCCATCTTTTTTTATACTTTTTTTATTTTCTTTTAAGTTGTTAATCACAATGTCTACATCTAATTGCCTAACATCTTTCTTATCAAAACATATTAAGAAGTAAGCTCTTAATCCTGCATTCTTGCATTTTTTTAAATTATTAGCTTGTACTATATCTTTTTTGACTATATGCCAGGTATCACCTTCTACTTCTTTAGCGTCAAAAACAGCATGATAATCTTTATAAAATATTTCATAATCGAAAGGTTCTCCTTTTAAATATGTTCCGTCAAATAATCTATCTGCATGATTTTTATGTCCGTGGTATCCAAGTTTTTCTATATAATCAATTACTTTTTCTATTTGTTTTTCAAAATTTCTTCCGCTTTTGCACTATTAAACCCCCTTATAGAACAATCTATTAAGTATCTGACTTGCTTCACTTTTTGTTAATTCTGTAGTATCAAAATTTTTATACATCCTATTAATCATCACTTTTTGTTTTTCTGTTGCTTGACTTTTTCCCCATTTTTTTACTACAGCTACATCCCACAAATACTTTTGATCCATATAGTTTTCTAATAGATATTCATAAGCACTGTCAAAAGCTTCTTGCAATTTTACTTTTTCATTATTTAATATTGTTTCCCCCAACTCATTAGGGCAAGGAATTATTAATCTTCTGTTTTTTAATTGTAAAACCATATCTCCGTTTGACATTTTAAACCAATTAACATTATGTGTTTCATATTGTTGTTCTTTTGCCCAAAGATTCACTATTTCTATATTTCTTATCCAACTTTCTGGACAATCTGCTAAATTTTGTACTATCTCTGGTAAATCAAATAAATCACCTTGTATTTCTTCCTGTTTTGCTTTTGGAACTGTTTCTAAATCAATTCCTAAAAGTGTAGGTGCTGTACATAAACTTGCTTTCCCTGTTGTTCCAACTAAGTCTATTAAAACTAATTTTTCTTTACTTGGATAAAGTCGTAATCCTCTTCCTACCATTTGTGTATATAAAGAGCTGTTTTGTGTTGGTCTCGCAATCATTACAGTTTCAACAAGTGGCATATCCGTACCTTCTGTAAAAATCATACAATTTACTAGTACTGGTATTTCTCTATTTGTAAATTTTTTTATTAGTTCTTCTCTATTTTTAGTTTTTGCAGTTACTGTTACTGCTCCTGGAATTTCTTTTGCTATATCTTCACAATGTTTTACAGAAGTTGCAAAGATTAAAGTTTGTCCTCTAGCATACTTGTTATAAGCTTCTGCTATTGCTTTATTTAATACATCAGTATCTAATGCCTCTTCTAACTCTGATGGAGCAAAATCCCCCATTCTTTTCGCTACATTGCTTATGTCATATCCAATATTTACTCTCATACAATAAATATCTGTTAAGTATTTATTTTTAATAGCCCATTTTAAATCCCTTTGAAATATTATTTTTTGAAATACATCATCTAATCTAACTTTATCTCCTCTATTTGGAGTAGCTGTAAATCCTAATATTAAACGTGGATTAAAATATTCTAATATTTTTTTATAACTTTTAGCTGCAGCATGATGCGCTTCATCTATTATTATTAAGTCAAAATCATCTGACTTGAATTTATCTAATCTATGTGTTAAACTCATTATTGAAGCTATTACGACTGGTTCTCCATTGGAATGTTGACTAGCCATCTCAATTCCAACTGGACAGTCATAATATTTAACAGGTTGTGTAACTAGTTCTTCTCTATGTGCTAGGACTAGTATACGACCTTTTCTTTTTATATTTGTAAATGTTGCTGTCTTACCACATCCAGTAGCCATCTGAATTAAGTAAGAACCTGTTTCTAACTTATCTATCAACTCAATACATTCTTGCTGGTAGTCTCTTAACTGTAATTTCAAATAAATTCCTCCTTTGCATATAGCTGTATAAGTTCAATACAAGTATTTAATACTTCGTTTATTTCTGTATTAGAACTTAATTGTTTTCTTAATCTAATTCTTAAGTTTTCTGTTTTATTTATATTTTCAATGTACTCTTTCCACATATTATGCTCAAATTCGAATTGTCTTTTATTATCTTCATATTCTTTTACTGCTTTTTGTTTCAATTTGTTTGCTTGCTCTTTTGAAATTTGATTATTAAAATACATTATTAATATTTGTTTTATTACTAAGTATAAATGCATATCTAATAATGTATAATCTTGTATTTCTTTATTCTGACTTGCATCTTGTATTATTTTTTCTGTTGTCATTTGTTACCTCCTCATAAAGAAATCTAATAACTAATCTTCTTGCTTCTGCAATCTTTAATTTATTATCTCTAGCATATTTTTTAGCAATATTTTCTTTACTAAAACCAAACTTCCAAAGTTGCAATATATCTTCTTTTTCTAAGCATTTTCCAACTATTTTGGTTTGGAATTGCTCTTTTACTATTTGCATATTGTCCTCCTTACTTTCCTAACTTCCTAACACTACGTTAAGGAATTTGTTAGGACTGCTAGTTCTTCTATTTCTAAGATTATAAGATTTTTCCTAACATACTAACGTGATTTTCGATATATATACTATATATAAAGAAATAAAAAATAATTTTCACTTTTTTGCTCCTTATATACTATATATGTATTTTTATGTTAGTATGTTAGTATTTTTATGTTATTCTTAGAAAGAAGCTTGTTTCCTGTCCTAACATTTTCCTTACATACCATATTTTTGTGTTAGGAACGTTAGGAAATTAAAATGGTAATTCTTCTATTGTATTTTCTTTTAATAAATTAAATTTAATTAAATTTTGCATTTTTCCGTTTATAGAAGTGTAGTGAGTAAATCTTCCTTGACTATTTCTTTCTAAAATGCCTTTATCTAACAATTTACTTTTTATACCATCAAAACTTATATTGTTACTTTTTAGAAAATCTTTTAAAGTTTTATTGTTTATGTAAAAATATTGAATGTTTCTTTCATTTTCTTCACCTGTCGCAATATATTTTCCCCAAGTTTCCGTATTTGAATATCCTTCAAATTTGTTAATGTTCGCAAATAACCAATCCACTATTAAATTGTAAATTCTTTCTGCTTCGTCAATATCTTTAGTAAAATACTTTTCTGCTTGTTCAATTGTCAAAGGATTATCAAAAAATATATTTTTACTCACTAATTCATCTGCTAATAACACTGTAGATATTGCATTTGTTTGCTTTCCTGTACTGCTATACTTTTCATTTAATTTATTAAAAATCTCCGTATGTCTTTTTTGTAATTCTTCTACACTTGGTAAATTATTAATAAAATCTTTTCCTGCAAAACCATAATTATTTACCAAAATATTTACTACTTCTTTTCCATTTTCAACTATTTTATTGTTTTCTTCTATTTCAATTACTCTGTTTTTTACACCTTCTTTTGAATATTCGGATGTAATTGGTTCTTCTCCTGTTGTTAAAAATGCACAGTTCCATTTTAATTGTTCTGCGATTCCTCCATCTACAGTACCACGGCTTTTTCCTTCACCTTGCGTTAATTTATATATAAGTTCATTAAAATCTATATATTTATTTTTGATAGCTTGCAATTCATCTCCCGCAAACGGAATATTATTCAAAAATGCACTTAATCTTTCTAATCCAACATTAGTACTATTTAAATTTTTTACAAGTTGTCCTACTTTTGAATTTCCCCAAACTGACATTGCTATTATTAATGCTACTGTTTTACCTGTTCCACTCTTTCCCCAAAGATGCACTATAAAAGGATTTATATGTAATATTTCTATTAATACACTTGCAAAACTAGATGCTACAATAAAATGTAATGTTTCACTTTTCTGTCTTAATTTTTTTACTGTTTCTCTCCAAATCTCATAATCTCCTTTTTCTTTTATATCTTTAAATATAGATTCAAAACTTCTGTCTCCATCAAATTTATAATCTTGTGTATAGGGTATAAATTCATTTTCAGTCCAGCCTAAATGAGTTATAGCTTTATTACATGGAATTGTCTCTGTGTTAATTGTCAGCAAATCTGATATGTAAATAATTAGTTCTTTCGCATTATTTTCGTTTACTTCTATTCCTGTATTAGCTAATTGCAAAATTTTATTTTTACTTGCTAATGTATTTTTCTCTGCTATTACAGTTTGCCACTTTTTATCTTTATAAAATGCTAATTTTACTTTTTCTGTATTAGTGTCAACGTTTATTAGTCTTTCTACCGGTAAAATAGGATGTGTACAAACTACTGTGTCTACACTAGTCATTAATACTTGATTAAATTCAGATTTTACAACTCCTAAGTCATTACATATATAATTCTTACATTTAAGCTTAATTGGTGCTCTTGTAAATTCTGTTACATAACTATTTAACTGTTTTTGTTGCTGTATTATTTCGGCTTGTATTGCTTTATACAATCTTTTGAAATTCTGTAATATTTTTAATTCTTTTGCTCTCGTTTCTAATTTAGCAAGCATTCTTTCTCGTGTTTCTACATTTTTTAACATTATTACACTTTCTATTACTGTTCTATTTAATAGTTCTTCTTTTGACAAGCTTTCAAATTCTTCTTCCACTTCTTCACCTCTTTTCTTTAGCAGAGTAATTTAATACTCTACTAAAATGGTAAATCATCGTTATCTGATATGAAATCAGTTTCAAAGCTAATATCACTTTTTTGAGGTAATAGTTTTGGTTCTGGAACTTTTGCTTCTTTAATTCCATTAGCACTTCTAATAAATCTTAATTTTGTAATCATTTTTCTTTCTTTAAAAACATTTTCATATTCTTCTTTTCCAAATAGCCCACCAAATTTTTTGCCTTTTAATGAAGCTTCATCTCCAGTAAATTTATATCCTTGGTTACTTGCTTCTATAGATGTACCAAATCCTTTAAAAAATTTATTACATTTTCCGTCTTTATCTAATACCATTATTCTATGTACACCTTGCCACTTTTTATCCGCTCTATTATCTTCGTCAAATTTTCTTTTATAGAATCCTGCTTTTTCTTCACCTTCTGCAATATCAAATGCTATAACAAGCATATCTTTTCTTGTACTTGATTTTTCAGTTCTAGCTTCTTTTATTACACATACATATCCTCCTGGTTCTAGAGTTTCATATTCTCCTGTAAATCCTTGTGTTTGTTCATAATCTTTTGGTAATTCCATAATTATTTTTCCTCCTTATTATTTTTTTCTTCTATTAATTTAAATAAACTTTTACCTTCTATGACAACCATGGCTTTAACTAAGTTGTTATTATTTGTATTATCTAAGATATAATTTTTATATTGTTCAGATTTTGTTTTGTATTTTATTAACATTTCGTATTCTTTTTTATTTAATAATATATAGTTTTTTAAATCCTCTTCATCACTCATCTTTTGTTCCCTCCTTGTTGTTCAATCCATAATAATCTCTTATTACAGTATCAACCAATTTCAAGTCGTTATCTATTTCTAAATCTTCAAACATCTCCATAGGTGTTTTACATACATCTGATCCATCACTTTGTGTTCTAAAATAGTGTCTATTATTGTCACTCATACATCTTAAAGCGATTGTAAACATACCTTCTATACATACTTTTTCATCTAGTAACTTACCTATCGTTTTTGGTTTTACGTCGCCATTTTCATTTTTGTCTTCGTGCATAATAAAATAAACTATTTTATCTTCTGGTAATTTATTTTTTACAAACTCTATTAAAGTCCAAAAAAAATCCCCTAGCTCATTGTACAAATTAAATACTCCATTTCCTCCGCCGCAAGTACTATGCTTACTCATAAAATGATTTGTTATCAAATATCCTGCATCATCTATTACAATCGACTTTTTTTCTGTATTAAAAATACCTTTCATGATTTTTTGATAATCATCTGTATTCATTGTACTTTCAAATTTTTTTCTGAATGGCAATGGTTTTTTCATAACATTTATTAAAGCTAATTCCTTTTCTTCAAAATTTCTTAAGCTTGTTGATTTTCCACTACCACTTTTTCCGAATTATTAATACTGGTATACCCATATTTTTTTCACCTACCTTATTACTAAACTTTCACCACGTGGTTCTAATCTTGCCCAGCTAACTTCTTGTGTTGCTAATAATTCTCTAATCCTTGTGTTGTCTGGTTCTTTCTTTAAGAAGTCCCATGGTATTAAACGTAAGTCTTCTGTAGTCCATAGTGGTTCTTTTCCACCATTTTTTTGAATATTAAAGCTAAATAATTGTGTTTTGAATTTAGTTTTACCTGTTTCTCTCATTACTTCTTCTAATCTGTCTTTTAATAATTGTGCTCTATTTTCTTCCACCTTTGCTTTTTCTGACATTTTTTTTATTTCTGCTCTTTTAGCTTCTGCACTTGCAAGTAAGTTTTTTATTATCATTGCATAATTATCTGCTTTATCTTCTATTTCTCCTTCTATACTTTCTAATGTATCTAAAACACATTGTTCATCAACTTCTTCTTCATATAACATTTCTTCTACTTGTTTCCAATTATCTCTTAAATCATATAATTTACTCATATCTTGACCTTTCTACCATATTGCTGTATAATAACAGTAGATATGGATTTATATAATCTTATTATTTTGAACTAGTATTGTTTCTCAGGCACTGCTAGTTCTATTATTTTTTCTTCATGTATTGCTATGTCTGAACATATTATCGAATGTTGTTCTTTAGCATATTGACTTATTAGTTTTAAGTTCTGTTCTGGTGTTCTTTTCTTAGAATCTGCTAATAATATAATGTTATTTAATATATCCATTACACTTAGTTGAACTTCTTCCATAGCTTCTTGAAATCTTTCCATATTCTCACCTTCTTTCCATATTTTCTTTAACATGCATTTTTCTTTAAACTAGATATTTATTTCACAAACATATAAACTATCCCTGCTAGACCTAAACTGTATAATGTGATTAGCCCTAGCGTGCACTTTATTGCTCTTATTTGAGCTTGTCTTACTAATCTTTGCTCTCTTTTTGTCATTTGTATCACCTCTTTCAAATTTTTATTTTCTTCGACATCTTTTGACATTCTTTTTATTTTTGTATTGTTATAATCACTTCGGAAAGTGAGGTGATCATATTGAGTACTAATTTTAAAATTAATTTTTCGGGTTTAGAAAAATTTCAGAAAGAACTTTCTGAAAAAGTTCAAAAAATTAATTCAACCCCTAAGAAATTTTCTGATATCTTTACTACTTCTTTTATGAATAAATATACAAACTGCTCTAACATCAATGATTTTTTTGAAAATGGTGGCTTTAATATTAACTCAAAAGAAGATTTTGAAAATATCAACGAATCAGATTTAAATACATATGTTTCTAGCAGCACTACTTTTTCCACTTGGAATGATATGTACAAGACTGCTAGTACAGAATATGTAAAAAATCAATTATTCTAAATCAGTTATTTTTAAAGTATTAAGTGATTGAATTAGTTCATTTGCTCTTTCTAATAAATGCACTAATTCTTTTGCTTTTTTTATTTCTTCATCCGCATTTGTTTTTATAGTAACTTTTACATTATTTATCTCCATCTCTACTCACCTGCCTTTCTACCCATATATTCATAAACTCTATTAGTTATTATGTTATAACTCCATCTACCATTCTCTTTTTGTACTGCACTTCCGAAACGGCAATCTTTCTTGTTGTAATCCTAATCTTACATACTGTGCTGTTTTTTCTATAATTTTTGCTGTATCCGTAACACTCATAGTATTTTTCTTTTGCATATAGTCACCTTCTTTCTTACTTATAATTTTGTATCAGGTTGTGGTAAGTTTTGTTCGTTTTCTCGAACTTTTTGTTTAAAAAAATATTCTGGTATCTCTTCTAATTTAATATTTAAAAGTAGACATATTTTTAAAATTTCTTTTTGAGTAAAATAAGTATTACAATTTAACTTATTACTAACTGTTGTTTCATCTAGTTTCAGTTGTTCTGCTAATTTTCCTTGAGTTCCTAAAACTTCTCTTATTTTTCCTTTTAATTTATCATAATTAATTTTTAAACAAGATTTCAAATTAAAATTACCTCCTTTCCCTATTCGTGTTCTCGAACTATGGCTATATTATCATTTACATTTTTTAATGTCAATACTTTTTTTGAAAAAAATTCGATTTTCTTAATTTTTTTTCAAAAAAATATTGTCTTTTTTCGGAAAGTCGTTTATAATACATATGTGGAGGTATTATTATGAACGGATTAGTAGATACATTTGCTAATAGATTGAATACAGCTATGCATATACGAAATTTGAAAGCAACAGAGTTGTCTGAAAAAACTGGAATATCAAAATCTTCTTTAAGTGAATATATAAATGGTAAATATGAAGCTAAACAAGATGGCGTATATCTACTTGCTCAAGCATTAAATGTAAATGAAGCTTGGCTTATGGGATTAGATGTTCCTATGGAAAGAACAGACTTTCGTTATGCTTCTCATAATGGAATAAATATAGACGGACTAGATGAAGAAGATATTGAAGAAATAAATCGTTTTGTAGAATTTGTAAAGAATAAAAAGAAAAAAAGAAAAAATAAATAATTGGAGTTTCAAATGGAAGTTTTAGATATGTATAAAATAGCCGAGAATGAAAAAATAGACATTTTTAACCATAAATGGAATAATGTTAAAGCTAGAATATTTGAAATTGAAAATAGCTATTTTATAGCTTTAGATAATTCAAAAATAGAAAATTCTATAGAAGAAAAAGAAATATTAGCAGAAGAACTTGGACATTATTATTGCAATGCTTTATATTATCTAGATTCTGATAAAATATTAAAAGATAAATGTGAGTATAGGGCATTAAAGTGGGCTTATTCTGTTCTAGTTCCGCTTCAAAAATTAAAAGAAAAGATCATGCAAGGTTTTAATTTGTATGATTTGGCAGATTACTTCAATGTAGACTGTGAGTATATGAATGATTGTATTGACTTTTATACTGAAAAATATGGTATATTAGTTTAATATAAAAAAGAAAAATAAATGTTATCAAAATCACCACAACCCGATACATTTATTTTTCCGAAAGACACTCGAAAGTGACTACATATGTATTATAACATATGTAGCTTCATTTTCAAGTGTAAATTTGAAAATGGAGGTTTTTTTATGAAGAAAAGAAAATATAAATATGGTAGTGTAATTAAACTATCTGGAAATCGTCTAAATCCATACGGAGCAAGAATTACTATAGGTTATAATGTAAACGGTTATCCTGTATATTATTTTCTGGGTTTTTTTGAGGAAGAATTAGATGCTCATATTTGCTTAAGAGATTACAATAATACACCTTACAATATATATGTAAAAGAAGAAATTTATAATAAAGTAATAAAGTTTATTGAACTTCCTTCTAAGATACTTATTAAAAATAATAATATAGATTTAACAGATAGAACAAATTATACGTTTAAACAAGTATATGAAGAATATGCAAAACTAAATTTCCCTACTAAAGACGAAATTGCACTAGAACGTGAAACACATATGAAAGCAAAAGGTAAATTTACATCTGATACTATGTATGTAAGAAAATCTGCTTTTAAACAAGCCGAAACACTTCACAATATTCCATATGTTAATTTAAGAACTGTAGATTTTCAACAAGTAATTAATTGTGCAACTTCTCCTAAAAAAGCAAAAAGGTTAAGATATCTATTTTTAGAATTAGACGATTATGCTGAGCAAAAAGATATTATATCTAAGACATATGCTAAACATGTTAATAAAATAGATTTTAATTTTGAAAATACTAAACCTAGACTTCCTTTCACTAACGAAGAAATTGAAATGATATGGAAAGATAAAACAAACACTCAAGACGAAGCTTTAGTTAGAGATATCTGTTTAATACTTCTCTACACAGGTATGAGAATAGAAGAATTATTGTTCATGTTTACTAAAAATATAGACTTAAAAGAGGACTATATGCGAGGAGGATTAAAAACAAATTCTGGTAAAAATAGAGTTATACCTATTCATCATCTTATTAAACCTATTATTAAAAAACATTACAATTCTAAGAATGAATTTTTGTTTATGTATGGTGACAAAAGACTTCCATACGCTAAATACCGTGTTATGTTTAACAACTACATGGCAAAGTTAAATATACAACACACATCTCATGACGCAAGGCATACTGTAGAAAGTGAGCTAGATAGAAGACAGGTTAGAACTGTTACAAAAGACCTTATCATGGGACATAAAAATGGAGGAACAGGTGAAAAAGTATATACTCATAAAACCTTACAAGAATTGAAGGAGTCTATTGAATTAATATCTTATAAAGAAAGAGAATTAATCTATCTAGTGTCAAATAGTTAGTAACACATTAGTAACACAAGGTTATTAAAAATCGCTATAAGTATTGAAATATGGCGATTTTTATTTTTTATGATTAATTTGACTGGTCAGATTTGATATACTGAAAAATTTTAAAAAAATAAGAGCTTTTGACTATATATAAAAAATGTTTTATTTGATATTTTGATATATCGTACATTTTTATAGTCAGCTCTTATTGTTTAATATATTTTATTTATTACTATAGATTTTTATTTACAATATAGTCTTTTTAAGCTTTCGAAATCTCTTACATCTTTATGTGCTTGTAATGTTATTGAGCTAAAGAAAATATTTTCATTTGCATATTTATCCCATTCTTCTTTTGTTATATTTTTGTTCTTTTTTAATACTCTTTTAAATTCCCTTAAACTTTTTAAATAATAATTCATACAAACCACCTCTATCTTTTTTCACACTATTTTTATATTAACTTGTGCTTAAGTATAGCATGTTTAAACATAGATTGTATCGCGAAATTTGTCGAAAATATACAAAAAAACTTCTATTTTAATTGATATAGAAGTTTTTTATTTCATTTTATATTAAACAATTCAATTTTTACATCATAAATTCAATTTTCTTTTCAAATATTTCTATAAATTTTATTATTATTTCTTCTCTAGAAAAATTTTTATGATATTCTTTTTTTAAAGATGTAGCAATATTAACTGTTTCTTCATTAAATACTTCTTCATTTACATTAAATCCTATACCTATTAATATATGATTTAATATACCGTTAATAGTACTACTTTCTGTTAATATTCCACATATTTTTTTACCATTTAGCAATAAATCATTTGGTATCTTTATCTTCAATTTATAACCATATAATTCACTTATAGCCTCTGCCATGCACTCAGCTATAATTTTGGTTAAATTTTGTATTTTATTAACATTACATTTTGGAAACAGTACCATTGTCATTGTAATATTATTTCCTTTACTTGAATACCAAATTCTTTCTTTTGTTCCTCTTCCTTTTACCTGGCTATTGGCTAGAAATATTGTTCCATTTTCCAAACCAGATTTTATTAATTTTTTTGCTTCATCCTGTGTAGAACCAATTTCATCATAATATATAATGTTTTTACCTAAAAGTTTAGTATTTGCATTTTTTATTTTTTTTATGTCCATATATTCTCCTATTTTTAATAAGCACATAATCTAGTTTTAACTAAGTCATTTACAATATCTTCAAAGTTACACATTACCATATTGCTTACTAATTTATCTAATATATTATTAATTTCTTCTTCATCTTCTGTTATTTCTGTAATGTCTTTTATCTCTTTATTTGGTAAATTATTTTCTTTAACAACTTCAATTCCATATAGTTCATCTTTAGTTTTGTAATATTGTATTTTTTCTGTTACTCCATCTCCTGTTTCGTTATTTTTTTTGTTTATTTCTATACATGCATATAAACTTTTCACTGGTTCTTTTACCTCCTTTTGTTATCATACTGTGTTGCTATTTTACAACAGAATATACCATATTACAACAAATTTTCATCGTCTTAATTTGTTCTTTTATGACTTTTTTCGCCATTTTTTTATGTTTTTTGATGTCGTTTCACATAATTTGGTTGACGTTTTTGTCAATATAATTTGAATTTATCTATATCATATATATTTACAATTATTTCTTCAAAGTTGCTTTAAATTCTGCTATCTTTTTATTTATTTCTTCTAGACTTTCATCATAATAATTATCTATCACTTTCAATTGTTTTACCGATAAATTATTTAATACTTCTGGATTTTTTTCTGTAATTTCAACTATTTCTTTTATGTTTTCTCTTTTTTTGTTTTCTTGTTTCAATTTATCTATACTATTTATTTTTGTTTCATTACTTTTATTTTTTGCTTCTACTTCTTCTTTTGGTTCTTCTAACATCAATTTATTTTTATTAAATATATTATAAAAAAATTCTTTAATATTTGTATACATCTTTTGTATAGTTTCTTTCATTTCTTTATTCATCTCCTATACTTTTTATTTTTCCATAGTTGCTCTTAAATCTTCTAAATCTTTTATTTCTTCTTCTAACAAAGCCAACTCTCTTCTTTTTAATTCTAATAATTGCTTTTTTGTTTCTATAGCTCTTATTAAAGATTTTTTCATAATCGCTTCTTTTGATAGTTCTTTTTCAGTATTTTCACCTTTTATACATTCATCATCTATAGTATTTTTACTACCTACTTTTGTTTCTTCCTTTTTTCTTTCTTCATCTTCTATCTGGTCATTTGATTCTATTGTTTCACTATCACTAAACAATTCGCCTTCTTCTCTAACATTTCTTTCTAATTTTTCAGCAGTTCCCTTTTCTCCTTTAAGTTTTCTTGGGCTCTTTGCTATACTATCTTTTATTTTAGGAGCTGTGTGCTTTTTTACATAATCTTTTAATTTTTCTATAGGAACGCCCTCTTTTATTGCTGTAACTATAACATCAAAATTTTCTCTATATTTTTCATAACTTTCACTTAAAATACGACTTCTCTTGTCTTTATATAACAAATTCCAAAAACCTTTTCCCACTAGTTTCATGTATATATACATTTTATTTGCTTCATCTTCTATATGAGTTTCATCTTGTTCCTTTGAATCTTCTCCTAGTCTAACTCTCATAAAATCTTTTATTTGTTCATATATATGTGATAAATTACAGCTCTGTTTTTCTGATTTATACATTAATCCGTTTTTACTGCTTCTGTCTCCTATATATTCTTCTGGAATATGAATTCCTAAATTTTTTTCTACTTTTTCACATAATGCTATAGTAAAAGTAGCATCATCTATTTTTTCTTTTTTCTCTCTACTTTTCTTTGTTTTTTCTTCAGTTTTATCTTCTCTTAGATTTTCAGTTTCATTTTCCCCAATTTTTTCAGACTTTTCTTCTATTGCTCTTTTCTTTTCTAAGATTCTTTTTCTTCTAATACTTGTTTGCATATATGATATACTTCTTAGGGCCTTATCACTTAAATTTAATTTCTCTAAATCCAAATCTTCCAAATATTCCATTTGCTCTTCTGGTAACTTATATGCAAAATATATATTTTTGATATGATCCTTGCGAGTTTTTACTACATTAATTGGTTCATCTGTTTTTTTCCCTAACAATTCATTTAACTTATCTAATTTAAAATGATATATGTATGAATTACTATGTCCTGGAATTTCTGTACATAGAAGTATTGTTCTATCTCTTTCCTCTTCTCTTATAGGAACTTTATCAAATGCTGTAGAATCTGATATATGTATTCCGGCATCACCTTTTTCTTGTATATTTAAAAGTTCTACCATATTTTCAGCTTTCATTTGATAAAAATAACTTTCGCAATATTTCAATTTAGAATACATATAAAAATCTCTAAGAGCTCGATAAAAATTTTTATGTGTTTCTAAACAAAATTTGCTTTCATAAAACCACTTTTTAAATTCTTCAAATTCTTCTTCATTCCCATTATCTACATCAATTGCAAATCTTCCAGGTACTTCTTTTTCTGGTCTTAGTGTAACTCTTTCCATAAAAAGCCAACTTCTCGCTTCTGTAAGATATTTATTATATAATTCTCCTAATTTTGCAACATAGCTTCCACTCCAATGTCGTGTTCTATCATCTACTATTAATCCTTTTTCATCTCTATAAAAAGTATTTCTATCTATTAGTTGTCCTGGAATCTTTGAAAAACTATTTCCAAGATTCATTCCAGCTGCTGCAATTTCTTCTCTACTTGTTAAAGATTCATAATATCTATCTAAAAAGTTTTTGTCAATTGTAAATAAATCTTCTCTTCCAAGACCTGAGTAGATTTCACTAAGTTGTTTTATAATTTCGTCATACAATCCAATTTCATATCCGCCTTTGTATAAACTCAAAATCTGTTCTTTACTCCAATATTCTCCTTCTGGAGCTTTTAAATCCTTTTGAGACTTTAAGTGTTCTATAATACTAAATAATTTATTTACAATTTCTAAATCTGTTACTATATCTTCTCTTAGATAATAAAACTTCTTTTTTTGTGCTTTATTTATTCGAATATTTCTCATTTTTTTCCTTTCTTTAAAAATTATATTGACTTCTTTTTATATTATATATATAATTTTTATAATCTATTTTGAGGAGTGATCTTATGTTAAAAACAAAACTCCAGGCATTAACAAATTGTAAATCTGAAAGTTTATCAATCTTATTTCGTAACTTCGAGGAAAAATTTCCTCAGGAAAAAGGCTGCATAGCACTTTTACGAGATAAAATTTTCAATGAAAACTCTTCAATAACTGATGATCAATTAGTTGAAAAATTAAATAAACTTTTCTAAATAGAAAGGGAATTCTTCCTTTCTATTTTATTTTACCATAAATATAGTACATTTTATTTTAAGTTACACAAATGTAATATAACTGTAATTACATTGTAAAATTAAATTTTATTATAATAAAAAGCCAACATCTATTTTTAGATATTGACTTTTTTCTCATATATCTCTAATTGCTGAGAAAATAATTCTCCAGCTTTAGTAAATAAACTTAAATTATCTGTTTGATTTAATATTTTTCTAACTGTCCATAATCCCAAACCATGATTATCTTTTTCTTCTTTTTTAGTAGAATACCCTTTTTCAAATATTTTTTCTATATCTAAGTCTACTTTTTTATAACTATTTTCTATTATTACCAGTTCTCTATTTACTTTAAAATCTTTTATAAATCTAACATTAATAACTTTTTCTTCACACTCTTTTGCAGCTTCTATTGCATTATCTAACAAAATACCCAAAATTCTACAAAACTCATATGCGGAAATTTTTATCTCTTTTAGATCTATCATTACTTCTATATTCATTAAAATCTTTTCTTTTTGTGCCATATAATATTTATTGGTAAGTATACTATACACCGCTGGATTATTAATGATTTTTGGATCTAAAATCCCCATAGTATTTACTATTGTGCAATCTTTTAATATTGACTTACTCATGCTTTTTATTCCAATTATATCATTTGTTTCTACATATCCATTTAAAGCTTGTACAAAATTTGCAAAATCATGTCTAAAACCTCTTATGCTATCATACATAATCAACAAAGTTTTATTGTATGATTCTAAATTGTGTATTTTCCTATCTTTTTCTTCTAATTCTTCTATTTTCATAATATCTTTAATGCTTATATAAAAATATATAATTAAAGATACTATATCAAATACAAAAATAATATATGGAAAGTCACTAATAAATATTGTCATTTCTACTGTATTAAAAAACATAATCATACTTCCTATTACAGAAATAATTATGATTTTTTTCTTATTTTTCTTTCCTAGTTCGTCACTTATTTTTATATAAAAATTCTTCTTTTTTACAATATAACAAAGAAAAATTCTAAAAATTGCAATTGATGATGTTAAATAAAATTTATACATTGGATCACTCATACCTTTTTGATATGTTCCCACATCTTTAAACATCATACACCCAACTTTTGAAAATATAACTTCAGCACATATAAAACTAATTGCATTTATTGATTCTGCTAATATACATTTTTCAATACTTGCTTTCACTATTTTACGCAATATTACTATAGAAACTATTATAGTAATAGCTCTATAATATGGTACTGGTATTATAATTGCTGTACTTACTCTTGAAATTACTTCTAATATTATTATTTTTATCTTTTTTCCTCTTGTTATTTCTATTTTTAGTATATTGCTAACAAAAAATAGATTTGTAGCTGAAAAAAATATAGCTGATATTATTGTCACTATCAACCACTGAAAAAATTCATTTTCTTGAATTATCTTTTGTAATTCTACAATATTTTCCATAATCTGTATTTCCTTTTTATTTTTTTCTTCTTTTTTCAACTTTTATTTTAATCTCATATTTAGCCAATTACAAGCCAAATCGTAACACTAATTTCGAGGTTTATTTTTATATTCTTTGCAAATTCGACAATTTTTTTCATTTTCCAATCTAGTTTTCACTTTTTGTATTAACAATTATATAATCATAATACATAATAATCATAAAAAATTATACTTTAAATAATTTTTTATTTTACTTTTATAGATTACACTTTTTTTGTAAAAAACATGGCTAAATCTTGACAAATTAGCATATACTATGTAAAATAGTTGTATTATGTATAATATATATTTGCATTGAAGAATGACGACTTGCTAAAAGTTGCTAAAAGAGATTAAAGGTCATAGGCTGAAAGCCTTTATTAGAAATAACATAGCAAACTAACACATTCTGAGCAAATTTTATTTTATAAAGAGGAAAAACAAAATGTTTTTCAAGCCGGGTGGCACCGCGGAAAAGTTATTTCGTCCCAGCATTAATTTTATTAATGCTTGTGGGCTTTTTTTGTTTTTATTTTAATTTTTTTATAAAGGAGATGTTTAATTATGAATGAGTATAGAACTCATAATTGCAATGAAATTAGTTTAGCTGATGTTGGAAAAGAAGTAAAGATTTCAGGATTTGTCCAAACTATTAGAGATTTAGGAGGAGTTGTCTTCCTAGATATAAGAGACATGTATGGAGTAACACAAGTAGTTACTTCTGCTGAAAGTACAGATGTAGATTTTGCTTCACATATTCCAATAGAGTCTACAGTTTGTGTTGAAGGAACAGTAAGAAAAAGAGATGAAGAAACATATAATCCAAATATAAAAACTGGTGAAGTAGAAATATTTATAAAAAATATAACTATTCTTGGAAAAAGAACCAAAAACTTGCCTTTTGAAGTAAATGGTAATCAAGATGTAAGAGAAGATTTACGTCTAAAATATCGTTTTTTAGACTTAAGAGGTGACAAACTAAAAAACAATCTAATTTTAAGAGCAAAAGTTCTTCAATATTTAAGAAGTCAAATGATTGAGCAAGGATTTTTAGAAGTTCAAACACCAATACTTACAAGTTCTTCACCTGAAGGTGCTAGAGACTACCTTGTTCCAAGTAGAGTACATCCTGGAAAGTTTTATGCTCTTCCACAAGCTCCTCAACAATTTAAGCAATTACTTATGGTATCTGGAATAGATAAATATTTTCAAATTGCACCATGTTTTAGAGATGAAGATGCAAGAGCAGATAGAGCTCCTGGAGAATTTTACCAATTAGATATGGAAATGGCTTTTAGTACACAAGAAGATGTATTTGCAGTTATGGAACCTGTTATATATAATACATTTAAAAAATTCTCTAATAAAGAAATTGCAGAATATCCATTTCCAAGAATTCCATATAAAGAAGCAATGCTTAAATATGGATGTGACAAACCTGATTTGAGAAATCCTTTAATTATTGTTGATGTTACTGAATTTTTCCAAAGATGTACATTCAAACCATTTCATGGTTTAACAGTTCGTGCTATTAAAGTAAGTGGACATATGTCAAAAGGATTTCATGAGAAGATGCTTGAATTTGCTAAATCTATTGGTATGGGTGGTCTTGGATATTTAGAAGTTCAAGAAGATTTAAAATATAAAGGACCAATAGATAAATTTATTCCAGATGATATGAAAAAAGAATTAATGGATCTTGCAGACTTACAAAAAGAAGATACAATATTCTTTATAGCTGATAATGAGCAATTAGCAAATAATTATGCATGCCAAATTAGAACAGAACTTGGAAAACGTTTAAATTTAATTGATGAAAGTAAATTTAAATTCTGTTGGATAGTTGACTTTCCAATGTATGAATTAGACGATAATGGAAAAATAGCATTTAGTCATAACCCATTTTCTATGCCAAAAGGAGGATTAGAAGCTTTAAATACTATGGAACCTTTAGATATTGTTGCATACCAATATGATATAGTTTGCAATGGTATAGAACTTTCTTCTGGTGCCGTTAGAAACCATGATCCAGAAATAATGATTAAAGCTTTTGAACTTGCTGGATATGGAAAAGAAACTATAGAAGAAAAATTCTCAGCATTATTTAATGCATTTCAATATGGTGCTCCACCACATGCTGGAATTGCACCTGGTATTGATAGAATGATTATGCTTCTTACAGAAAGTGATGTAATTCGTGATGTAATTGCATTCCCTATGAATAGTAAAGCAGAAGATTTATTAATGGGTGCTCCAGGAAATGTTTCAAAAGAACAATTAGAAGATGTTCATATAAAATTGGATATAAAAAACAATTAATTTTTATAGTATATCTAAATTCGTCTAGTTGTAAAATTATTCTAATATATACTGTTACATGTAAGACGAATTACATGTTAGTAACTTGAAAACGCAATAAAAACTTGATTTTTCCTTCTTATCATGTTATACTTTATGTTAATTCTATACAGAAAGAAGGGTTGAAACTTGGTAAAGCGCAAAAATGATCTTACAAGGGAAAAATTCTTTACACCTCTCTACTATGATGAAGCTTCACAATTTAAAAAGCTGATTCTACAAAACTGGTGGAGTTCTGGTGCTGGAGAAGTTTATCGAGATTTCGCAAAAGAATGCAAAACGTCTGTATCATTAATGGCGTCGACGCTTTCTGATAGCGTACTCGATTTCTACTTACAAAAGATCAACAAAGATGCTCTGGATGACATATTCAGAAACACTTTAGATTTACTTGATTATTATATTACACTAAAAAAGTAAGATATTAATTAAGAGAATTTACCAAAAAAGAGAAGCCAATATTATATTTGGCTTCTTTTCATTTTATTATTTATATTCCTTTTTTCAACTTTTTGTATTAAAATTTATTTCTTATTTATTAATTTTTCTAATTCTTCTTTATTAAAATGATATTTTTTATTACAAAACTGGCAAACTGTTTCTGCTTTTCCATCTGTATTTATTATATCTTGTAATTCTTTTTCTCCAATAGCTATAAGTCCTTTTTCTATTTTTTCTCTAGAACAGTCACATTTATATTCTGGCTTAATAGTATCATCTATTATTTTTATATCATTATCTCCTGTTACTATTTTTGCAATTTGTTCTAATGATATTTCATCATTTAACATTTTACTTATTGTATCTGCCTTTTTTATAGCTGCTTCTATATTTTCTATATCTTCTTCTTTAGCATCTGGCATAAGAGAAATTTGATATCCACCGGCTTTTTTCACTCCATTTTTATCTACTAAAACTCCAAGTGCTACTACAGTTGGTGTTTGTTCTGATTTTGCAAAATAATTAGTGAAATCTTCTGCAATTTCACCTGAAATTATTGGTGTCATTCCAACATATGGATCTTTTAAACCTATATCTTTTATTATATACATCATTCCATTTTTTCCAACTGCTTTACTAACATCTAATTTTCCAACTTCATTTAATGGAAGTTCTACTAATGGATTTGTAACATACCCTTTTACATTTCCATTAGAATCTGTAACTGCTGTTAATGTTCCTGCTAAACCATCACCTTTTATTTGTACTGTAATAGAATCTTCTATTTCTTTTAAATCTGCGCCCATCATACTTGTCATTGTTAATAATCTCCCTAATGCTGCTGTAACTGTAGGACTTAAATCATGTATCTTCCTTGCCTCTTCTACTATATTAGTAGAATCTATACATTTTACTAAAGCTCTTCCTTCATATGCTAAAAATTTAATTATTCTTCCTTCCATTTTCTGCTCCTTTAACTATTTTTTTGTCTTTTAAAAATATTTTTAATAAAACTTAATATTCTTTTATAACATTTATTTTCTTTATGCTCTATTAAGCTATTAAAATTTTCTTTTTCTGTTTTTTCTTGAATGTCATTTTTTTCTTCAGTTTTAAATATATCATTTGGATTATAATTTTTATTTTTTTCTTGCTCATTTATTATTATATCATTTTTTAATTTATTATTGATTCTTTCTTTTTGCTTTTCATTTGCCCAGTAATCTTTATATAAAATTGCTAATATTTCTCTTGTTTCTTTTAACATGATTTGTTCATTAAAAGGTTTATTTTTATTAATAGTATATTTATATTCTTTATCCATATTCTTTTCAAACATATTAATCATTTCTTCCGGTATTTTTTTCACATCTTCTTCTGGTAAATATTTTAATATTTCTATTACTTCTTTATAAGCTTTTGGATAAAAATCTTCCATTTCTCCCTCTCTTTTTTGAAAAATTTTAATATAATATTTGTTTATTATATTTTTATTTTAGTTTTCTTTGCACATTTTTATAAATTCTTTAAATAATGGAGCTGGTCTATCTGGTCTAGATTTAAATTCAGGATGAAATTGTCCTGCTATAAAGAATGGATGATCTTTTAATTCAATTATTTCTACTAAACTTCCATCTGGAGATGTTCCTGAAGCAATCAGTCCAAAACTTTCTAATTTTTCTTTATAATCATTATTAAATTCAAATCTATGTCTATGTCTTTCTGAAATTTCATTTGTTCCATATATCTTTTCAGCTAAAGTTTCTTTTTTTATAATACAAGGATATGCCCCAAGTCTCATTGTTCCACCTTTTTTATCTACATCCTTTTGATCTTCCATTATATGAATAACAGGATTTAAGCATTTATCATCTAACTCTGCTGAATTTGCATCTTCAATTTTAGCAACATTTCTTGCAAATTCTATAACTGCCATTTGCATTCCTAAACATATTCCTAAAAAAGGTACTTTATTTTCTCTTGCATATTTTATTGCTTCTATTTTTCCTTCTATTCCTCTATTTCCAAATCCTCCAGGAACTAATATTCCATCATATTTTCCTAAAACTTTTTTTACATTTTCTGAATTTATTTTTTCCGAATCTAAAAGATCAATCTTAACATTAACATTATTAGCAAATCCACCATGTTTTAAACTTTCTATAACAGACAAATATGAATCCTCAAGTTGTATATATTTTCCAACTATAGCAACTTTAACTTCTATATCTTTTATACTTTTAATGTTATCAATCATTTCTTCCCACTTTGCATTTTGCTCCTTTTTCTTTTCTAATCTTAATTTATCACATACTATTTCTGCCAATCCTTCTCTTTCTAACATTAGTGGTACTTCATATAAAACTTCTACTGTTTTATTTTCTATAATGTGGTTTCTTTTTACATTACAAAATAGAGCCATTTTTTCTTTCATATTTTCTGGAATTGGAATTTGTGAACGACAAACTAATATATCTGGTTTTATTCCAAGACTTTGAAGTTCTTTTACAGAGTGTTGTGTTGGCTTTGATTTTAATTCATTAGATCCTTCTATATATGGAAGTAATGTAACATGAATATATATTACATCTTCTTCATTTTGCTCTATTCCAACTTGTCTAATAGCTTCTAAGAAAGGTAAACTTTCTATATCCCCTACAGTACCTCCTATTTCAGTAATAACAATATCCACATCTGTTTCATTAAATTTATATACTTTTTCTTTTATTGCATTAGTTATATGTGGAATTACTTGAACTGTTTTTCCAAGATAATCTCCTCTTCTTTCTTTTGCAATTACTTCAGAATATATTCTACCTGTTGTTATACTTGAATTTTTTGTTAAATTTTCATCAATAAATCTTTCATAATGTCCTAAGTCTAAATCAGTTTCTGCGCCATCATCTGTTACAAATACTTCTCCATGCTCACAAGGATTCATTGTTCCTGGATCTATATTTATGTATGGATCAAATTTTTGGATAGTAACTTTATAACCTCTATTTTTTAGTAATCTTCCTAATGATGCTGCAGTTATTCCTTTTCCAAGTCCTGATACTACTCCTCCAGTTACAAATATGTATTTTGTATTCATATAAAAATCCTCCTTACTTTTTACCACAATACAAAGATTTAAATCAAAAATTATTTTATCTTAAAGTTTTTAATTTTCAATAACTAATAATTATAAAATTTAATAGTTCTTTATAAAATAAAAAAAGATTTAAAAAATCCTTACCAA
>OLPG01000255.1_pt1 | contig 56799 bp, 68 predicted proteins | sample 1672311 | NCBI WGS metagenome assembly OLPG01 (sample SAMEA3136670, study PRJEB25190) | human gut metagenome | biome: human gut; feature: human-associated habitat; material: faeces | place: Austria | collected 2013 | reverse complement strand
ATAATACTATAAGTATAAATAATACTGATAATATGGGAACATCCACTACTTGTGGGTCTGGTAAGAAATATAAAAACTGTTGTGGTAAAAATGCCTAAAAACATTGAAAAATAAGCATTTTAAAAAATTGAAAAAATGAAAAAATTGTCCACGGTGGACAAAATTATAAAAATGTCAGCATTTGATAATACTGGCATTTTTCTGTTTTACTAATTTTAGTGAAGGAGAGATAATTATAGTAAGCGTTAGAAAAAGAGGAAAGGTATATGAATACCGATTGTTGAAATAAAATAATAATGATATAATAGAGGAAAAATTATAAATAAAGGTTGTGAGAATACTATGTATATATGGACTGGAATGGTTTTACCCAAAAAGTTTGAAGAAAATATAAGAAATATATGTAGAAATATTAATAAAGATTTTAATGTAAGCGAACAATCATTTACATTACCACAACATATTTCTTTAAAGACATCTTTTAATGTTTTAAATTATCAAGAAGTTATAGAATTTATGAAAGAACAATTAAAGATTTTTAATAAAATTAAAATTAAAATTAAAATTATTGATATTTGTAAGCTTGATGGAGTTATTTGGTTTGAAATTGAAGAAAATAAGACGTTAAGAAATATGCACGAATTATTAAACAAAAAATTATATGATGAATTTAATATTCAAAAAATAAAATTTGATGGAGTGAATTTTAAATTCCATTCTACAATATTTCAAGATATTGAAAATGATGACAAATTAACAAAAATATATGAGAAATTAAAAAAAGAATTTCAATTTCCTATTGAATTAGAAATAAATGAAATAAACTTTGGAATTTCCGATGTTGGACAAGTTGGAACATATAGCGTTTATGATAAATGTAGTATTTAAGTGAAATTTGGAAAAATAAAGTAGAAAATTGAATATGAAAAATATAAAGTTATATAGGATAAGAATTATGGGTCAGATTTTGATAGACTATTAAGTGAAACAAGGCAAATTAAAAATAAATAAATTGTACATTTAATAAAAAAACAAAAATTAACATAATCATATTAGATGAACGGATGTGGACATTGTCCACAATAAGTCCACGTTAGAGAAATACTTATAGTACAGATAATATCATAAATACAAATAATATAGATGATACCTAGTCTGATAAATAAAGAAATACTAATAATACTATAAGTATAAATAATACAGATAATATGGGAGCATCCACTACTTGTGGAAGTGGAAAGAAATATAAGAATTGCTGTGGCAAAAACCAGTAATATCAAGAGTTACAGAAATCGACAAAGTAAACATAAATTTGTAAACACAGCGATTTGTTTGCAAAATATTTTTGTAGGTTTATATTTAATCTCTGAAATACTTGAAAATAAAGGATTGTGAGATTGCAAACAAAGTGAATATAAAGTAAAGAAATGTTATCATTCTTGGTAGCATTTCTTTTTTAGTATGTTTACATTCGAATTATGAAAGGAAAATGTAAAAAATGGCAAATGTAACAATTCAAAAGAGAGGTAAATTCTATCAATACAAAGAGGACAGGAGAAGTATGTGGCCTAACATGGGAAGATATTGATTTTAAAAACAGAATTATAAATGTAAAATATACAGTATATGATAAGCCAAGAGATGAAAAAGGCAGATGGTATATTGAAACAACAGAAAACTTTTATATTTCAAGTACAAAAGAAAATAAAAAGAATGTAAGTGATATTTTTGATAAAGAGATGAATTCTGATATTATACAGGATATTGTAAAATATGAAATTGGGTAAGTATATTACGAAATAGAAAAATGTTGATTTATTTGTTAAAATACAAGATTTTTTTATTTTTTTATTTTTTTATTTTTTTATGATATACTAATACCAGAAATTTATAACTATTAAATTTAAAATGAAAGAAGTTTTGTAATGAATTTTAGAAAAATAAGTAAAGAAGAATTTGATAAATTAAAAAGCTTATTTCCAGGTGATGATGCATTATGGGAAAAATATAAAAAACAAAGAATGAACGAATTTAACAAAAATGAAATTGATGTATTTGTAGTCGAAGATAATGATGTGTTTATTGGAGAACTTACAATAAACTATGTTAATCATGATTTACAAACTGAAACAATTCCCAATCAAAGAGTATATTTAGAAGCATTTCGTATAGATAAGTCATATCAAGGAAAAGGATTAGGTCAAGAATTATTAAATTATTGTATAAAAACACTTCTCGATAATGGATATTCAGAATTTACAATAGGTGTTGAAGATGAAAATGAAAGAGCAAAACATATTTATTTTAAATATGGATTTACAAAAGCTATTGATAAAGGTTTAGGAGATGAATTTGATCCTAGCATATATACATTATATTTAAAAAGAGTTGAAAAAGTTGATGTTTACAACAGAAATAAAGAAAAGACGGGGAAGATAATATATAGAGAAAAAGGTGCTTCTTTAAATAGAGATGAATTTATTATTTCAATTACTGCATGGATTGTAAATTCTACTGGAAAAATCTTAATGACGCAAAGAAGATTAGACAAAGATAAGGGTGGCATGTGGGAACCTACAACAGGATTAATTCAAAGTGGAGAAACAAGTACCAATGGAGCATTAAGAGAATTAAAAGAAGAGATAGGTATTGAACTTAATGTAGAAGATATTAAATTAGTTCAAGAATTTGTAGAAGAAATAACTGATTTGAATTTCTTTAGAGATATTTATCTTGTTAATAAAGAAATTCCACTAGAACAAATTAAATTTATTGATGGTGAAGTAATAAATGCAAAATATGTAACTATTGATGAATTTAATGAAATGATAAAAAATGGAGAAGCACATAGTTGGCTTAATTATTTTAACAATATTTATAAAAAATATTGTTTTATATAAGGTAGTGTCAAAATGTAAGCTAGGAAGAATCTATGTATTTTTTTTAAAAACAACTCTAACGAAAAGCTCTACATAATATTATTGACAAAAGACAAATTTGTGTGTTATACTAGAAACATATTTTAAGAGTATATCTAAAACAAAAAGTTTGAGCGATATAGAATAACTTGATAAAAAAGTTATTTACACGGTGCAATAGATTAGAGTCTTGCAAAGGAGTCTTAAAGAGATTTCTTTGTGAGGCTTTTTTGAATTTATGAAAGGAGATGCAAAATATGGATTTTATAATTAGAAAGGCAACAATTAAAGACATTCCAGTAATTTCAATGATAAAGGTTAAAGGATGGCAAACAGCATATAAAGGAATGATAGATGACGATTATCTAAACAATATGGACATAAATCGTACAATAGAAAAGAATACTAAATCTTTTGATAGATATCCATTTGTAGTTGCTGAATCTAACAATGAAATAATTGGTTTTTGTGGTTTTGATTATGGAAATATAGAAGATTTAGATGATAATTGTGATTGTGAATTACGAGGCATATATGTTAGACCTGATTTAAAAAGAAATGGAATAGGTAAAAAATTAATAAGATATGTAATGAATTTATTTTTAAGAGCAGATAAAAGAAAAATGATTTTGTGGTGTTTAAAGGAAAATATTCCATCTAGAAAATTTTATGAAACAATGGGTGGAAAAGAGTCCAGTACAAAAACAAGTAAATTTGGAGAAAAAGAATATGAAATTATTTCTTACATATTTGAATTAGATAGTGAACTTGAATTAGTATTCCCAACTAAAGAAATGCAAAAAGAAATAGAAGAATATGTTCAAGAGTTTTATGATAATGGAGATACTTTAAATGGTATTGGAGGATATACAAGAATAAATAATTTTGATATATGGTTAGATAAGGTTAATAAGGATCTATCTAAAAAAACTATAAGTCAAGAAAGAATACCTGCAACTTTATATTTTACTCGCAGAAAATCAGATAAAAGAATAGTTGGAAATTTACAAATAAGACATTATTTAGATGAAAAACTCTTAAAATATGGCGGACACATAGGAGATAGTGTAAGACCATCTGAAAGAAAAAAAGGATATGCTACAGAACAAATTAGACTTGCTTTGAAAAAATGCAAAGAATTAGGTATAGACAGAGTTATGATGGATTGTGATAAATCTAATATTGCATCAGCAAAATCAATTATGAACAATAGTGGTATTTTAGAGAATGAGGTTATGATAGATGGAGAACTTAATCAAAGATATTGGATAAGTTTAAAGAAAAGATATGCAAATAGATATGAATTTCAAAAAAATACTATTTATAAAATCAAATCTATTAATAGTGACGAATTTACAGGAGATGTTTGCTATTACAAATTCAAATCCATAAATAGAAAAATTAATATATCTAATGGAACTTGTATATTAGATAATAATTATGAATGGCTGGAATTCTACGATTATAATTCAAAAATTAAATTATCGGCTTTATATAACAACAAAAAAGAAATAATAGAGTGGTATTTTGATATTGCAAGAGAAATTGGTAATGAAAATGGATGTCCTTATGAAGATGATTTATATTTAGATGTTGTGGTAAATCCAAATGGCGAAATACTCTTACTTGATGAAGATGAACTAAAAGAGGCTTTTGATAGACTTGAAGTAAGTCAAGAAACTTACGATATGGCTTATAATGAGGCAAACAATTTAATGGAAAAATTAAAAGGAAATAAAGACAAATTAGAAAAATTTACTAATAGATATTTAAAAGATTTGGAAGTGATAATATGATAATTGAAAGTTCAAGACTAATATTAAGGCTGTGGCAAGAAAATGACATAAATGATTTAATAGAAGGTCTAAACAACATAAATGTATCAAAATGGATGGCTAGTATTCCATTTCCATATACTCAAAAAGATGCAATTGACTTTATAAAATATGTCAGAAATGAAGATGTAAATGAACATATACATTTTGCAATTGTATTAAAAGAAGATAACAAAGTAATAGGTGGAACAGAAATTAGAAATATAGATAAAAGAAATGGTACAGCAGGTGGAGGTATATGGATTAATGAAAATTATCAAAAAAATGGATATGGAACAGAGGCATTTTGCATAAGAAATAGATATATTTTCAATGAGTTAAATTTGCGAAGAATTGAAAACGGATATTTTCCAAACAACGAAAAATCTCATAATATGCAATTAAAACTAGGCTATAAGGATGAAGGAATAAAAAGAAAGAGATTCATATGTATGGCAACAAATGAATATGTAGATGAATGTATAACTGGATTATTAAAAGAAGAATTTATAGATAAATATTTAGATGAAATGGGGGAATAATAATGCCAAAATTCATACAAATAATTGGGCCACAAGCTGTTGGAAAGATGACTGTAGGCCAAGAATTAGCAAAAATAACAGGGTATAAATTGTTATATAATCACATGACCATAGAGATGGTTAGACTAATATTCGATTATGATAAGGAAGCATTTAGAAAAATGAATAGTATAATTAGATATGAAATATTTAAAGAATTTTCAAAAAGTAATGAGAAGGGTATAATTTTTACAGGATGTTTTGATTTTGAAAATGATTTTAAAGAAGAAAAAGAAGAAACAGACAGATGGATGAGTTTATTTGATGAAAATTATACTATTGAATTAGAAACTACATTAGAAGAAAGATTACGTAGAAACAAAACAGCAAATAGATTAGAACATAAAGCATCAAAAAGAGATTTAGAATGGAGTGAAAATGATATATATAGATCTCTAAAAAAACATAGATTAAATTCTAAACCAGGAGAAGGTGAGAAAATCTTCGAAAATTTTTATAAAATAGACAATACAAATATCTCGGCAGAAGACGTTGCAAAAATGATAAAAGAAAAATTTAATTTATAGAGAGAAGAAATAATAATGTATAAAAAAATGAAAGAGATAATAAAATATTTAAATGCTAGCATTTTTTGTTAGATTAGCTCATTTATAAATTATGTAAGAAGAAATTTGACATAGTTTTATATCGTGGTATAATACGTGTGAATTAATAAAAAATATTACTACATTCGAAAGGAAATTAAGATTTTATGAAATATACTTTTTGTGAAAAAATAATATGGTATGCTATGAATGGGACTATTGTAGATTTTTTAAATATAAAGCATCCTAATTGGAATATAAAATTGATAAAAAGTAAAGCAAAAAAGCGTTATAAGCAAATAATAGAAGAATCACCAGATATTGGGAGCATAACAAAAAATTCATTAAGAACTTGCTTAAGCAGTGGAGCTCTTTGGTTAGCTTTTTATGAAACTTGTGAAGAAAAAATTAAAGACGAGGAATTTGGAGAGATGGTAAAAGCAACAATAAAATCTCCTATAATAGCAAAAGCTTTTTCGTCTAAAAATCCATTTACAAAAAAAGCACAATTAAAAAAGGAAAAATCTGTTAAAAAGGCTAATGAAGCAAGTAATAGTGAATTCAATTGGAAAGCTGAATTTATTAAGGGAAGAGATGAGGAAGAATATACTATAATTTATAAGCAATGTGGTATATGTGCTTTAGCTAAAAAAGAAAATCATCCTGAATTGGTAAAATATATGTGCGTTTTAGATACTTTATCTGTTGATATGTTTGGTGGAGTATTGTATAGAACCAAAACTTTGGCAGAGGGAAAAGATTGTTGTGATTTCTATATTTGCAAAAAAGATTCTCACTGGAATTTGCAAAAAGAAAAAAATAAATGTAGTCACATACCAAACAATACCAAAAAAGAATGATGAAAATGTTAATATACTTAAAATTTATACAAAATGAGTCTTGTATAAATATGATATTTAGTATATGAGAAAAATAAATAGTAATTTATGGAGAAGCTTTATGAAGAAAGTATTAATATATGGAATAATAATTGTTGCTATATTAATGATAATTGTTTTAGGGATAAATTTATATGTAAAAGCATCTACAAATAAACAAATTCTTGGAGAAAATGATTATACCAAATTATCAGATATAGATTGCATAATTATATTAGGAGCAGGAGTATGGGGAGATAAACCTAGTCCCATACTAGAAGATAGATTATTAGAAGGTATAAAATTATATCAAAATAATGTGTCAGATAAAATAATAATGAGTGGTGACCATGGAAGAGAAAGTTATGATGAAGTAAATATAATGAAAAACTATGCAATAGAAAAAGGCATACCTTCAGAGAATATTTTTATGGACCATGCAGGATTTTCTACTTATGAAAGCATATATAGAGCAAGAGATATTTTTAAGGCAAAGAAAATAGTAATAGTTACTCAAAAATATCATTTGTATAGGGCTCTATATGCTGCAAATTGTTTAGGATTGGAAGCCTATGGAGTAGGCGCAGATCCAAGACAATATTCTGGAGCAACTTTTAGAGAATTAAGAGAAATATTAGCACGAGATAAAGATTTTATAAAATGTATATTTAAACCCAAACCTACTTATTTAGGTGATACAATTCCTGTAAGTGGTAATGGAGATGTTACAAATGATGATAAAAAAGATATTTAGAAATGCTTAAACTAATAAAAAGTTATTTAATATAAATATAAAACTAAAATAATAATTTAAGTTTACAAGATATCAAAGTATTAGGAGGCAAAAATGAAAGAAATATTATTTGCAACAGGGAATGCATCAAAAGTTGCTAGATTTTACGAAAAGTTATTAGAAAAAGGGATATTGTTAAAATCATTAAAAGATATAGACATTAGTTTAGATATAGAAGAAAACGGGAAAACAGCAATCGAAAATGCCAAAATAAAAGCAAAAGCATATTATGAAGCAACTAAAATGATAACAATGGCAATGGATGACACTATGTATATAGATGATATTCCAGAAGATAAGCAACCTGGCGTTTTTGTAAGAAGAATAAATGGAAAAAGATTAAATGATGAAGAAATGATTAATTATTATACTAATCTTGTAAAAATATATGGAAAAAATGGAAAATTAAATACAAAGTGGATATTAGGAATGGCAATTATAAAAGATGGTAAAATTTCAACATATACAAACATAACAGAGGAATATTATTTAGTTGATACACCTGCAAAAGAGATGAAAGAAGGCTATCCTTTGAGTTCAATATTAATTAACAAAAAATTAAATAAATATGATGTCTATCTGACAGAAGAAGACAAAAAAATAGGACAGGCAGATGATAGTGAATTTATTAATTTTATTGAAGAGAATGTTAATTAATAACATACAACAAATACATAAAAAATTAAGTGATAATAAATTTTATATTATAAACAAGGTGATAATATGAATATTATAGAATATGAGAAAAGTTATTTAGAAGATGTGAAAAATTTATTAGTTGAACTTGAAGAGTATATAATATCAATTGATAAAGATAATTTGGACCAAGTTCATCCTGAATACAGAGATAAAATGGCTGTAATAGATTTAGAAAAGATAAATAATTATAATGGCAAATGCTATTTAGCAATTGAGAATAATAGCGTTGTTGGTTTAATAATGGGATGTATCCATCCATATGATGAGTATGATTATTTAGACTACAAATGTCCGAAAGCAGGAGAAGTAACAGAATTAATTGTTAGTCAGGATGCTAGAAGTAAAGGTATAGGGCAACTACTATTAAATAGTATAGAAAAATATTTTAAAAAAGTAGGTTGTGAGTATGTTTTAATAGATGTATTTGCATATAATGAAAAAGCAATTAATTTTTATGAAAAACATGATTATCATGCAAGAATGTATACTGATATAAAAAAATTATAAAAAAGATGCTATAATAAGAATAATTTTGAAAAGAATTAAATTATAAAATAAAAAGAGCTAAATTACTTGAAGAATTTTTTGAAATTTCCTTCAAATCGTTTAGCTCTTTTTTTTATTTTACTTTTATTATCTGGGCAAAAGGAATAAAATCTTTCTTCAAATAGGTAGCAAGCAAAATTGAGTGTGCGACAATCAGAATGTTCTTTTCAGAATAATCTGATATAACAGATTGCAATCTGTTAATCATAGACTCTTTGCTTTCGTACTGAACATTGGAATTTGGCTTACCACCAATAAACTCCATATAGGAATTCCAGTAGGACTCCCAGTTAGATGCTCCTGAATCCCAAGGATGAAGTCTTTCATCCACAATAGCTGGAATAGAAAGATTATTTTCTTCGAGCAGTATTTCAACTGTTTGCTTTGTTCTGAGCGAATCAGACAAAATAATGCAGTCTAAGTTAAGTGGAAGAACCACCTTACGTACTTGCTCTTTGCCAAGGTCGGAGAGCGAAATTAATCGCGAAGCTTCAATTACGGACATGTTTTTATTTTCTTTTTTAGAGAAAGTATCTCCATGCCGCATGAAATATAATGACATACAATACACTCCTTTATATGTGTTAGTAATATTATTATAACATAATTTACATAATTTTGAAAGTGTATATTTTATAATTCAATAAACATAAAATTATATATATTGATACTAAAAAAAAATAGGAGTATAATATACCTGCAAAAGATAAAAATAAATAGTATAAAGCATATAATAACATACTATAAAAACTTATATTATGAAATAGGAGGAGAAGATTATGAATATTCAAAAATTCACACAAAAATCAGTAGAAGCAATACAAAATGCTCAGAGTATAGCAGTTCAAAATCAGAATCCGCAAATAGAAGAAGAACATTTATTACTTGCGTTATTAGAACAAAATAGTAGTTTAATAAAAGAACTATTAAAAAAAATGGGAATACCCCAAACTTTTGAAAACACATTAAAAAATGAAATTAATAAAAAACCGAAAGTAACAGGTGGAGCAAGACCAAGTGACAGTATATATATATCACAAGAAGTTGAAATAGTTTTAGCAAATTCTGAAAAGCTTGCAGATAAAATGCAAGACGAATATGTCTCTGTAGAACATATAATGTTATCATTAATTGATAATGCAAATAGTAATTTAAATGATTTATTTAGAAAATATAACATAACAAAGAATGAATTTTTAAAAGCTCTATCGAGTGTTAGAGGAAATACAAGAGTTACAACAGATAATCCAGAAGAAACATATAATGTTTTAAAAAAATATGGACAAGATTTAGTAAAATTAGCAAAAGAGCAAAAGCTAGATCCAGTTATAGGAAGAGATACAGAAATTAGAAATGTTATAAGAATTTTATCAAGAAAAACTAAAAACAATCCTTGTTTAATAGGTGAACCAGGTGTTGGAAAAACAGCAATTGCAGAAGGATTAGCACTTAGAATTGTTAGAGGTGATGTGCCAGAAGGATTAAAAGAATGTACAATTTTTTCGTTGGATATGGGATTACTTATAGCTGGAGCAAAATATAGAGGAGAATTTGAGGAAAGATTAAAAGCTGTTTTACAAGAAGTGAAAAAAAGTGAAGGAAAAATAATTTTATTTATTGATGAGATTCATACAATTGTTGGCGCTGGAAAAACAGATGGAGCAATGGATGCAGGAAATTTATTAAAACCAATGCTTGCAAGAGGAGAATTACATTGTATTGGAGCAACAACATTAAATGAATATCGTCAATATATTGAAAAAGACCAAGCTCTAGAAAGACGTTTCCAACCAGTAATGGTTGATGAACCATCTGTGGAAGATACAATATCAATATTAAGAGGATTAAAAGAAAGATATGAAGTTTTTCATGGTGTAAAAATTGCAGATAATGCATTAATTGCAGCAGCAACATTATCACATAGATATATATCAGATAGATTTTTACCAGATAAAGCGATAGATTTAATAGATGAGGCTTGTAGTATGATAAAAACAGAAATGGAGTCAATGCCTACAGAATTAGATGAAATTTCTAGAAAGATTATGCAATTAGAAATTGAAGAAACAGCTTTATCCAAAGAAAAAGATGAAATATCAAAGCAGAGATTACAAGATATTCAAAAGGAAAAAGCAGAGTTAAAAACTAAATTTGATTCTATGAAAGCAAAATGGGATAATGAAAAAGCATCAATAGTAAAAGTACAAAAATTAAGAGAAGATATAGAAAAAGTAAATAGTCAAATAGAACAAGCAGAAAGAAATTATGAATTAAACAAAGCAGCAGAATTGAAATATGGTAAATTACCAGAATTACAAAAACAATTAAAAATAGAAGAGGAAAAGGCAGAAAAAGAAAAAAGTGCAGATGATAACTTACTACGTAACAAAGTTACTGAAGATGAAATAGCCAAAATAATATCAAGATGGACAGGAATTCCAGTTGCTAAATTAATTGAAGGAGAAAGAGAAAAATTATTACATTTAAGTGAAATTTTACACAAAAGGGTAATAGGACAAGATGAAGCAGTAGAGAAAGTGTCTGAGGCAATTATACGTTCAAGAGCTGGAATTAGTGACCCTAAAAAACCAATTGGCTCATTCTTATTTTTAGGACCAACTGGTGTTGGAAAAACAGAACTTGCAAAAGCACTAGCGGAAAGTTTATTTGACGATGAACATAATATTGTAAGAATTGATATGACTGAGTATATGGAAAAATATTCGGTATCTAGATTAATAGGTGCACCCCCAGGATATGTAGGATATGAGGAAGGTGGACAATTAACCGAAGCTGTTAGAAGAAAACCATATTCTGTTGTATTGTTTGACGAAATAGAAAAAGCTCATCCAGATGTATTTAATATATTATTGCAAGTGTTAGATGATGGTCGTATAACAGACTCTCAAGGAAGAACGGTAGATTTTAAAAATACAATAATAATACTAACATCCAACTTAGGCTCTGAATATATTTTAGAGGGAATAGGGGCAAACGGTGAAATTTCTGAGGAAGCAAAAAATAAAGTAAATTCATTGTTAAAGAAAAGTTTTCGTCCAGAATTTTTAAATCGTTTAGATGAAATTATATTCTATAAGCCATTAAGGAAAGATGAAATTTCTAAAATTTTAGAATTATTAATTCAAGATTTAGAGAAAAGATTAGAAGATAAACATATTAATTTAGAATTGACTAAATCTGCAAAAGATTATTTAATTGATAATGGTTATGATGAAATATATGGGGCAAGACCTTTAAAAAGATTTGTTCAGAAAAAATTAGAAACATTAATAGCAAAAAAAATTCTATCACAAGAAATATTACCAAATACTACAGTTGCAATCGACTGCATAAATAATGAATTAGAATTAAAAAAATAAATTTTATAAGATAAGAAAGGACAAATATTAATGGCCGAAAAGTTTGATGTATTAAATGAATTAGGAGAATTCACAGGACAAGTTGCTTCAAGAGAAGATTGTCATAAAAAAGGATTATGGCATAGAGCTGTATATGCTTTTATAATAGATAAAAATTCAAATGTGTTACTACAAAAAAGAAGTAAAGAAAAAAAACTTTGGCCTAATTTATGGGATGTAACTTTAGGAGGACATGTTGATTCAGGAGAATTTGGAAGACAAGCTCTGATAAGAGAAGCAAAAGAAGAACTTGGTTTAGATTTAAATGATGATGATATAAAATATTTAGTTGGATCTACTTCGATAAATATAAAAGGAAATATAATTAATAAACATTATAATGAATGTTACTTAATAAAAAAAGATATAGATGTATCAAAAATAAAATTACAAAAAGAAGAAGTTTCAGAGGTGAAATATTTTTCAAAAGAAGATATATTAAATAGAATATCTAATAATTTTGAAGGGCTTACAGAGAAAACAGGACCATGGAATTTTTTAAAAAGAATATTAGAAAGTAAATTATATTAATTATTAATCAAAACGTGGAAATTTTTATTTTCAAATTAATTTACAACATTTTAAAACAAAATATAGAAAGGAAACTATATAATGAAAGCTTTAATAACTGGTGCATCTTCTGGTATAGGAAGAGATATTGCAAAAGAATTAAGTAAAAGAGGATATGATCTAGTCTTAGTTGCAAGAGATTTGGAAAAGCTAAATAAAGTAAAATCAGAAATAAAAAATACTAATATAGAAATAGTAGGATTAGATATATCAACAGTAGAAAATTGTAAAGAATTATATAAAAATTATAAAGATATAGATATATTAGTAAATAATGCAGGATTTGGAGATTGTGGTTATTTTATAAGCACCAATCTTGAAAAAGAAGTCCAAATGATAAATACAAATATAGTTGCATACCATGTATTAACTAAGTTATACCTTAAAAATATGCAGGAAAAAAATAAAGGAAAAATATTAAATGTAGCTTCTATTGCAGGTTTTATGCCTGGTCCATTAATGGCAACATATTATTCTACGAAAGCTTATGTTGTAAGGCTTTCAGAATCAATTAGAGAAGAACTAAGAAAAGAAAAATCAAAAGTACAAATAAGTATTTTATGTCCAGGCCCTGTTGATACTAATTTTAACAAAGTGGCAAATGTAGAATTTGCACTAAAAGGTTTAAGTAGTCAATATGTTGCAAAATATGCTATACAAAAGTTCTTAAAAGGAAAATTTTATATAGTACCCGGAATAAAAATAAAACTTGCTAAATTTGCCAGTAAAATGTTTCCAAGCAATTTAGTTGCAAAAGTTTCATATAATATGCAAAGAAAGAAAATAAAAAAATAATTTTTTTAAATTTAGCTATTACATTAAAATTTTGAATTATGTTATAATAAATAATTGCAAAGTAAGTAATTCTTTATTGTTTTACTTTGAAAATTTATTATAAGATAAGGAGATAATAACTAGATGAAAGAACAAAGATTACCACAAAATGGGAAAGAAGGATTTTTATATGGAGGAACAATTTGTTTAATAACAGTTATTGTAATGCTAATTTTAAATATTTCTACGAGTTTAAATAAGTTTGATTTAGAAACATTAATAATTGTTGCAAAAATGCTTCCTATTATTTGGATTGTAGCAATGTTAGTAGAAAATTTTATAGTTGGAAAAATTTCATTTATATTAGTTTCAAAATTCTCAGGTGAAAGTGACGGATTTAATGCTAAAATATTATTTAACATTTTGTTTTGTGTAACTGGAATGTCTGCAATTATGACAATATTGGGAGGAATGATAGGCATGCGGAAAATTGAGCTTAAAACCAATTATTACATTTGCTGAGCATTGGCCAAGAAATTTTTGTGTAGCATTTTGGTGTGAAATACTACTTGCTCAGCCAATCGCAAGATTTGTAATGAAACAAATACATAAAACAAAAAAAGATAATGCAGAACTAGAAGAAATAAAAAAATCAACTGAAATTAATCAAGAAAATACTGAAAGTATATAAATAGAAGGGTACAAAATATATTTTGTACTCTTTTTACATTTTTAAGATTGAAAAAGATAATTGCTTATGATACACTAAAAACATAGAGAAAGGGGAGAGAGGAATGATTGAATTAGAAGAAAATAAAAGATATTTACAATCCTTAAAATCTAGATTAGAAAGCATTGGTGAGTCCCTTTGACATATCTAAAATAGAAAAAGAATTAGAAAAATTGGAAAATAAAACATTAGAACAAAACTTCTGGACTGATTCAAAAAATTCAAAAATAGTTTTATCAAAAATAAAAATTTTAAAAGATAAAAAAGATAATTTTACAAAAATAGAAAAAGAATTAAAAAATCTAGAAGAAATGAATGAAATGCTACTAGTAGAAAACGATGAATCTTTAATAAATGACATTTTGGTTGGTACAAAAAAAATAGAAAAAGATATAGAAAATTTGGAAATAAAAACACTTCTATCTGGAAAATATGATCAAAATAATGCTATTATAACACTTCATCCTGGAGCAGGTGGAACAGAATCTCAAGATTGGGCAGAAATGTTATACAGGATGTATACTAGGTGGGCAACAAGTCATGGATATATAGTAAAAGAATTAGATTATTTAGAAGGTGATGAAGCTGGTATAAAAAGTGTTACAGCTCTTATTGAAGGGGAATATGCATATGGTTACTTAAAAGCTGAAAAAGGTGTTCATAGATTAGTAAGAATATCACCTTTTGATGCAGGCGGAAGAAGACATACATCTTTTGCATCATTAGAAGTTCTACCAGAAATAACAGATGACATTGAAATAGAAATAAATCCGGATGATTTAAGAGTAGACACGTATAGAGCTTCTGGAGCAGGAGGACAGCATATAAATAAGACATCATCTGCTGTAAGAATAACTCATATTCCAACAAACACAGTAGTAGCTTGTCAATCTGAACGTTCTCAAATTCAAAACAGAGAAACAGCAATGAAAATGCTTAAATCTAAATTGTTAGATTTAAAAGAACGTGAACATAAAGAAAAAATAGAGGATTTAAAAGGCGAGCAAAGAGATATTGCGTGGGGAAGCCAAATAAGATCTTATGTTTTTTGCCCATATACGCTAGTAAAAGATCATCGAACAGGATATGAAATTCGGAAATGTTCAAGATGTTATGGACGGAAATATAGATGGATTCATTGAAGAATATCTTAAGAAAAATAGTAAAATAGATAAAGAAGAGGTATAAATATGAAAACTAAAGATATATATAAAGAAAATAAAGAAAGAAAGTACTGTCAAATAGTAGATATAAAAAATGAAAATGTAGAAGTTGAGTCTGCTCCTATAAAGGTAATAAAAGAAAATTGGAAAAAATATTTAGCAGCTACGTTAATTATATTAGCAATAATAATTTTTACATTTTATAAAGATTTAAAAGTATTATTCTCTGTAATAGCATTTTTTGCTTTTATTGCATTATTATCTATTGTATCAAACATATATAGTATGAAATGCAAGGAAAACTCTTTATCACTTAAATTCAATTTTCAAAAGTTTGAATTACCATATAGTAGAATTGCTAATATATATTTATCAAAAGATTTTACTGCAAATGATTTAATTCCAATGATTAATTACAATTTGGTTATTCGATACGTAGATAACATGAACTTTTTAAAAGAACTATCTTTTTCAACTATGTTTTTGAAAGAAGAAAAATTAAAAGAATTTTTAGATAATTTTGTGATAAGTAATGAAGAACAAGCAAAATGTGTTAAATATGAAAAATATAAACTATTCAAGAAGATATTAAAAAGTTCAGCTTTTATAATATTTATCATTGCTTTAATAGTAGTTGTATGTTTAAAAATAAAATAATCACATTTTAGAATAAATATAAATATAATAAAATATAATTAGAATTATAATTAACTCTAATTATCAATTTTATAAAAAAGAAGGTGCCTAGAATATGGACACGATAGTATTAAAATTTGGTGGAAGCTCTGTAGCAGACAATATTAAATTAAACATAGTGGCTGATAAAATAATAGAACTATATAACCAAAAGAACAACATAGTAGTTATAGTTTCGGCACAGGGAAAAACAACAGATAAATTATTAAAAGAGGCTTATGAATTATCTAGTATTCCAAATGATAGAGAATTAGATGTTTTACTTAGTACTGGAGAACAAGTATCAATTTCAAAACTAAGTATATTATTAAACAGATTAGGATATCCATGTATATCATTAACTGGATGGCAAGCAGGAATTTTTACTAACAATACAAATCAAAATGCTATTATTCAAAATATTGATACAAATAGAATAACAGATGAATTAAGCAAAAGAAAAATTGTTGTTATTGCAGGTTTTCAAGGAATAAATGAAAATATGGATATAACAACATTTGGTAGAGGCGGATCTGATACAACAGCAGTAGCAGTTGCAAGTGCTTTAAATGCAAAACATTGCTATATTTTTTCTGATGTAGATGGAATATATACTACAGATCCAAATAAAGTAACTGTAGCAAAAAAATTAGAAACATTATCTTATGTAGAGATGCTAGACATTGCAAGTGAAGGTGCAAAAGTCCTACATAATAGGTGTATAGAAGTAGGACAGAAATTTAAAATACCAATTATTACAAAATCTACATTTAATAATAAAGCTGGAACTATAATACAAGATAAAATTATTGAAGATACAAAAGTTAAAAGTATAGTAAAAAATGATGATATTATATTAGTAAATTTAAAATACGAAAATTATTCTATTCAATTATTTAATCAAATTTATAATTGTTTATTGGATAATGGAATTATTTTAGCAAACTTCATCAATTCTAGTATTCATAGTTTAGATGTAAGCTTTACTATGAAATCAGTGTATTTAAACAAGTTTCAGAATATATTAGAAACCGAATTAAAAATGTTTAATTCTACCTTTTCTAATATATCAAGAATAGCAATTATTGGTCATGGAATAATGAATGATGATAAAATTTTAAGACAAACATTAGATATATTAAAAATAAATGAATTGGAACCTATTAGCTTAGAAACAAATGAATCAAAAATAGCAATAACTTTTAAAGAAAAAATAAGCAATTCAATATTAGAACAATTGCATACAAAATTAATAGTTTAAAACGAAATCTATGACAAAGAATTGAGCATCCTTATTTGTCACATTTGTTAAAGTTAATTAGTTTTATCATAACTAATTAGGATAGAAAATTATATTTTTAGCAATAAATAGAGATAAAAAGTTATCTCTATTTATTTTTTTAGTTCTAAAATAGACAAACTTTGAATATATATATTTTAGGAAAAAAAGTAAGGAGTGATAAAAATGGCTATAGATGAAAGGAAAGCATTATCTTCTAATGTAATACAAAATATAGTTTTAGAAAATAGAGAAAAATTAAGTATCTCAGGAGTACTTGATGTTCTCAGTTTTGATGATCAAATAGTAATTGTAGAAACAGAACTTGGATTGTTAACTATAAAAGGAGAAAATTTAAAAATAAATAAATTAAGTATAGATACTGAAGAAGTAATTGTAGAAGGAGAAATAATCAATCTTGGATATAGCGAAAAAGATGATGAAAAAAAAGGCGGTAGTTTTTTAAATAAGATTTTTAAATAGTAAGTAGGTGTTTTTTAAATGGAGAATTCTATAAACCAATTATATACATTGTTTGTATTTATATTAAGTGGAGCTGTAATTGGAATTCTATTTGATTTATTTAGAATACTCAGAAAGTCATTTAAAACTCCTGATATCATAACATATATAGAAGATATTTTATTTTGGATACTAACAGGGTTATTTTTATTGTATATAATATTTAAATATAGTTTTGGCCAGTTACGTATATATATGTTTGTTAGCCTAATTATAGGAATTGTTATTTATTTTCTTACAATAAGTAAATATTTTATAAAATTAAATGTAAAAATAATTCGGATTTATAAAATTTATTATATCAAAAATTTTATACGTAGTATTTTACCCTATAAAAATAATATTTAAAATTTTACAAAAGACACTTTTAAAACCTTTTTCTTTTATTACTATAAATATTCGCAAATTTTGTTCAAGTTTTTTGAAAAATTTGACAAAAATATTAAAAAGTGTTAATATATCAAAGAAAAAAAGAAAAAATTATAAAGAAAAGAAGGATTTTACTTTATAATGTAGAAAAATATTATTAAGATATTATTTATATTAAAATTGGAGAGAAGTCTTACATATGAAGAAATTAAAAAAACCATATAAAAAAATGTTTATATTGTGTATAAGTATATATGTAATATATACACTCATAACGCAGCAAAAAACATTAAATACATATAAAAAAGAAGAAGAAACTTATACAAAACAAATTGCACAAGAACAAGAAACTAATCAAGAACTTAATCAAGTAAAAGAAAATGTTGATTCAACCGAATATATAGAAGATGTAGCAAGAGAAAAACTAGGAATGTACTTACCAAATGAGAGAATTTTTTATGATATTGGTAATTAGTTTACAAGAGACTAAAAGTCTCTTGTAAATAAAATTTTTTCTATTAATTTAATTCTTAATAAATTTCCAAAAATGTAATAATAAAAATTAAATATTAATTATGTGAGGGGGCCTATTTATGGATTTCGAAAAATGCACTTTAGTAGAATTACGTCAATTAGCAAAAGAAAAAGGTGTTAAAAATGTATCAAAATTAAAAAAAGAAGATTTAATTGATATATTATCTGACTTAAATCCAAAAGAAGAAAAAGAAAATTCAAAAGTAAATAATCTATCAAATGATGCGAGTGCATACAAAATAACAAATGCAGATGATGAAATTGTTGAAGGAATATTAGAAGTATTACCAGATGGTTACGGATTTTTGAGAGGAGAGAACTATTTATCTAGTCCTAAAGATGTATATATTTCTCCTGTTCAAATTAGACGTTTTAGATTAGACAAAGGTGATAAAATAAAAGGAATTGCAAGACAACCTAAAGAAGGAGAAAAATTTCCAGCTTTAATATATGTAGGAGAAGTTAATGGACAAGCTCCAGAAATGGCATATAAAAGAAAAAAATTTGATGACCTTATACCTATATACCCTAACGAAAGATTAAAATTAGAAACCAATCCTACAGATTTTGCAATGCGACTTATAGATTTAGTATGCCCTGTTGGAAAAGGTCAAAGAGGAATGATTGTTGCACCACCAAAAGTTGGAAAAACTACTCTTTTAAAGAAAATTGCTAACAGTATTTCAGCTAATAATCCAGAAGTTGAACTAATAGTACTATTAATAGATGAACGTCCAGAAGAAGTAACAGATATGAAACGTTCTATAAAAGGCGATGTAATATATTCCACTTTTGATGAATTGCCTGAACATCATGTGAAAGTTGCAGAAATGGTATTAGAAAGAGCAAAAAGATTAACTGAGCAAAATAAAGATGTAGTAATTTTGCTAGATAGTATTACAAGACTTGCAAGAGCATATAATTTGGTTATTCCATCATCAGGAAGAACTCTATCTGGAGGATTTGATCCAGCAGCACTACATAAACCAAAGAAATTCTTTGGTGCAGCTAGAAATATAGAAAACGGCGGAAGTTTAACTATTCTTGCTACAGCCTTAATAGAAACAGGAAGTAGAATGGATGAAGTTATATTTGAAGAATTTAAAGGTACAGGAAATATGGAGGTTGTACTTGATAAAAAGTTATCTGAAAAAAGAATTTTTCCTGCTATTGATATCAATAAATCTGGAACAAGAAGAGAAGATTTATTGCAAACTCCAAAAGAACTAGAAACAGTTTATGCATTAAGAAAAGCTATGAATAGCTTACCTGTTGCAGATGTTACAGATCAATTAATTAGTCAAATGGTCTCAACTAAAACAAATGAAGAATTCATTGATAAAATAGATTTGTATTTAAAAAGATTTAAATAGAAAATTTTTAAAACGCATACACTTGTTTTATATTCAATATGAGTAAACTTTTAAAATATGTCTGATAATATAGTAATATAGACTAATATAGAAGATAAACTTACTTGATCGCTTGCGTTTTATGTAAATTTGTTATATAATATATTTATACAAACTGTATAAATTCACTTAGAGGAACTTTAACCAATAAAAAAGGTTTTCAATCCTACTCTTTGTGAATTCGCCAATGGATTGATTTTCCAGAGGAGGAAAAACAATGAAAAAATTCACAAACTTAGACGATTTCGGAGCTAGCGATAAGAAGAGTTTTTTTCAAACATTCGAAGCTCCCAATGTGATGGAACTCGAAGAACAACTTGCAAACTTCGAAAAGTCTAACAACTGCACCGAAATTAACAGAAGTGCACCTGCCGCAGCCTGCTTTGATGGCTACTTTCGAGTATATATAACATCCCAGTTTAAGGAAAACTCAAAAGGATAACTTCGGCAATATTTAAGTTTCGGGAATGCAAGAATGCTCAAGATCCGGATTCGGAGTCTTGGGCATTTCTTTTATAAAAATCAAAAGTAAAACATATATATACTACAAAAACTCTTGTCATATACAGTAAATCTTTAAAAAAGCTGTTTTCTCATATTTATTTTCCGATGTTTAAATACAAGCATAAAAGTAAATTATTCTGTATTTGACTTGCTAGATAATAGGATTATATTATAAAATAAAAAAAGTGTGGAGGTAAATAAATATGGCAAAATTTTATTTTATAAGACATGGAAAACCAGATTATACATATGGAGATACTCATGGCTTTATTGGACAAGGTCATGACTTTGCACCTTTAAAAACTGAAAAAATTGAAGAAGTTATAGAAGCTGCAAAAGACAAGCGATTAAAAGATGCACAAATTATCATATCTTCTCCATATACCAGAGCATTGCAAACAGCAAGTATTATATCAAAAGAGACTGGGATTGATATTGTGGTGGAATCAGATATCATGGAATGGCAACCAGATCTTACATATCAATATAAACGGTTTTGATGAGATGAAAGAATACTACAAAGAGTATGTTGAAAATAATGGGAAGTATCCTAATAATGAACCTAAAAAATGGGAAACCAAAGAACACTTAAGAACCAGAGTTATGTCTGTAATTGATAAGTATAAAGATACATATGACACAGTTATCATAGTAGCACATAAAATAACATTTCAATCTATTTGTAATTGTGGAGATATGAAACCTGCACAAATTTTTGAAACAGAATTTTAAATAATAAAAGAGGTGAAAAATTTATGACTAAAAAAATAGTCGCAGTAGGTGGGGGAGAAAACGGTAGATTAAAAAGTGATGGAACAAGAACTATGTATCCCTATGAGTTAGAAAAAATGGATAAAGAAATAATAAAATTAACTAAAAAGGAACATCCTAACTTTCTTTTAATTGCTCATTCACAACCATTAGAAAGACAAGAAGTATATTTTCAAACGATGGTTGATATATATAGGAAATTATATAACTGCCATTGCAAAGACTTAAAAAGTAATGAGCTTAATGACCAAAATAAAGTTAATGAATTGATTGATTGGGCAGATATCATATATGAAGGTGGAGGAGATACTTTTAATATGATTAAGTTATGGAAAGAAACAGGCTTTGATAAAGTATTGAGAAATGCTTGGAAAAAAGGAAAGGTAATGTGTGGTATATCTGCAGGAGCTAATTGTTGGTTTTCGTTATGTAATTCGGATTCATTAAAGATACAAAATGGTAACAATCAACCATTTATAGATGTAGAGTGTTTAGGTTTTATTGATGGATACCTTGTGCCACATTGTGATGAAAGAGGAAGAGCAGAATCTGCAAAAGAGTTATTGAAAAACAACAAAAAAGTAGGATTGTTACTGTCAAATTGTACAGCATTAGAAATAATTGATAATAAATATAGATTAATAACAAGCGATGCTTCATATCATAACATAAATGCTTATGGGTTAAAATGTTACTGGAAAGATAATAAATATTATGAAGAAAAAATTGATGATTCAGAGGACTTTAAAGAATTAAATGATTTGTTAAAGATTTAATATAGTAAAAAATATATATTTAATTTAATAATAAAGATGCTTAATTATATTATCAAATTAAATATAAAAGTCATTGCCTATGAAGAAATTTTCTAGGCAATTTTTAGTATAGGAGAGGATAGGAAATATAGACAAAGATAAGCAAAAAATCGAATATTAAACATTGCACAAAATCAAAGTTTTGCGCAATAAGGTGTAGGAGTAAAATATATAGGCATACCATTTAATGCCTTACAACCACTTTACTTACAACCCTCTTATAGCTTACTATCAAATATCGTTTGACTGATGTTATTACTTTATATATATAATATTGTAATAATGTTAGTCTTGTCCCAGATTTTTTATCTTATTTCAATTCATAATTGAATCTTAACTGATTTTATAATTTATCCTTTATAATTTTATATTCAAATTATTTTTTATATTAAAATTTTACAAAAATCTCTAAAATCTTCAAATCACTATATTTGCCGTATTTTTGCAACAACAAACTATATGTCTTTAAAATAAAAACGCCTTAAAATCGATTCTCGTGCGTCGCTTTTTTGACCATTTTTTGCATATTTTAGAAATACCTGATTTATCAATATTTCACTAGCTTTATATAATATTTCTTATAAATTATATATTTAGGTTTTAACTTTTAAACATATAACTTGTTTAACTTTATATAAAAATGTCTTAAAAACGATTTTGAAGTGTCTAATTTATAAATAATATTATTAGTTTAATAATTACAGTCAATCCTTAAAAATTTATAAAATAATTATTGATTATATCAATAAAATATTATCAAAAATCATTTTATACAAATGTTCGGTTTGAATTTTTTGTTTGTATAAAATTATTATAAATTTCACATTGCGCAAAATTAAAATCTTAATTTAAAAAATTACAAATTTCAAAATTTTATTTTAACTTTTAATTTTAATTTTTAATTTTATTTTAAATTATATTTTATATTTTATGATTTTGTTCTATAAAAATTTTTTAGAAATATTTTTTGTATATTTAGTAGAATTAAAAGATTTTGTTTTGAAAAATTTACATTTATATTATTTATATTTATCTTTTTATTTTTAATCTATAATTTTCAAAACAGCCCCTCTCTCCTACTCTTCCTATTTTGGCTGAAATTGAAATTTATCCAACATTTAATTTGAATTCTATTTCATTATTCTTTATACCATCTTTTATTAGTATTTTACCAAACTCTGGTATGTTTTCAGTATTGTTACTCTTGCTTTCAATTTGCTCTGCTTGCGTTGCTAATACTTGTTCATAAGTATATTTTAATAAAGCAAGCTTTTCTTGTCTTGTGTCATCTGAAGAATCATTACTATTTAACATATAATCCAGATTATAGCCATATAACTCTAAAGCTCTTAATATAATTTCGACTTGTCCATCTAGTAAATTTAGTTCTACTGAATGAATATTGTTAGTGTCGAATTTTCCATCAAATTCTTTCATGAGTTCCTCCTTATTATATTCTTTCTATGCACAATAAGCAAGAGCATCGGCTATTTTATATTGTGCTAATGGGTGGTTAAGCATAACATCCATTACTTCTTGATCATGTAAGTGCGTGTATATTTCAGTTGTATCAATTTGAACATGCCCTAGTAATTCTTGTATTGTTCTAATATTACAGCCTGCTTTATAAAGAATTGTTGCGCAAGTGTGCCTTAAAGTATGAACTGAATATATATTTTCATCAAGATTAGCTTTTCTGTATGCTCTTTTAACAATTTTTTTAATTGTCGTTACACTCATTCTGAATCCATAATCTGTTAGAAATAATGGATTGTTTCGTCCCTTATCATGTGAATTATCTCTAATATTCAAATATTTAAGCAGAGCTTCTTTAGTTATATCATTTAAGTAATTTGTTCTTTCTTTGTTTCCTTTACCTATAATAGTAAATTTATCATCATTTAGATTGATATCTTCTATATTTAAGTTTTTTATTTCAGAGAGTCGCAGACCGCAATTTAAAAAGATATGTAGCATAGCACTATCTCGAATTTCAATTGGATTTGTACTATTCTTATATAAATCTATAAGTCTTTTGGCTTCCTCTAATGATAAGTAATTTGGAAGTTTTTTATCAATTTTTCTTTCACTATGTATTTTCTTAAAAGGTTCTCTAAAAATTGAGTGTTCAATTCTAAAAAGATAGTCAAAGAAAGCTCTTAAATGTTCAATTTTAACAACTCTTGAATTATTCTTATAGTGAGATTCTGCTAAAAAGAATATAAAGCTATATATATCACTATTATTTAAGCTTCTAATATCATTTAAACTCATTTCATTTATAGAATTATATTTGTTTTTAAATTTGTGTATATTTATAAATTCTAAAAATTGTTCAATAGTAACTTTCATATTATTTATATATACTTGTGATAGATTTCTAATTGCCACCAAGTAATTTGCAAATTCTTCAACAAATTTTGGTGCTTTTAGTTCAGTATTCATTTATGCTTGCTCCTCTCTATTTAAAATATTAAAGTTCATCATAAGTTCTTTTAATTTCTTATCTGAAACATGAGTGTATATTTGAGTAGCTTCTAGTGATTCGTGTCCTAGAATCTTTTTTAAAACAAAAATATTCACATTGTTTTCTTCATATAGTAAAGTTGGACTCGTATGTCTTAATGAATGTGTGTGATATTTCTTTTTTTCTCTTTCATCTGCATCTTTAAATAGTTCATTAAGTTCATTTTTTATTATAACTTGTACGGCTCTTTGAGAGATTCTTTTATTTCTTGAACTTAAAAATAAAGCATTGTAATCAATATTATCTTTTCCAATTTGTGGTCTAACTTCTAAATAAGTTTCAATAGCTTCACAAACTGCATCATCTAAATATAAAATTCTTTCTTTATTTCCCTTGCCATGAATTCTTACTGTTTTCTCACTACTATCAATTTTTAAATCAGAAAGATTTATACCAACTAATTCAGAAAGTCTTAACCCGCAATTTAAGAAAATACAAGTAATTGCATAATTTCTTATCCTGTATCGTACATCTGAATTTATTGTATTTGATAGTAACTGTTTACTTTGAGAAAGGCTTAAATGTACCGGAAGTCTTTTATTAGTTCTAGCACACTCCATATTTAAAGTAGGATTGCTTTGTATAAGATTATTTACTTCTAAATATTCATATAGTCTTTTTGCTGAAGCTAATTTTCTATTTCTTGTTCTACTATCATTTTTAAGTCTATTTGCTAGAAAAAACATATAATCGTTTAAATCTGTTTTTCTTATTTTAGATAAATCTTCAATTGTTACATCTATTATTTGTATTTCTTTGAATTCTTCTCTAGTTATTGTTTCAACTTTTTTATTGTCATATAAAAATAATTTAACGAATCTAAACAAAGTTTTTAAATCATAATAAGTTTCATCAGTTGTTGTTTGTGCGCCAGATTCAATATATCTTTTATATTTTAAAAAATTATTAAGAAATTCAGGACTTTCTTTTTGCTTATTTAAAAAAGACATACTTAAAACCTTCTTTCTTGTAAATATTTTTGTTTGTCATCAATTTAGCACATTTTCATTAGAAAAAAAAAGGTGCAAATTTTTTTATTTTTCAAATTTGCACTCTTGACTATTTTTTATTTTTGTGTCTTTTATTAAATTTCTTTTCATTATATTTTTTTAAGTATTGAAGTTGTTCTTCATCTTCCATCCTTTGTTCTTCTTCAGATTTATTCATGTTTCCTCCGATAATAATAAAAATAGCAATTAAACCGAACAATATCATAAAAATTATCAATATAGTCATTGAAATAATATCTAACATAATTTATACCTTCTTTATATTAAAATATAGGAGAACTATAAAATTCTCCTACATTTTTTATATTTACTCATTTATATTTTATATGGATATTAGTTAATATTTGTCCTCGACATCCCTTAACTTGTGGGAATATATTAGATGGTAGGTTGCTACACTACTCCACTTGTTCACCTTGTATTGTCCCCAATACATTTTGCTATTTCAGGTACTTGTCCGACTATGTCGAACCTACGCTCAAGGCTTGCGACGGATTATAATATATTAAGTATTACTTCAACGCTCGAACTATGACTACGCAGGTGTTTCACTCTTACCAATTCTTTGAAGTGGCAAACTTCAATATATTATAGACATTTTAAGCCCAATAAGTTTAGCAAGAGATTTGTATCTAACAAATGTATATTTACTTGTCAATGTGCAACATACCAGAAGAATTTTTATATTCTTCTAATAATAAGGACTTCATGACAAGAATTATTTTGGACATTTTAATTATTTTTTTCTATTTTTTGATAGACTTATAAAAATTTTAAAACATATTTCTTGTTTCAAATCTTCATCAAATTTTCCATTAACATAGCAATTATTATTTATAAATGAGTCCATTTGGTTTATTATGCTTTCTATTTCTTCATTAGTAAGATTATAATTATTAAATAATTCGTTATTCATTAAAAAGACCTCCAATCTTCTTTAAAACTCTTGATAAGATTTTGTATTCATAGTTTTTATTTTTAAATAAATCTCTTTTAAAATCATCAAAATTTTCAACATTTGCAACAGCTTTTTTTAACACATTGAATTCTTTTCTAGTCAAATATGGTTTTGCAATTCTTAAAAGTTCATCTATGTAAAATTGATTTTCAATGCTTTCTATATCTGAATATGTTGGAATATCTGATATTGAATCTATTGATTCAAATTTTGCAATATCTTTCCTTCTTAATAATTTTGAAAAATAGCTTCTTTTTGTATTCATAATTGTTGTGATTAAAACTTTTCTTTCATTTTCATTTAATATATATTCTTTCATAAAAATAAACCTCCTAATTAACTTGAATTTGATTTTCAAGTTGACTAGGAGGCGCTCTTGCTCTATTAGAACTTAATAAACATATCGGTAGTAACCAAAAATAAATCTGCCCAAAAGAACATAAACATAAATGTTCATTTGAGCAGATTAACTCCATTATTTTTTTTAAGTAAATTATGTATTTAATTAAGTTGTTTTGTAAAAATAAATAATAGAGAATCAATTCAACCATCTTTCAAACTTGTGTAGGTCTGCTGTTTTCTTTATTACTCTTCTAAAGTAACTCTCATATTATTTATCAAATTATGTAGTATAAACTTATTATATTAGTAAAATAAAAATATTGTCTTTTTTGGTATTATTTTGGTATATGGTTGGTATCTAATTGGTACAATTTTATGTCGATTTCTATTTGATTAGACAATAAAATGTAATCATAATGTATGATAAATTATGATAAAACATGATAAAATGTAGTATATTTTGTCGAACATTGTCGAAATCTTGAGAGCCTGTAACCGTTGATTTATAAGGCTTTTTATGATATAATATAAATGGTTATATTAAACAGAATATCGAGAGGAAAAAGAGAATTTGAAGAAAGTTGTTGTAGTTTATGATAATTTGTTACATAAGCCAAAACTTCATAACTTGACTTCTTTTGAGAACGCAAATAAATATGAATATGAAGATATATTTATAACTGAATATAACGATATTTATAATGTTTTTCTTGATTCAACGCCAGATATCTATATAATAAATGTGAGTTTTAATGATTATGAAATAATAGAAAAAATTGAGAAAACAACTGAATTTGCTAAAAAGTGCTTAAAACTAATTGTAATTACATCCGATTCAAAATTAAGAGATATATTATATAAATCAAAAATACCAGATAGAATATTTTCAGAAAATATTGCAACTGATGTATTAGAAGCAACTATAATAGAGCTTGCTAATATTCCCCTATTTAGTAATAAATTTTTATATGTTGATTTAATAAATAAATTTGAATTAAAACCATATTCTCCTACAACTGAACACTTTTTTAAAAGTTTACAAATAGCGTGTTCAAATCCTTTTTTATTAAGTGGTCATATAAATAATATATATTATAGCATAAGTAAAGAGTATGATATTACAACTGAAGCAGCAAGAAAGAGCATATATAGAGTGATTGAATCTGCAAGACAAAGTTCTGATAAAGAATATTTAACTTCTATTTTTGGAAATAATAATCTAAACAATATAAGTCCTTCAAGATTTCTTGAAGTTATTACATGGAAATTTAGAAATGAAAAAAGATAGCTTAATCGCTATCTTTTTCGCTTATAAATTGCTGTTTGTTAATTACAATTATACACATAAAAATTCATTTTATCTGAATTCTCGACTTTGGAATATCTTAATTTTTTAATTTCTTCTGGTGCTTCTTCAACTGCACCTTCATATAAAATTTCTGTATTTTCAAATATAACTCTTATATCTAATGCTCTTACAGAGCCAATTGTTAGATATGCTTTTCGTTCTTGATTTTCCATAATAATATACCCCTTAAAATTGCATTTTTTCATTCGACCTTATTCACTACTTTTAGGCAAATTATAATATTCTCCTTTATATTTCAAAATTTTAATATTTTCATCTAATTTATCAGTATTATATGGTAGCAATGTATTTATATTCATTTGTGCATCAATCATCGTTTCTATATTTTCATTTAATCTATTGTAAGCCCACTCTTTATTGATTCTTCCAATAGTATTTCTTCTTATTTCAAAAAAATTAGCTTTTCTTCTATGTTCATCCTTGTTTATTCCGAACTTTTTACAATAAGTTTCGTGCCAATTATCTAATTTTTCATTTATTGTATTAGTAAGTTTTAAACATTTATTATATTGACTATGTGAAGATTTTGATGTTTCATTTCCATCCGCTAGAACATATCTTAAATCTCCAATTTCAGCTAATAATCTTGTCAATATTTGTTGTCTTACTGACCATTTCTGAATGTCTTTTGTATTTCTTTCATAATTTTTATAGTTTAATTCATCTTTTAAAAGTTCTGAAATGCTTACATTTGCCTGTGATAGCAATTCTACGCAACTTTCTTCGGCTCTTGATATTTCATCATATCTCTTATCTTTGGAAAAATTGTTAGTTAAAATATCTTCTCTATTTTCTAATATTTCTTCAATTTTTGATACAATATATATTAGCTTTCCTTTATATTGAGCATCTAAAAAATTGGAAATACTATCTATATCGTGTTGAATAGTTTCTAATTTTTCATTTATTTCATTCATATAGTATTGACCAACAACCATAGAAGCTGCATTGAATCCAGCATTCACTAAAGCATCTTTTCCTACATTAGCAATCATTTGATCTTCTCTTATAAATTTTGTATTTTGAGTAATTTTTCCATTTATCGCTTGTGTTCCTAATAATTCATTAGTTCCCCTAACTTTCATCATATTTTCTGTTCCACTTCTAGCAGCAGAAAAGAAAGCTCTATTACTATTTAATGCAGTATTTGCGTTTTTTAAATTTTTTCCTATCATAACAGATTTTGAAACTGAATTATCTAAAACTGATATGGCATTTTTAACTTTTGCATCAACTATTTTATTCTTTTCTGCTGGTATTAAGGCAGAATTTTCTATTATTTGAATATTAGGAAGCATGTTTTTATCATAAACAGATAGGCTAATTTCTTTTTTTACTTCTTTTTTAGTTTCTTTACTTTTTCTATTATAAAATGTAAAGATAATTATTCCAATAATTAAAACAAGTAGAGCAATTATTATATATATTTCCATACTAACACCTCTTAACTATATTTTTTACTTAAGCTATATTATTTATTTATATTACTTTTTCTATATTTTCTTTTAATAGATTAAATCTATTAAGTGTATCAGCATTTTTACCGCAATATTCTCTATCTATTGTTTCGTTAGGTTCATAATTTATTGGAATATTATACAAATCAAATTGGTCTTTAGTTAAGTCTATATAGTGTCCATTTATTTTATTAAAATAATGTGTTCCTCCCCCACTTACTTTTATTTTGTGAATTGTGCCTCCAAATAAGTCATATACAAGAGTGGCGGTTATTGCACATTGTCCATAGGTTGGATCATTTGATTTGTTATACTCTGGGTCATTTTGTGCTGAAGGATATGCACTTTCTTTTGTCCAAGCTTTTAATAAAACTTCGAATAAATCATTAAGTGTAGATATTTCTTTAAATAATTTATTTACTACTGGCATTTCTCCAAATTCTTCTCCATAATAATAAATATCTCTTCCTGATTCAGTCTTAAATTTACCTTTATTTTGTTCAAATGGGTCGTATTTTTCATCTTCTTCAGCTACTTGTAATAATTCACTATTATTATTTGCAAAATTATACAACTCTTCTTCATTCTTGAATCTGTTAGTCGTTATATATGTATGCTCTATTTGAGTATCATCATCTCTTCTTTTGCTTACTTCTATATGTTCGCCCATAAGTTCAGCTTGTAATACAACTGTTTGAACAGCTTCATCTGCCTTTGTTGGTGGATAATGATATTTTCTTAATAGTCTTTTTATTTCTCTTCTCATAAAAGCTCTGGCTGATTCTTTTTTCTCCCAATCAACTGTTCTGTTTTTTCTAACTGTTTCTGTAAGCTCATGAGCTAATTGTATTAAAACTTCATCTTGCATTTCTTTTAATACATTAGGGTCTTTTACAAGAGCATCATAAAAAGCGTATTCATCATCGGTTAATCCTTTTTCTTTTCCTTCATTTTTTGCATTAACAACTTCTTTTGAAAGATTTAGTAGCTCTTCAATGACTTCTGCACTTGTTATTAAGCGGTTATTATACTTTCTCATTATTTCAGCCATTTTTTGAGAGAATAGTTCCGATTTAACTAAATTAGTTCTTTTGAAAACTTTAATATTACCATCTATAAGTCTTTTTAATAATTCGGCTGCAATATTTTTATTTTTTGATTTTTTAATACTATCTAGGTATTCTTCTGATAATATTGAGATTTCTGGATTATTTCTTTCAGCTGCTTTAAAAATATCAATTATACCATCTTCTTGAATAGCTTGTTCTAATACTGTTAAAACTCTTTGATTTACCTCTGTGGTTGTCAAATGACCTTTTCCAGTTATCTTATTAACGCCAACTTTTACACCTTTAAAAAATTCTACTTCTAATTTTGTTTGCTCATCTAATATAGATCTAGCAAGAGTTTCAGCTTGAGATAGTGCTGTTGCTTCTGTAATAAAGTCTTTTTTTTCTTCTTCTTCTTTAGAAAGTATATAATTGATTCCGTCTGCAAGCGTTTTTAATCTTAATTGATTTGAACTGCTAAAAAATGCTTGATAATCAAAACCATAAAAGAAATCTTTCATTACTTCTAATTTTTCTTTTACAATTACATAAGCTGCTGTGATGTCTGGAATTTTATCTCTATCTCTATTTGTATATTCATTTAAAGCATTTCTTAAATCTGCTCCAATGCCTATATAATCAACAATAAGTCCTGCTTCTTTATCTTTATATACTCTATTAACTCGAGCTATTGCTTGCATTAAGTTATGACCTCTCATAGGTTTATCTATATACATTGTTGCAAGGTCTGGAACATCAAATCCTGTTAGCCACATATCGACAACAATTACTATTTTTAAACTGCTCTTTTCTTCTTTAAATTCAACAGCTAAATCATCTCTATATTTTTTATTTCCTACAATATCATGCCAATCAGTAGGATCATCGTTATTATCAGTTAAGACAACTTTTACTTTGTCTTTCCATTCTGGTCTTTTCTCTAATATTTCTTTATATAAATTTATTGCTATCTTTCTAGTCATGCAAACAATCATAGCTTTTCCATTAAGTATATCTTCTCTTTGTTCGTAATGCTCTATAATATCTTTTGATAGCATTTCTAAACGGTCTTGAGCGCCTATAACAGTTTCAAGTTTAGCAAGTTCTTCTTTAGATTTTGTTACTGTTTCAACATTTGCTTCATCGTTTTCAATTATGTAGTTATATTCGTCATCAATTTCTTTAAGAACACTTTCGTCAAGCTTTAATTTTGCGACTCTATTTTCATAGTAGATAGGAACTGTTGCATTATCTAATACAGCTTGGGTCATATCGTATATATCTATGTAATCTCCAAAAAGAAGCCTTGTATTTTTATCTGCATACTCTATTGGAGTTCCTGTAAAAGCTATGAAAGTAGCTTTTGGTAGACTATCTCTCATTTTTTTAGCATAACCTGTTTGAAATTCTCCAGTTTTTTTATTAAATTTCTTTTCTGTGCTATATTGACTCCTATGAGCTTCGTCAACTATGAATATTATATTTTCACGATCAGAAATTATATCGTCCCCTTCTTCAAATTTTTGTATAGTCGTAAATATAATTCCTCCTGCATTAACGCTTAATAGTTCTTTTAATTTTTTTCTGTTTGCTGCATGTTGAGTTTTTTGTGGTAGTATTTCTCTGTTAGTATTTGCAAATGTTTCATATAATTGATTATCTAAATCGTTTCTATCCGTTAAAACAACAATGGTTGGATTGTTTAAACTTGGAATTTTAGATAATTTTCCAGTATAAAATACCATTGCAAAACTTTTCCCAGAGCCTTGAGTATGCCATACAACACCTGCTTTTCCAGTATGTTCATCTAAAGCTTTCAATGTGCTTTTTATTGATTTTTCTACTGCAAAATATTGATGATATCCTGCAAGTATTTTAATTCTTCCTTTTTCTTTATTTTGAAATAATATAAAATTGCTAATAATATCAATTAGTCTATCTTTTCTAAATACACCATTTAATAATACATCTATTTGATTTATATTATCTTCAGGTTTTTCTCCGTTTTTAGACTTCCATGTCATAAATCTATTAAAATCTGCTGTTATAGTTCCAATTCTTGCATTTATGCCATCACTAATTACACTAAAAGCATTATAATAAAATAATGTTTTTATATCTTCTTGATAATTTTTTATTTGATTATAAGCATTTTCGATAGTTGTATCTTCATTTATTGCATTTTTCAACTCAAAAACAACAAGAGGGATTCCGTTTATAAATACAACAACATCAGGTCTTTTTTCCTTATATTCAATTACTGTATATTGGTTTAATACTTGAAATAGGTTATTGTCTATATTTTCTTTATCTATTAGTTTAGCTACAAAAGTTTTATCTCCTTCAATAGGAACTTCAACACCTGCATATAGCATGTGATAAAATTCATAATTAGCTTCTACTAAATCAATAGCGTGAAAATTTCTTATTTTTCTATAAACTTCATCAGCAATATCTTCAGTTATACCTTTATTTATTTTATATAGAGATTCATAAAACACATCTTTTAGTATAGCTTCTTTGTAATTTCTTTCAATATCAGGTGCATACTGATATTCATAACCTAATTCTTTTAATTGTTCAATTATAGCTTGTTCAACATTATCTTCTTTGAACATTTTTCTATTCCCCCTATCTTGTTTGTTCTTTTGTGTTTACAAATAACAATTTGTATGACTAAATTTCGACTCTATCTAGGTCTATTTCTCCATTCATAAGTTTTGGCAGTAATGTATCTCTAATTTTTTTTAATGTTTCATTTTCTATTCCGTTTTTTATATATTTCTCGAGTAATGGAGAAAATACTTTATCTGCCTTTAACAATTCTTCTTTAGTTGGTATTTTTACTTCAGCTAAATCTAATTCTTTTCTTTTTATATGCCCCATTGTTGTTGCTTTTCCTGCTGCAATTTCGATAAATTTATCTAAATGTTTCTTAGTCCATAAATAATAAAACCATTTTGGATAAACTTCTGAATTAACTTTAAAAATATGTTGATTTAATCCTGCTTTTCCTTGACTCCATATTGCCATACATAATGTTCCAGACCATGCAAATAGGACATCTCCATTATTAACAATATATTCTTTCTTGATTAAGCTTGAGCATCTTTCTGTATTATCAGAAAGCCCCTCATGCATTTCTTTAATTTTTATAACTGGAAGTCCTTTTTCATTTTGAGGTCTAAAATTTTGCATTGCTAAACCATTGGTATAGGTAGCTATATTGCTTAAAGCTGAAATTGTGTAATTATTCAAAGTATTTATCCAATTGTTGAATTTAAAATTCATAAATTCAAGCAAATTATTATTTGTATGAGTATTTAATTCAATTTTTCTATCAATAGTTTGAAGTATAGTTGCTATTTTATTCTGTATTATAAGATCTGGAAGTAAAATAGGAAGTTTTAATTGAGCAGTAATTCCTAAATATGCTCTTGTACTACCAGAAGTAGCCCAATTTTTTAATATATTTTGAAAATAAGGACTGTCAAAATAGTATTTTAAATAATAATTATTTATATCTTTTTTTACTCTATAATATGTTAATTGAGGAGTTATTACAATTTCAGGGTACTTATTATCCACTATGCAAGTAAGACCTATTGTCGCTTTATGTGATAGTAAAACATCTCCTTCTTTTGAGAATCCTTTATCTAAAGTATCTCTCTGTTTTTTACTTATAAATTTACATGTATTATAGTTTATTCTCCCATTTGATATATCAGAAACCATTATAAATGGTATTCCTTGTTCTGTGTAATCCGAACTTTTGGGGTGCTTATTTCCATGATTACCATCAAGAGGTTTTTCTAGCATATTTTTTTGAACTAATTCTTCAACTGTATATTTTTTAAATTCCATATTTCCACCTATCCTATATATTTTCTATGTGAATTCTTTACATTATTTTGATTTACCATTGCGTAATGCATTGTTGTTTCTATTTTTACATGTCCCAATAATTTTTGAACTTGTTCTATCGGCATTCCCTTGTCAATAGCCATTGTAGCTAAAGTTCTTCTGAATTTATGAGGATGTACTTTGTTTATATTTGTTTCAAATCCTAAATTTCTTACTATTCTCTCTATTCCTGAAATAGACAACCTTTGATGAGGCTTATTTTTGGAAACAAACAAAGCATTTTTATTATCTTTTCTTGATTCGATATATTGTTTTAAATGTATTTTTGTTCTTGCATCAAAATATACTTCACGCTGTTTATTTCCTTTGCCTTGAACTATACAAGCTCTTTCTTCAAAGTTTATATCTTCTATATTTAAGTTTACTAATTCCCCTACCCTAATTCCAGTGGAATATAATAATTCAATCATTGCTAAATCTCGAATAAATTTGCATTCATCTCTCATATTTTCTATATTTTCATCTGAAAAAGTTTCTTTTACAAGAGTTGCGGTTTTTACTCTATGAATTCTTCTGACAGGACTTTTTATAATGTAATCTTCATCTTCGAGCCATGAGAAAAAACTTGAAAATATTCGTCTTAAATTATCTATTGTTACACTACTACATTTATTTAATTCTTTATAATCAGACAAGTATTTTCTAATATCTTCAGTTGTTACAATCTTAATGTTTTTGTCTAATTTTGTAATTAAATTTTCAATGTTTTCCCTGTAATATTTTATAGTTCTTATAGAGCAACCTTCGACTTCTTTAGCAGATAAAAAGGAATTTATGTATTTTTCATTAGTATTTTGTTCTTCTTTTTTCTTCATTTCATCAGTTAGTATTTTTATTTCAATACTCTTAAACTGAATTATTAGTACATTTTTCAATAATTCTAGCTGATAATTAGTCAAATTATTGGACATCTCATTTGTAATTGTTAAGATTATTTGTTCTTTTTCCATATAATATTGCTCCTTTCAGCAATATTATACTTCATAATAACAAATAACAATTTGTATGACTAAATTTCGACTTTATCTAGGTCTATTTCTCCATTCATGAGTTTTGGTAGTAATGTATCTCGTAGTTGCTCTAAATTTCTTATTTTGATTTTGTTTATATTGATTCTTTCTTTTAATGTTTTGTATGAATTATTGAATTTATCAATCATTTCTTTTGTTGGATATGGTATTTCAATCATCCCAAAATCATTATAGTTTAGGGCTTGTCTTACTGACCCAGAGGCTCTTAATGTTACTTCAGCATTAAATTTTTTTGATTTAAAATAGAAATCAAAAAAATCTATATAATCTTTATCTACTGAAAAAGTAACATATACAGGACTTACACAGCAATTAAAATCAAATGTATTTAATCCTATTGAGCCTATATTTATTCTTGCAGGATTATAAGCAAAATCATATTTATTAACATTTAAGTATTTTCCAATATCTTTACTATAAACTTGTTTATCAAAGTAATCATCTGATAATACTAAATTACCAGTATTAACAGCAGATAAAACCTTATATTCTTTGCTTTGGTCTATTTTGTTTCTGTTATTAGTTGTTACATCACTTAATTGTTTTGTTTCATAATTGCTCGTATATTTTTCATTTTCAAAATATTCTTGATAAAGTGCTTTTCCTATTGCATACAAATTATTATTTATCTGTGTTTATTTGTAAATTATGCTACTAGCAAATTATTATTTGTATGTGTATTTTGTTTGATTTTTTTATCAATAGTTGCAAGAATATCAACTATTTTGTTTTGTGTCTGTATATCATCTATTTCTAATTCAATCTCATATAGAGTTTGTGTTCTTAAACTAGGAATAGTAGTACCTTCATTTAGATTTTTAAAATCTACATCTAATAATCTGTAATATAAATATTGTGGATTTATTAAATCTGTATTTATTTCTGTATAAAATAATGTATCAATAGTCCAAAAAGGAGAATCAACATATCTTATTTTATCGATTGTTCCTTTTCTTCCAATCAGTACAGAAGGTTTATTATATAATGGCTCTTTTGCATAACCGATTATTCCACCTGTCCCTAAAATAGGGTATTTTCCATTTTCATTATCTTCTACTGACTTTTGACTTTTCCCATATTTTAGTGCTACTAAATCTTTTAATTTATATCTCATATCCTATCGCTCCTAACACTTTTTTTAACTCTATATTAAGAGCTTCTTCTTCTTTTAATTGCTCTGATAATTCAGATGTAAGTGTTTTCATTTTCTCTTCAAAAGGAATTCCATCGCCTTCATCTTCTGGAGTTCCAACATATCTACCTGGAGTAAGAGCATAATTATTTTCTTTTACTTCATCAATAGTTGCAGATTTGCAGAAGCCTAATTCATCTTCATAATTAGAATCATTTCTCCAGTTATGATATGTTGTAGCTATTTTTGAAATATCTTCTTCAGTAAGTTCTCTAACTTTTCTATCTATCATTGAACCTAAATTTCTAGCATCTATAAATAAGATTTTATTTCTCGTTTTTTCATTTCTATTTCTTCTCATAATCCATAAAGAGCAAGGAATTCCGGTAGCATAGAATAATTGACTTGGCATAGCAACTATACATTCAACTACTCTACCCTCAATCATATTTTTTCGTATTTCCCCTTCCCCACTTGAATCGCTTGCTAATGCTCCATTTGCTAATACTGTTCCTGCAACACCATTTTCTGGGTTTAAATGATGAATCATGTGTTGTAACCATGCATAGTTAGCATTTCCAACTGGAGGAATTCCATATTTCCATCTAACATCATCTCTTAATTTATCTCCGCCCCAATCTGAAATATTAAAAGGAGGATTTGCTAATATAAAATTAGCTTTCAGCGATTTATGTAAGTCATTATGAAATGTATCTGCGTTTCTATCTCCTAAATTGCCTTCTATTTGTCTAATAGCAAGATTCATTTTAGCAAGTTTCCATGTTGTTGGATTTAATTCTTGACCGTATACAGAAACTTCTCTTGAATTTCCTTGATGTTTTTTTACAAACTCATAAGACTGTACGAACATTCCACCAGAACCACAACAAGGGTCATAAACGATTCCTTTATATGGTTCTATCATTGAAACTAAAGTTCTAACAATACAAGAAGGTGTATAGAATTCTCCACCATTCTTACCTTCAGCAGAAGCAAATTTACTTAAGAAATATTCATATACTCTTCCTAACATGTCCACTTCTTTAGCTCTATCTGTTCCAATCTCTAAATTTGTAAACAAAGTAACAAGTTCTCCTAATCTTGTTTTGTCAATTTCAGGTCTAGAATAGTTTTTGTTTAATACATTTTTTAATCTTGGATTCTCTTTTTCTATTAAATCCATAGCCTTATCTATTACTTGTCCTATTTCTGGGCTGTTGGTATATTTTATTATTTCTTCCCATCTTGCTTCTTTTGGAATCCAGAAAACATTTTCTGAAAGATATTCGTCTTTATCTTCAGGATCGGCATATTCATCTTTTGCTATTTGCTGTTGTCTTACTTCAAATGCATCAGAAACATATTTTAAAAATATTAAACCTAAAGCAACATGTTTATATTCTGAAGAGTCCATACTCCCTCTTAATTTGTCAGCAGCTAACCATAATTTATCTTCATACCCAAGCAATGTGCTTGATTCTTTCTTTGCCATTATTTATTCCTCCAATTTATTATAATGAGCCTTTTAGTGTTAATCCTAATAGCTCTAATTCAACTTCAATTTTATTTATTTCGTTTTGTAATAATCCCATATCTTTTAATTGAGATTTTTTATATTTGCTTAATTCTCCTAATGTTGTTATTTCATTTTCTTTTAGTGTATCTAAAGCTCTTTGATTCACATCTAATCTATCTACGAATTGTTTAAAATACTTGTTATTTTCCACTTATTTTTTCTCCTTTATCGCAACTAATAATTGGTTTTCTTCTACTTTATACTTTTTTCCTTCGTAGATATAATTTTGTCCTGTTCTATAAATCTTATAGTTATTATTTTCTAATTTTGTCGCTACTAAATGAAGAAAATTTAATGTTTCTTCAGATGTCAAATTAAGTTTTACTCTTAACTCATAAAAAGTAAAAACAATGTAGTTATTGTTCTCTTTTAGCTTGTCATTTAGGTATAAATCTATTTGTTGCAAACTCATTAAATTCACTCCATTCGCCTTTCTTTTTTACCAGATAAATTATATCAAAAAATAAAAAAAATGTCGATAGTTTTTAAGCTTAAAATTTACTGTAACCAAGAAAATAATATAACCTTATCACTCTGAACAGACTAATAAGGTTACTTGATTATCTATTTATTTTATCTTTTAAATATTGGTACATATAAGAACATTCCAACATATTATTCTTTAGTTGTAACTGTGCATATTCAAAAAACTTTTCTCTGTATCTTTTTGGCATTTTACTTAAATCGCTAAATAATTTAGATAATTCATTATTTACATCTTTATAATTCTTATCAGAAATATATTGCATTGCATTATTATTCATAATATCTATTGCAACATTAACATTTGATTCACTGAAACTATAATATAAATGCTTTGTAAGTTTGGTTTCATTTCCATTTGCAATATTTCCAATCTCAATTGCTAAATCAATATCTTTATCTAAAATAAAGTAAGAATATGCATGTATTCCTTTTTGACAACAAGTTCTTTCTATATCGTAAGTCGGATATCCTGAATGTATTATAAAAATCGGCTGAAATTTAGTAACATCATCCTGAATCTCTTTTATTATATCTGTTGCAGGTTTATCTTTTTTTAGTTCATTTGTTAATACTATATAAGGTTTATACTTTATAATTGCCTCTTTCATTTCTTCACTATTATTTGTTTCTACATCTATTATTTCAATGTTTATATTATTTTTTTCAAGGTCTTTCTTTAGAAAGCCAACTTGTTCTTTATGAGTATTAGCAATTAAAATTGTTTTCTTTTCCATTATTACTACCACCTTTTTTACTTTATTTATTATAACACATGTATCTAACATTATCAACCTATTTATACTCATATTATGAGCAAATGTATCTAGTATTAAAAAACGAATAATACTTATATAATTTATTCATAATACGAGTGTAAGGAGGTTTAACTATGAGCGCAATAGATAGGTTATATGATATCAATAATAGAACTACTAAAAAATCAGTAAATATAGATGATTCTCTTTATAAAAAACTTATACATTTTACACAAAACAAATTTGACGCTACTGTTAGTGATTTGATAAATGTTGCTATTGAAGATTATTCAGCTAAAGGAAATCCTACTTTTTATGGAAAACCAGAAAATGAATCTGTTACTTATAGAAGTATAATGCTTCGTGAAGATAATATAGATTGGCTTTATAAAGTTTCAAAGAAAACAGGTATCTCTATAACTAGATTAGTTAATGCTGCTATTAAAGCATTTATTGAAAAAGTAAAATAAAAATATACTAACTCAAACTAATTGCTTGAGTTATTTTTTATTAAGCGTACTTTTTTTCAAGTACAATTTTATTATTTTCAATACTAATTTCTAAAGTTTCTCCCTCTTTTATTCCTAATTGTTTTCTAACATCAATTGGAATTACTATTCTTCCCAACTCATCAACTTTTCTTAAAACTTTTATCATTCGTACAATCTCCCTATATTATATTTAATACTTTTTGTATTATTTTGTTATTATATGGTATATTGTTTGTCGAAGTCTATCATAATTTGTCGAAAAAAAATAAAACCTAACTTGAGCATTTTTTACCCAAGTTAGATTACTTTTTTATTCTTTAATTTTATTAAGTTATACTTGAATCTATTTCTTGAATAGATTGTATTCTATTTGAGCCAAATCCTAATATTTGAACATCATCTTTGTTGTAGGCTCTTTCTCTGCACTCATCTCCTGAATTTCCTTCTATCGTATGAATTGTACGGCTTTCAAAATCATAAGATTTAACAATTCCAACATGGTCTGAAATACCATCTTGTTCTCCTGTTGTTTTATTCTTCCAATCAAAAAATATTATATCTCCTGAAACAGGAAAAAAATCATTACTATTTTCAAACCATAGTCCTTTTTCTTTGTACCAATTTATGCCATCAGTACATGCTGAAAATTTTGGAGTCTTTCCTTCTTCTATATATCCGACTTGATCTGCACACCAAGAAACAAAACAAGCACACCATTCTACTCTTGAATCAAATCCATACCAACTCCAGTACGGATCTCCTCCAGTTACACCTATTTGAGTTTGTGCAACCGCAACTATATCATTATTCCACAATTCTTTTGTATCTTCATCTCCTCCAGAATTGAATAAAGCTAAAATTCCTCCAAATAAACAAATAACTAATATTATAATAATGGAAATCCATCCACCTGCAATTAGTAGTTTTATAAAGGAAGCAGTAGTTTTTACAACTGTTTTAATAAGCTGAATAGTAAATTTTGTAGTAGTTTTTAACGCTTTTAATGTTTCTTGAGCTGCTTTTTTAGTAATTTGAATTGCTCTTTTTGTATTTCTGGCTGTTTCTTTAGTAGCTTTAATTGAACTTTTCGTAACCTTTTCAGTTGTTTTAATAGATTTAGAAGTAAGCCTAACAGCATTTTTAGAAATTTTAATGCTATTTTTTATACTTTTTAGATTTTCTTTTGATTTAATTAGTCCTTTAGTCTTTTTGATAGATGTAATATAAGATTCAACTTTATTTTTGGCTTTTATCATATTTTCTTTTGTATCTTTAACTGATTTTATTCCCTGCTTATTAAACTCTTTAGCTCCTGTTCTAGCAATTTGCCTTTCTACATTCTGAATTTTACTTGCAGCATACTCATTGCTTGAATAAGAATTATCCTTATAAGTATTTTCAGATTTATCTTTAATACTTATAACATTTTCTTTTAATCTTTCAGTTCCAACTCTAACTTTATCTAAAGCTTTAACAGTTCCTCTGACTTTTGTTTTTATATCTGCCATAAATCCTCCCTTCTAACAAAAAAGAAGCCGATTTCTCGACTTCAATAAAAATTTGTATTGTATATTAAAAATTAGAAATTTTTTTATATTTTTTTAAAGACTGTTTTAATAAATTATATATCTCCTCTTTTAGTTTGTATTGGTATATACAAATACCTTTATCAATATAGTTTTCTTCCTTTCCATCAAAAATATTAAAAAACTTTTGTGTCCCATCAGATAATATTTGTGTGTTATAACAAAGGTCATGTAATACTTTATTATACTGATTATCATACAAATATATAGATTCATTATTGTTTTGTATAAAAAAATCAATTATTTTTTTATCTATTGCTTCAAGTGAATCAGTGTAAGTCCACAAGTCTTTAAAAAGCTGTTCTTCGCTTTCTCTATTATATTTACCTTCAACTTTTGCATTATTTACTTTTACTTTTATAGTTTTAAATAAAAAGGTTAATAATAATATAAATAAAAAGCTCAACACAAAAAAGAATATTATATATAATTCCTTTCCAATTTTGACAAGAAATTTAGAATCATCTGGTGTGCAATAAAAAATTATAATCGTTGGAATAACTGCTACTAGAGCTTGTATAAAATATTTTTCAAAAAAAACTTTAATAATATCTATAATTTTCTCAAACATTGTAATCTCCTTAATTTTATTTGGAAAGATTATATCACAAAATGCTTGTATTTGAAAAGATTTTAATAAATTTTCTTTGCTACTACTACCATTCTTCCATTATTTAGAGAATATTCACAAGTAGAAAGAGTAATAAGTTTATCTCTATAATTTGCTGCATCTTCAGTATTATAAAATGATAATTCTCGACATTGTTCTACAAAAGAATTATAATCTGTTTCTGAATAAGCATTAAAAAAGTTATAGTATTTGAATCCTCCCTTATTAACAGTAGTTTTAAAACAAGCTATAATTTTATATTCTTCTTCTATTGTTTCAGTTCCTTGTAATTTATATAGTTTAATTATTTTATGTTTCAAATAATAGTTATAACTTTTATATTTATCTAAATCTGCAAACATCATTCCACTTTTAATATGATGACCATATATAATTAAGTTATCACTTGAGTTTATATTGCAATAATCTGCCAAAAAAGGTGTTCCATAAGTTGAATATTCTTTATAAATATTTCTTCTTAAATAGTATTCTGAATTTTGCATTACAGGATAGTTTATATTTGTTCCGTCTATTTTGAGCCATGCAACAATATCATTATTGATAGAATATAAATTAAATAAATCTATTTTATCTTTAGCTTCTTCTTTATTATTTTCTGAAGATTCTTCAACTATATTTTGTATTTCAACAAATTCTTCTTGCTGTTTTTTCTCTTGTAATAAATTACTTAATATATAATAACTGCTAGCGACTATGATAGCCACTAGCAGAATAAAAAAGAATAATTTAATAAATTTACTAACCTTCATCAAATTCTTCTCCAGGTTTAGTAGTCATCAATTTATACAATTCAGTATTCTTTGGAAATTTATTTTCAAATGGAACGATAGCATTTCCTATTTTTGCAAGTCCTTCCCCTGCTCCTACATTAGTTATATAGCTAACTTCTGTATCAGATATATTAAGTAATTTTGCAAGTTCTAATCTATCTGTACTTGCTTGATTTAGCATAATAATAAATTCACTATTTGCTAACATCGTTCTTGCTGTATGACTTTGTAATAAATCTTCTACATTTTGAGTTATACCAGTACAAAATGCTCCGTACTTTCTTACTCTCTTCCATAAAGTAAATAGAAAATTAGCAGAATATTCGTATTGAAATAATAAATATATCTCATCAATAAATATGTAAGTATTTCTTCCTTTAGCTCTGTTTGAGGTTATTCTGTTTAATATTGAGTCTAATACTACAAGCATTCCTATTGGTTGTAATTGTTTACCTAAATCAAGTATATCATAGCAAATTAAACTATTAGAAGTATCAACATTAGTATTTATAGCAAAAGTATTCAAACTTCCATTAGTAAACAGTTCTATTGCAAGAGCGATTTCTTTAGCTTCAGGTTCATCTTGTTTTAATAATTCTTCTCTAAAATCTTGCAATGTTGGAGCTACACCTTGATAATTTCCTTGTTGATAAATTCTATACACATTTGCAGTACATCTATCAATTATTGACTTTTGTTTTGCTCCTAAATTAGAACTCCCGATAAGTTGTTCGCATAAAGATAAAATAAATTCAGATTTTAATATTACTGGATTTGCTCCATCCCCATAATCTGCATTCATATCCATAGCGTTGATATGATTTTTAGAAGTAGCTGAAATTTTAATCACTTCTCCACCATAAGATTTAACAAGTCTTGAATATTCTCTTTCAGGGTCAATTATTATTATGTCAGCTTTAGGATCTTTTAATTTAATTCCAGTTATTTCATGTTTTGCAGTAAATGATTTACCACTTCCAGATACTCCTAAAATGAACGAATTTCCATTTAAAAGTTGTTTTCTATCTGCAATAATCATATTCTTACTTATAACATTTTGCCCATAAAAAATGCCATTCTCATGTCTAATTTCTTGGACTTTGAATGGCATAAATACTGCAAGACTTTCAGTTGTTAGTGTTCTTAAGGCATCTATTTTTCTTATTCCAATTGGTAGAACTGTATTAAGTCCATCTAATTGTTGGAATTTTAATATTCCTAGCTGACATAAACTTTTCCTTGCTGTTTGCATAACTGTTTCTGTGTCATTATCTAACTCTTTCTTTGAATTAGCAGTAATAACCATAGTTAATACTGAAAGAAACATTCTTTGATCACGAGTAGTTAAATCATCTAAAAATTCTTTGCTTTCGTTTCTCATTTGTTCCATATCATAAGGAATTATAGCGCTAAAATTATTGTTTGCATTTTGTTTTCTTTGCCAATTAGTAATATTAGTTTCAATTCCTAGCCTTCTATTTTCTGCTTCTTTTACTGCCTCATCCATAGGAATAGGAATAATATCTATTGAAAGCATCATGTTTTTATTTAATTCTGTTAATTCTGTTACCATAGAATCTTTTATATAACTTGCATATTCTTTTAAAAATAATATTCTAGCATACCTCTCTCCCATTTTTAAATAATCATTCTCAAATTCCACTGAATCAGGACAAATATAGTCTTTAAAATTATGACCTTTCCTCATAGTCTTTGATAATTCAAAATTAAAAGAAGTTTCTTCCCCTGTTCTATAAAAGTCATGTAATATTCTTAGTCTTTCTTTTGTATCCAATTCAATACATTTTGAACCCAAATTATTAAAATGATTCATTAGGTCTGCTCCAGCTCTTGTGAAATAATTACGAGCTTCTTCTATACTTCTTTTATATACAGAAATAGTTATTATTTTCTCTTGAATTATTTCATTTGCATTTTTAGCTTGATCTATAAGCATTTGATTATATTCTTTTCTGTACTTGTCTAATTCATCATTCTCCATATCTAGTAATATAGTCTTTTCAAAATCTATTTTATTGATTTTTCTATTGTTAATTGTAATTTTTGCAGTAGCTCCAGAATCTAAACTATTTAAAAGTTCCGAATAATCTAAAAACATTGATTCTTTATCTTCACGACTTGCAACTGCATAATTTATATCTATAAATTTATATGATTTTGAATATTTGTTATTTCCTATTAAAAAGATTCCATCTTCCCATAATGCTTTTATAGGAATTATATCTTGAGAACTTCTAGGAACAACAAATTTTTCTTTATCTAATTTGAATATTTTATTTAGTGTCTTCATTTAACTTACCACTCCTTTTATTTTTATTTTTTTCTTTTTTAGGCTTTAGGTTTTTGCGTTCTTTCTTTTTGTTTTGAGGCTTTATTAACCCTTGTTTTAAATCTATAATTGGCTTAAACATTTCGTAGTATATGTTTTGAGCTTTAAATGTTAATTTTTTAGGAACAATAAAATTACTTTTAATCCATGCTCCTATAAATTTTTCAGCAGTCATTCCGTTATATCTAACAAATCCTAACACTGCAAAAGGAACAGCTCCCAATATGCAAGTCCATGAAAGTGTTTCTATTCCCAAAAATGGTTTGAGCAAGAAATATAAAATCACTGCCACTATACATGCCAATATAGAAAAAATGAACTGTCGCATCGACAGTCCAAAAAATATATTTTCAGTAAATTCTCGTATATCTTTATTTATTTTTACTTCCATTATCTTTCGCTCCTTTCTGTGTTTTTGTGTTTTGTATTATTTTCTTCAGAAAGAACTTCTGTAATTTTATCCTTATTATTTTCTAGCCATGCTTCTAATGAATCATATCCAGACTTCATATAATTTTGATATTCCTCAGAATCTATAAACTTATCAATTAAATTTTTACATTTATTAAAAACTACATCGCATTCTGGAGAGGTACTATTTTTAAATGCTTCGTTCATAAAGTCATAACCTAAACAAAAAACATAATAATAAAAATAATCTTTATCTTCCATCTACCTTACCTCCTTATCTAAAGGTTTATAGTATTTCATAACATCTGAAAGATTTCCTAAATGAGTTTCTTCTTCAATTTTTTCTTTACTTATGTTGTTATCCTTGCAATATTTTAAATACTGTTGCATACCTTTTTGATTTTGAATTTCATTAGGTGTTACATCTTCTATATAGCTCCAAATGCCATGATGTGTTTTCATGCTTACATAAGCTAATTTGTTTTCTTCTAATTTGCCGAATATATCTTCATCTGCATTAAATTGCCATTCTGCTGAAGGTGTAATTTCTTTAGTAAAAGGATTAACTAAAACTACTTCATCATAATCAGTTGCTACTGCATAAGAATCTGTAATTTCATTTTTGTTTTCAAATATACAATCAACTTCCTTTATTCTATGTTCATGATGATCTCTCAAAATTTCTTTTGTTATTTCTAATACAGCTTTTGTATCGAACTCAATATCTTTTGTTAATCCTCTTGAAATTGCCCATTTTAGACAATAAGAATGTATTTCTTCTTTTGATAATTGTTCCTCTTTAGGCTGTTTTTCATTTAAGTAATTTAGATTATCTTCTAAATCAGTAGCAGACTTAATTTCTTCATCTTTATAATGCTGAAATTCTCTTCCTACAATTTTCCATTTATTGATTATATAGACTCCGTTGTCATAGTTATCTCTGTCTAATTGATTGTATCTGTCTATTCCTATTGAAGTAGAACCTCCAAAGAAATTGCCTATTACTTGACACATTCTAGCCCATCCATAACAATCTGTTTCTGGTGGTCGATAATTCTTCATATCACAATAAGCTAGAAATGTTTCTACGCTTTCTCTTCCTCCATTCCAATGAACATAGATTCCTATTTGTTTATCTTCAGTTGTAATAACTGCTCTGTTTCCCATAAATTGCTCCTTTCCTGCTATCTAGCATCTCTATTTTTCTTAAAATTTTTTATTTTATCTTTTAAATCAAATTGTGGATATGATATATATGCTCTTGAATAATAATTTTTGAAATAATCCTTATTCTTATCTGAATACATATACATCCAGTCATCTGGATTCTTCATTCCTCGTTTTATAGCGTTTTCAAATGCATCATCTGGATTTTCTCTCATCTTAATGCCTTCAAATATACTTCCTTTAGGGTGTACTAAATATTTAATTCCATTTTCTTCTATATGAATAAAATCTGAACTCATATAATACTCCTTTCTTATATTCCCATCATTTCTTTTACAACTCGATCTGACATTCTAATAGTTCCTACCAGAACTAACATATTGAATATAATTTCTCCTATGTATTTCCAAACCATCGTTGTAGCTGAATCTCCTGCATTTACAGCAGGCTGACTCGTTGCAAATAAAGAGAATATAACACAAGCTAATACTATAATTGCTCCTTCTAAACAAACTCCCATATAGCTTTTTAAAAAGCTTCTTCCTATTTGTTCAGTAGGTTGTCCTGCAAAGCTCGAAAGTGGTATAGGAGCTATTGCGGTGTATAAATATAATTTAAAAAACCTTCCATAAACAGTTAATATCATTATGAATGACAATACTGTTATGAAAAGTCCTCCTATAATTGTTACTGCTCCAAGTGGAATTTTGTTGAAAAATCCTACCTTGCCTATTGCATCAATTATTTCTTGTGGTAGAGTCATTGTATTTGCTCCGCCTATACCTGCGGAACTCATAATAGTAGAAACAACTCCTTGCACTATTTTAAATATTGCAAGCATTAGTTCCATTCCATAAGTTACAATACCTTTTGCTATTACAAATCTTATGAATAGTTTTAATGCTTGTTCTGGTCTTTTTATTTCTGCAAAATTTCCCATTGTTCTCATAACTCCTACTACAAAGAAGAGAACTAACAAAGCAAGTCCTATGGCTTGCATAGCTCCGTTAATTCCTACAATAGCGTTCCATATTCCGCCACCTTTAAATTCTTGCGGAGATTGAGAAACTAAACTCCATATTTCTTGCATTTTACTATTCCAAGTATCAAGTGAATTTTGCAAATTTCCTTGAATCCAATCCAAGCTTAAGCACCTCCATTTCTATATGCTTCCATATCAATGTCGCTATCTATTTCATTGCCCCAAGCTTTCCAACCATCAAATTTTTTTCTTGCAAATAATTCAATTCGTGGAATATCTCCAAAAAGTTCAACAATCTTATCTCTAATTTCGTCTGGCTTTCTGCTGTGTTCTCTTCGCTCTGAAATAATAACGCTCGAAACTTTATTACTAACTGGCTTCATCTGTCCTTTTACTCCTAATAAACAAACTTCACAATTAGATTTAGTATAATAACCAACCCCAAAACAAGGTTTTTTATCATTCTTATTTGTTTTGATCCAACTAAAACCTAAAGTCTTATAACTAAAACCCCATTCTTTAAACATCTTTATTTGTTCATCTAACAAAGGGAATGTTACCCATAGGAATAAAGCACAATTTTCATCAGCTAATTCATTTATAGGAAGATTCTTTATTTCTTCCATAGTCATTAAATTATAATGAGCTGCAGCTCCGCCTCCAAACTTACTATGTATATTTCTACTTCTGTATTTCCAAGGCGGATCAGCATAAATAATATTGAATTTTTCCATAATATTTTAAAGGCGAGTTTTAGCTCGCCTTTCTTCTACCCTCCTGTTATTAGTGATAATATTTCTTTAGCAAATGTAATAACGATTCCTCCTGCAAGTGTCATTATTCCATTAGCTCTTTGTGTTGGATCGTGAGATTTTAAACTCATACCTACTTGAACTATTCCAAATCCTAGAATAATCATACCAACAGCTCTAATTAAACCGAATACAAAATTCGACAAATTATTTACAACTGCGATAGGATCGTCAGCTGCAAATACATTACTTGCTTGTAAAACAAATAGCAATACTACATAGAATACTATGAATGCTATTTTCCAATCTGGATTTTTTACTTTAAATTTATTTTTTATATTTTCTTTCTTCATCTTCAATTATCTCCTTTACAAATTTTTCTACTTCTTCTTCAGATAACAATTCGTAATCTGATTTCATCTCGTGTACTTGTTTAGAATTCTTAATATTTTCAATATCACTATAATTAAATGAAACGCTTGCAATAGCGTTTTCAGTTATTCCATGCTCATAAGGTTTAGCTCTTCCATTAGCTGTAAGTTCAATATTAGGGTGTTGTAACATGTTGTATTTAAAATCCATAACTGGTCTTTCCCCACGAATAAAAAGTAAGGCGTACTTGTTATCAAGCATCCTTACTTCATCTGGAGTCATAAGCTCTCTACCTGTATTTTGAATATTTGTTGTATAGTTGCCATGTTGTCCATAACTTCTGCTATAAGTATCCATATCTATTGTTTCTTTTCCTAGAAGCTCACTACAATATTTATGCGTTGATTGTTCGTTTCCTCCTAAATATAAAAATGTATCGCAGTTTCCTACTATTGATTCCCATTGCTTTTCAAATAAGGCTTTAAGCTGCGCCAGATTTTGTAGAATAATTGAAACAGAAACATTTCTAGATCTCATAACAGATAAAATTTTATCAAAATCATCTGGTAGAGAAACATTTGCGAATTCATCCATAACAAAATGAACATGAATCGGAAGACTACCGCCATATTTATAATCAGCGGTATAAAATAATTGTTGAAATAATTGAGTATATAAAATGCTAACTAAAAAATTAAATGAAGTGTCGTTATCTGGAATAATTGCAAATAATGCGGTTTTCTTCTCTCCTAAAGTTGAAAGTTCCATTTCATCTGTGCAAGTTATTCCTGCAAGACTCTCTAAATTAAACTTTTCTAAACGAGATTGAAGAGTTACTTGTATTGATTTTAAAGTTTTAGCAGATCCGCTATGATAACTTCTGTAATATTTTAATGCTATATGATTTGGCTCTTCATCCTCTAATCTATTAAATAAAGTGTCTAAAGGACTTTCTTCAGTATCATCTTCGCCGCTTACCTCTCCTTCTCGTAGCATTTCCATAACCATACTAAAATTTTGTTCTTCAGGAGGAGCTTTATATACTAAATAAAAAATAAGAGCTAATAAAAGCATACTAGCAGCTGTATCCCAGAAAGGATCATTTGTTTGCGAACCCTTTGGAGTAGTTGACTTGAATAAATTTGTTACCAACCTTTGAACATCATTATCATTTTTTAAATATACGAATGGATTATAACAATGCGATTTATCCATATTTATTAAGTCTAAAACCTTAACTTCATATCCCTTAAGTTTAAGTAAATAACCTGTATCACGCAAAATCTCGCCTTTAGGATCTAAAATAACATAAGACGAATTTGCTTGCATAACATTTGGCTTGCAATATGAAAAAGTTTTACCTGCTCCAGATCCACCAACGACTAAAACATTTACATTTCTTTTATGTTTTCGACCATTAAGACCTAATTCGACATTTTTTGTCAAAGTCTTATTCATGTTTTCTGGAAACTGTTTATACTTTTTATTTAAAGTTCTTGCTTCTCCCCATCTTGCTGATCCATGTTCTTCTTTTCTTCTATAATTTCTTTTGGATGATTCGTAGAATATTATTACAAAAATATAAATGAGTAAAAAAATAAGAATAGTTTTTATGCTATTCTCTGACCATAAAATATTAAATGGATTATTAAATACATTTCCGAAATTATTAAAAATACTAACTAATCCGCCTTCAGTTATTGGCGCAATTAGTAAAGCTAACCATATTATTGGAATAACTCCAATAAAGTATAATAAATAATTATACTTTTTATCTTGTGTGTTCAACGCTACTCTTTTGCATTTTGCCCTTATCAATTATATATAGTAATAATTCGTTAATATCTGTTGTATCAATATTTTTTTCTATACATTTTGTTCTTAAATCGTTAAGGGCATTTATAATCAAGTGATATTGATCTTCTGTTACAATTAAAACTCTTTTCATCGCTACCTCCTACTTTACTTTATCTTTTTTTGATTTATTTTTAGTTTTAGTAACTGTTTTATCTTTTGATTTCAAGTCTTTCATTTCTTCTTTTATATCTTGAAGTTCTTTTCTAACTGATTTACGATTTTCGTTGTTTACTTCCTTTGATATTTTTGAGTAAGGCTCTGACGGACGACTTGTTTCCGTTTTCGCCATACTGAAATTTGAAGTGTCTATATTCTCTTTTTGAAGAGGCTTCTTAAAGCTTATATCTTGCTCTAACTCTTCTTTATTTTTTGTTTGAACTCCTATATTGTTTTCTTCTTTTTCTGCTATTTCTTCTTGAATTTCAGTTTCAATTTGAGCAGGATTTGAAGTTGTTAATTTAAATCTTTCAACTATACGATCTATTTTACTTGCATCTTCTTGTCTTACTAATATATCAACCATATCATCAAAATTTTTATTTTTGCGATTTACTAATGCACAATATAAAACTCCATAACTTTTAGCTTCTTTTGTAAATTTAGCTAAATCTTTCTTTTGCATTGTAAAAATTTTTAAAGGTTTTCCAGATTTAAGTATTGAATTTAATCTAACTTTTCCTTTAGTTTGTTTATGATTCTTCATTTCATTAAGAAGAATTCCTAAAGCATGTTCTGCGCCTTTACCTGTTATAGTAGCAGCGCATTTAATGGCTTCAAAATAATATTGTACCATTTCATTTGCAGCATCTCCTCCAGTATTCATAAGCGTTTCTCCTTTCTTTTATTTTTCTTTAATTCTTGCTCTTCTTCTCGAGCTTTTTCTTCTTTCTTTAGTTCGTTTAAATTATCTTTCATCTTTGGTATTCTTGTTTTAATATCTTCGCACAGCAACATCTCTTTTCTTAATCTATTTATAATTTCAGTTTTTTCTGAAATTTGATTACATAGTTCTTGCCTTATATCTTCATTTTTCTTTGAAGCTCTTCTATCCCATAAAACTTCTCTTTCTCCTAAAGCTAATTTCAGTTCTTCATTCTTTTTCATATAATAAGATTCAAGATCTGAAAATGTTTCTATTTTATTATTTGCTAATAATTTAGCTTCTTCAGAATATTTATCCATTTTTGCAATATCTGCTTTCATTTCTAGTGTTAGTTTTATATAAGGATTTTTATTATTAAGTCTTAACAAATACATGTAATGAAAATATATAGCCATAAATCCTTTTACTTTGATTTTTCTTTTTGATAAAGTAAAATCATGTTTAAAAGGTTTATTATATTCTTCTATAAAAGGTATTCTTACATCTTGTTCTGATAAGATTCTTTTTTTTATATTTTCTATTGTATAATCTTCTCCGAATCTTCTTTCAATTCGTATATTTCTTTTATAGTTTTTGTGTCTTATACTTAATTTTTCGTATCTTTCTGTTACTTTGTAATCCATCTTGTTCATTATATTTATAAACTCTTTGTAAGAGAAAGCTTGTCTAATTGCAAAGTCTAAATCTCGTTTTGCTCTTGAAGCTTCTGTATTATAAATTCGTTCATAATTTTTATAAAAGTTGTCATAGTTTATTCCCTTTTTAGTAGGTTTTTCTTCTATTGTTTTTAATCCATATTCTTTGCAGAGTTCATCAGATTCGTGTCGCATATAGCCATAACTACTTTTATTATCGTAAAATCTTTTACCATCTTTAAATGAAACTGAATTGATTACAAAGTGATTATGTAGGTGTCCTGTGTTAAGATGTGTTGTTACTACAACTTGAAATCTATCTCCCCATAATTGATTTGCAAGTTTTACTCCAATTTCATGAGCTATTTCAGGAGTTAAATTTGTTTCTTCTTTAGTTTCTTCAAAAGATTGGTATGCATGAAATCCTTGTATTCCATCTGTTTTGTTATATTGTAATTTTACAAGATTCATTTCATCAGAAGCAATTCGTGCATCACAATTTATTCCAGTAACAAAAAATTGCTTTTCAGTTTTATCTTTGTTCATAGCATAATCTAATGTGTCATCTAAAGAAGTTCTTTTTGTTTTTTTACCATTTTCAGAATAGTTTATTACTTTTCCTAAATTATTGGTTATCTTCCAAATTTTCGTAACAGCCATTTCTTAATACCTCCTATAAATATTCATCTTCCAATCTCTTTTTGAGATTCAATAGATTTATTCTTAATCTTTTTAATTGTTTAATAAACTCTTTAGGATCTATATCTTCATATTTCCAATCTTCAATTTTAGTTATAGTATTTATTCTTTCTGCTATTTGATTAAGATTAGATCCCATTAAAGAAATTTCTTTCATATATTTGTAAAAATCATCTGGCGGTTTTTCTTTAATTCGTGTTCCTACTATGAGTTTTCTTAAATATTCAGATCTATTTGTTCCCATTAAAGAAATTGTATCTTCTAGCTTGAAATATTCCTCATCATTGAGGCGTACTTCGATTTTATGTTGTCTTATTCTTCCATGTGGTACATATTTCTTCTTCATAGTTTTCCCTCCTTAAAATCGATTCTAGGGGTTTGGGGTGTCCCCATAATTTAGAATTTGATAGGGCGATTTCCGACCGACCAAATTCAGTGCTTGCTTAAAACTAAAAAACAAATACAGAAATTGCGTTTTTATCTTGCGTTTTCATCTTTATAAAATTGCTTATAACTTTCAATTTTCTCCCTGTTTTTTAATCCTAATGTATAGCATAAATAATCGTTAATATCTTTACCAACTGGAGCAGGAATATCTCGTACTTTATACTTTTCTCCTAACAAAAAAAGAAATGCTTTTGTTGCATTCCTTCCTGCATTATCGTTATCAAAATGTAGAATAATTTCTTCGATATTTGAATTCTTTTTTAAAAAATTTTCTATTGTTATAGGTATCTTACTTTCAGATATTTCTTTTTGTGTTTGATAAACTCCAGATAAAGCTATCATATTATTTTCTTTCCAATTATAACCTTTTTCTTTTAATAAAGTTGCATAAGATAATAAATCTATACTACTTTCAAAAAGGTGTATTGTGTTAATTTTTTTGTTTACTATTCTAAAAGAAAACTCTTTACTACTTCCTTTTGCATCTTTCATAAATCGTTCGTTATCTGTTGATCTTAAGCCTGCATATTTAATATTTTTATTATCATCATAACCTAGAAAAACAACATTATTTGTTGATTCTTCTTGATAAATCAAGTTGTTAATTATGCAATAATTTATTATACTTTCATCAATTCCTCTGTTCATTAAGTAATCAATTATTTGTTCATTTGTACTTGCTTTTTTAGGAAGTATAATTCTTTTTTCTTTTGATTTTGATTCTTGTTTTATATAACGAGGTGGACTTATATCAATTTTATTTAAGACTCTTTTTACTGCTTGAGGTAGTGTATAGCCTTCAACTTTTATTAAATAATCTATTGCACTTTTTCCACCAATATTTGCAGAAAATCTATGCCATAATCCATTGCTAATCCTAATGCTATCATGTTTTTTTGTTGTATAAGTACCACTTGAAACCTTAACTAATTCGTAAGGTTCATAGTTTTGTAAATATGTTAATAAATCAATTTTTCTTGCTTCTTCTAACATTTCTTTTGTAACATATTCGCTCATTTTCCTGCTCCTTTCTTTAAAATTATCTGGCACTTTCTCTTGCCTCTTTTACTCTTTTTATGTAAGAGCTTGTTAATGAATTTACTGACTTATCAATAGAAAAATTTAAACTTTCTCTTAAAGTTCCATCTTGTGTAAGCCAATCATCATATATTTTTTGAAGCGGTTTTTTACAAGATAATATTGCATTTATTTCTTTTTTTGATAAATTATTATCGTATAATAAACCATCAATAATTTCTTGTTTTACAGTTAATTCATAAGCTCTGTCTATTGCAACATCAACGCCCATTTCTTTTACTTCTTGCTTATATTCCTTAAGTTCTTGTTCTAATTTTTTTTGTAATTTATCTTCCATAAATAGCTCCTTTCTTGCTATCTAGCATCTCTATTTTTTCTTGATTTTTCTCGTTTTTCTTTGTCAAATAAATTAGGACTATCTTTCATTTTTTGAGTAATTATTCTATTATAATTATCAATAAATACCATATCTTTGAAAGTTCCGTATCTTTGGTGTTCTATTATTTTAAAATAAGTTTTCTGATCGTGTGTGCCTATAAATACTTTATTTGCTCCTAGATTTCTTCCTAAATTTTTAAAAAATCCGTTTAGATTTTCTATACTTTGATTTAACATTTTATTAGGAATATCAACTACCATTCTTATATTATTTTGTGTGTCTGTAAGTATTGCAGTTGAATATTCTCTGTTGTTTTGCATTTTCATAAATAAAGCAATTAGTTCATCACGACTTGAAATTTTCATATTATAAAACGAATTATCTATTAGTTTTTCTTCAACAGTATTTAAAACTGAATTATCTAAAATTTGCTCTTTAGGTACAAGTATTCTTCCTTCTGAATCTTCTTCGATAATTGAATATCTATTAGTACTTCCAATAATTATATGACCTAAGAAACCTTCAACATTTGCAGCAAAGTTTTTCGTAACTTCCATATCTTCTTTAGAAGCTTTTGCTATTCCAGAAGGATGATTATGTGCTAAATAATAGCCATCTGCATTTAATCTTTTCATTCTATTTGTCATTTTTTCATAACTTCTAATTGGATCTCCAGTCTTTTCATTAAATATAAATACTCCGTCTGGAATTTTACTTGTCATAGCTTCTTGACCAACAATTTTATTATCTCTCATATAAAATATTCTAAATGTTTCATAGCGAGGATCTTTGAAGATATTACAAACATCTACTAAATCATTTTTATTTTGAATACTAGAATTACTTAAATCAATATAGCCTTGATTCAATTTTATATTTTCTAATTTGTTATATATAATTTTAATATTTTTATCCAAAATAAGCTCCTTTCTAGTCATTGTAAGGAAGTATATTTCTTTCCATGTAACTCTTGTATAAATCTTCAGAATTGTAATAGCTTTTTTCTTGAGAATAATACTTATTGTTGGGATCAGAATACTTCTTCATTGTTTCTTTTTGAATTCTTTTTATTTTTTGTTCCTCCTGGATTTCTTTCCAATTTTCAAGTTCAAGTTCTTGTAATTCAAGCTGTAATCCTACTGATTCATTTTTGTATTTCCTTATTTCTAACTTTTTCTTTTTATATTTAAGCTCAAGCTCATCTAATTCCTTATTTGCTTTAATTATTTTGATATTTAATTTTCCTATTTGTTCTGTAAGCTCCTCTCTTTGCAAATGTATCACTTCCTTTCGTTTTAAGCACAAAAAAAGAAGCTGATATTTTAATCAACTTCTAATATATTTAATATTTTAATCATAACTATAACTTGTAATTTGTCTTATTATATGGCATTCCAAAAAAATAAAAATATAAATATGCAA
>OLPG01000249.1_pt1 | contig 57251 bp, 51 predicted proteins | sample 1672311 | NCBI WGS metagenome assembly OLPG01 (sample SAMEA3136670, study PRJEB25190) | human gut metagenome | biome: human gut; feature: human-associated habitat; material: faeces | place: Austria | collected 2013 | reverse complement strand
CTTCAGCAACGGAAACTGGGACAAGGGGACTGTCCCTTTGTCCCATCGATGCGGAAACGGTGAAGATGGCGGTTGGGTGCGCACCGGTGCGGCGTCGTTGGGGTAAAGTACCTCTCCGCTATGAACAATCTCAGCATGACATATGCTTCTTTGCGTCGCCCGCTGGTGTGGGCTGGCGTTTCGGCGTGCGCTCAGGTTTGCCTGAACCAGCCGCTTTCTACGTGCCGCATCTGATTGCGGGCGCGGGCGCGATTGGCCGCCGCGCGCGACGACCGCTTATGGGCTGCGCTCGTAAGCGCTGGGTCGTCTCTTTCTGAAATTTTCACTAACTAATCGAACATTTTGCAATGTGCTGTGCGCTGGCGCTGCGCTAGACCCGTCTGTCGATGGGCGGCGCGTGTGCCGACGGCGAACCGTTATCGATCGGTTGTTTCGCGCTAGCTCGGTTTGCCGGCTCGAATCGTTCGCGAAATGGCTGCCTGTTCAAGCGCTTGCGCATTGCCCTTGGTTGCTGCGCCATTGCTGCTGCGCAGCGCTAAGGTCTCACGATGGGAGTGCCTATGTCTTCAACTTCTTCAATCTCCGCTAGCGGGAAAATCACCGGCGTGCAGGTGCGCATTGTAGCCGTGGTGGTGCTCGGCGCGTTTTTGGCGCTGCTGAACCAAACCGTCATGTCGCCGGCGCTACCGGTCATCATGGCCGACTTCGGCATCGATGCGTCGACCGCGCAGTGGATCATGTCCATCTATCCGCTGGTCAGCGGCATCATGGTGCCGGTTTCCGCCTATTTGATCGACAAGTTCTCTACGCGCAAGCTGTTCTTTGGCGCGCTGGTGGCGTTTGCCGCGGGCACGCTGCTGTGCGCTGTGGCGCCCGACTTCTCGCTGCTGATCGTGGGCCGCGTACTGCAAGCGGCCGGATCCGGCGTGCTGATGCCGCTGGTTGCCGTTGTGCCCATGCTGGTGTTTCCCGTGGAGAAGCGCGGCACGGCCATGGGCATGGCCGGCATCGTCATGAGCGCAGGCCCCGCCGTGGGCCCCGTTGCCGGCGGCGCGGTCATCGACGCATTCGGTTGGCGCGCCATGGTGGGCGCCATCGTGCCGCTTTCGTTGATTGTGCTGGTCATGGGAGTATTCATGCTGAAGAACGTCGGCGAGCTGAAGAACCCCAAGCTTGACTTCGCTTCCGTGGCGCTGTCCACCGTGGCGTTCGGCGGTCTGCTGTACGGCTTCTCTACCGCTTCATCGCTTGGCTGGACCAGCCCTATGGTGCTGGGCTCGGTGGCTGCCGGCGTGGTGTGCCTCGTGCTGTTTGCGCGCCGTCAGGGCAAGCTTGAGCAGCCGCTGCTTGAGCTGGGTTGCCTGCGCACCCGCGAGTTCCGCGTGGCGGCTATCATCGTGACGCTTATCAACGCAGCGTGCCTGGTCACGAACACGTTGTTGCCGCTTCTGCTGCAGACCGCGCTGGGCGCTTCGGCGTTCGAAACGGGTATGGCCATGCTTCCCGCGGCGGCCGTGGGCATCATCATCAGCCCCATTTCTGGTGTGGTGTTCGACAAATTTGGCCCGCGCGTCATCTCCGTGGTGGGCTTGGCCCTGATGACGGGCGCGCTGTTCGCCCTGTCGCTGTCGTCTACCGCTACGCCCATTTTGGTGGTGGCTCTGTTCTGCATGCTGCAGGCGGCGGGTCAGGCGCTGGCGAACATGCCCGTAAACACGTGGGGCGTCAACGCCCTGCGTAACGAGATGATTGCGCACGGCAACGCCATTGCGAACACGGGTCGTCAGGTTGCCGGCGGCTTGTGCACGGCGCTTATCGTCACGGTTATGACGTCGGTGACCGCTGGTGGCACTGCGGCCGGCGCCACGCTCCAGGCGGCAACCGCCACCGGCGCGGGCGTGGCTTACAAGGTGTGCGCCGCCATCGGCCTGGTGTCGCTGGTGTACTGCATCGTTGCCGTGCGCCCCGCGAAGCGCAAAGCCGCCTCTTCGCCGGCTGCTGCGAACAGCGCCGCCAAGGGCTCTTCGGCTGCTTCATCTGCGGCGACTTCGCCTTCTGGTTCCGATGGCGTTGCTTCGGCTTCTGCCTTGGAGCACGCTGCTTCGCCCGTTGGAGCTGACACGCCGTCTGCCCCTTCGCCTTCCGCATCCGCAACTGCATCCGCTTCCGCTTCCGTAAAGGAGAACCGCTAATGTCCGAGATTGTTCCCGAGAGCATTCCGCTTGAAACCGCCGGCACGCCGGTGTCGGCGGTGATGATTGCCGATCCGTTCACGTGCCTGGCCAGCGCCACCATCGCTGACGTGGTGCGCATCATGACCGAGCGCGGCGTCAGCAGCCTGCCCGTGGTGGACGAGGGCGGTTTCGTGGTGGGCTTCATCAGCGACGGCGACATCATGGGCGCGGTGGCCCAGCATCGCGCGCACACGCTGTTCACCGGCGGTGACGCGTCTATGCTGTACTTCGATGACATGAGCTTCGAAGAGCGCGTTGACCAGCTCAAAGAGCGTTGCGTCATGGATTTCGCCGTCCGCAAGGTGGTGTGCGCGAAGCCCGAGCAGTCTATCGCGCGCGTGGCGGCCATGCTGTCGAAGAAAAAGTTCAAGAAGCTGCCGGTGGTCAACGACGAAGGCGCGCTGGTGGGCGTGGTGCGTCGCACCGACATCGTGAAGCACATCTTCGCGAAGATGTTCGCGTAACGCGGTTGTTCTGCGGCTGCAAGGTAAACGCTGATGTGAAACGGCTTCGGAAGGATTGCATTTTGCGTCGGATTGGCGTTTTGTGCAAAGAATTCGAAGTAGAGGGGCGATTGACGCGGCACAAGACCTCGAATTGTCGGAATTCGAGGTCTTGTGGGTTTAATAAGCATCATATGGGTAACCGTCATCAGGTGAAACGATGATGAGATCTGGATTCGATAACCATGCAGGCCTGAGGCGGTGCCCCTCTACTTCGAAAAAGGCGCAGAAAATGGCCTGTCGGAGCAAAAGGACGGCTGTCTACCATGCGAACTTGTTAGTGCGTTGTGGCTTGGCTTAGCGCTTTGTTCGCAGGGCCGCATCTACGACGCCGCCTGCTACGGCTAACAGGGCTGCAACCAGGGTGTATTTCGCCGTGGTCAGCCAGAATGGGATTGTTGAGTCAACGAATACGAACTTGACCCGCAAGAACAGGTAGCTGGCGATGTCCAGGTCAACGAACGCCCCTGCGCCAGCGGCCGCAAGCCATACCGTCGCCGTCCGCGCTCTTCGGCGGGGATGGTGATGCATTTGGCCATTACAGCCCCAGCCCTGCTTGCCAGGTGTCAAGCTGGGAAAGCTGCGAGGACACGGCGTCGCCGTCAAGCGTGACGCTGCGCGTGAACGTGGCGCCCGGCACGATGGCGCGCAGGCTGCCCAGACAGCTTTCGGCGCTGCTGCCGCCCGAAGTGCTGAACACGGCGACGGTTTTACCGGTGCAGTCGTGGGCGTTCATGAACGTCTTGATGATTTGCGGCGCATCGTACCACCACACGGGAAATCCCAGGTAGATGTTGCTATAGCTATCCCAATCCTCAACGGTTTGCGCCAGCGCGGGGCGGGCGTTGGCGTTTTGCTCGGCCTGAGCGACGTCGACCACCTCGTTGGAGTTCGTGGCATAGGGCTCGGCCGGTTCGATGCGGAAGAAGTCGGCGTCCACGATGTCGTTGAGGTGCTGCGCGGCGGTAAGGGTGTGGCCCGACCACGAGAACACTGTCGTTGGTGTGCTCTTGAAGTTGGTGTCGCGCTGTGCGCTCTTTTGGATTGGTTGAACTTTCGCTCAACGCTCAGCGCCATCGGAGCCTTTCGCGAGCCGCTTGTACGGCGGCGAGCATTTTCGCGGGGTCTTTCGTCCCGTTCGTTTCCAAGCTAGAGCTCATGTCAACGCCAAGAAACCGTTCGCCTGCAGTTGCGCCTGCTTGTTCGATGGCTTGCGCAAGGTTTTCGGGGCCTAAGCCGCCTGCCAGTAGGAATGGGCGAGGAAACCCGGTGAGCAGTCGCCAGTCGAAGGTTTGCCCCGTTCCCGCGCCGTTGTCGAGCAGCACCAGGTCAGCGGTGCTTACAGCAGCCCGGTACCGTTGCGGATGCGAAATGCCCGGATGATATGGGCATTTCGCGCGCTCGAGCACAAAGTCTTGCGCGCGTCGTTCGCTTCGGTAGCCGACGGTGCTTCGTCGTCTGCGTTCTGCCCGATGGTTGGCGATTGCAGGATGGTAAGGCCTGCTGCTTGGCGAAGGCTTGCGATGTACGTGGCGTCTTCTTCGCCATGCAGCTGAACTGCGGCGTTTGGGGCCTCCGCAAGGAACCGGTTGACAATTTCAACCGGCGCGTTCACGAACACGCCGACAGGGCGGATGCGCTTGTCGAGCCGCTTCGCAAGCGCGATAGCTGCCTCAAGCGCCACGCTGCGGCGCTTGCCCGGCACCTCGATGACGAACCCGGCGAAATCGGGCAGCGCCGCATTGGCGGCTGCAACATCGGTTTCAGTTCGCAAGCCGCAAAGTTTTTACCAGCAGGTGCTCCATGGCACGTTCGTCCTTTCCTTCGTTTCGCTATCGTTCCCCGCTAGGGCTTAGGCCTGCGCGAGTGCTTTCCCTTGGGCCACCCGCCAGGCGGCTATGTTTGGCGAACGCTTCGGCTGGCTACCTTGGCTGCCCGTCTCCTCGCAGCTCGGCGAGCTTGGCGCGCTTGTCGTCGGCGCGCATAAGCGCTTCGCCTACCAGCACGGCGTCAGCGCGCATGGCTGGGGCCACCTCGACGTCGGCCGGCGTTGCGATACCGCCTTCGGACACGAATAGCGTGTGCGGCGGCACCAAGTCGCGCAGCGCGCGGGCGGCGTTCATGTCCACGTCGAATGTTTTCAGGTCGCGGTTGTTCACGCCGATCACGCGCGCCCCGCAGGCGACGGCGCGCTCAATCTCCTTGGCGGCATGAGCTTCCACCAGTGCAGACAGGCGAAGTTGGTCGCACAGCTGGCGGTAGGCGGCAAGCTGCGCATCGTCAAGGATGGCGCATATCAGCAGCACCGCCTGCGCGCCAAGCGCCTTCGCCTCGTAGACCATGTACTCGTCCACCACGAAGTCTTTGCGCAGCACCGGGATGCTTACCGCCTCGGCGATTTCGGCCAGGTACTCGTTGCGGCCTTGGAACCAGTACGGCTCGGTCAGGCATGAAATGGCCGCCGCACCTGTGGTTTCGTAATCACGTGCTATCTGCAGGTACGGGAAATCCGCCGCGATGAGGCCTTTCGAGGGGCTTGCCCGCTTCACCTCGGCGATGAACTGCACGCCGGGGCGCTCGAGTGCGCCTTCGAACGGGAAGCTGCACGGCGCCGCGGCGTGGGCCGCCGCGAACGCCTCGCCGGACAGCGGCAACCCGTCGGGGCCGGGCTTTTCGGCAGCGCATCGCTCGCAATCGCGCGCCAACGCTTTATCGGCAGCCTGCTGCATGCTTGCAAGCGACCGCACACGCTTCTGCTCGGCAACGCGCTCCCGCGTGCGCTCAGCTATCTGATCAAGAATGTTCAACCGTGGTCCTTTCGTGTTTGGCGTGACAAGGCGCTATTGCGCCTTGCTGGCTTGGATGTAGGCGTTGAGCTTCACGGTTGCGGCGCCGGTATCGATGAGCTCGTTGGCCCGGGCCACGCCGTCGCGCAGCGAGGGCATCGCGCCTGCGATGTACAGGCCAGCTGCGGCGTTGAGTACGACGGTGTCGCGGCGGCATCCGTGTTCGGCTCCCGACAGAATATCGCGCGTGATCTGCGCGTTTTCCTCGGGCGAGCCGCCGCGCAGGTCATCGCGCGTGCAGCGGGCCATGCCGAACTGCTCGGGCGTCAGCTCGTAGGTGCGAAACGCCGGCGCGTGGAAGTCGCCGCCGCCGAACTCGCACACCTTCGTGGGGCCGGCGCACGAAAGCTCGTCGAGCACGCATTCGCCGTACACCACCATGCCGCGCTGCACGCCCAGGCTTACCAGCACGCGGGCAAGCGGCTCCACCAGCGTGCCGTCGTACACGCCCAGGATCATGTTCTTGGGGTTGGCCGGGTTGGTGAGCGGTCCCAAGATGTTGAACACGGTGCGGATGCCCAGCTCCTTGCGGATAGGGCCGACGTACTTCATGGCCGCGTGGTACTTTTGCGCGAACAGGAAGCAAATCCCCACGTCATCAAGCAGTTTGCAGCACAGCTCGGGGCTCTGCTCTATGTTGACGCCCAGTGCCTCCAGACAATCCGCGGCGCCCGAGCTTGACGACGCAGCGCGGTTTCCATGCTTGGCCACCTTCACGCCGCCGGCCGCGATGATCAGCGAAGTGGTGGTGGAAATGTTGAAGCTGTGTGCCTTGTCACCGCCGGTGCCTACGATTTCAAGCGTGGGCTCGGGGTAGTCGACGGGCGTGGCGAACGTGCGCATGGCGGTGGCGCAGCCGGCAATCTCGTCGATGGTCTCGGCTTTCGTTGACTTCGTGGACATCGCGGCCAAAAACGCGGCGGTCTGCACGGGCGTGGTGGCGCCGGACATGATCTCGCAGATGGTGTCGTAGGCTTCCTGGTACGTTAGGTCTTGCTTGTCGACCAGTTTATGGATGGCTTCGGTAATCATGAGGGTTCCTTTCTAAACCAGCGCTAGGAAGTTCGCGATGATGGCGGCTCCATCGGGCGTCATGACGCTTTCGGGATGAAATTGCACGCCGAACACGCGCGCGGCGGCGTCTTCGACGGCCATGACCTCGCCGTCGTCGGTGCGGGCCGTCACGCGCAGGCGGGCCGGCGGCGTTGCCTCGTCGGCGGCAAGCGAATGGTAGCGCGCCACGTTGAAGCGCTCGGGCAGGCCGGCGAACAGCACGCTATCGGGTGCGGCCTTCACCTGGGAAACCTTGCCGTGCATCAGCTGCTTGGCGTAACCTACCGTGCCGCCGAACGCCTCGCAGATGGCCTGGTACCTCAGGCACACGCCGAAGATGGGCAGCATTCCGGCGAAGCGGCCCGCTTACTTTCGAGCCGATGTGCATGACGTGCGAGAACCGGTGGATGGACAGGTATTCGTCAACGTGCACGCTGCCCAACTTGCAGATGCGTCCCAGGTCGTTGCGGCCCAGGTCAACCAGCATGTTGTGCTCGGCTAGCTCCTTCTGGTCGGCAAGCAAACTCGCTTCAAGCGCCGCGTCTTCGCAGCACCTCGGTTGGCGTGAAGCGGTCGGCAAGCAGTTCCATGCGCACCGGCACGCGGCGGTAGCGGTCCTCGGCTGCATACGCGCGCACCTCATCGAGCGTGGGGAACATGTGCAGCACCTCCTTTTGTGCTCGGGCCGGATGGGGCAGGGCCGACTCTGCGCTGCGGCGATAAGCATGCGCTAGCGGTATGTTTCCGCTTCTGACCTGCTGCTTCTTGGCTTCTTGCCAAGCTCGCTCGCCGATCGGTGCGGTTCGTGCCCTGCTTCTTCCGGCTGCCGGCGGGCACGAAAAAAGCCCGTCCCGGCAAACGATTACGCTTGACCAAGGACGGGCTTGACATGCTACCCACGGTGCCACCTTGATTCCCGGCAGATGCCGGGCCCTTTGCGAAGCGCCATCACGCTTCCGGCAACTGACGTATGCACTCACGTCGCGAATACTTGGCAGCGGAGCTTGCCCCGTGTGCTGTTCACCGCGCCCTCAGCGGCCCATTTAGCAACTTGCGTTCGGCCCGGATTCCAGCACCCCGGGCTCTCTGTGCGTGCGCAGCTGCCTTGAACTTCCGCTTCAACGGTTTGTCGAACTGGTTTCGCATCCTAAGTGCAAGCACGAAAGTTCGTCAAGGAATAATTTGCGAACGGCGGTACGCGGCTATTCGTTTGGCGCCTTCCGGGTGGCACGGGCGAGCGTATCGCCGCGCAAAACGGTGACGCTCCAGGCGCGTCACCGTTTTGCATTTGGCAACAAAATAGCCCGTACCCTCGTAAGGTGCGGGCTATTCGTTACGCCCAGCTCAGAAGCTATTCTGCAGCTTCTTCGGACTTGTTGGCGGCTTCGACGATCTTGTCGATGATGATGTCGAGCTTGCCTTCCACGTCGTAATCCTCGACCTTGCCCTCGTCGCACAGGCGCGCGAAGTTCGGGTCGATGGGCAGCGTGGTGTATGCGGGGATGTTGTAGCGCTCGGCCACTTCCTTGCCCTGTGGCTCGCCGAAGATGTGGTGCTCCTTGCCACATTCGTCGCACTTGAAGTACGCCATGTTCTCCACAAGGCCCAGCACTTCCACATTCATGTCGTGCGCCAGGTTCACGGCCTTGCCCACGATCATGGCCACCAGCTCCTGCGGAGCCGACACGGTGACGATGCCGTCGACGGGCAGCGACTGGAACACGGTCAGCAGCACGTCGGAGGTTCCCGGAGGCATGTCGACGAACAGGTAGTCGATGTCGCCCCAGTTCGTTTCGCTCCAGAACTGGCGGATGGCGTTGGACACCACCGGGCCGCGCCATGCCACCGGCAGGTCGCCCTTCGGAAGCATGAGGTTCGTGGACATGATCTTGATGCCCGTTTGCGTCTGACCGGGCAGGATACCGTCGGCGTCGGCCGTCAGCGGGTTGGTGACGCCGAACGTCTTCGGGATGGACGGGCCGGTGATGTCGGCGTCCAGGATGCCGACCTTGTTGCCGCGCTTGTTCATTTCACTGGCAAGCAGGCTGGTGACTAGGGATTTGCCCACGCCGCCCTTGCCGGACACCACGCCGATGACATGCTTGACGTTGCTGCGCTTGTTCGTTTCAAGCTTCGTCGGGCCGCCGGAAGTGCGCTCGCCGCACCCGGAAACGCCGCAGCTGCCGCACTCGTGCGAGCATTCTTCTGCCATTGGTTCCTTCTTTCTCATATAGCGCCGCGGAATGCCGGGCGCGTCACTCGTCCTTTGCGGCATGATAGCATAACGCGTGCTCGTGCGAGGAAAATAGCACCGTTTGCGTGGCATTTACATGCAGTGATCGACTGGCGCCGCCGTGCGTGCGGGTGCATGCTACTATACACAGGTTATAGCAACCAGAAGAGAATCGATGTGCCCGTGAACGCTAATCTTGAAACGACCTCCGACGACGCTGTCAGCGCGGACGAGGAGCGCGTGTTCACGTACGATGAGCCCGACGAGGACTTCTGCGCGCACTTGATGGAGTGCTACGAGTGGAAGACCACTGGGCAGCGTGGCGTCGATTGGGCGGACACCGTTGCGCGCTACCGGCTTTCGCACCCTATGGAATACGAGGCGCGCCCCACGCTTGCCGAGACAACGGGCCTGCTCACAGGTGCAATCGATGCAGGAATCAAGTTCAGCGTGGCCGTGCAGACGCTGTTTCCTGCGGGCACGTCCATCGAAGGCGACCGCGAGATTCGCGAGTCGTTCGTAAAGGGCAAGGCGCGCCGCATCAAGCCGTCGCGCTATCTGGGCGGCCCGTCGGCGCTGGCCCTGTGGGCCGAAAACCCCGTGACGGTGCGCATCACGGCCGACGGCGCGCGTTTCGCGCGCGGCGCCGAGCTGCCCACGTCGCTTTCGCTCGATACGGTCATCGGCGTGATCACGGGGCATTGCGTGTGCGTTGACCTGCGGCAAGCCGACATCCCTTCGCCTTCCGAAGAGCTTCCCGTTGTCGGCGCCGTGCTGCATCTGACTACCATGTCGAAGTACCTGGTGGTGCTGTACAACATCCTTATGGAAAAAGGCGACCGCTTTGACATGGTCAGCGTGCCGCTGTATTACGCGGTGGGTTCCATTGAAGCGGGGCAGCGCAAGCGGCGCGAGGTGCTGGCGGCCACGCCGCTAAACGACCCGCCCGAGCCCGGCGCGTATGGCTGGATCAACGAGCGCGCATGGCTGGAAACGGCGCCGGTGCTCGACAAGCTGCTGGCGTTGTTTTTGACCGACGGCCTGGACGTTCGGGAAATCGAAGGCGCACGGCGCACCACGTTCGTGGCGTTCGAGGAAGGCGAGCTTGAGCGTCGCGACGAGCAGGAGCGCGCCCGCAAGGCTGCCGAAGAGCGCCAGCGCGCCGCCGAGGAGCAAGCCGCCCGCGAGGCTGAGGCTCGCCGCGCAGCTGAGCAGGCCGAACGCGAACGCAAGCAGGTCGAACGCGAGGCCGAGCGCGCGCGCCAAGAGGCCGAGCAGCGCGAACGCGACATCAAGAACATCGACGCCATCAAAGAAGCCGCCATTCAGGCCGAAGCGCGCTGTCGCGCCATGAAAACGCGCATGGAAGCCATGGTTCAGGAGCAAAAAGACCTGACGGCGGCCTACAACGCGCAGGGTGCGCAGCTGGCAAAAGAGCAGAACATGATTGGTACCATGGTGTCGAAAACGGCCACGCTGCAGCACAACCTGCGGCTTGCCGAGGAAACGGCCCGCTGCGCGCAGGAGCAGGCCGCTGCCGTGCAGGCGCGTGCCGACCTGTTCAACACGCTGGAGTTCCCGCAAACGCCGCTGGGTGCGTTGTTGCTGGCCAAGCGCGCGTTCCCCGACCGGCTGTACGTGCACCCGAACGCCGAGAAAACGGCGCGCGAGTTCGCAATGGGCGACATGCGCGAAACATGGGCGGCCCTGCGCGACATGGCTGTTGTGCTGTACCCGCTGGTGTTCGGCGACGAATCGGTGGACATCCCGGCGCGTTTCGAGGAGCGTTCGACGCTGCGCTTGGCGCTGTCGGAAGGTCCCATGACCGCGAAGGACCCCGCCCTCATGCGCCTGCGCAAGCTTGATTACAACGGGCGCGTGGTGGACATGTCCGCCCACGTCAAAGGCCGCTCAATCGAGGGCCAATCACCCCTGCGCGTGCACTTCTATCCCGACCACGACAAGAAGCTGCTGGTCATCGGCCACTGCGGCAAGCACCTGCCCACATACGCCTACAGCGGGAAATAGCGCCAACATTTGAGTGCCCCACTGGCTGAAGCTGGTGGGGCACCGCAACTCGGCAAGTGCTTTGCGTTCCGTTTGGAACCTTTCAAACCTATATAAAGGCCGCTTTCGGAAATTCCGCCTACTTTGCCACCTGCTGCACGTGGGTGCCATCGAGGTCGAAGTCGGTGAACGCCGCGCTGACGTAGGCGGGCTGCTCGTAGGTGTTGTAATAGTAGCGGCCCTCGCGCGCCGAGAAGGCGCTGGTGAAAATGGTCAGCTCGTTGGCGCCGTCGTTCATCTCGGCGCATCCTTCCACCATGGCCACGCCGCCAAGCGTGCGGAACACGCGCGCCACGTTGGCCTGCTCGCCGGTTTTCGGCGCATGGTGAGCATTCAGGTACGCGGCGCGCACGAAACGCGACGGCGAGTACACGTCGCCGGGCAGCCCGCGCATGCCCGCACCGGCGCCGTATGGCGTGAGCTTGGCGTTCCCCCAGTTCACGGAAGCGGGTGCTTCGGGCGTGACGTTCAGGTAGCTGCGCAGGTTCTCCAGATGCCACTCCAATCCGGGCTGGTTTGCCAGCACGTCGGCCGGGTCGCGCATGACCTGCAGGCCCTCGGCGGTAGACTCCACCACAATGCAGCCCGTGGTGTCGGCGACGATCCAGTGCAGCAGAGAAACGGGGAAGCTGCCGAACCCCTTGTTCACCAGCGTAACGTCGGCCAGCGCGCGCTCCACATCGTCAACGCTTGCGAAGTTCGAGCACACCCACAGCGGGAACTCGTACGGCGCCACGGCGGTGGTGCCCGGGCGCGCCGCTTCGGGGAAGTGCGCGTAGCCGGGGAAGTTCAGCCCGGCGATGGCCAGGCCGTCCTCGTTGGCGCAGTCGAAGTACAGCGGGAAGTCGTCGGACGTGATGGCCATACCCATAATGGCGCGGTGCCCGGTGTTGGCGGGGTGGTTGCGCGGCGTGAACGTGATGGTTTCGCCGTAGCCGTACGCCCAGTCAAGGTTGCGGCCGAAATACAGGTTGCCGTCAGGGTCGGTGAATCGAATGGCTGTGCACATAGGTTCTTCCTTTTTGCTTGAAGGCGAAGGGGCGGGGCGGGCGTATGCCCGCGCAGCGTGGTTGCTGCTTCGCGTTCGTCAATTGTTCGGAAGGCATAGTACGCCAAATGCCTGCGCGCGCAGGGTAGAATCGCACGGTTGTCAACGATGCGTTGCGTGTTCGTTGAAGAATGGCAACGCGCGCATTGATTCTTCTTTGGTGGTGTAGCTTAGCTATTCTGCGACGTCACCCCTCCCTGAGCCACCTCTTTTGCGGTAAGGCTTCGCAACGCTGTCCTTAAAGTGCAGGTTCCTTATGTTCGAAAATGGGTTATTCTTAACGAAAGATATAACAGCACACAACGAAAACTGCTATGGAGGGCGAAACATGTTGAGGATATCAGATGCGCGCATTGACGGCTTTATTGCCGAGGACGTGCCGTATATCGATTTGACCAGCGAGATCCTGGGCATCGGCGACCAGCCGGGCGAGATGGAATACTTCACGCGCGAAGACTGCGTGCTGGCGGGCACGGACGTGGTTCGCCGCATTATGGAGAAGCTGGGATGCGACGCTGTGACGGCTGCGTCCGACGGGCAGCGCATCGAAGCCGGCAAGGCGTTCTTCACCGTGCGCGGCCGCGCGGGCGATTTGCATGCCGCCTGGAAGGTGTGCCTGAACGTGTTCGACCACCTGTCGGCCGTGGCCACTAAAACGCGCGCGATGGTGGATGCGGCCCATGCAGCGAACCCGCGCTGCGAGGTGCTGACAACGCGTAAAAGCATGCCGGGTGCAAAAGACCTGCTCACGTGCGCTGTTATGGCGGGTGGCGCTTTCCCTCACCGCTTGGGCCTGTCTGAAACCGTGCTGGTGTTCGAGCATCACCTTACGTTCTTCGGCGGGTTTGAGCGCTTCGTCGATGAGCTGCCCGCTATCAAGGCGAAGTGCATCGAGAAGAAGCTGTTCGTGGAAGCCGACGCCGAGCGCGCCATCACGCTGGCACGCGTGAGCGCCAACAGCATCGGCGTTGACGGTATCCAGCTTGACAAGGTTCCGGTGGCTGAGCTGCAAGAACTGGTGAGCCGCCTGCGCGCCATCGACCCGCGCCTTACGCTTATCGCTGCTGGCGGCATCAACCCGCAAAACGCTGGTGCGTACGCGGCATGCGGCGTGGATGGGCTGGCAACCACGGCGCCGTTCACGGCAAAGCCCATCGACATGAGCGTGCGCATGCGCCGCGCATAGTGCGATTAGGAGCGCGAAGGGAACGAAGGGGACGGAGGGATGCGCTTCGCCGCCCTCGCGTCTTGCGCCTTCTTGCGCGCGTGCCGGGAAACGCGATTGTCGCTGCAGGCGCATCGGCCGCGCGCCGGGATACCCCGTTGCGTCACGCGCTCGTACCATGTCCGCCTTGCATACATATAAGGTAAAACGCGGCCACTGCGTTGGAAGTGGCGAGTGCCGTGCCTGCAACAGCTGCGGGCACGGCGAACAAACCGAAAGGAACGATTCATGGTTGAAGCAACGTTGAAGGTGGCGGGCATGCATTGCCCGAAGTGCGACGCGCGCGTGGAGAAGGCCGTGTCCGCCGTGGTGGGCGTTGCATCGGTGAAAGCCGATCACGAAGCGGACCTGGTGACGCTTACGTATGACGGCCAGCCGTCCACGCTCGATGCCGTGCGCGCGGCCATCACCGAGCAGGATTTCGCGGTCGAAGACTAAGCGTGCTTGGTTGCGCTTGGCTGCAGCGTTTCATGTCGGGGGCTCGGCAGGTCTGAAAAGGCTTGCATGAGCTCCTTTTTGTTGCCACGCCGATTTTCTCGTAGGCGTTCTTGCTGTGGAACTTCACCGTGCGCTCGGTGATGAACAGCTCCTCGGCAATGCCTTTCATGGTTTGCCCGTCAAGCAGCATAACCACGATTTGCGTCTCGCGCTCCGTCAGGCCGAACGGTACCAGCTGCTGCTGGCGGCGGCGCTGCACCTCGCGTTTGAGCTCCTCGTCGGAAAGCTGACGATGCGCGGGGGCGGTTTGCGTTTCGTCGGTTGGGCTGCTAGGGCTGCTTACTGAAGCGGTGAAGGCTCCCTGAGCGGCGCTTTTCCGGGTTGCCGCGGCATTTGCCGTTTGGACGGAACCTTGGGTGACAGCCGTTGGGCCAGCGAACTGACCGGCATCCGCCCCGTTCGCGGCGGTGCTACTTGTCTTGGAGCCGATTTCGACTGATGAGGACTGGCGGATAGCGTCTGCACCTGCAGCGGTCCTGCTGCGCGTGGTTGCGAAAAACGTTACGGATGCGATGGCGCACATGGCTACGCGCTGCTGCTCGACAGCGACGTGCTGTGCGTAGGGCGCGGCGCGTGCGTAGCTCACGGTGCGGCGCGCAATGTCCTGACGCCCGATTTGCTTGCGCAGCTGTACGGTGTGGACGTGGGCATAGGCACGGTGAAGGACGATCTGGGCCGCATTGCGCCGGCGTGCGCACCGTTTTTACAGGATGAATGCCAGGAAGGTGACAACGATTATGAGCATTGTTAGCGCCAGGACGCTCGATAGGCGCACGTTTATGAAGCTTGCGGGCCTTTCGCTTTGCGCTGGCGGCTTTTTGTCGCTTTCGGGCTGCGGGCTTGATTTCTCGAAGGGAAACCTGCGCTCGATTACCGACATGGGCGGGCGACGCGTGTCGCTTCCCGAGCAGGTGGACCGGGTATTCTGCACGAATCCCATCGGCACCGTCGACGTGTTCGGGCTTGCTCCCGAAAAGCTTGCCGGCTGGAATTTCCGCCCGGCAGGCGACAACAAGAAGTTCATTCCCGACGAGTATTTCGCCTTGCCGTCGCTGGGCGTGTGGATGGGCGCCGGCGCCGTCCCGAATGCGGAGGAGATTGCCGCGCAAAACCCCGATGCGCTGCTATGCTTCTGGACGGCCGACGAAGTGGGAGCGAACATGGCCGACGAGGTGCAGAACCAAACGGGGCTTCCGGTGGTGCTGGTGGACTACGACGTGCGCAGCGCGCCCACAACGTTTCGCTTCCTTGGTGATTTGATGGGCTGCTCCGAGCGCGCTGAAGAGCTTGCGTCGTATTGCGAGGGCAAGCTGGCAACCATCCGCGCCGTGGCCGATGCGGTTCCCGAAAGCGAGCGAAAGCGCGTGTTCCTTGCGCAAGGCAACGATGGGCTTACCACCGACCCGGTTGGCAGCATGCACGTCACCGATGCGTTGGAGCTGATCAACACGGAAAACGTGGCAGATATGCCGGGCACGCAGGGGCAGGGCATGGGCATGCCCAGCGTGAACCTTGAGCAGATCATCAACTGGAACCCCGACGCTGTGCTTGTTGCCGAGTTCAGCATGAGCGACTCGGAAAGCTCTGATATCTACGGCGAAATTCAGCAGGATGCGCATTGGCAAAACGTGGCGTGCGTTGCATCCCACGATCTGCACCGCATCCCTCAGTCGCCGTTCTCGTGGTTCGGGCGCCCGCCCTCGGCCGTGCGCATTCTTGGGTGCTTATGGTTGCTGAAAGTGCTGTACCCCGCCTATGCGTCCGGCATCAATATGCGCGATGAGACCATCGAGTTCTACCGCATGTTTTACCGTTACGATAAGTTCGACGAATACACGCTGGATAACCTGCTGAGCGCGGCAGGCATCGATCCGGTGACGGGCGAGAAGGCTTAACGCGGCAAGGACGGTGTAAGCCGGTAACCGGATTGGGATGAAGCTGCAGGCGGGGCAGGGGGCAGTGCCACTAAGGTGGGTAAGGAGATGCCGCTTGCCGTCTTGATGGCACTGCCCTTTGGCCCTGTTTCGCCCGATATCGCCGGTTAATGTCGGTAACCGATAAGTGGAAACAGATGCAAAAAGGTCTGATGAAGTACTCTTCATCAGACCTTTTTGCTGAAAAGCAAGCGACGGGCTTATTTGCCGTTGCGCATTTTCTTTACACCGCCGGCTGCGATAGCAGCGCCGGCCCCGATGGTCAGCACGCCGGGCCCGGGCAGAATAAGCATGGGCACGCCAACGGCCATGACCGCCACACCCGCAATGGTTTGCACCGCGCCGCTTATACGACCGCCGCCTTTTTCGCGAACGGGGTTGCCGAAGCCATCGACGAACGTGGTGTGCAACGGCTCGTTGTCAACGGCCTGCTTCTGCTTGCCGAATGTTGGCGGCGTGAAGGCTTCCGCGGCGGTGTGCGCGGTCGCCCCTGCGGTTTGCGCCGCTCCGCGCGCCGCGTCGATGGGGGTGACGTCGATGATGGGGTGCCGGGGAAACGCCATGTGATGCCTTCTTCCGTTGCCGTGCTTTGCGGTGACGCGGAGCTGTACCCCGCGCGAGTGTTTGTTGTGCGGGACGGGCATAGCAGCCTCGTTCCGCTTTCGGTACCATACCGCGCCGCGTGCCCGGCCTGTCAGCTGCGTGGCGAACCGTCACCAACGCGTAACGCGTTGCCCATATCGTCTTGATGGGCCTTGCGGCTGCCGGCGGCCTGGCGGACGCTGATGCATTGGCGCGCGTCGCGGGCTTCGCGCGTGATATCGTGAGCGCGCAGCTCTTCTTTACCTGCTCATGTGCGGTGTATGCGAAAGTGCAACACGCTTTGAACAACCACCTGCCCGCTGAGGCATTCCCCGTCTTCTTGATGCGGGCTCGGCGACACGCCCCGGGGCGTGTCCATACAGCAACGTTTTCCCTGTTCGGCGGCCAAATTGCGCTACACTGTAGCCAACGCATTCTCGCGTCGGTGGGACGGTGCTTCCGCTTGTTCTAGCTTCGGGGCTCTTCTGAAGCAATCGGCGCGCTGCAACACTGCGGTTCGTTTGCGCTCGCGCCTTTTGGGGATTTGGCGCGGTCGCCTTATTAGGGGAAGGTGATCTTATGGCAGCTCCTGCTACCGAACATGTTCGCAATATCGTGCTGGTGGGCCAAGACGGCGCCGGTAAAACGTCGCTGGCCGAGGCCATGCTGCACGTTTCGGGCCGCACGCCGCGCATGGGCACCACGCACGACGGCAAATCGTATCTGGATTACGACGAAGAGGAGATTCGCCGCAAGTTCACCATCGGTACGTCCATCGCGCCCATTCCGTACCACGACTACAAGATCAACCTGCTTGACACGTCGGGCCATCCCGATTTCATCGGCGACACGCTTGCTACCATGTAGGCTGCCGAAATGGCGCTGTTCGTGATTGATGCCGTGGCAGGTCCGCAGGTCATGACCACGAAACTGTGGCGCGAGGCCGAGGGCATGCGCCTGTCGCGCGCCGTGTTCATCAACCACATCGACCGCGAACACGCCAACTTCGACACCATCATGGCGCAGCTGCACGCGCGTTTCGGCAGCCGCTTGGGGCCGGTCACCATTCCCATCGGCGTGGCTGAGAACTTCAAGGGCGTCATCGACGTGCTGCGCATGAAGGCGCGCTATTTCGACCAGGACGGCACCACCGACGACCGCATCGAGGATATTCCGCCCGAGTACGAGGAAGAAGCGCAGATTGCCCGCGACAAGCTGTGCGACCTGGTGGCCGAGGCCGACGACGAACTGATGATGAAGTACCTTGACGGCGCGGAGCAGCTGACGCAGGAAGAGCTTGAGCGGCTGCTTGACAAGGCCATCGCGCAGGAGCTGTTCATTCCGGTGTACGTTGGCTCCACTATCATCGAACAGGGCATTCGCTGCGTGATGAAGGACATCTGCACGTATTTCCCGCATCCGCGCCATCACGGGGCGTTCCGCCTGGCCGACGGCAACGAGACGTTCGTGGACGCAAACGGCGAGCCGGCCGCTTTCGTGTTCAAAACCGTTGCCGACCCGTTTGTGGGACGCTTGAGCTACCTGAAAATCTTCAGCGGTACGCTTACGCCGGGCATGGAGCTCATCAACTCGCGCACGGGCAAGAAAGAGCGCCTGGGGCACCTGTACGTCATGATGGGCAAAGAGGCCACGGACGTGAAATCGGCTAAGGCCGGCGACATCATCGTGGTGCCGAAGCTTGCCGATACGCGCGCGTCCGACACGCTGTCGCTGCTTGGCAGCACCGCAATCGACCCGCTGCCGCTTCCCGTGCCGCAGTACCCCGTTGCCATCGAGGCTGCGAACAAGAAGGAAGAGGACAAGGTGGGCGCGTTTTTGGCGCGCGCCGCCGAGAACGACCCCACGCTGCGCATCAGCCGCAACGAGGAAACGCACCAGACCATCGTCACCGCCATGGGCGAGGCGGCGGTGGAAACGCTGCTGGCGCGCATGAAGGAACAGGCCAAGGTTGAGGCGCGGCTTGTGCCGGTGCGCATCCCGTACCGCGAGACCATCCGCAAAACCGCCGAAGCGCAGGGGCGTCACAAGAAGCAGACGGGCGGCGCAGGGCAGTTCGGCGATTGCTGGCTGCGCATCAGCCCGAACCCGGGCGCGGGCTACGAATTCGTGGACGAGATCAAAGGCGGCGCTATCCCTGGCGGCCTTATTCCCGCCGTTGACAAGGGCGTGCAGGAGGCCATGGCTGAAGGGTTCTTGGCGGGATATCCCATGGTGGACATCAAGTGCGCCGTGTTCGACGGCTCGTATCATTCGGTCGATTCGAACGAGATGGCGTTCAAAACGGCTGCGCGCATCGGCTTCCGCGCGGCATGCGAGAAGGCCGAGCCCATTCTGCTTGAACCCATGGCGAACATGGACATCGTGGTAACCGAGGAGTACGCCGGCACCGTTATGGGCGACATCTCCACGCGTCGCGGCCGTATCGTGGGCACCGATTCCACCGATGAAGGCGAGACGGTCATCATGGTGCGCGTGCCGTATGCCGAGGTGGTCAGCTACACGAAGGATTTGCGCGCCATGACGCGCGGCTCGGGCTCGTACTTCATCCAGCTGGAAGGCTACGACCCCGCACCCGCTGACGTGACGAAAAAGCTCGTCGCAGAATACCAGGCAGCTCGCAGCTAGCGTTTCGCGGTAGTTGGCAATGCCCAAGGCGGGGCGCTTCATCGCGAAGCGCCCCGCTGTGTTTTGCGTTAGGCCTGTAAACGGTGGCTCTGGAGCCGTTCGAGGGCAACGTGCGCACGGCGTTCCTCTCGTGCAAGAAGCGCCTCATCGATGAGCGTTTTGATGCAGGCTTGACGATTGATCCCCAGATACGCGGCTTCGGCGTCGATTTCATCAAGCTGGCGAAGCGTGAAGTCAACATTGACCTTTTTCGTATCGAGGTTTGGCCGCGTGGTTGCCTGTTCAGTGAACAGCTCGCTGATGTCTCCACCGTCGTCGAAGTATTCATCGAACTCTTCTGCGCTCATGTTCTGCATAGGCTTTGTCATAGCGGGAAATCTCCTTTTGCGTTGCGCGCCGAACCGAGATGATCCTTATGGCGTAATCTCGTTTTGCATAGATTGCCGGCCAGTACGAGCCGCTCATTCTTCCTGTTGCGGCCCATCTTTGCTCGCCGCATTTATTCGATGGGGCTTCGATGACGCTTGGGTCATCCCAAAGCGCTTTTACCTCTTCGAAATCGATGCCGTGCTTTTCGTTGTTGAGTTCGCTTTTCCGAAGATCGTAAATAAATCTCATCGTAGCTACTTTTTGCATACTTACTATATACCTGATAAATACCAACTGCTACATAGTTTTGCGAAGTGCTGGGGAACGTGGCGGGCGAGCTTCGAGTTTGCGAAGGAGCCCGCCCGTTTCGTTATCTGTGTGGCGCACGGGGGAGATGAGCAAAAGCGGCCGGGGCGTCTCCCGTTCCACGGCCCGCGTGCTGCTTTGCGTTGTCGCCACGTTCTCAAGTATGGCAGGCAAACCTTGCGCACCTTTTGCCGATATATGCGCGAAGAGCACGCGAAACCTTGCAGGATTGCTTCGTGGATGGTTGCGGCCGTGCAGCATTATTGGTTGCTTGCGGCATTTTCGGATGCGCGCTAGAAGTGGCGTTTCGCATGCTGTGCTGGTGTCAGGCTATCGTTTCTCCTGGTGACGCGGCTGTTTTGCGGTGCGATTCCGTGTTTTGCCGCGCCTGCCCGGCGAGCGTGTTTTTCCTCAAATGGGGTGTAACGCTGGACGTTCGCGCGGGTTATTGGTACGCTCGCTGCACGGTACATTCGCTGTCGTGTGCAGCGCGCATGCGGCGGCTTGGCGAAAAGGGGAAGCCATGTCCTACGTTTTCACGCACGCTACGCTGCTTGACGGCACGCGCGATATGCAGCCGCAACCGAATATGACCGTTGCCGTTGACGAGGCGGGTCGTATCAGCGCGGTGGGCCCTGCCGGCTCGACGGTTGGGCCGGCAGGCGCGCAAGAGGTTGACCTTAAGGGCGCGTACCTTATGCCGGGCCTGGTCAACCTGCATGTTCACCTGTGCGGTAGTGGCAAGCCCACCAGCGCAGGCGCGGCGGGCGACCTTATCGACAAGGTGGTCGGCAACCCCGTCGGGCGCTGGTATCTGCACCGCACGCTGCGCAAGCACGCCCAACAGCAGCTTGCCAGCGGCGTTACCACGGTGCGCAGCGTGGGCGATCCGGGTTTTGCCGACGTGTGGGTGCGCGATGCCATCAATGCGGGCAAATATGTGGGGCCTCGCCTGGTCACGTCGAGCGTTGGCGTGACGGTGCCGGGCGGCCACGGTGCCGGTCTGTTCGCTCATATTGCGAAAACGCCTGACGAAGCGCGTGAAATCGTGCGCGAATGCTTTGCTCATAAGTGCGATCTGGTGAAGCTGTTCATCACGGGCGGCGTGTTCGATGCCGAAAAAGAAGGCGAGCCGGGCGTGCTGCGCATGTCGCCTGAGATTGCCGCGGCGGCCGTCGACGAGGCGCATAAGCTGGGCATGCATACCGCGGCGCACATCGAAAGCAGCGAAGGCGTGCGCGTGGGCCTGCAGGCAGGTGTCGACACCATCGAGCACGGCGGCGTGCTCGACGACGAGCTGCTTGCGGCGTTCCGCGAAAACGGTGTCGCGCGCGCCAGCGCGCTGACGTGCACTATTTCGCCCGCGCTGCCGTTTATCAAGCTGCCGCCCGAGATGACGCATTCAACCGACGTGCAGGTGACAAACGGGCGCATCGTTTACGAGGGCATCGTGGATGCCGCGAAGAAGGCGCTGGCAGCCGGCATCCCCGTTGGCCTGGGAACGGACTCCGCGTGCCCTTATGTCACGCAGTACGACATGTGGCGCGAGCTGGTGTATTTCGAGCGCATCGTTGGCGCTAGCCGTCAGCTTGCGTTGCATACGGCCACGCTGGGCAACGCGCGCATCATTGGCTTGGGCGATAAGACCGGTTCCGTCGAGGTGGGGAAATCGGCCGACCTGATCGTGCTTGACGCCAACCCGCTTGACGATTTGGAGGCGCTGCGCAACGTGCGCCGCGTCATGGTGCGCGGTAGGTTCGCTAATAGCTTACAGGTGAAGCATTTGCCCGAGCTCGACGCTGAGCTGGACAAATTCCTTCCCCGCTAGCAGCATTTCGCACACTGGAGCGCGCGGGTATTTCCTAGCGTCAAAGTCGATAATCGTGCAAAACCGCACAGTTGTTCGATTTTTATTGAATCAAGGGATTTCGCATGGTACAGTTACGCCATGCGAAATCCCTTTTCCGTTTTCAGGGCGTGGCAGACGATCGGCGGTGCGGCTTATCCTGCCTTGCTTTCGGATTGCGTGCCTTGTCTCGCGACGTTCGGTTGAGGTGGTTACCAATTGAAAAGCGTGAGGATATGGAGGCAATCATGATCAAACCGATAATGCGCAATGAGTTGTTGCTTGGCATGCCGTCCGAACCCGCTACCGAGCAGGATGTTCCCATTGGGCAAGACTTGCTCGATACCCTGGCAGCGCATGCAGATTCCTGCGTGGGTATGGCCGCGAACATGATTGGCGTAAGGAAACGCATCATCGTGTTCGACAATAATGGCACGCCCGAGCTTATGTTCAATCCCGAGATCATGCATGCGTCGAATCGGTTCAAAACAGAAGAAGGGTGCCTGTCGCTTGTTGGCGTGCGTCCCTGCGAGCGGTTTCGAAAGATTCACGTTGCGTATCAAGATGCATCGTTTGTGCGGCACGAGCGAAGCTTCTCGGGCTTTACCGCACAGATCATCCAGCACGAAATCGACCATTGCAACGGGATCGTGATTTAAATGTCGGTACCTATCGAACAGGCGCGTTTGGCGCTTGAAATGCACTTCGGCTATCAGGATTTTCGGCCTGGTCAGCTTGGTGTGGTCAAGGCGCTGCTTGACGGCAAAGACGCGCTGGCCGTTATGCCCACCGGTGCGGGAAAATCAATATGCTATCAAGTGCCCGGAGTGGTCATAAACGGCGTGGCGCTTGTTATAAGCCCGCTTGTGTCGCTTATGGGCGACCAGGTTCGTAGTTTGCGGGAAGCTGATGTGCAGGCGGCGTTTTTGAACTCCACGCTGTCTGTCTCCGAGCAAGCTCGCGTGATGGAGCAGGCGCTTTCCGGCGAGGTGGACTTGCTGTACGTCGCGCCTGAACGCTTGGATGACCAGCGGTTTTTGGAGTTTGCATCGCGCGCCTGCATTCCGTTGATTGCGGTGGACGAGGCTCATTGCGTGTCTCAGTGGGGCCAGGATTTCCGACCTTCGTATCTACGCATCGGGCAGTTCATCGAGCAGCTTCCCAAACGCCCTGCCGTGGCGGCTTTTACCGCTACGGCAACTGAACGCGTGCGCGCCGATATCGTGCGCTTGCTGGGCCTTCAGAACCCCTATCAGATTGTCACAGGGTTCGATCGTCCAAACCTGCATTTCAGCGTCGAGCGGCTTGAGCCTAGCAAAAAGCTTGCGCGCATCATGGTGTATGCCAAGGCGCACCCCGATGATTCGGGCGTGGTGTATTGCAACACGCGCAAAAACGTCGAGAAAGTGCACGAAGCGCTTGTTCAAGCGGGCGTGCGCGCGGTGCGCTACCATGCCGGCTTGTCGAATCAGGAGCGTACCCAAAACCAATGGGCTTGGATCAATGATGACGCATCGGTGGTGGTTGCCACAAACGCGTTCGGCATGGGCATCGATAAACCGAACGTGCGCTATGTCATCCATTACAACATGCCCGGCAGCATCGAGGCTTACTATCAAGAAGCGGGGCGTGCCGGTCGAGACGGGCTGCCAAGCGAATGTATGCTGTATTGGAGCGACGGGGACCTGTCAACGTGCCGCTTCTTCCTGGAGCAGGACAGTGGGAACGAAAGCATGACCGAGGAAGAGGCAAGCATGGCTCGAGCCGCGCGCCGTCGTATGCTTGCGGCTATGGAGGGGTATTGCCTGACGTGCGACTGCCTGCGTGGCTACATGCTGCGCTACTTCGGCGATCAGGCGGTAAAAGCACCTGCCGCCAGCGAAAATGCTCTTGGTAGCAGCCCTGCCGCGGGCTCAACTGCAGGTTCGTCTGTCTCCGCGCCTGAATCGACGGGCAGTTCGGGCTCTCCGGTATTTACGTGCCACAATTGCTCGAATTGCGAGGGTGGGTTTACGCCGATCGATGTAACGGCCGAGGCGCGAGCCGTCATGCGTTGCGTGAAAGAACTTCGCGGTCGCTTCGGCAAAGGCGTGGTGGTTGACGTGCTGCGCGGAACGAATGTCGAGAAACTTGAGCAGCTTGGGTTAACACACGCGCAATGTTTTAACACGGTCAGCATGTCGCAAGCGCAGCTGAAGGAAGTCGTGGAATTGCTTGCGGCGGGGGAGTATCTGGAAATCACCGAAGGGCAGTATCCGCTTGTTGGATATGGACCGCGTTTCCGCGAGGCTGCCATGCCGGAATTCCGCATGAGCATGAAACAGGTGGTTCGCCAGCCGGCGCGTCAGTCCGGTGGAAAGCGCTTGGGCGGGCACTCGTTTGGAGGCTCTGGTACGGCAAACGGTCCCGATGCGGCGTACGATCAGGACTTGTTCGAGCGCCTGAGAAAACTGCGCAAACAGCTGGCAATCGAAGAAGGACTTGCACCGTATATGGTGTTCGGGGATGCCACGCTGCGCGATATGTGCGCTCGCTTGCCGCAAACCGATGACGAGTTCTTGGACGTCAGCGGCGTGGGCCTTAAAAAGCTTGAGAAGTATGGCAAGACGTTCATGGATGAGATTGCGGCATATCGCAACGAGGTGCAGTAGCGTATTGCGTGCAGTCCTTGCGTAGTGGCTGCGGCTTTCGATAAGGGTTGTCGTTGGAATTTGTGCACGTTTGTATGTAAAAGCGCTGGTCAAGTGTCGTCTTGTGGCTGGCTCTTATGCAAAATGGGATACACTGGATAACTCATGGATGAGCAACTGACAACATATCAAGACTGGGTAGCGTTTGCGCATGCCGTAGACGGGCGCTGCTCGAAAAGCATCGCCGCCACCTTCGCTGCCGGTGCGTTCGAGCCGCCTGCTGTCGGGCGTGTCTACCAGCTTATCTGCGAGTACTGCGTCAGTTGCCTTGATGCGCTTGACGATGCGCTGTTCGCGCGCTTGAAATCGCTTGACGTGCAGGATGCTTACGGGGTGTTTCTTGTTTGCTCGCGTTTTTGCGATGCGTGCGACAACCTGCTGTTTTTCCGCAATGTCAACGGCATCCCCGTGGACTGGAAAAACGCGCTTGAAGAAGACATCTTGCGCAACATGTCAGGCGCCCTTGGCCATGTTCGTGCTACCGTTCCCGCTGCAGCGTCTGACGATGCAGCGTATTACCTCCACTGTTTGCAGGAAAGGCGTTGCAGGAAGAAATGAACTATCAAGAAACGAAAAAAGCTCTGCGCGACTACATTGTCGCAGGCATTCCGTTTGTGACCGTGCAATCTGTTGATCGTCATCGCCCCGAGCGTATGGTGCGCGAAATCGCGCAGGAAAACGGTTTCGACATGTTCCTGTACACCGATGCGCGCCAGGTGGTTCATCTTGGCCCCGAGGCGCGCATGCCCGTGGACGTCCACTCCGATCCGCTGCCGTATCTCAACGACTTGTTCCAGAAATCCCAGAACTGCATTTTCGTGCTGGGGGACACGCATAAGATCGACGTGGACGGAGCATATACGCGAGAACTGTTGTCGGCCGTGTATCTGGCCAAGGAAACGGGAAATACCATCGTCACCGTTGCCGCTGAACCGGTGTGGCAGCGCTTGTCGCGCTTCGGGTTGTGCCTGCACCTTGATTTGCCCGACCATCGCGAACGTCGTGCGCTTGTGGACGACTTCTGCGCGCGCCACCCCGGAAACGTGTCATGGAGCGACCACGATTGCGAACGCATGGCAACGCTCGTGCGCGGTTTGGCGGAAGCGCAGGTTATGAACCTGCTGGAAGCGTCTTTGGTTGCCCAGGGCGCGCTGGGGTCCTCGGACGTGTTCTCCGTCGCATCGCAGAAAGAGCTGCTTTTCGCGGCGGTTCCCAACGTCGACCCGGTGGCTTGCAAGCCAGGGCTTGAAGTTGCGGGCCTGAACACGTTCAAGGAATGGCTTGATCGCAAGCGCGAGGTGTTCTTCGCCCCGTCTGATTTGCTTGAGCAATACGAGCTGCATACGCCGAAGGGCGTGCTATTGGTTGGCGTTCCCGGCTGCGGCAAGTCGTTCTCTGCGAAAATGGTTGCCTCTCGTTGGGAATTGCCGCTGCTGCGCTTCGATATGGGCTCGGTTTACGCGAAATACGTTGGCGAGACGGAGCGGCGCATGCAGGAGGCACTCGACTATATCGGCAACGTGGCGCCCTGTGTGTTGTGGGTCGATGAGATCGAGAAGGCGTTGGCGTCTAGCTCGGACGAAAGCGATGTGGGAAAGCGTGTGCTTGGGCAGTTTCTGTTCTGGTTGCAGGAGTCGCCGGCGAAAGTGTTTTTGGTGGCGACTGCTAACGACGTTTCGAAGCTGCCGCCCGAGCTGTTCCGCAAAGGCCGCTTCTCCGAGGTGTTCTTCGTTGATTTGCCGAACCGTGCTGAGCGCGCCGAGGCGCTGCGGCATTACTGCAAAACGTCGCTGCACCAGGAGTTCTCGCCGCAGGATATCGAAGTGCTTGTCACGTCAACGAAGGGCTTCTCGTATTCGGACATCGAGCAGTCCATCAAAGACTATGCCGAGCGCGTTGCGTTTGGGCATGCTCCGGCTCCCGATGCAAGTACCTTGGCAACGCACTTCGACTCGGTGGTGTCTATTTCCGAGGCGAATGAGGGTATTGCTCAGATTCGCGCTTGGGGCAGAGAGCACGCTATTTCTGCTTCGTAGTTTGTTGCTGCTTTGTTGCGTTGCGGCCTCCTGCAAGCAAATGCTGGCTTGCAGGAGGCGTTTCGAGAACTTGCGCTCGTCGAGTTTTATTGTTTCAGCTTCATGCTCGTGGTGCCGGCCAGGGGCTTTTCGCCTGGACGCGACTTCGGCCCAACAAGGCCGTGTGCCACGTAAGGCTGCTCCATGAAGTTGACTTCCTCGGCCGTCAGCTTTACGTCGAGCGCGGCAATTGCGTCATCAACGCGTTCGAGCTTCGAGCAGTCAACAATGGGGGATTCCGCCCCGCGCGCCCAATGCCACGCCAAGGCAACTTGCGCCATGGGCGCATGGTGGTCTGCGGCAACCTTTGCCACGCGCTCGATGACTGGCATGTCGATTTCGCGGTCTCGGTCCTATTTGTTGCGCATAGCGGTGTCGGTTGTGGAGCGCTTCGATTCGCTGTCCCAGGTCGGTCGGCACGGATGCCCCGACGCAAGCGGGCTGTATGGCGTCTGCGCCATATCGAACTGGCGGCATACGGGAATCATTTCGCGCTCGTCTTCGCGATACAGCAGGTTGTAGCGGCATTGCATGCTCGTGAACGTGGTCCAGCCGTTTTGGAGCGCCACGTTTCGCAGATTGTGCAGCTGGTAGGCTTGTATACCACCAACATCCTGCTTGCGCAGAACGACCGCGATGCCGGAAGCGCCAGCGCGCTCATCAACTTCTCCGTGAACATTTTCGGTGTGGTGGGCATGGGGCTTGTCTCTCTGTTCAGCGTGCAGGACTATGCTTTCGGCCTTGGCGCATTGCTGCTTGCAAGCATGGTAATCATCGCCTTGCTGTGGGCCTACCTGCTCACCTCGAAAAAGGCCCACATCAAGGAACTGGAATCGTAGCATTGCTGCCATAGCCAGAGCAGAAACGAGGCGCTGCATCAAAAAGAGCAGCGCCTTTCTTCCGAACATGCACGCCCTCGCGCGAGCCGAATGCATGAACGCCGCAGCATCTGCACAGTTCATCCAGAATGGTGGAATCACCTGATAGCACGTATAATCGGGCAAGAGGTCGGCGCGTCCGGCGCCGCGGTTTTTGCGAAAGAGACTTGCCTTGATACTGTTTCAGTACATCAACATCACGATGGAGGTCATTTCCATCATCTTTTTGGGCGCACTTGGCACGGTGATGCTGCTGCGTCGGCGCTCCATGGGCTTCGAGCCGTTTTTGTTCGCCATTGTGGTGGTGCATGCGGTGAACACGGCCGGCGACCTGCTGGCATGGTTGTTCGATGTCGCGAACACGCCGCTGGCGTACGCGCTCACCAGCGTGGGAAACGGCATCACGTACTTTTTCGGCCCGTTCGTGTATACGGCGTTCGCGCTGTATGTGTGCGTATGGATCACGGGGAGAAAGGAGCTTTCTGCTCCGTTCGACCGCGTTGTGGCAAGCGCCATCATCTTCATCGGCGCGCTTAACCTGGTTTGCTTGCTCATGAATTTCTCCACGGGCGTACTGTATTCCATCAACGCCTATAACGTGTTCTCGTGGGGCCCGTGGGCTAGCTTGCCCGCCGTTACCGTGCTGGCGCAGAACCTCATCGTGGCATTCGTGGCGCTGCACGAGGATGAACGCAACGTCTCGCGCGCGTTCGGCTCCTGGGTGCTGCTGCTGGGCATTCCGGTGCTGGCTGCATCGCTTGAGCTGGCGTTTCGCGATTTGATGCTGGTATATCCGGCGCTTTCGCTATCGCTGCTGATGGCCTATATGGAGTTTCAGCACCGCCAAGAGCAACAGCTGGTGCTCCGCAACCTTGAGCTGACGGAAAGCCAGGCGAAGGCGCTTTCCAGCCAAATCACGTCGCACTTCGTGTTCAACGCGCTGCAGTCGGTGCGCGAGCTGTGCGTGGTTGACCCGCAGCGCGCGTGCAAGGCCATTGACGACTTCTCGGACTACCTGCGCGGCAACCTGCAGGTAGTTAACGCCGGCGGCACGGTCACGCTGGCCGAGGAAGTGAAGCACGTGAAGGCCTACCTGGCCGTTGAACAGATCGATCCGTCAAGCGAGTTTTCCGTGAAGTGGGATTTGCTGGCGAAAGATTTCGACCTGCCGCCGCTGTGCGTGCAGCCGCTGGTGGAAAACGCCGTGCGACATGGGATTTCCGGTATCGAAGGCGGCGTGATCAAAGTCAGCTCGTGGGAAGATTCCTCCGCGCGCTATATTTGCGTGGCTGACAACGGGCGCGGGTTCGGTGATTCGCCCACCACGGGCAAGCATGTGGGCATTGCGTTGCAGAATGTGCGTTCTCGACTGGCACTTTTATGTGAAGGTACGCTTTCTGTGGTAAGTTCGCCTGAGGGCACGAAAGCGACCATAACGATTCCAAAAAGAAGGTCTTAAAGATATGAACTCGCTGGTAGTCGACGATAAGCAGCTTGCGGTCAACGCGGTTGTTCGCATAGTGATCACCCTGGATCCCGAGGGAACGTGCGAAGGCGTGCGTACGGCTGATGCCGCGCTGGAGTATGTGCGCACGCATGCCGTTGACGTGGCGTTCCTTGATGTTGAAATGCCGCAGATGACGGGCCTTGAACTGGCGAAACGCATCAAGGATATGCGCCCGAACGTCAACATCATCTTCGTGACCGCCTATGAGGAATACGCTTTCGAGGCGCACAAGCTTTATGCGAGCGGGTACCTGCTTAAGCCTGTGAAGGAAGAGGACGTGCGCGCCGCGCTTGAGAACCTGCGTCATCCGGTGCAGCTTGAGAAAACGGACAAGCTGCAGGTGCGCTGCTTCGGCAACTTCGATGTGTTCATGAACGACCAGCCGCTGCGTTTCAAGCGCACGAAAAGCAAGGAGATGCTAGCGTATTTAATCGACCGCCGCGGTTCTCGTTGCACCATCGGCGAGCTGGTCAGCGTGCTGTGGGGAGACGACGCGCACTCGCCGTCGCGCCGCACGCAGGTGCGCAACCTTATCAGCGACCTGCGCAACGCCTTGAAAGACGCAGGTGCCGAGGACGTTATCGTGCGCGGACGCGACGAGATTGCCATCGTGCCCGAAAGCGTCGACTGCGACTATTACCGTTTCCTTGACGGCGACCCAGACGCGGTGAACCTGTATCGCGGCGAGTACATGTCGCAGTATTCGTGGGTGGAAATGACGGCCGGCAGCCTTTCGCGAGAGTAGGAGCTGCGAGCCCCGTTTCCTTCGAAGCGCTTGCGAGGCTAGGGCCTTCGAAGCCAAATGGTGTTGCGCGACTCGGAAAGCAACGTGCCTCCAACTCCTCACATCTTAAAAGCGGCCTTCTGGCTGCACGAAATGCAAAACGCCTTGGCACCACTGCGGTGTCAAGGCGTTGTTATCGTAAGGTTCTGCGCACGCCTCAAGCGACTGCGCGGCAGACGTTACGCCTGGCGATAATGCGACAGGAAGTCGCCGAGCTGTCCCATGGCTTCGCTGAGCACCTCGATGCGCGGCAGGTACACCACGCGGAAGTGGTCGGGCTTATCCCAGTTGAAGCCCTTGCCGGGCACCAGCAGGATCTTCTTCTCATGCAAAAGGTCAAGCGCGAATTGCTCGTCGTTCGTGATGTTGAACTTCTTCACGTCAATCTTCGGGAAGATGTAGAACGCCGCCTTCGGCTTTACGGCAGTGATGCCGGGGATGTCGTTGAGCGCCTTGTACACGTATTCGCGCTGCTCGTACACGCGGCCGCCCGGCACCACGTAGTTGCGTACGCTTTGATGGCCCCACAGCGCCGTCTGCACGATAGACTGCGCCGGCACGTTCGAGCACAGGCGCATGTTCGACAGCATGTTCAAGCCTAGGATGAAGTCCTCGGCGCAGTGCTTGTTGCCGGAAAGCACCATCCAGCCGATGCGGTAGCCGGCGATCATGTGCGATTTCGACAGCCCTGAGAACGTGATGCAGAACAGGTCGGGCGCCATGGATGCGATGGATACGTGCTCAAGGTCGTCCATGACCAAACGGTCGTAGATTTCGTCCGAGAAGATCATGAGCTGATGCTTGCGCGCCACGTCCACAATCTGCTGCAGCACCTCGCGCGGGTAGAGCGAGCCGGTGGGGTTGTTTGGGTTGATGATGACGATGGCCTTCGTGCGCGGCGTGATTTTGCGCTCGATGTCGTCGATGTCGGGGTACCATTCGGCCTGCTCATCGCACACATAGTGTACGGGCGTGCCGCCGGCAAGCGTGGCGCATGCCGTCCACAGCGGGTAATCGGGCGAGGGGATGAGAATCTCGTCGCCAGTGTCGAGCAGCGCTTGCATGCACAGGTTGATAAGCTCGCTGACGCCGTTGCCGGTGTAGATGCTGTCCATGTCTACGTTAGGAAGGCCTTTGATCTGCGAGTACTGCATGATAGCCTTGCGGGCGCTGAACAGGCCTTTCGAGTCGCTGTAGCCTTCGCAATCCGGCAGTTGGTGACGCATGTCATGCACCACCTCGTCGGGTGTGCGGAAGCCGAACGGAGCGGGATTGCCGATGTTGAGCTTCAGGATGCGCATGCCTTGGGACTCCAGACGTGCAGCTTCGTCAACAACGGGACCGCGGACGTCGTACAGCACGTTGTCGAGCTTGGAGGATTTCTTGAACTGACGCATGGGCTTGCTCCCTTGATTGTCGGTGGGGTTGGAGGAATCGAGCGGGTTGCTATCTTGCTGCTGGACGGATGCGGGCTGGCTTTGGGCAGGGGAGGTGGTTGCCGAAGGCTCTGCTTGCCCCGGTTCGCCTTCAAGCCAATCGGGTTCGACGGCAAGCAAGCTTGCAAGCAGCTCAAGCACTTCGCGTCGTGGCGTCGACTTGCCCGCAACGTACTGGCTGATTTGGCTTCTTCCCAGCTTTTCGCCGCGCTGTTCGGCTGCATGGACCAAGTCGGCTTGCTTGAATCCGGCCGAGTCCATTGCGGCGGCTAATCGAGCGGCAAAGGTGTTTTGATCCATGGCTTCTTCCTTGTTCAATACTGTGCTGAATGTTCAATTCGGTGTTCAATTTTATGAGAGTGTAGCACCATCGATGTTCAATATCAGCAAAGTTTGCGTAGTTGTCAAATTGAACACGCAAATGGCAATGTTCAATCTTATTGGTTGAGTAAGAAGCTCAACCAATAAGTTCGACAGTTGGAGGTTTGAACATTCCGAAACTCGTAGGGTTGAGCGAGGGCTATCCAAAAGAGCGACGAAGTCGCGACACTTAATGCAGTTGTGAACACGATTCCGCAAAAGCATTACCCGCGCCTGAATGCGGCTTTACATTCGCTTTACACAGCGCCCGTAGACTTTTCTTCTGCATGCGAAGGGGCATGCTGCGCGCTTGCGGCGCTGAAGACGAGACGCAGGTCGCACCTTACTCTCGAAGGGAGAACACAAGCACATGGATCCGGCAACGCTGGTTATCGTTGGACTGGTGATCGTCACCGCCTTGACGTTCGATTTCACGAACGGCTTTCACGACACCGCCAACGCCATGGCGACTTCAATCGCAACGGGCGCGCTCAAGCCCAAAACCGCCGTCATTGCCGCGGGCTCTTTGAACCTGGTCGGCGCTTTCCTTTCCGTCGAGGTGGCCAAGACCATCTCCGGCGGTCTCATCAACGAGCAAGTGGTCACCATCGCCCCCGAGTTCATCTTGGCGGGTTTGATCGGCGCCATCATGTGGAACCTGCTGACGTGGCTGGTGGGCCTGCCGTCCTCGAGCAGCCATGCGCTGTTCGGCGGCCTGGTGGGCGCCGTCATCGTGGGCGCGGGCGTTGAGGGCGTGAACTTCGCCGCCGTGCTTACGAAGATTCTCATCCCGGCGCTGGTGTCGCCGGTTGTGGCTGGCCTGGCCGCGTTCTGCGCGGTGAAGCTGATTTACGCCGTGGTGAAACGCATGAACGCTGATCAGGTGGAATCCGGTTTCCGCCATGGTCAGACGGTCACGGCGTGCCTGGTGGCGCTGTCGCACGGCACGAACGATGCGCAGAAGACCATGGGCATTATCACGCTGACGCTGATTGCCGTGGGTCTGCAGCCTTCCGGTTCCGGCCCCGAGTTGTGGGTTGTTGCCATCTGCGGCCTGACCATTGCCGCCGGCACGTACATGGGCGGTTGGCGCGTCATCCGCACGCTGGGCAAGGGCCTGACCGAAATCAGCACGCCGCAGGGCTTCGCCGCTGAAGCCGCGTCGGCCACCACCATCCTGGTGTCCTCGCATCTGGGCTTCGCGCTGTCCACCACGCAGGTGTGCTCCGGCTCCATCATCGGCACAGGCCTGGGCAAGAAGGGCAACCCCGTGAACTGGGGCGTTGCCGGCAAGATGTTGGTGGCATGGCTGGTAACGTTCCCGGCGGCCGGCGTGGTGGGCGCGCTGGCGTGCGCGCTGGCGAAGACCGGCGTGTGGGGCACCGTTGCCACCGTGGCCATTGCCGTGTGCGTGGCGCTCATCATCTTCCGTCTGTCGAAGCGCAACCCCGTGAACAGCGGCAACGTGAACGACAGCCACGAAGTGAAGCTGAACCCCTCGGTTGCGGTTTCCGCCGCTGCCACTACCGCGAACAACCAGCCCCAGGCGGCTTAAGGAGGGCCCCGAACCATGATCGCTTCCGAACTTATCAATTTCGTAACCGTATTGGCCGTAGCTGTGGGCGTGGCCTGCGCCATCAGCGTGCTGTACGCATCGGGCCTGCGCTTGTGGGCCGCTGGCGATGTGGACGCGCAAGGCACCCCGCACCTGCTGCACCGCGTGGTGTCGGTGGTGTGCTTCACCGCTTGCGTGGCCATCGTGCTGTTCGCCCTGTGGCTGATGATCCCCATGTTCCATTAAGCCTGCGAACAGGGAAGACAAACCCGCATATCCCAACGATGACCCAAGTGGCCATCCCTCAGCATGAGCCAGCGCCATCCCCAGGCGCTGGCTCACTTTGCGTTGGAACGATGGCGAGACAGGGCTCAAGTGCGAAAAGCTATTGGCGTTTTCTACAAGACCACTTCGCCGGCTTCGACCAGCTTGCAGACGCGGCGCACTTCGTCCAGGAAAATGAGCGTCTGCTTGTTCGGCAGCGTTTGGCGCCAGACAAGGCCTTGCCACGACTCGACCGCCGGCGCGAGCGGTCGGATGCACAAGTCGGCGTCGCCGCGGTAGTCCACGAGTCTCTGGTAGATAACCGCCACGCCAAAGCCTTGCTTCACTAGATAGCGCGTGTTCAAACCCAGTCGGTACTCCGCCACAACATGCGTTTGGTCGCGCAGGTCGCCAAACCAATCGGCCAGCTTGCCGAACTTCATGCCTTGCGTCGAGGTAATCAAATCGCGCTCGACCAGGTCTTCTGCTCGAATCACGCTCTTTTTCGCCAAGGGGTCGTCTTGGCGCATAAGTACGCCCCATGTGTCGGGAATAGGGAAGCAGAGCATGTTGAGCTTCGCGTGGTCTTGCACTTCGCACTCAAGCATCACGTCGAAATAGCCCTTGATAAGCCGATCTTTCAGCTCGGCAGTAGTTCCACTTGAAAGGCTGAACGTTATCCCTGGGTGCTTCTCGTGCACGTTCTTCATCGCTATAGCCACGATCTGCATGAGGTAGGTTTCGCCGGCGCCTATATGCACGGTGCCGCGCACTTCTGAATTGGTGGGCTTCATGTCCTCCACCGCTTTGTTCGCCAGATCAACAATGCTTGCGGCGTAGCGTTGCAGCATGATGCCGTGGTCGGTCAGTTCGATTCCTTTGTGGCTGCGCGTGTATAGCTGGCGGCCGAACTCTTGCTCAAGTGCGGCAAGCTGGCGCGAAAGCGTTGGCTGCGTCACGTGCAGCGCTTTGGCCGCATCGGTGATGCTTCCTTCGCGAGCGATTGCGAGAAAATACTCGAGCGTTCGAAGCTCCATCTGCATAACACCTTTCGTGACCTGCTTCCATGCCTTCGAAGCATGGAACGACTTGCATTATAAGCAATTTCAATCGAATCGCAACGCTCTCATACTCGTACGCGAGGACGAAGAGTGAAATCGAGAGAGGAGCGATTCGATGCCGATACTCAACAAGAACATGGAACGCCGTAGCTTCCTGCGTGCAAGCGCGGGCGCTGTGGCCGCCATGGCCGCTTACGAGGCCGTTGGCGCACCGAAGGCTTTCGCCGCAAGCGAGGATGCAAACGGCGAAGTCTACGACAGGGTTGCCAGCGATGCGCTGGTGACCGAAGAGCGCGGTCAATGGGTGCCGATTCACTGCCATCAGAATTGCAACCAAATGTGCTCTAACCTGGGATACGTTGTGGATGGCGTGGTTGTGCGGCAGAAAACCGACGACACACGCGAGGACAGCTGGGATTGCCCGCAACAGCGAGGCTGCCTGCGCGGACGCTCGTTGCGCCAACAGGTCTACAACGGTGACCGCCTGAAGTATCCCATGAAGCGCAAGCATTGGCAGCCCGGTGGCGGCGAAAATGCGCATGGCGAGCTGCGCGGCCGCGACGAATGGGAGCGCATCAGCTGGGACGAAGCGCTTACCTACGTTACCGACGAGCTCAAGCGCGTGTATCGCGAATACGGCCAGAACGCCGTCATCTGCAATGGTTGGCGCTGGGCCCCGGCGTCCGCGATGTTCCCCGTCATCGGCGGCGCGGTGTACAACACCGAGACGGAGTCGTTCGGTTGCTGGGCCTTCCAAACCGAGGCGCTGGGCATGTACAGCTGGGGCGACCACCCCGACCTGATGATGGCTCCCGACAAGTACGACATGCCGAACGCCGACAACATCATCCTGTACGGCTGCAACCCCGGTTGGGCGCAGCACACGGCCATGCAGTCGCTCGAGCATGCCAAGGAAGCTGGCGTGAACTTCGTGTACGTTGGCCCAAGCTATAACATCACGGCCTCGACGCTTGGCGCACGCTGGATTCGCGTGCGTCCCGGCACCGACACGGCGTTTTTGCTGGGCGTGATGTACGAGATGCTGCGCCTGGACGACGAGCGCGGAGACATCATCGATTGGGATTTCCTGGCTGAGCGTTGCGTGGGCTTCACGGCGGACACCATGCCTGATGACGCAACCATGAACGAGAACATGCGCGGCTATATCCTGGGCGAATACGACGGCACCCCCAAAACCCCCGAGTGGGCAAGCGAAATTTGCGGCACGCCTGTCGAGGACATCACGTGGTATGCCGAGATGGCCGGCAAGAACAACAAGGACATGTTCCTGCACAGCTATGCCGCTTCTCGCTATCTTGGCGCCGAGAACCTTTCGCAAGCGTTTATGACCGTGTCGGCTATGGGCGGCCACTTCGGCAAGTCGGGCCACGGCTCGGCGGCCATCTACACGTGGGACGCCGGCGACTCGGGCTACCGCATGGTCGCGCAGTCGTCGAATCCCATTTATGGCTACATCGACGCGCTGGTGGCAGCACCCACCGCAACGGGTCCGAATCGCTGCATCGAGGGCAACTCATGGTGGAGCTCGCTTGAGCGTGGCGAGTATATCTCCACGTCAGAAGGCCCTTATGACCTGGGATCAGGCGACGACAAAACGAAGCTGCGCAGCAACACGCCCACGTATCACGAAGCGCGCACCATGCCGGTGAACCCGCGTCTGCTGTTCCAAACGTGCAGCAACTTCATGCAAACGCGTGGCGACCTGTCCACAGCCATTCGCGTCATGCGCCAGGCGGACACGTGCATCTCGCTGGAAATCAAATTCTCGCTGACTGCCCAGTTCGCCGATATCCTGCTGCCGGTGGCAACGCATTGGGAAGGCAACGACGATGAGTCCTGGGGCGAACTGTGCTGGCCTTCTGCGTTCGGCGACGGCAACGGCCAAAAGCAGCGCAAAGATGCCATCTGCGCCTGGAAGCCGCTGATCAAGCCCATGTATGAAGCGCGCGAGGAGAAGCGCATCTGCCGCGAAATCATCGAGCGCATGGGGTATGACCCCGATGAGGCGTACCCGAAGTCGAACTACGATCAGTGGCTCGGTTACTTCCTAGGCAAACGCGTGCTGCGCGAGGACCTTTCCGCTTGGGACCCTATGCTGACGTGGACGGCTGCGGACAACGAGAAGTATCACGCCGACTATCCCGAGCAGCAGGGTCTTATGGGCTTCGACGAGTTCATGGAGCAGGGCTCGTTCGTGGCGAAGCGCTCTGAAAGTGATCGCCGCAACTACGTGGGCTACCGCGACGACAAGCTGGGCATGGACGATGACGACAGCGTCACCGTGATCGACCCGGCTTGGCCGCGCCCCTCGCTTTCTGGCAAGCTTGAGATCTACTGCCAGTTCAAGGCCGACAACGCGAACAAGACGGGCTTGAACAGCGAGCCTATCAAGCCGTATGCCAACTACTTTGTGCCGCGTCGCGGGTATCAGGAAACGTTTGCAAACTGGGATACAAAAGAGAAGGCGAAATACCCGCTGCAGGCCTATACCCCTCACTACATGCGCCGCGCGCACAGCTGCTACGACAACATGCCGTGGACGCAGGAAGCGTTCCGCAATCCGGTGTTCATGAACGCGCAAGACGCCGCCGCGCGCGGTATCAAGGCGGGAGACACTGTCATGTGCTTCAACGATTTCGGCAAGATGCTGCGCCATGCTCAGCCGCTGGAATCCATGATGCCCGGCACTGCGGCCATTCCGCATGGCGTGCATTCGGTGTTTGACGAGTCGGATCCCGACGACATCATCGATCGCGGCGGCTCGGAGCAGATGCTGTCCGACGGCATGCAGTCGAACTACTTCAACCAGGTTGACGGCTACAACAGCTTGCTGATCGACATCAGAAAATACGATGGGGAAGCGCTTGTCGAAGACTATGAGCGGCCGCCATTTTTCGCAAAGGGCGTCGATGGCGACGATACGCCGGCGTATATGGCTGATGCTTCTGTTGTTTACGCCGATCGCTAAGAGGGGAGAATTGTCATGAGCTTGGGATTTTACTTCGACGTGACTCGTTGTATCGGTTGCCGCACCTGCCAGGTGGCGTGCAAAGACCGCCGCGACATCCAAAAGCCCGGCGTTCGCCCGCGTCGCGTGGAATCGTTCGAAACCGGAACGTATCCGCAGGTTGGCATGTTCCATGTGTCCGTGGCGTGCAACCATTGCGAAAGCCCGGCGTGCGTGGCGAACTGCCCGACGCTTGCCATGCACAAAACGGTCGACGGCGTCGTGTTGCACGACGACGCACGCTGCGTGCAATGCCGCAACTGTGTGACGGTATGCCCGTACGGCGCGCCACAGTTCGACGACGAAGCCGACATGATTGTGAAATGCGATTCGTGCTATGAACTGCGCAAAGGTGGTATGAACCCCACGTGTGTGGACGCATGCCCCACCCGGGCGCTTGAGTTTGGCGATATTGACGAGCTGCGTCGCCAGCACGGGACCGACTGCGTCAGCGAGATTCCCGTGCTTGGCACCGCCGACCACACGCATCCGAACCTGCTGGTTAAGCCAAACGGTGCGGCGGTAAGCCCTTCGTTCGCAAAGGTAGCGCTGTGAGCGGCCGGGCGCAAGATTCGGAGCGCGAAGAGGCTGCGCGAGTTGCGACGTTGCTGGCAGCGCGAGCATATTTGCACGAGCTGTTGCACAAATGCCTTGGCGGCGAGCCGAATGCCGAACTGATTGCGGCGCTGACCTCGCAAAACACGCTTGATGCGGTAGCGCTGTATGCCGAAGACGATGAGTCGATGGCGGGTCTTGCGGCGTTGTTGGGCCAGGTGGCCGATCTTGATGCTGCCAGCGTACTTGACCGTGCGCACGACGAATACACGCGCATCTTCGAAGGCCCGGGCGCTTTGCCGGCGCCGCCCTATCGGGCTCCCTACACGGGCAGTCGCGATGCGGCGCTGTTCCAGGAGGCAACGCTTGAGGTGCGAAGGCTGTATCGTACGCAGGGGCTTCGCGTTCGTCGTGAGCAAGCAGTACCTGACGATCACGTGGCGCTGCTGCTGGATTATGCGGCCCGAGGAGCGGCGCGCTTGCAAGAGTTATTTGCGAGCGGTGACGAATGCTTTGCCGAAGCGGCTCGTCTGCAGCATCAGGCGATATCGGGCTATCTGGCAGATTGGCTGCCGGAGTATGCCCAGCTGGTGCGCAACTCGCGTGTGGGTCAAAGCGCATTCCTGTACCCGCAGCTGCTCGAGGCTGCTGCAGCGTTTTCCAAGGTGGACCGCGTGTTTCTGTCTGAAGCTGCATGGTGGTTCGAGCAGCAGGAAGGCAAGGCCGAGCACCTGGCAGCAGGTAGTGCGGCGAGCGATGCTGAAACCGAGCTGCTGGCGCGCCTTTCCGTAGCGCGCGCTGAGCTTGCGTTGTTGCGCCTTCGTGGCCTTGAAGACAACGAGTTAACCGTTCTCGATCGATTGGAAGGTTGATCGCATGATTTCTGAGTTTCCGCTCTTCGTGTTCACCACGCTGTCCGGCTTGGCTGCCGGCGCGCTGGTGGCATCGGCGGCTTTCCCGACAAAAGGCGAAAGCAAGCGCGCGTGGCTGTTCCCATTGTGCATGCTGGTGCTGGTAGGCGTTGGCGCGCTGGCTTCCGTGACGCACCTGGGTCGCCCGCAAAACCTGACGTATATGCTGGCGAATCCGACGTCTTCGCTGGTCATGGAGGGTATTTTCGCAGGCCTGACCTGCATCGCGCTTATCGCGGACGTTGTTTTGGCCGCAAAGGGCAAGGCGGCAAATCGCATTGTCCGCATCGCGGCCACCGTGCTGGCCGTTGTGCTGATGTGCGTGCAGGGCTACGCGTACTTCACCAGCTTTGGTAGCCCTGCTTGGGCGGCTGTGAGCGTATGGGCGTTTTTCGTGCTTGGCTCGATCGGCTGCGGCTTTGCTGCATGGGGTTTGTTCGACGGAGAAGTTAGTGAAGGTGCAGGCGCGAAAGCGAGTACCGTTGCCTTGGCGCTCGCCTGCGTTTCGTTTGCCTGGGAGGCTGCGACATTTGTAGGAGCTGGCGCTGACGCTTCGTTGCTGATTGCGGGTGTGGTGGTTTCTGCCGTTGGTGCCGCATGTGCTGGCGCAAAAGGCTTTGCGACCGCGAAGCTGCCTTGGGTTGTGGTCGTGGCGCTTGGCGTGGTGGCGCTGTGCGTTGCTCGCTGGGGCTTTTATGCTGCAAGTATTTTGTAGTTGCTTGGACGTTGCATAGCTGCAGGCCCGATGAGGCGTGTCCTCATCGGGCCTTGTTGGTTTTGCTTGGGTTACGCCGGCCTCAGGTGATTTCGGTGAACAGGGAAGCGGTGTACTTGGGACCCGTTCGCTTACAAGCCTGTGCTGCTGGATCTTTCCTTGCTTATTGTCGTTCGGCCTCGGCCGCTACCGCGGCTGCTCCTGCGGCTACTGCGACGCCGAAAGCGGCTGCGGCCGCTACCGTTGCCGCAGCATCGCCGGTTGCGGCTAGTGGCTTGGGGTTGGATTCGGGAGCTGGGGTGTTATCCTCTGGAATGGGTGCGGGGTTCGGCGTTTCCTCTTGCTTCTCCTCATGCTCTTCCTTGTCGGGGCCGACTTGTGTGGTCATGCGGCCGAGACCTGCGGCGCCGTCGTATTCCTGCCCGATGATGCCGTGCAGGTTTAGCTGGACGTATTCCATCAGCGCATCGTTGTCCAAGCCCAGAAGCGTGACGGGGTTTTTCGTAAGCATGCTATATGACCCGCCGCCGTCCACGAGGTAGTACGAATGGCACACCAGCGTGTAGGTGGCTGCCGGGTCTATGGCTTTGCCATGCAGCGTGACGCGGCGCACACGGCGTTCAGCGCCGTCTTTGAAGCCCGCGAACTCGTTTCCGCTGAGGATGACGGGCGAGTCGATGTCGGTTCGAATGGTGAATGTCAGGCCCTCGGATACCTGCAGGAAGTCGCCGAGGGGCTCGGGGTATGCACGGGCCGACAACTCCAGCGCATCCAGCAAGTCTTGGCCGGTCACTTGGGTGTAACACAGCTGGTTGTTGAAGGGATTTACGTTGATAAGGTCTGCGCGCGTAACGTCCCCTGCAAGCAAGTTCGTGCGCACGCCGCCGCCGTTGACGAAGGCCACGTCCGGCATCACGCCGTTATTCGAGGCGTAATACAGATAGGCGTCGGCAACGAAATCGCCCAGGTTCGTCTCGTGCGCGCGTACCGCCCAGGTGTAGCCGTCGGCTTCATAGGCGAACAGGTCTACCTCGCTGCGGCCGACCACCGTGCCCGTTTGCGCTTCGACTTCGGCAGCTTTTTCGTCGACCACCGCTTGCGTTTGCACATCGCGGCCGAAAGCGACCTCCTTCACGTAACTAGGGTCATCGGGGTTGCGCGTCTCGCGCAGAAGCGAGGCCTCGTAGCTGTACGTGCTGGCGTGTATGGTTCCCGTTTCCGGGATGATGACGATCTGCCCCACGCTGGAGAATTGCGTGCCTGTTTGCACGATAACGACATCGTCGCCGTTGCGATCCTGCACGATTTGCACGTACTCCTCGTGCGAATGCCCGTCGATCACCACGTTGATGCCCTCGCAGCGCGAAACCAGCGTGTCGCTGCGCCACTGGCTGGGCTGACCGGTTTGCCCCAGATGCGCCAGCAGCACCACGAACTCCGCGCTCGCTGCGCGAGCTTCGTCGACGGCACCTTGCACCGCTTGTGCCAGTTTGCTGCCCGTTTCGTCTTCGCAGAACCCGTACACGCAGGTGCGGTCGTCGTCGCTGCGCCAGAACGAGCGCGGCGACGACGCCGTAAGCGTGGCGGGCGTGGTAACACCCACGAACGCCACGCGCACCGTCCCGCCTGCTGGGAGCGGATACTCTTTTATAGTGTACGGGTCGAACATAAGCGTGGGCGTGCCGGTGCGGTTGTCGGTGAAGTTGCAGCTGAGGTATTTCGCGCTCGCGCTTCCAATCAGGTGGTTGAACTGCGTCATGCCGTAGTCGAACTCGTGGTTGCCTGGGATGGCGATGCAGTAGCCGCATTCATTCATGATATCGACGAGCGCCTGACCTTGCGTAATCGTGCCCATTACCTTTCCCTGCACGGCGTCGCCCGCGTCTACGAGCGTGACGTTTTCGTTACCGAAAACGCTGCGGCGGTTGGCAACATAGCTTGCCAGCGCCGAATAGCCCAGCGGGATAGCTCCTGCGGCATCGGTTTCGCCGACTGCGCAGTGCACGTCATTGGTGTGCAAGATGACCACGGCGCCCTCGGCGGCTTGCGCGTCATCCGCAAAAGCGCGGCGCGGCAGGCCAAGGGCGGCAACGCCGGCGGCAAATGCGGCGGTGCCCGCAAGAAAACTTCGACGGGAAAGAGTGCTGGTCATGGCTGCTCCGTTCTACGAGGGGCTTAGCGGGGGGCGGGCGTGGTGCGTTTCGCTTCTGGATCAGCGACGGGCGGGTGGTTTCCTGCGCGTTGACGGCTGTGCAGCAGCTTGCCTGATGATATTCCTTGCTCGGGCGCCCTTCCGCGCCGTCGCTGCAAGATGAGACGAACTGCGCGTTAAACGAAACGAGCTCGAAAGCGTTGCGCCTTCGAGCTCGTTTGCTGCTTAGATGAACTTGCCTTTGCCGTGGTCGGCCATGTGCTGGATAAGCTGCGCCACCCAGCCGCGGAAATCGCCCTTGCGTGCGACCAGCTTGCCATCGACCAGCTCTTCGTACGCAACCTTGATGCGGTCGTAGCGCGTGACAGTGACGGGCTCCTCGTGGGTGAAGCAGCCTTCGACCTGCTTGCTTGCCGCCAGACCCAGCTTGATGACGGGGTTGAACATGACGTGCGGCTTATCTTTTTCGTCGACGTACGCGAACAGGTTGTGCGTCACGCCGATTTGGTTGGCGTGCAGACAGGCGGCGTCGTCGAGCGATGCCATGGTGTCCAGCAGGTCCTGCGCCACCTCGGCGTCAGCGGCCGTTGCCTTCTCGCACGGCGTGGACAGCAGCGCTTCGTCGTGCACCAGTTCTTTAATGCTCATGTGCGTATCCTTCGGTTCGATATCGCGCGCCGCCCCTTTTGCGTCGCGCGTTGCTATACAATCGCCTTCGTTATTCTATCGTATGCAGCCCTCACCAGGAAGAAAGGCGCCGTTCACCATGGCGAATCCCGACAAAGCTTGCAAAGCCGAGCACGCATGCGCGCACGCGCCTCGTCGGACGTTTTGGGTTGGCGTTGCGTGCGCGCTGGTGGGCGCGGGGCTGTGGGGCGTTTCCGGCGCGTGCGCGCAATACCTGTTCGCGCACTATGGAATCACGCCGATGTTCGCCACGGCGGTGCGCTCCTTGGTTGCCTCGCTCATCTTCTTCGGCGTGCTGATTTTCCGCCGTCGTTATCTTTTGCAGCTGATGTGGGGAAGCGAAGCGCGCACGAAACTGGCATTTCTTGCGTTCGGCGTAGCGCTGTTCGTCGATCAGTTCGCTTACTCCATGACCATTGCGCACACGAACGCGGGCACCGCCACCGTGCTGCAGATGCTTGGTATCGTGTTCGTGATGCTGTTCACGTGCGTGCTTGGGCGCCATCTGCCGAAAGCAAGCGAGTTTGCGGGCCTGGTATGCGCGTTCGTGGCCACGGTGCTTATTGCCACGCAAGGCGACCTGGGGACGTTGGTGCTACCGGCTGCGGGGCTGTTCTGGGGCCTGCTCAACGCGCTTTCCGTTGCGCTGTACGTGATGATTCCGCGAAACTGCGGGTTGTTCGACCGCTTTGGCAGCTTCGCCGCAACGGGCGTGGGCATGCTGGTGACGTGCGTGTGCGCGGGCGTAGCTTATGCGGTGCAGCTGGCTGGCGGCGCAGGCGCCCCCGAGGCCGTGGCGAGCATGGACGCGTTCGGCTGGTTGGTGCTTCTTGGCGGGTTGACGGTACTTGGCACGTTCGTGTCGTTTGGGCTGTACCTGCGCGGCGTTGCCGCCGTGGGGTCGGTGACGGGCAGCTTGCTTGGCGCTATCGAGCCGGTCAGCGCCAGCGTGTGCGCCTGGGTGTTTCTGGGCACGGCGTTTTCCGGCTTCGACTGGGCGGGCCTTGTGCTGATGCTGGGCATGTTGGCGCTGGTCACTCTTGGCGGCAAGCCGAAGCCGCTGATTCCTCGACCTCGGCAATAACGTCGTCGTAGCCTTTGAGCGCGGCGAATGCTATGAACTGGCTTCCGCGGTCGGGCGAGGGGACCGAAACTCGCATCCCATCGGCCACTACTCGCCGGGCGATGGCGTCGAGCACTTGCGCCCGATACTCCCGTTCGTCTGCGGAAAGCCCCGGCCACGTGTCGGCCGTAGGAAGCCTGGCCGCAGCCCAGGCTTCGTCTTCGCTAAGCACGGTGGCCTCCTACCTGGTTGTTTCGTTCCATGCCGTTGGCCTCTTCCTTCAAACTGGTTGCCTTCATAAGCGCATTCGCGCCGAAGCGGCGTCGCACGTCCACCATCGCGCGCGACACGGCGGCGGCCTTCTGTTCGGCTCGATCGTCGTCGAACAGCGTCGGCTGCACCTCGTTTGCGCCTACCAGGTCGCCAAACGCCACAGTAAGCCGCCTGATGGCGATGCCAGGCGCAACGCGCGCTCGGAACATGGACAGCACCGCATCGGTAAGCACACCGGCGTCGTTGGTGGGCTTTGGCAGCTTTGCCGATCCGCCCGCGCCGGCCACCGCCGCGCCGCAAGGCCCGAACTTTTCCCACGATTGGTGAGGAAAGCTGCTAGCCGAATACCCTGCCCACACGGACACCACCTGCGCGCACAAACCCTTTTCCACCAGTTCAAGCGCCGAGGACAGTACCATTTCTCGCAACAGCGTTTCGGCTTCAGCCGGCGCATAGTCGCGCATGAGCACCTGCCCGTTCGAGAGTGAATGCCCGCGCGGGCGATACGTGCGCGCCTGCGACACCGTGCACGCCTCCAAGCCCCAGGCGTGATCGATAAGATATTCGGCGTTTTTGCCAAATTCGCGCTGCAGCACCTTGGGATTAGTTGCGCATACGCCGGCCAGGTCGTATGCGCCGTGCTTTGCCAAACGTCGCGCAATGCCCGGCCCGATGCCCCAGATATCGGTGATGGGGCGGTGAAACCACACCTCGCGCTTGAACGATTCGGCGTCAAGCTGTCCGATGCCGTCGGGCGCGTGCTTGGCGCAGATGTCAAGCGCCACCTTCGCCTGAAACATATTCTCGCCGATGCCCGCCGTGGCCGTAACACCCGTGACCCTGAAGGCGGCATCCATGAGCTTGCGCGCGAACGTGCGCGCGTCGGTACGGTATAAGCGCAGGTAGGGCGCCGCATCGATGAAGCATTCGTCGATGGAATACACGTGCACGTCCTCGGCGCTTACCAGCTTTAGGTAGGCGGCCACAATCTGCCCGCTTGCCTCCATGTAGCGACGCATGCGCGGTACCGCCACCATGTAGTCGATGCCTTCGGGGATATCGCGCACCTGGCAACGGTTTCTCACGCCCAGCGCTTTCATGGCCGGGGTAATGGCCAAGCAGATGGTGTTGGCCGAGCGGTCGGGGTCGGCTACCACCAGATTGGTGGTGAACGGGTCCAAACCGCGGTCGGCGCACTCCACGCCGGCATAAAACGACTTCAAATCGATGCACATAACGCATCCAGCAGCAGCACGTTTCGGTTCCATCCGCTATCCCAACCGTTTCTTGCGGATCTTCTTGAGATAGTTTCGCTCGAATTGGCGCTTCGTTCCGAAGAAGAGCGTGCTCGTTCGACCTTCGGTTCCTTCGCTATATTTAAGCGCTTCAAGCTCAAGTGTGCAGATGTAGTCCGCAACCTGGGAAAAGCGATAGCGCGTGATTGCGTGGCATTTAGGTTCGCTCCCTGGATCTCCCGATTCATCGACAAAAATAGAAAGATCTTTGCTCATGGAGCCTCCCTGAAGAAAAAATGCCGGAGGAAACCCCCGGCCACCGGAGGCCCTTCGCGAACGAAAGACCAATAGCTTTCTACCACATTCCGGAGTGGCAAAACAAGTATATCATGCAAGCATGTAACATGCAAACATATGTTCGAGATTGCTATGCAAAGTTTTATGCAATGACCGCGTTTCGCTGTCGCCTGGGGTGTAAGCGTATGTCGGTAACGTCATACGCTCTCCACAGTCTGTTCGCTAGTTTTCAACGAACGATTGTTCGATAATAGATTGCATGGACTACAAGGTGAAAGAGGGGCGAAGAACGCGCGTGCATAAAATGTACGTTGGTGTTGTTGTGCATGTAACCGACGAGGGGCGAGTTGACCCGCTGGTTGTTTGCTGGCCCGACGGACGAACCTTTCGCATCGATGAGGTCTTGTATCGCGGTCAACCCGGGCAAATGCAGAAAGGCGCGAAGACAACGCGTTATCACGTGCGGTTCGGTCGCCATGAAACGGACTTATTCCAGGAGCGCCGCGAAGGCTCACCAGCCATAGGAGCACCTGAAACCGATCGCTGGTGGGTCTATGCCGAAGACGTGACAATCGAAGGAGCGGGACCAAAATTGCCAAAGGTCCCAAAGTCCGAAAGACGGCAGGCCAAGGTCGATTGAATTCTCGCAGGTAAAGAATTCCAATGCGCGAGCTGGCTTTTGAGCAGTCGAGGTAAACGGCCACCTGAACTGCACAAACGTTTACCTAAGAGATTGCAATCAACCAACCGATCGGAAAAATAGCTAAGAAATAGTTGAGTTAACATAAGATATATTATCGATAATGTCTAGCTATGCGTTTGCCAAGCTTTAGGTTTCAAACATCGAAAACCTAACATTGCTGCGTAGACTGTTCAACGGTATCGGGTACAATTTGTATGCATTTATGTGCATTTCGAGATGAATTGCAAGCGATTCGTTTGGAAGTCATCTCGGCATGGTGACGGTACTTGAAGAGAGGATTTTCATGTCCGAATTATCCGATTTCGAACACGAGGCCAAGGCCGATATCAAAGCGGCTGCAAACGCGAATTCTGCCGAGCACGCGAACAAGCCTTGGTTCAAGAAGTTGTCGCTAACCACGTGGATTTTTATCGCGTTGGCGCTTGGCGTTATTGCCGGCTTGGCTTTGCAAGGCACGCCCGACATTGCCACCACGTACATCAAGCCGCTTGGCACCATTTTCTTGAACCTGATTAAGATGATCGTGGTGCCACTAGTCATTTTCTCGATGATTGCCGGCGTCATCAGCCTGTCCGATATCAAGAAGGTTGGCGCCATCGGTGGCAAAACCATCGTGTATTACCTGTGCACCACGGCGTGCGCCATCGTAATTGGCCTGGTTATCGCCAATGTTTTCAACGTTGGTGGCGGTTACACGCTCACAACCGACGAACTGAGCTACGAGGCAAAGCAAGCCCCGTCGTTCATCGACACCATTGTGAATATCTTCCCGTCGAACTTTGTGCAGCCGATGTCTGACGCCAGCATGTTGCAGATTATCGTCATTGCGCTGCTCTTCGGCTTCGGCATCCTTGCGGCTGGCAAGAAGGCTCAGCCTGTTGCCGACTTCGTCAACGGCATGTCGGAAGTGTGCATCAAGATTATGCACATAATTATTTCCATCGCGCCGTTCGGCGTGTTCGGCCTGATCGCGCCTGTTGTTGCTACGAACGGCCCCGATATCTTGCTGCCGCTATTGAAGCTGATCCTGGTTGCCTACCTGGCCATGATTCTGCATATGGTTATCGTCTACTCCGGCCTGGTCAAAACCATCGCGAAGATGGGTCCCATTACGTTCTTCAAAGGCCAGTTCCGCGCCATGGCGTTTGCCTTCGCCTCCGCTTCTTCGGTAGGTACGCTTCCGGTGAACATGGAATGTTCTGAAAAGCTTGGCGTTCGCCGCGAGATCACCAGCTTCGTGTTGCCGCTTGGCGCCACCATCAATATGGACGGTACCGCCATCTACCAGGGTGTTTGCGCAATCTTCATCGCTCAGGTGTTCGGCATCGACCTGACTATCGGCCAGCAGTGCGTCATCGTGATGACCGCCGTGCTGTCCTCCATCGGCACTGCCGGCGTGCCGGGCTCGGGCATGATCATGCTGGCCATGGTGCTGCAGTCGGTCGGCCTGCCGGTCGAGGGCATCGCTTTGGTTGCCGGCGTTGACCGTGTGCTCGACATGATGCGCACCGTCGTCAATATCACGGGCGACCAGTCTTGCGCCGTGTGCGTTGATCACCTCGAGAAGCGCAAGGAAGCACGCAAGGCCGCGAAGGCTGCATAACCCAAGGCGATCTTCGCAACGCAATGTATCCTATTCCGTTCATTCCGTGATCCATTCGATTTTGCAGCTTCGCTAATCTGCTAAGGAGCGCTTGCCTCAACTGACGCTCTTCAAGCCGCCCCGCCATTGCGCGGGGTGGCTTGCTGTATGCGCTCGAATAGCGTAACGCAGAGAACGAATATCCTCTTCTGGTCATTCCCGTCATTCCCAAGGGGGCGCATTTCTTTTCCCTTCGAGCGCTGTCCCTTTCGTGGGAATCTTGAATTGCTGCACATCGACGCCTTCATGCTTCAGTAACGCAATTTTCAGAGGTATACCTCCACCGAACCCTGTGAGGCTACCTGATGCTCCGATTACGCGATGACATGGAACTATGAGACAGAGGGGGTTCCTGCCCACGGCGCCACCGACAGCCCTTGCGGAAGTTCGTTTGCCCGTTGCCCGTTCAACGCCCCGGGCGATATCCCCGTAGGTCACTACCGCCCCATACGGAATGTTCGACAACTCGCTCCAAACGCGCTTCTGAAACTCAGTACCCCGCGGATGCAACGCAAGCTCATGAGGGTCAGGTCTCTCACCCGCCAGATAACGATCAAGCCACTCAGAGGTCTTTTGGAATATGGCCAGTCGGTCGTTTCTTTCTAACGGCTCATCTATTATTCCTGTGAGGTAATATCTATCGTTATTGAACCAGCTTCCGCAAAGGCCCTTTTCGTCTGCTCCGAGCGTTAGCTTTCCTGCAATGCCGGTATCGTATTCGGTAACATACATAAACCCTCCTTCAGCCATTAGCGTTTCTTCGGCGCGTAGTCGCGCATTCCGAGGATTGCGCCTTTCGAAACTTCCCACAGATAAAGACTTGCTACGCTGCAGTAAGGACTAAACCTACGGCGATACTTTTCGAAGAGCGGCCTGGTGATAGCTCTATGGTGATACACCATACGCAAACCCCGTTGAATCGCCAAATCGTCGTACACGAAAATGTTCTTGCGTCCAAGGCAGAACAGCAAAATCATCTCTGCCGTCCAAGTTCCAATACCGCGCAAGCTGGACAGAGACGCAATGGCAGTTTCATCGTCCATTTCGCGAACTCCATTCAGGTCAAATTCCCCTGATACAACCTTTTGCGCGAACTCATGAATGTACTCGGCTTTCCGGAATGTTGTTCCGCATGCTTGCAAGTCATCAACAGAAGCCGCTGCTACCGTTTCAGGGCTTACTTGTTCAAGCAGCTGTTGCATACGGTTCCAGACCGTCCGCTGCGCTTCAAGCGAAACTTGCTGCCCAATAATGTGATGAGCCGTTGCTGAGAACAAATCAGGGTCTAACGCACGACTGACGTGTCCTATTGTTTGGATGACCTCGGCGAAGCGCGCGTCTTTTTGAGCGAGATAGGTTGTTTCCGTTTCCCCGTACTCGAAGCAAGCCGCAGTTGGACTACGCGATGCATCGATAACCGATGAACCAGTTGCTTGCGTTACCGCCTCTTGTCCATCCATACGACCTCAATTCATTTTCGAAAAAACTCTTGCGAACAAATGTATGATAGGTATAATACAAACAAAAGTTCGATATTTCAAGTACAAACTAAGTAATTGCGAACAGAAAGGAGTGCAGCTATGAGTTTTTCCACAAAAGAGGTTTGGCGTGGGTTGCCGTTTCCCTATATTCGGGTATTGAAATGCGCGAGTATGCCAAAGGCAGGAATTTCTATTGCCGAAAGCCATCGAGAATGTCAATGAGTTCCTGTTTGGAGTGAATGCACAGTTTCGAGTAAACGTTGCGTGTATAGCTTTTCACGGTGCTTTCGGATAGATGCAGCTCTTGGCTAATGTAGCTTTTGCTGCGACCTTGGGCCAGGTAAAAGGCCATATCGGTTTCACGATCCGTCAAATCAAATTGCGCCTGAACCTTGCGGCACCGTTTGCGCAAGTGGTCTTCGTACGATACGTGCATGAGCTGTTTGTCCGCAGTTGTTCTGTCGGAATTCGCGGGGGTTTCTTCGACGTCATATGCCTGTGTTGCGGAAGCCGATTTCCGTTCAATTTCATAGGGTAAAACCGTGTTCTTGAGAGCATCCTTGCGATCGTCGAGCGAGCCGAATGCAGCGAAGAACCGTCGCGCTTTTGGCTGACTGGCGCGCAGCATGATTGCCACGCTCAGAGCCAGCAAGCACACAAGCGCAGCAATTACCAGAACGGATTGGCCCAGGCTTGGGCCAAAATGGAAGATAAGCCACCTGCCCGCTTCACGCGGCAGCAAATGGGCTATCCATACAGCACCAAGCGCCATATATGGCGGAATAGAACTATGGCGGCAGAAGTCATAGACGCCATACCACAGCACTCCAAGCATAAACGTGTTTGAGATGGTGATAAGCGTTGCGCCAGATTGCGGCTGGTCCAGTGCAACAATGAGAAGCACTCCCGCAACCATCAGGGCAACCTCAAGCCACCACAATGAGCCGAAAGATAAGCCGCGCCCTCGAACAAGTACCCACCAGATAACGCCAATGCATAGCAGAGCAACCGCAGTTTGATGAGCTAATTGGAGCAGATGTGATAGCATGATTGACACTTCGGAGGGAAAGCCGCGAGCAATGCCAAGCGCGAAGTCAAGGAGCGCGATGCCTAGAAGGATGCGCGGAATCAGCCATTTGCTCTCACTGTCGTAAATATGATCGCGCTTGGGCTCGGGTACAACGTTGCAACGGGAATCAAGCGCATCCATTGCCTGTTTGAATAAGACGAATGATAGCGTTGGCATAAACAGCCCAATGCCAAATATCGCAACTATGGGCAACATGCCCAAGCCATATCCCGCCACGGCGCTTGCGCCAAGGCATGCAAAGGAATAAATCAGCGACTCGCCTTCATCCAGACGGTCGAAAAACGTTATCCACATGCCGCCGCCCCACACGATTCCAAGTCCCGCCAATGCGGAAGCAGGAAGGGCAAGCGGCAATGAGGGATATTCGGTTTGAACCAGCAAAAGAACAGGAGCCAGCGTCATGGCTGTTATCGAGAAGCAATCAAGCGCTTTGCGCGTTCGTCCCGCAAGAGGCAGCCGAGCGAACGCAAGCATGAGGACCAGGATAAAGGCAACTCGTGCCATGTTGCCAACAATGGTAATGGCACCGGAGTCGGTTGCGGCGTAGCGATCGTAGAGACAGCATTGCGTCCATACCCTGATAGCAATGAGTCCGAAAAAGCATGCGGCAAAACGAGGGATATATGTTGAACGGAAATCTTTCCATCCCCGCGTATGCACCAGTGGTGCACGCCGGGGGCCACGGGCAGCGCGTAAAACGGAGATTTGACCAAGGGATTGAGACTTTTCGTGCGACCAAGCAGGTCTTCTACCCCGTTGACAATGTTGTCGTTGTATGACGTCACCGTATTTACGAAGGCGTCCATCGGAACGCCCATCTTCTGGGCAAGCTCTTCAAACGTGTCGGCCACGTGGATTAGCCCGCGCGATACGAACCTCTCTTCAACGGAAAGGTTGTTGTCATGCACCGATTGGTCGAACACTGCGAATGCGCCGCGGCCCGGCTGCGCCCATTCGGCTTCGGAAACGCGATCGCGCGTGAGCAATTCGTTCGTAAAGCGTACGCCGTCGGTGTTTACCAGAATGGCGCCGTCGCCGCGGATGTTTTCGGACAGCAGTGTTGCGGTGGTCTGCTCGACGGTTGGATGTACCTGAATCTGGTCGATATCAACGATGTCGGCGCCAACCGCCTGGGCAAACTTGATGCCGTCGCCCTGCGTACCGGGTTGATTCGTGGTTACGGCATCACGCAGCTCGGGACGATACTGAGCAAGCATCTCGCTGTTCGCTCCGAAGCCGCCCGTTGCCACGATAAGTGCACGGCAAGCATATTTGATGGGCAGCCCGTTAGGGTTGGTGGCGCGCACGCCGGCAACCTTGCCATCCTGTATGAGGATTTCCTCGACCTTGGTGTTGCACACGGCCGCTACACCGCGCTGGCGGCACTGCTCGGTCATGCCTTTCACGATGTATTTGCCTACGGCTTCGCCCGATTCCGGACGATGGATGCGCTTGACGCTGGCGCCACCAGAGGTGCCAAGCTTCGACAGCGTGATGCCCATGGAGTCAAGCCAGTCGATGGCATCAGAAGAACCGGCGCACATGTGGCGAATCAATTCCATGTTGCCCTTCTCGTGTCCGCCCGCATACGTGTCGGCAGACATAAGGTCAACGCTGTCCTCAATGCCAGCTGCCTTCTGGAACTTCGTGCAGCAGGCGTTCATGCCGCCTTCTGCGAAGCACGTATTGCCGCCTGCTACTGGCATCTTTTCCAGCAACAGCACCTTGGCACCCTGGTCGACGGCGCCTACCGTGGCCGCCATGCCTGCTCCGCCGGCGCCAACCACGATAATGTCGTATTCGCCCCCGTCGATAATGTTTTCAGCAGCTTCGGCCTCGAAGCTGCGCGGGGATCCACGGCCTGTAAGCCCCAGCGCCGCTGCGCCCATGCCGAACGTCAAGGTGCCGGTAAGGAAACCGCGCCGCGAAACCCCTACGTTGTGCTTGCTTGCCATGATTGCTCCCCTTCCCTACTTCTGCTCGCGATACGGAATGCTCGTCCAGCCCTCGGGCACGTCTTCGGCTGCCTGATAGTGGCATTCGGAGCACGCGATCACCGACTGGCTGTGCATCTTGTGGCAGTCGCCGCATTCGGTGACGCCGTGCTCGCTGAAGTCGTGAGGGTTCCACGCCATCCACTCGGTTTTCTTTTCGAGCTTGTCAAGGTCCATGTTGTGGCGCGACTCGTTAAGGCAGAACTCCTGCATGGTAAATTCTCCGCTACGGCTTACCAGGTGTTGGGTGTCTTCGTCGAAAGTGTAGTTGCCGGTGATCCAGTGTATGCCTTCGCCGATTTGCTCCTCGGTCTTCGGCTCATGGCACGTCAAGCAGTCCTTGCCTGCTTTCATGTGAGCGTTGGCCAGCATAGTTCCATCGGAGTTGTAATAGCTTTCCACATACGCATTCATGGGGGTGTGACAGATGCTGTTGCAGAAGCTGGGCTGGTTATGCCAAACAGCGAATCCGCCCACTGTGGCAACAGCCACGGCGGCAACTATGCATACCGTGACGATGGTCTTGCGGCGCTTGTCGCAGGCGCCTTCCTTTTCGCTCATGAGGTCCTCCTTGGTTCTTCCCGAGATACCGCGCGTAGCGGCTTATCGACGGGAGAAATCATAGGAAGACGCGGATTGTTCCTGCACGTCCGAAAAGGGTGGTTTACGCGTTTGACCAGGGTGGTTTTGAAATGGTGTGCGCATTTTGGCACGGTATATTGCGTTGCGCTGATACGATTTTTACAGAATGAACGAGCGACTTGCGGGATGTGCGGCGGGCGGTTCGTGTCATCCGCCGCACAGAGGAGAACCGATTATAAGAAAGAGAGTCTACGCTTCAAGGATTGCAAGCAAGGCGGCGATTTCGCGTTGGACGGCGTGCTCGGCGTTCGTGCCGATTATCTTTGTGGAAATCTGCTTGATGGCCGATCGGCCGTTGCCCATGGCGATGCTGGTTCCGACCATGCGCAAGATTTCGTAATCGTTCATAGCGTCGCCGAACGCCATAACCTCTGCGGGCTTGACGTTGTGTGCAGCCATGACTTGGCTGATGCCGGTTGCTTTGCTGACGCCGCGCTGCATGATGTCGATCCACTTGCGGCCGGAAGGCGCGAACACGAAGTCTTCGCCAAGCTCGCGCTCCAAAATATAAGCCATGTCCATAACGGCGTCATCGCAGTAAATGGATGCCTTGATGATGCTGGTGTCAGGGTTGGGCAGCTCAAGCGCACGGACCGGGTTCGGCAGATTCTTATCGAACTCGCGTTCGAAACGCACCTCGTCGTCAAGCAAATAGGTTATTTTGCGGTCGAAAATGGCCAGGTGCAGGTTATCGAACAGGTCGACGATTGACTTGAGGCGACGCAGGGCTGCGTGGCTGAACACCTCGCGGTCAACCAGCTTGCCCGCTACCACAACCTGCGCTCCGTTCGAAGCAACGAAATCCATCTGGTTCATTACGGGTGCGAACATTTCCTGAAGCGTATCGAAGCGCCTACCCGACGAGGCAACGAAGCTGATGCCGCCGGCGTTCAGCCTGCGGATAAGGTCGTAAGTTTCAGGCGGCACGTTTCCGTCGCCATCAAGAAGGGTTCCGTCCATATCGCTGGCGATGAGTTTGATCATATGCGGCCTCCTCACAGGTCTTGCGATGCCCCCACGGCATCGCTGCCGGCCCGCCCGGCGATTTCTCACATCCTGAACTTGCCGCCATTGTATTTCGGCTTGCAGGAAAGCGGGCCTGCGCCACGAAACCTGCGCAGGAATCTGACTAATCGTTGACGCGCCGTTGACGGCCGGTTAACTGTGGACGAAATCAACCAGCAAGGAGTGATGCGGGTCGTACGATGGTTGTGCATCGCAGACCGTGCAATTTCTCCTCAAGCTCTTATCGCAGCCGGTATCTTGTTCGGAAACGCTTCTGTCGCAAGTTCAGCGTAAGCGACTGTGTGCACGAAAACGGTTGCATACGTGATTACTTTGGGGTTTTGCGATCACCCTCCAGCTTTGAACGCAAAGCGCACCTTATCGGTGTGGGGTCTGTCGTAAAAACGGCGCAATCAACTAACGTGCGTCTTCGTGATCCGGAAAAGGCGGCGCATTGACGTCACTCCCGTCATGCGTATTCCGGAAACACCTGGGCAAGACGGCGGATGGTCTCGTCCACGCGGTCGGGCTCGATGCCCGCGTAATTCACCACGATGGCGGCCTCCCCGTGCGAGTATTCCTCGAAGCGCTTCGTCGTACGGTTCGGTCCGCCGTCGCTGAGCAGGTAGTCGTTGAACAGCGAGATGTTCAACCCCAGCTCAGCACCGCGGCTGCGAATCTCATCGAGGCTGAGCTTCGTGCGCACGTACAGCAGGAAGTGCGTGCCGGCGTTGCGCTCTTCCACGTGCGAGATGGCGGCAAGCGGCGATTCGGCGATGGCGCGCAGCACTGTGGCGCGTTGATGGCGGAAAAAGTTGCGCGTACGGTTGATGTGCCGCTCGAAGTGCCCCTCGTCGATAAAGCGTGCCAGCGCGTATTGCTCGAAGCTGGAGACGGTGCACGAGTAGAAGCTCATGGTGTCGACGTAGCGGGCAAGCAGCTTCGGCGGTAGCACCATGTAGCTGATGCGCAGACTCGGCACCATGGTTTTCGAGAACGCGTTGAGGTAAATCACCTTGTCAGAGGCATCGTCGGCGAACAGCGGCATGATAAGGCGGCCGTTGTAGCGAAATTCGCTGTCATAATCGTCTTCGATGATGTAGCGCTTGCGCGCGCGGTTGGCCCACTCGAACAGCTCCAGCCGCCGCTTGATAGGCATGACGATACCTGTGGGGAAATGGTTGGCAGGCGACACGTGCACCACGTCGGCGCCGGATTCCTCAAGCTCGTCGATGAGCAGGCCCGATTCATCGATGGGCACCGGCCGCCACGGGTTGCCGAATGCGCGGGAAATAGCGGCGAACTTTTTGTAGCCAGGGTTCTCCATGGCAAACGTCGTGGTGGGTCCCAGCATCTGTAGCAAGCGGCCGTACAGGTATTCGCTGCCGGCGCCGACGATGATGCAATCAGGCGATACGTCCATGCCGCGGGTGCGATGCAGATACGATGCGATGGCGCGCCGCAGTTCGGGCAGGCCGTTGAACGGCACCGAGCGCAGCAAGCTGTCGGTGGGAAGCGATAGCGCCTCGCGCATGTAGCGGCCCCACACCGACGTTGGGAACAGCGACACGCTAGTACGATTCGCCTTCAGGTCGACGAAGAATTCGGGATCGCGCGCCTGGCTGATGACGTCAGCGGCATACGGGGTGGCACTAACGGAAGAAGGCGAGCATGCTAGGGGCCGATCCTCGTCGGCGATGCCGGCGTGCCGAGAGTCGCTTGCGGTTGCACCAGCGGCGGTCAAGGGGTCTGCGACGGGCAACGCCACTTGATCAGGGGCGCTATTGCGCTTCCTCACGTTGCTGTGCGAAACGCTCGCAAGGCTTTTCGTCTTACGCTGCGCTCCCGCTAGCCCGCTTCCCCTTCCGGTTACCGGTTTCAACCGGTAATTCGACACGTCTTCCACAAAATACCCGCGCCGCTGCTCGGAACGTATAAACCCTTCCGTTATCAGCTGATCGTAGGCCGCCGTGACCGTGGCCACACCGATGTTCAGGTGCCGCGCCAGCACGCGCTTCGACGGCAGCTTCGTCCCGCACGCGATAACGCCGCGCGCGATATCCTCGCGAATGGACTGGTATAGGAATTCGTACAGCGAACTGGTGCCCCTTGCGCGCAAATCGTACGTGAGCAGAAACACGGAGCGATTGTCTGACATCGGGACATCCTTTCGCGAAAGGCGCAAATCTCGCGGGCTACGGCGCAAAACCGCTCCCAAACGGCGTCGCACATGGCGGTGCAACTGGTTCATCTGGTTCGTAAAAGTATCACGAGTTTGGTTCTTTTGATAGAACCAAACCTTTTCTACACTATATCTCGCCCTACAGACGAGCATGTGGCGACCCCTTGCATGCCAGCAGCTCAGACGGCCGCCTGCCCAGGTGGGCGGCCACTTTAGACGGGAGACGACCATGGGTTACTTTACAGGGAAAACCATTATCATCACCGGCGCGGGTTTCGCCGCGCTTAAGGACGGCTCTGCAGGTTCCATCGGCTTCGGCATTGCTACCGCGTTTGCAAAAGAAGGCGCGAATCTGGCCATCACCGGGCGCAACGTCAAAAAGCTTGAGGCGGCAAAAGAACGTCTTGAAGGCGAATACGGCATTCGCGTGCTGCCCATTCAGGCCGATGTAAACGCCAGCGCCGACAACAAGGCTGTGGTGCAAAGCGCCGTCGACCAGGTCGTGACCGAATTCGGCCGCATCGACGCGTTGGTGAACAACGCCCAGGCTTCCGCATCCGGCGTCACCATTGCCGACCACACCACCGAGCAATTTGACCTGGCGCTGTACTCGGGCCTATACGCGGCGTTTTACTACATGCAGGCGTGCTACCCGCACCTGAAGGAGACGAAGGGTTCCGTTGTGAACTTTGCCAGCGGCGCGGGCTTGTTCGGCAACTATGGCCAGTGCGCCTACGCGGCGGCCAAAGAAGGCATTCGCGGCTTGACGCGCGTGGCGGCCACCGAATGGGGCCCGGATGGCATTAACGCCAACGTGGTGTGCCCGCTTGCATGGACGGCGGCGCTCGAGAACTTCAAGGAGCAGTACCCCGAGGCGTACGAGGCCAACGTGCACATGCCCCCGATGGGCCATTACGGCAACGTCGAGACCGAAATCGGCCGTGCTGTGGTGCAGCTGTGCGGGCCTGATTTCAAGTTCATGAGCGGCGAGACCATCACGCTTGAAGGCGGCATGGGCCAGCGCCCGTAAGCTGCGCCTGCCGCGTGTCCCCAAACCCCCGCGAACGACTTTTCGAGAATCAACGCGAACGCCCGAGGCGCAGGTCGGTTGAACCCGACACGCCCCGGGCGTTTTGCGTCACGAGGCTGCGAACGAAGCGGCCCCCAACTCCGCCCGACCCCTGTCCCACGCCGAGGCAATACGCGCCGCAATGCCGATAAGGTGTAGAATCGCTTCATCGGCATCGGCGTCGCAAGCGGAAAGCCCTCGGTAGCCCCGCTGCACAACCTCACGATGCCATGCAGCCAACGAAAGGATGAGCATCATGCAGGTTATCACCGACCAGGTCACCGTGTTCTCGAAAGACAACAAGCCATGCGCCACCGCCAAGCCGGGCGAAGTGCTGCTGTTCAAGACACTCGATTGCTTCAGCAACCGCATCCCCGACGAGCAGACGACGATGGCCGACCTGGATTACTCCTACGGCTTCGCAAATCCCGCCGCCGGCCCCGTCTACATCGAAGGTGCGGAACCCGGCGACGTGCTCGTCGTCGACATCTTCGACGTGGAAGTCGCCGACGAGGGAACCATCGCCA
>OLPG01000246.1_pt1 | contig 57348 bp, 65 predicted proteins | sample 1672311 | NCBI WGS metagenome assembly OLPG01 (sample SAMEA3136670, study PRJEB25190) | human gut metagenome | biome: human gut; feature: human-associated habitat; material: faeces | place: Austria | collected 2013 | reverse complement strand
GTTGCCTACGAAGTAGATCAGCAGGTAAAAGAGGGAGAACAGACACAGGCAGTCACAGAAAACTACACCGTGACCGTTCATGTGGATAAGGACGGTGCAATGGTCATTACCCAGAATCCAACCCTTGCTCCGGCGGTACAGAAATCAAAGTATGAACCGAAAGTACAGGAAGCAGATGTCAGTGTCAGTTCCGACACAGTCAAGGACGCTACCGCTTTCTTGGAAACATTCTTTAAGCTGTATCCGACAGCTACGGAAAAAGAACTTGCCTATTACGTCAAAGACGGTGTGCTTGCTCCTGTTTCCGGCGACTATGTATTTTCGGAACTGGTAAACCCTGTCTTTACCAAAGACGGCGACAACCTCAAAGTCAGCGTGTCCGTAAAGTATCTGGATAACAAGTCGAAAATGACGCAAATCTCACAGTATGAGCTTGTGCTTCATAAGGACGATAACTGGAAGATTGTAGAATAAATGTTACAGCAGAATAGTATGGTAATTGTTTATCCAATCTATACTATTCTGCTTACAATTAGATTGACAAAATAAGAATCCCTCTCATATAATTGGTTGCAATGGTATTGAGGAAATACAACCTTAAATGTATAATGGGAAAGTAGCATTGCAGGAATGAGGTAGGCTAATGAATAAAATATTGATTATTGAAGATGATTTAGAAATAAATGCGTTATTGGCTGATTTTCTAAAAGAAAAAGGATATGCTGTGCATTGCCAATATGATGGACTTCATGTTCTGGATTTTTTGAATAAAGAAAAAATTGATTTGATTATACTTGATATTATGCTTCCTTATCGGAGTGGTGATATTATTTTATCTGATGTACGCAAGAAATTTACGATACCTGTTATTATTATTTCAGCGAAAGAAACTACACAAAATAAAATCGACTTGCTTCGTCTGGGAGCAGACGATTATATCACAAAACCTTTTGATATGGAAGAAGTGCTTGCCAGAATTGAAAGTAATCTGCGAAGAGTACAATTTCAAAATAGCCAGACAGAATGTTTGCAATATAACAATCTGACTTTAGACCTAGAGAAAAATACAGCATTTTTGAATGGAATAGAATTATCCTTAACCGCTAAAGAATTTGGCATTTTAGAATTGTTGATGAAATATCCAGATAAAGTATTTTCAAAATCGAATCTTTTTCAAAGTGTTTGGGATACAGAATATATTGCTGAAGATAATACACTTAATGTTCATATCAGTAATTTACGCAATAAATTAAAAGCGATATGCTCTGATACAGAATTTATTGATACTGTTTGGGGCATTGGCTACCGCCTACATAAAGCTAAGGATTAAACGTTCCTTAGCTTTATTATTTTTTTAACTTTTCTCATTACGATTTAAGAAATTCTTTAAAATTGCCCGTTATACTGGTTTAAGTAAAGGAGGTTTGGGATATGAGTTCAATTATTTTAGAAGCAAAGTCTTTAACCAAAGAATATAAACAAACATTAGCATTAGACCACATAAATTTACAAATAAAAAAAGGAAAAATTTATGGATTTATTGGTCAAAACGGAGCAGGTAAGACTACTTTTTTAAGATTAGTCACAGGGCTTGCGTTTCCAACAAGTGGTACACTTTCTTTATGGGGAAATTCTGGAACAGAAGAATTGCAGAAACAGCGTAAACGAATTGGAAGTATGATTGAAACGCCTGCTCTATTCCCGTCAATGACTGCCTATCAAAATATGGAAGTACAGCGTATTCAACGAGGCATACCAGATAAATCAGTTATTAAAAGGACATTAGATATGGTTGGATTGCAAGATACAGGTAAAAAGAGTGTCCGCAATTTTTCATTAGGTATGCGTCAACGATTGGGGATAGCGATTGCACTTTTAAATACACCAGAACTATTGATTTTAGACGAGCCTATCAATGGTCTTGACCCTGCTGGAATTGTAGAAATCAGAAATTTATTAAAAATTTTGAATAAAGAATATGGTATGACCATTTTGGTTTCAAGCCATATCTTAGAAGAATTGTATCAAACAGCATCAGAATTTATTCTGATTGACCATGGAAAAATTATAGAAGAGATTTCTGATTATGAATTAAATGAACGGTGTAAACGACATATAGCAATTAAAACAACAGATGTTCAGAAAACGGTTCTGGTTTTGGAAGAGAATCTTCATACAGATAACTTTAAACTAATGCCAGATGGCATAATTCGTTTGTATGATTATTTGAATGATTTAGAGACAGTTGCGTCTGCTTTGGCAGAATCGCACATTCTTGTAACAGGACTTTCTGTATCTGGCGATACTTTGGAGGACTATTTTTTGAGCAAAATAGGAGGAACAAAAGATGTCAAATCTCCTAAAAACTGAGTTATATAAGTTGTTTCACAGTTGGTATTTTTGGGGAATTGGAATATTCAATCTCCTTTTAAGTAGCATATTGCTGTTAGATAGTAAAGAACGCTCTTCAAACTTAATTATGGCATCATTATACAATATTCCGTTACTCTATTTTTTGAGTATAGTGTTTATAGCATTGTTCATTGGAAGTGATTTTAGTGGAAGAACTTTAAATACTTATATTACTGCCGGACATAAAAGAAGTTCTATATTTAGAGTAAAGTTAATTGTATCTCAAATAGGTTGTATTATCATTCTGGTATTTCCATTATTTGTACATGGAATTATTAGTCAATTTTATATTGGAGAAAAACTTTTTTGGAATGATAGCACATATACTATGGTTTTACTAACTCTGTTTGCCATGATAACACTGTGTGCATTACCGATGTTTTTTGCTTTTATTTTTCGTGATATGGGGAAAACACTGACAGTTTCAATGGTTTTATTTTTTGTTATGATTTTTTTGCTGAACAGTGAATCTGCACAAATAATCAGCAGAATAATACCAATGGGACAACTTAGGTTAATTTCATTGCAAAAGGTCTATTCGACAAACTTTTGCTTGTTTGTAGATTTTTTATGGAATTTTATTTTATATTTCATTGCAGGTAGTGCTTTTTTACATACAGACTTGAAATAACCGGAGGTGTTTTTTATGGATAAATTATTAAAACTGGAAAAATATCAGTTGTTACATAATTCTATTTACTGGTGTGGTATGATTGGAATATTTATTTTAGGATTTTTTACAGCAGATACTTATGTTACAGAGGTCATGGGATCGACAGAAGAAATTGCTTCTTCTCTTGCTGATATTTTTAATGGAATGGTGTATGATTCTACGTTTCTTCTTATCATCATGTCGGCTATACTTGCATTGATTTTAGGACAGGAATTTTCTAAGAGAACAATAAACTTAGAGGTCAGTGCTGGACATTCCAGAAAACAAATTTTTACAAGTAAAATAATATCGTATTTAATTGCTTTTAATCTTATGGCTCTTGTCTATCCAGTTTCAGGGTGCATAAGGGAATTTGGACGCTTTGGTGTTGCAGACGTGGGAATGTTTTTTTACAATATTATAAAAGCAATCATTTATTCTTGTCTGCTTAATAGTGCGATATTTCTAATTGCAATACTTATTTGTTGCTATTTACAGGATGCTGTAAAAGCAACTTCGGTTACAGTAATTATTATTTTTGGTCTTAGCTTATATCTTGGCTATGGAATGATGTTGAGATTACCAGTCGGTTTTTTACCTACTTATCAAATCAGAATCGTTGTCAGCATGAAAACCTTTTTTCAACCGATAGCTATTTTAGTAGGATGTATATGGTCTGGTATATTGGTATTGCTTTCGTGGATAAAATTTTGTAAATGTGATTTTAAATAGGTGGAGAAAATGTCTAACATAGAATGGATTTTAATTATCATAACAATATTTTTAGTAATACTGCTATTTCGATATATTCAATTAAAAAAACAAATCCGTAATCTTGCGGATCAAGTTAATGAATTGAATTCTGGAAATTCACAGCAGATGTTAGACATTTCGTTGATTGATAAAGATTTAGAAAGACTGGCTGGTATATTGAATCAATATAATATCAGACAACGACAGGCTGTTGCAGGCGTATTACGCAATGAAGAGTATTTAAAAGAATCTGTTGCTAATATATCACATGATTTGCGTACACCTCTTACAGTCATTCTTGGTCATTTACAATTATTGCAAAAAGAAAATTTGGAATCCAGTCAAGCACAGCGTGTAAAAGTGATTTTTAGCAAAGCCGAAAAAATGAAAGAATTGGTAGAAACATTCTATGACCTTTCTATTTTGGAGGAACAGCAGACAGTTCCAGAAAAAGAAAAGTTTAATATATCTAATATGTTAATAAATTTAATTACGGAAAATGCCGTTGCATTAGAAAAGGAGAATATTTTACCCGAAATAAATCTCCCAGATTATTCAATATACGTATATTCTGATAAAAATATGGTAGAACGAATTTTACAAAATCTGTTGACAAATGCAATTAAGTATTCTGTTGGAACGATAAAAATAACACTTATGGAGAAAGAAAATAATAATATTATATTTACCATTGAAAATCCAATGAGTGACAGTTCAGAAATTGATTGCAATCGACTTTTTGACCGTTTTTATACAGGCGATAAATCAAGACATAATGGAAGTACAGGATTGGGACTTGCGGTAGTAAAAACACTTGTTGCCATTCTTGGCGGAAATATTGTTGCAAAAGTACATGCCAATAGCCTTATTATTACTCTTGAATTATAAAGTATTGAAGATATATTCGTATGATAATTCATTGAAGAGTGGACATCAAAATGTAAAGTCAATAGTTTGTAAAGTCCAGTTACAAACTATTGGCTTTTTTCATTACTGTGTAACAAGTAAATTTACGATAAAGAAATAAGGATAGTCGGCTCTTATTTGTTGCCTGCGGAGCAGATCAACAAATAAATGTTGAAGAATCTGTATAGAAAAACAGAGAAAATAAGAAGCAAATCACTTCTTATCCTCTCTGCTGTTCAAGATACCGTCAATCGTACCTTGAATGATTTTTAATTCGTTATCACTCAATAAATCAAGTGACGAATCTATCTGACGGCGGGCTGTATTTTTTTCAACATTCTTCGCTGGATAGAAATACTCGTCAACAGATATATTGAACATGGTAACTAAATCATGGAATAACTGAAAGCTAGGGTGTTTTCCGATATTTTCAATATCTGCGATATGACGTTCTCCGTAAAAGACTTTATCGCCTAAATCATTTCTGGAAAGCCCTGCTTTCTCTCTGGCTTCTCTGATTGCCAGTCCTAAAGGACGAAAATCAAAGCTGTGTGTATCTTTCTTTTTTCTCATTTTTAATCACCTAGCATGAGTTTATACTTCATGTTATGTGATTAGAATGTGTTAAAAACTCATATTATATGCACTGTAAATTCAAGTAAAAATATTACCTCGTTCGGTAAATAAAAAAAACCGTTCTGTGGGTAATCTCTTTTATAATGTCCAAAAATATAGGGACGGTTTTGGTATAACCAGAGCTGTCCTTTTTCTATTTTCACAGGATTGCTCTGGTCAAGGAGCAATTTGTGATTCTAAGTAAAACAGGCAGTCTATACCGACAACCGAATTTATTCCGTCTTTTTCTTAGTACATCATCAGTCCTTGAACATGAATTAAAAACTCATATATCAGATGTTTTAAAAACAGTCTATTTGTTATTGATGCATATAGGCTGTTTTCATATTTACAAAAATTTTTTTCAATCCTGCAACAAATCACACCTTGCCGTACAGATATGGTGCGGAAAGATGGATACATACTTTTCACTTCATAGCGAAAGGGGGTGTGATTTTGAAACCATCAGACTTCCAAAAGACAATACAATGTCAGTTTGACTGTAAGCTCAAAAAGGTTGTGAAAGGCATTGTCCGTAACTACCGCAAGGAATTAGCCAGACGACAGGCAAAGGAAGTATCCTTTTGTGAGCTTCCAGAGATTGTTGTTGAGAAATTGATTGTATGGGACGATTACGAAAGTGAATATACAACGTTCGATGTGTGCGGTACAGAAATCCGTGTACTTGATGAAGAACTTGCAGAAGCACTGAAACAGTTGCCGGAGCAAAGCCGGAACATTGTATTGATGTTTTTCTTCTTGGATATGAGCGATTCGGAGATAGGCGAAAAGCTGAATATCAACCGAAGCACATCATATAGGCACAGAAGAAATTCACTTGAAGAAATCAGAAAGCAGTTAAAGGAGAAGAAAACAAATGAAGAATAAGCAACACACACTTCCATCATTTTTTCTCATATCATCAGCCGTGGACGGTAACGAAAACGCCATAGAAAAGCTGTTGCTGTTCTATGAAGCCTATATATCAAAATGCTGTTTACGCCCGTTTTACGATGAATACGGCAACGTATACATTGTGGTTGATATGGAATTAAAGGGACGTATCAGAGAAGCCCTTTTGAAAATGATATGTGAATTTGAAATAGACGAACATTAAGTAATATTTGAGCGGAGCATGATTTAATAAACTCCCCTCTTTCCTGTTCCGCTTTTTCTTATCATTCTGTATCAGTCCATTTGTAAAAATGAATTGATACAGGCTGACAAGAGCCTAACAGTTCTTTGACAAGTGAATAAAGCAGTCAGATACGTTTGTGCTTGCAGTGAGCCATCAGAGGTTGTACGCCGTGACTTTTCCAATCGGGAGATAGCGATTCATGCAATGATCTGGGAGCGACCGTTGGAAAAGTCGTTCTGCCATGACCTGCAACACAGGATAATGATACACCCGTATGACACGGTTCAGCCCACAGGAATGGGAATGGTTGAGATACCAGCGGAGCTTGCCGAAGCCGTCTGATTGCTTGTAAAACTATCTAACAACGATTTTGCAAGAAAAAATCATCTTAATAGAGCTTTTTTGCTCATCATTTGATATACTGATAGACAAGATATTGAGATTTCCTTATCTGGTCTATGGAAAGGAGGATTATGATTACCGTAACAAAAAAAGACCTCATAGCACTAGGTTATGGAACTTCTTTCTCGGCAGACATCATAAGAAAAGCAAAAAAACTTATGATTGAAAAAGGGCATACTTATTACCAATCCCGTAAATTGGACAGAGTACCCAAAGAAGCCGTGGAAGAATTATTAGGGATTACATTATCAGACACAAACGATTGATTGTACTTCTTGCATATCATGTAAGGAGTGAAATCATGGCAAAAGACCCTATTAAGAAAGCAGATAACGGAACTTATTATTTCAGAGCTAATTTAGGCTACAATCCCATTACCGGAAAACAGATACAGAAATACCGAAGTGGATTCAGAACGAAAAAAGAAGCAAAGGAAGAATATTCAAAACTGGTGTTAGCTTCTACCGAAGAATTAACAACAAAAAAAGATGGCGTTTCTTTTCAGCAATTTATAGAAGAAACCTACCTGCCATGGTATAAAACACAGGTAAAAGAAAGCACTTATCTTAATCGTGCTACTACCATCAAGAAACATTTTTCCTATTTCTACAAAATGGAAACAGACGAAATCGAACCTATCCATGTTCAAAACTGGCAGTTGAAACTTGCAAAAGATTTTAGCCCTAATTACATTCGTATCGTACAGGGAATGCTTTCTATCGCATTTGACAGAGCTATTGTTCTTGGAATTGCGAAGAAAAATCCTTCTCGTATGATAGGCAATATCAAAAGCAAGAAAACCAAAGTTGATTTCTGGACATTAGAAGAATTTCAAAAGGTTATTTCCTTACTCTGTAAGAAAGACTATTATGAACATTATCTGTTTATATCGTTCTGGTTATTATTTATGACTGGTATGCGAATTGGCGAAGCGTCAGCATTACATTGGTCAGACATAGATTTTGAAACAGGCTTGCTTAGCATTACCAAAACATTATATTACCGAACAATGACGGACTATAAATTCGTTGAGCCGAAAACACAGGCAAGTATCCGTACTATTTATATTGATTCAGATACACTCAATGAGCTAAAGGCTTGGCAAAGTGTTCAACAACAGGTTCTTCCCGATTGTCCACTTGTACTAAGTTATAACGGAACTCCAACCAGTAAAACAACGCTTCCCAGAGCTTTGGAAAAGTTGTCAAATTTAGCAGGTGTTCATCGTATTAAAATTCATGCCTTGCGACATTCACACGCTTCATTGCTTATCAGCATGGGCGAAAATCCTTTACTTATCAAGGAACGTTTAGGACATGAAAAAATACAGACAACACTCGGCACTTATGGTCATCTGTATCCAAATACGAATCTTGAAGTTGCTAAAAAACTGACTGGAATATTACAAGTACAATCTGCTACTGAAAGCATTGCTAATTATACCAGCAATCAACATACAGCAATCTATCACAGAACAGTTGAAGAAAAATAATGCAATGAAAATGCAATCCTATAAAGGAAAAGCTGTAAAACCCTTGTAAACAAAGGCTTTACAGCTTAGCTCCAACTATTCGAACTCCAGACAGACGGTAAGCGATATAAACAAAGATTGGCTTATTTACAGGGGTTTTAGCGATTATAAAGCGCTATAAGACAATAAAACAAAATTTAAAAATGCAATAAAAATGCAATGGAGTGTGTCAGATCAGAGGAACCCAACTGGCTTCTGCACTCTCTCAATACCTACTGACAAATCATATCATTTTGACAGGCTGACATTCGTTGTCAGCCCTTTTTATTAGGAGGCTTACTTATGGAATACCAATTAGAACTCAAACAAATCGTAGATTTTCCACGCTGCCGAATCTACCGCAATTTCATACAGACCTTATTAAATGACAGGAGCATCCGAACCACCGGAGGCTCTTTTCTTTTCTGGTATCTGGTTCTCTGCTCCTACGCCAATTACAGCAATTCAAACCGGCGCATAGAGCAGCTCACTTATACGCTCTCACCAGGAGAATGGATCTGCAGCATCTCAGAGCTGCAGGATTGGTTTCGCTGCAGGTTCCAGCATCAGGCCATTTCCATCCTGAAGCATCTCCAGGAGGAAGGCTGTATTACCTATTCCCTGCTGGAGAAAAACCGCCTGGTCAAATTCCAGATTACCGACTGGCAGAATGATAATACTGCCCTGAAATACAATTATCCCTGCAAAAAGGATACTGGTTTCTTCTTTTTCCCTATTGGAAAAGCCCACAAGCTGATCCAGGCAGGCAAATGCTCGGAGATGGATATCCTGCTCGACCTGTGGATCCACGCTGTATACAATGATCCGTCTGTCCTCTGTTCTGACCCCGGCCCTGTCGTCTACTACCGAAATAATACCGGTTCCCCTCTGACCAGCTTCCAGACACTGGGAGATCGTTGGGGACATTCCAAACCTACTGTCTCCAGACTATTAAAAAAGCTGGAGAAGATGAACCTGATCACTCTGGTATCCTTCCGTGGAAATCACGGGAGCATGATTTACCTGAACAATTACCTTTCCATTATGTTTAACATCAGCGACGTGCTGATTGACAAGGAGGAGATAGCTATGAAAATGAAACTGCCGATTTACATTCCCAAAGAGACACCTGCAGAGGAAACTGAAGAACCAGAGACTGTGTGCGTACCAGAAACAGTGACGGATGAGCAGATTACTGTTTCAAAACCGATTCCCTGCGTTCCAATTTCGCACATCCGCTACATGGTCAAAAAAGTCGCAAAACTCCTGGATACACAAGGGATTTCCTGCTGTCACTGCCCCCGGACCAGGTATATATTATCTCCCTTATCAGACTGCAAGGATAGTATACTTGTAATTGGTCTAAATATTATCTGCCCCTTTGGAGCCGCAAACTACCGGTTTGAGCTGACCATAGAACCCAGGCCGGAGTCTGCAAAGCTGGAGCCTGAGAAAAAGGGTGGACAGCAGAGCCGAACCGTACTGGCGAACACTGCCCTTCCGAAAGAGGGCAGGATAGGACAGCGGGCTAAGAGGAGGCGCAGGATGGAACCACCGGAAATCTTACTGCCGGATCTTCCCCCGCAAATACCGGAAAATGTGGGAGCCGGAAGTCAGGAAGGAGGGGATCTGTATGCCGAAGCGTAAAGGACAGGACTTCCCAACACCGGAAGAAAATCCCCGGTTTCATGATACGTACCAGTTCCTGCGCCGTTACCGGGATGCCACATACAGCCTGAAAGTGGTCGTTCACCAGATGGAGAACCAGTTCAAGGTGCAGTACGGTTCCAGCATTGATGAGTTCCTGGACTCCATTTATGCAGCCGGAGCAGACCTGGCAGGAAGTGATATTGCGGAACGTGCCAAAAGCATTGAGCGGAGCAACCGGATGCTGAAGCTGCTGGAGTCTTCCGTAGATCTTCTGCGGAATAACCACAAATACGGGGAGCAGTATTACTGGATCCTCTACTATGCCTTTCTCTCGCCGCAGCAGCTGAAGAACACGGAAGAAATCCTGGAAAAGCTGGAGCAGCACATTCCCAATATCTCCTACCGTACATACTACCGGAAACGCCACCTGGCGATAGAAGCCCTGAGCAGCATCCTCTGGGGCTATACGGCAAAGGAAACCATAGACACCCTGAATAAATTCTTCCCGGAGTAGGAAGTGGCACACCTCCGGCACAGGATTGTCCCGGTTCTGCGATTGCAGGGTAAATTTACCCATGCTACAATAGGTATTGCTTATAGTTTTCTTTTTACAGCATCCTCGGCGGTGCTTTTTTTGTACCCATAAACCAACGCTGACTGCTGTACGTACAGCCTACGTATATAATAAGTAGATATTTCTACGTATACTCTACGTACAGCACACGCACATTCTACTGAACGGAGGAAATCCGGCATGAAAACAAGAGATCAGATATACCACAGGGAAGGAGAAAAGCTCCTGCGCTTCCTGACCACCTACCATGCCCTCAAGTATGAGCAGGTAATGAAGATGTTTGGTAACCAGGACTCCATCAAGTCGCTGATCACCAGCCTGGTCAAGCAGGGAAGGATTTATCATGATAAGGAAGCCGGCCTGTTATGTGACAGCCCGGAGGCTGCCAAAAACCCGGATCGAGGCACGATTGCCGCCTTCTGGGTTTTACTGGATTTTGAAAAGCCCATCGTATTCCATACCAGCGGGGATTTTCCTGTTAAACTTCACTTCTTTTCAGAGAATGAGGAATATGAAATCCTCTATGTGCCGCTGGAACAGGAAATTTTGGTGGATCATGTGATGAAATCCATTCCCCTCCACGATGTGTTGCGTCTTGTGGTGCTGGAAAATATCCAGCAGGCGGCGAAACTCTCGATTGAAGGGGTGCTTGCTTTCTGTGTCGTGGATGACTCCGGCTCTGTCAGCTACTACGGAAGGAGGTAATACACCATTTCAAACCAGAAAATACTCTATGAACGGCTTGCGAAGCTGGAAGGAGAGATCCAGAAACTCAACAACACCGTTTTTGCCCTGAAAACCACTGATATTCGTACATATCCGGAAAACTACGGGGATCTGAGTATGAACGCTGCGCTGCGTGCTGAGCGGATCGCCTGCCAGATGCGGAACCTGGTCTGTCTGGCCGCCCCGGAAAAACGGAGCGGATACTTAAAAGAAGCGGCAGATGCCCAAGGGATTGAGATCTGCCAGGACGAAGATCTTATTTCCATTACGCTTCCGGGTCTGCTTCCCAAAAGAAAGCAGCACGTCAACGCTGCCTTTCTCCATGAGCCGCTAAACTATGCGCTGCAGAACTACCTGACGGTCCATTCCCTTCCCCTGTACCGGGAATGTGTGGTCTGCTTCAGCCAGATCTATGACCGGAACGGCCCATTTGACCGGGTACGTGATTACGATAACCTGGAGTTCAAACAGCTTCTGGACACGATTGCCACCTATATCATGGTGGATGACAGCGGGCTTTACTGCGACTCCTACCACACCACGGAGCTGGGAGATACGGATCATACTGTCATCTATGTGATGGGAAAATCCCGGTTTCCCCAATGGCTGAAAGGACGAAAAAACGAGATTGAAACCATATCGGAAATTTCATGATTTTTCCGTCATTTTATCCGACATTGGTAAAACATCCTTTGAAAGCAGGAAATCCCTGCTTTTTTTGTTTGCCGGGAAGCACAACTTTTTACCCAAGTACAGACTTACATGGGTAACTACCGGAAGGAGGGGTGACTGATTTTGTATCCTTCTACCTCCCAGAAATACAGGCTCCTGGAAATGGTCGCTCTTTGCGGGGAATTTCCTGCTGACCAGCTTACCCGTCTGATCCCAAGCCCCTCTTATGGAGAAAAGCTCATTACAGAGTTAAAGGCACAAAAACTGCTGCGGACTCACTATCGGGATCATTTAAGGGGCTATCGCCTGACCGGACGGGCCAAACAGATGCTCCTTGCTCAAAATCCGGAGCGTTTCCGTGACTTCCTCACCGGGAATACCGAAACCAATCAGGTCCGAAGCGAAGTAACCCGTCGGCTGCGTCTGTACCAGAAAGCAGAAACCTATCTGACTCTCCTAAGCGCCGGCATCCCGTTCTTTGCTGACCAGAAACCGGATATTTTCAGGGAAGGCCGCGAAGCCGGTATCCTCACTATGGGGAACCTGCCCCTGTTTTACTCATCACGGGAGTTTAAGCACATCGGTTCAGAGGCAACCAAGATCAGAAATTCCCGGAGCATGGGGGTGCTGCTTGCTCCCCACTGTGCCTATGCACTGTATAACACCGGTGACCATGTACTCAAGTGGGAATACCGGACAGAGGTACGGCTGAACGCCTTCCTGCAGCATTACCTGCAGGATTTCCCCTATACGGGACATCCGAAAGTCCGGGCGATCCTGACCGGGAAAGACATGGACACCGCTTACCAGCTCCTGACCAGTACCGGCGGATACAAAAAGAGTCTGTTTGTAGCGGATACATCCTATGAACATTTTCACTATCTGCCCAATACCCAGGAAGGGGAGGCGCTTTTAAAGCTGTTGGTCCGTCCACGGCTTATGAAACAACTTGACCAGCTATTATTATCCGATTTAGGTTCCCGGCAGCCAGACCTTCCCATCGACCATGATGGGGTGGACGCTTCCGGGAACCCTGCGGTTCTTGCATATGATTTTGACTTGCACCGAATTAACCGATTCAATACCGGGCTGAATGTATATGGCAGAAAGGGGGTGATGATCTGCTTTGATTTCCAAATCCCCTGTCTAAAACGGTATCTGACCGCCGACATTCGGTTCTCCAGTATTGACCTCTCTAAGTTTAGAAAGGGGTTTTTGCATGAACCGTAAATGGTGGAAGCTCATTTATCTGCTTCCCATCAGCCTCTGCACCTTATATGCAGGCGGCTATATCGCTCAGTTTATCCGAAACTATCGCATCTGGACTGCCGCTGGTAACACGCCGGGCAATGGCAGTTCCCCACAGATGCCATCCCCGCATCCGGCAGCCTGTTTCCAGGCAGTCACCGATTTTCCGTATAACCTGTATGGGATTGGGATCTGCCTTGTGGTATTTGGGCTGCTGATTTTTTTGCTCATGCGGATGGGCTATGACCGCAACGGCGAAGTCGCAGACCGGGAACGGAACCTGAATTACTCGACCAAAGGAACCTATGGAACCTCCGGTTTCATGACACCGGAGGAGATGCATAAAGTCCTGGAGCTGACTTCTGATGTAAAGAAAAGCAAAGGTACGATTTTAGGCAAGCTAAACGGCAAAGCCGTCTGCCTGCCCTACGACACCTACATGAACCGGAATGTGGCGGTCTATGGCTCCAGCGGCTCCATGAAGAGCCGTGCCTATGTCCGGAACGCCATCTTCCAAAGTGTTGCCCGCGGAATTGACGGACCAGGAGAAAGTCTCATCATTACCGATCCGAAATCCGAACTCTATGAAAGTATGTCCGTGTATCTGGAGAAGGAAGGCTATACCGTCAAATGTTTCAACCTGGTCAACCCGGAAAACTCCGACAGCTGGAACTGTCTTATGGAGATTAACGGGTCTGAGACAATGGCTCAGGTCTTGGCGGATGTCATCATCCAGAATACCGGCTCTGCTAAAAGGGATCATTTCTGGGATAATGCGGAGATGAACCTGCTGAAAGCCCTGGTTCTGTATGTAGACCAGGGTTTCCCGCCGGAAGTCAAAAATATCGGACAAGTGTACAAGCTGCTGACTATGAGTTCCGAGAAAGAACTGAACAGCCTGTTTGACTTGCTCCCGGTATCCCATCCGGCCAAAGTACCTTACTGCATCTATAAACAGGCCAGCGATACAGTGCGCTCCGGTGTCATCATCGGGTTAGGTGCCAGGCTGCAGGTGTTCCAGAACAAGATGATCCGGCAGATCACCTCTTATGACGAGATTGACCTGACACTGCCGGGCAAACAGAAATGTGCGTATTTCTGCATCACCTCAGACCAGGACAGCACCTTTGATTTCCTCTCCTCCCTGTTCATGACCTTTATCTTTATCAAGCTAGTCCGCTTTGCGGATAAAGAGGGCGTGGACGGGAAGCTGCCGGTTCCGGTACATATCCTGGCAGATGAGCTGGCCAATACCGGCGCCATTTTGGAGCTGAACAAAAAAATTTCCGTTATCCGGAGCCGAAATTTAAGCATTTCCTGTATTTTTCAGAATCTGCCTCAAATGCAGAACCGGTATCCGCTGAACCAATGGCAGGAAATTATCGGGAATTGTGACAGCCAATTATTCTTAGGCTGTACCGATGAAGTGACCGCCACCTTTATTTCCAATCGGTCCGGAGATGTGACGGTTGGAGTCAGCAGCGAAGCCAAACAGCTCAATTCCTGGCGGGTTTCTGACTACACGCCGGAGTACCGGCAGACCAGATCCATCGGGAAGCGCAAGCTCCTAACGCCGGATGAGATCCAACGGCTGCCCTTGAATAAGGCGCTTATCATCCTGCGGGGACAGAAAATATTAGAAGTGGAAAAGTACGACTATACGCTCCACCCGGATTCCAAAAAACTGATACCAAGAAAAGCGGCAGACCATGTTCCCCATTGGCGGGCGATGGCCGAGCAGGAAGAATACGACTATACACCGACTCTTGCGGAGAATTTAAAGAAAAAGCCCCGGCCTGGCCGCAGCGGCAGACGCCCTGCCTTTCCCTCTCAGGAGAAACCGCTTCGCCGGGAACCGGACAAACACGCTTACCCTTCCGGGCAGCCGGAAGAGCTTAGTGACCTGCCGGAAGAATTTCCGGATTATCCAGAGGAGATTGTTCCGCTGGATAAAGATTCCATTATGTCTTAATTTTTGAAAGGAGGCAGCTTATGCCAAACGAACTGAACCATGTAACCTCTATCCTTACCCTGGACGCCGATGCTCAGCTGGAAACGCCGCAGTCCAAAGCGGATCTCATCTGGCACGAGATCCAGAACGCCTACCGCACCCGGAAAATCCTTACCGGGAAACTGGGCGGCATTGAGAAAACGGAGGCCGGCAGTCTGATTGCTATTATCTATTACAAGGACTTCCGTACCGTCATCCCCATCTCGGAAATGATGCTGAATCTTGTTCAGGATAACGCCCACGATTACGGGGAACTTTCCCTGCGGCAAAATAAAATCCTCAATAATATGCTGGGATGTGAGATTGATTTTCTGGTAAAAGGATTGGATGCGAAGACACGCAGCATTGTAGCAAGCCGGAAGGAAGCCATGCTGAAGAAACGCCAGATCTTCTATCTGGATACGGACGCATCCGGGAAGCCCAAGGTCTGCGAAGACCGCATCGTGCAGGCCAGGGTGATCGCTGTGGCAGAAAAGGTTGTCCGTGCTGAAATTTTTGGTGTGGAGACTTCCATCCTGGCAAGGGATCTGTCCTTTGACTGGCTGGGAGACGCCAGAGAGCGGTTCCGTGTGGGGGATCACATCCTGGTACGGATCCTGGATGTAAAGGCAGAATCTCCGGAGCAGATCACCGTCCATGCAGATGTCAAAAGCGTAGAAGGCAATACCAGCAAGGAAAATATGAAGAAATGCAAGGTACAGGGCAAATATGCCGGTGTCGTGGAAGATATCCACAAAGGTACTGTATTCGTCCGGCTCTCGATTGGCGTCAACGCCATCGCCCATTCCTGCTATGATCCCCGTACCGTAGGGAAAAAGGACGAGGTTTCCTTTGTCGTTACGCATATTGATGAGGAGCGCAATGTGGCGGTGGGCCTGATCACACGGATTATCCGGCAGAACCTATAAAAAAAGCGGCAGCGCAACAAAGTGAATTATGCAATATTGCCGTTTCTTTCCATATATTTTTATTGCTCATGGCGATGTGTCATGCTATACTATTCCGGTATAATTGAACCAGAAAGACGGATGCTTTTCGATCTTGCCCTCTAGTAAAAAAGGAGGGTGATGCCCATGACTATCACAGAAGTCCTGACTTTACTGTTAGTTATTTTTGCGGCTTTGACTTACATAGATAATCGACATAATAAGAAATAGCATCCTGTACCGTCCAAAGTCAAGGATGCTATTTCTATGAAATACTGAATTAACTGAGGGCATCAGATCTTGCATCTGATTACCTTTCTGAGTTCATTATACACTGGGGGATGCGAGAAATCAAGTCCCCCATTTTTGCTTTTGGCTTCGCTTGATACGTTCGATAACTTAGGATTTTCGTCATCAAAGCAGTAAATTCATTACCGACATAATCGTTCCGGCTTCACATTCTGCGTAATCAAGAGTATTGTCTGGATATAAATATACTTTTGAAAATTCTTTTGCCTTTTCTTTTACTTCGTCGCTAATAATTACCGAATTACAGTTCTTGCAATGTAATACAGGTGCATTTATGACCTTTATACTTTTTCCGTTAATAGTCATAGAAAATTCGCCGATTTCTGAGTGCAATGTGTTATGACATTTCATACATTTCATTGTAAATCCTCCTTGAAAAATTCCAATTCGACAACTTAGGATTTATCAGTTACTTTTTATTTTATTCGATTGCCTGTATTAGTATCAACAAAATATCTACCCGTGTCATCAAAGCAAAACTCCAAATCTGTACCCACTGGCATATCATATACTGATAAAACCGCTGGTTCAATATTTGCAAGGGTATTAAAATCTACTACCATTGAGTTTTCTGGATTATCTAAGTATTCCTGCGTATCATTATCCCCGATTGCCCTCCATCCGTTATCAGAGGGATTTACACTTTCTTCTCTAAAAAGCCATTTCAATTTAGATGTGCCTTGATAAATTGATTTAGTAATGATAACGCCTCCTGCATTTTCTATAAAAACAGCCCTTTTCTTTTTAAATAATCCCATGTACAAACACCTCCACACCTTCCAGCTTTTTGCTCGTCAACTTAAGATTTTCCCTTTAAGGAATCATCTATTTTATCTATTTCTTTTGATGTTTTTTCATAATCAATCACCGTGCCTATAACAATTCCAATCAACATTCCGATACTTGCACAAATAGGAATGGCAAAAAGATTTTGCAAAAACGCCCATGCCAACACACCTATGCAACCACCAACAATAAATCCTGTTAATAAGCCAACAGTTAAGTATCTATTGTTTTTCATATTGCTATATCCCCTCCAAATTCCAATTTCCTTCTCATTCCTCCGCCGCCTGTTTCTTCGCTTCCTCCAGCGGAAACTTCGGGATCTCTTCCAGCAGCTTCATCCCGATCTGCTGTTTTAAATCCTCATCCACAACCTTTTTCACGCTTCCATCTGGCTGTTCGACTTCTACTGTCGCCAGTTCTTCAATATAATCCGCATAATATGCCAGCACCTTCTCCAGCGCCCATTTCTCCCCGGCGACTGCCGCCTCGATTGTATTCAGATCCAGCGTACATTCCTGCTCCTGCATCACATCCCGCTCCCTTCCCTTAGAATACTTTCATCATACCATATGCGGTCCGGATAGCATAGTGGCAGCCTGCCTGATTTTCCATGGAATTTCCCGTCAATCCCGCACTGGCGCATAGACCGCCTCCACCTCCATCCCGTCTTCCGTCTGATCCAGCCGTACATAATAATCCCGGATGTAGTAGCTGGCATACTGCTCCTGCAGGGAATACAGCTCCAGCGTCTGAAAATCCACCAGACAAAGATCCCTGGGCTTTGGTTCCTCCCCTTCCGGTCCGTAGGTTTCCATGACAGCGAGCAGCTTATCCAGGCAGTCCTGGCAGAGAATGGTTTTTGCCTTCTCCACATCCAGGATGCTATCTTCCCCATAACTGACTTTCACCTTGGAAATCCCACGGGAGGGTGTCTGTGTGCTGGAAAAGAAATCTCCGCCTTCCCCGGTGCCTGTCATGGCAGTCCTGGTGCCACTGGTATCTGCTCCGTCCTCCTCATGAGGCAGGATGCCGAAATCCAGCACATACCACTGGTTTACACTGATAATCCCCAGATCATCAAACTTCCGGAAATATCCCATCAGGCTTTCCTTTGCTGTACCACACAGATAACAGCCCTCCGAATCCGACAATTCCGACTGGACTGCTGGCAATTCTTTATACTCCATAGAAGTGAACTCCTCCTGTTGCAGCATATCTGCCGTATCTTTCATTTTCCCAAAAGCTGTGAAAAAAAGAAGCAGGGCAGCCAGGATGCCCGCTCCCCATACCAGTTCTTTTCTCATCCGGTAATACTTTCCTTTCTGCATCGTCCTTCCTCCCGCTTTATTTATGTCTGTAACAAGCATTATTTGTGTCTGTTATGAGCATAAATAGTGTGTGGTTCAGACACTATTTATGTCTTACCATAAAGGCAAACATGGAAAGGGGGTGTAAAGAACATGGAACAATCTGAAATCAGGCGGATCGGCAGGATCCTGAAGGAACGACGGCTCCAGCTCGGATACACCCAGGAATATGCTGCAGAAAAAGCAGGCATTTCCTATTCATACTATACCAAGATTGAACGTGGACAACAACTTCCATCTCTGGAAGTTGCCATGGTCCTTTCCAAAACCTTCAGCCTGTCTATGGATCGCTGGCTTTTATGCCAGGCGCATGATTACAGGATGTCACCGGCTGCCTTAAACCTCATCCAATATGTCAGCTCCCTGGATAACAAAACCATCGAAATGATCCAGGAGCTGCTCTCCAAAGCCTCCCTGGTAGAGAAACAGAACTGACCGCAGGGCCTAAGCCCCTGCGGTTTTGCAATGAATACATTGCAATTATACTCGGAATATCCAGTAGAATCAAGGAAACCGCAATGAATACATTGCAAATTCACGAGATCGGTTTCGGCATACTCCCGGAAACACGAAAAAGGAGGCTTCTTTCATGGAACAAAAACTGAAACAGGATATTCAGATTGGCGAAACCATCCGCTCCCTCCGTATGGAGCGGAAACTGACGCAGGACCAGGTGGTTTCCAAACTGCAGCTTATGGATCTCGACATCACCCGGAGCATCTACTCTCAGATCGAAGGCGGTACCTACAGCATCCGCATCTCGGTCCTTGCTGGTCTGTCCCAGATCTTTCAGGTGGACTATAACACCTTCTTTCGGGATGTCCATCTCCCAGGTTCAGAATAATTCTTCTCCCCAAATCTTCCCGCTTTCTCTTCGTTCTGAACGTGGCACACATTCTTCCCGGTTTCGCACGAAACTGGCACGGTTTTGCGATTGTGCCGTAAATTTCCCCGTGTTACAATAGGTACTGTCAAAATTATATGCAGCGAAAACGCAGCGCATCCAAAGGCGGCAGCCTCCCGCCCGGATTGGCTGCGTTTTTTCGTGCAGGGAAAGGAGGTTTCCCTTCAACAACTTCATATGGCTTTGCAGAAGTAGTCCGCATTGACCGGGCTGCTTTTGCTTTTTGAGGCAGGAAATTATAAGCACGGGCGGGAAAAGCAATCCCGTCCGTTTTTTCAAGATCAATGAAGGAGGTCATACATGAAACAGTTACCTGCAAACTCTTCACCGGAGAAAAAGCGGACGGTCTGCTACGGGAAATACCTCTACGCAGCCTTCCTGCTCTTTACGCTTATCGCAGCGAATGTCCAGCCGGTGCTTGCTTCCAATATGTGGGACAAGGCCAATGAGATCATGAAGGATGTTTATAACCAGATCGTCCTCATATCCACCATTGCCGCCGTAGTGACCGCATCCGTGGCGCTGCTTTTGATGAATTTCTCGAAATCCGGCAAGACCGTGGATGAGAGCCGTGCCTGGCTGAAGCGGATCATCATTACCTGGGCGATCCTAAACGGCCTTGGTTTTATTATGGCATACATTACCCCGTTCTTTGCCGGAGGCACATACAGCGGATAAGCCCGGAAAGGAGGAAACCACATGGGAATACTGGACGGAATCGTGGAATGGATCGCAGAACAGGTCATGAACATCCTGGATCTGATCACCACTTCAGTCCTGGGCGCCCTCGGCTGCTCCATGGACACGTTCCTGCGCTATTTTCCTGCAGCTGAAACCATGTACGATGTGTTTCTGGCACTGGCTCTTGGCCTCATCCTCTTAAACTGGGTGTGGCAGCTTTTCAAGAACTACTTCATGGGTGCCGGAATCGAAGCGGAGGATCCCCTGAAACTTTCCATCCGTTCTTTTATTTTTATCTTCCTGGCCTTTTATGCGGAAGACATCGTGAACCTGCTCCTTGGCATCGCCGGGACGCCTTATGACTGGATCTTAACGGAGGAGCTTCCCTCCCTGGATTTTGCCAGCTTCAATTCAGTCATCACCGTCATCCTGGGTGTATGCGCCAATGGAGCCGTGGCGATTATCGCCCTGATTTTAGTTTTGATTTTGGCGTGGAATTACATCAAGCTGCTCTTTGAGGCAGCGGAACGCTACATCCTTTTGGGAGTGCTGGTCTATACGGCGCCGGTTGCCTTTGCCACAGGTGCCTCCCAGTCCACCGGGAACATCTTCCATTCCTGGTGCCGGATGCTGGGCGGGCAGTTCTTCCTATTATTGATGAACGCCTGGTGCCTGCGGCTGTTTACCAGCATGGTCGGCACTTTCCTCGCAAACCCGTTATCACTCTGATGAAAGGAGGAGTCCATGAAATACAAAAAACCAATCCTCACTGCCCTGGTACTGGTTTCCTGCCTGGTTTTGTTCTGCTCCATGCCGGTCTTTGCGGCAGAGCTGACAGAAGCCCAGGTGGAGGAAGCCGTAGCAGAACAGGGAAAGGAAGCCGTGACCGGAAATGTGTTCATCTGGTTCCTCTGTGCCATTGCTTTCCTCAAGGTTTCCCAGAAGATTGACAGCTTTATGGCATCCCTGGGGATTAATGTAGGAAACACCGGCGGGAACATGATGGCGGAGCTGCTCATTGCAGGCCGGGGCCTTGCCGGAGCCTTCCATGGGCATGGTGGTGGCGGCGGATACCGCAGGGCATCCTCTCCCGGAAGCGCAGCCGTTGGCGGCAGCTTTCTCTCCGGAGGGCTTGCCGGTGCAGTGGGACGCCAGGTACAGCGGGAAGCCGTCAATGCTGCTACCCACTATTCGGAAGGGCCCAGCGTCGGGAATATGCTCTATCAGTCCTCGCTCAAGAAAGGCGGAGACTTTGCCAATCACGTGATCAGCAATATCGCCCAGGGCAATTACGGGCAGGTCGGCTCTATCAAAGGGGAGGATGCGGCAAAAGCCTATGCCTCCTACATGGGAATCGACACCTCTGCTCCGGATGCTGCCACCTACTCGAACATGGAGATTGGCGGTGGACGGATGACCGGCGTGGAAAAAACGGATGCCGGCAGCCGGGAATTTGCCCTTTACAGTGCTGACCAATATGCGGCGCCTACCCATGGCAGCTTTGAGACGGTCCAATCCGTGGACGGCACTGCCTGGTATAAGCAGTACGCACAGGATACGGTGGAGAAAACGCCGTATGACGCTGGCAATGGAAAAGTCGCCTACAACGAATCCATTGTCCAGAAGCTCCCGCCGGCACCCCAGCGAAAGGACCGGATGTAAATGGCGGAGCAAAGCTCCGGCCTTGGGGAAGCTGTCGATGTAGGCACCAGTGCAGCCTCCCACTTACATGCCATGAAGACCGCCGCCCATCTGTCCAAGACCGTGGCGGGTGCGGCAGCCGGTCCCTTTACAGCAGCCATCAGTGCTGCCATCGCAAACCGGCATACCCTATTGAAAGCCGGAGCCGTTATCCTGGGGTTTTTACTGCTTCCCGTGCTATTCATCCTGATGCTGCCAGGGCTGATCTTCGGATCCCTGACAGAAAACACCGGGGCTTTAAACAGCAATGCCCTGATCAATGAAAATATCCAGAACGCCAGGCAGGCGATTGTGGAAGTCCTGGAAGAAAGCCATGCGGATCTTTTAGAAGAGATCAACACTGCCATTGCCGCTCTTCCGGAGGGGTCCACCGTACAGATCGTAGATCCCTATGAGACAACCATAGCGGTCAATGCCCATCTTTTAATCTCCCAGTTCTGTGCGAGCCAGGATGATTATGAAAATATCAATATTGACAAACTCCAAAGCCTGATCCGGGAAAACAAGGACGGGCTTTTTTCTTATGATGTAGCGGAAGAAACCGTTTCTGTGGAAGTGGAGACGGAAACCGCAGAAGGGGAAACTCCTCAGACGGAAACCGTTACATTTACCCGCTATACCTATACCGTTTCCTTTGCCGGTGACGCCTATTTTGCTGACCATGTATTTCACTTGAGCGAGGAACAAAAGGAACTGGCGGAAAACTACGCCAGCAACCTGACCCTCTTCTTTGGCGCAGCCTCCGGCACGGCTATGGCGATCAACTTAAGTGATGAGGTGCTTGCCTACCGTCCACTGGTATCCGAGATTGCCGCCCGGTATGGGATGAGCGATTATGTGGAGCTGATCCTTGCCGTCATGATGCAGGAATCCGGCGGACGGGGAAGCGATCCCATGCAGGCATCGGAAAGCGGATACAATACCCGGTTCCCCAGAGGCCCCGGCACGATCACGGATCCGGAATACTCCATTGAGTGCGGGATCCAGGCGCTGCGGGACGTCCTGCAGAAAGCCGGATGCACCGGGCCGACGGACCTGGACCGGATCAAGCTGGCCCTCCAGGGCTATAATTACGGTTCCGCTTACATCGACTGGGCCATGGAACGGGACGGCGGCTACACAAAGGAAAACGCCATTGCCTACTCCGACATGATGTGCGCCCGGCCCGGCTGGAACTATTCCATCTACGGGGACAAGGAGTACGTGGATCATGTCCTGCGCTATTACCAGGTACTGAATACCGGCGGCACTTACCCGGCGAACGGGATGCAGATCCCCCTCTACATCCAGACGGAATACGGAAACATCCCTTACGGCACCGGCTCCATTGCGGACTGCGGCTGCGGGCCTACCGCCTTTGCCATGGTAGCAAGCTACCTGACTGGCAGCACCATTACTCCGGTGGATGCAGTCGCCTGGTGCGGCAATTCCTATTATAAGGCGGGGGAAGGCACCTACTGGTCCTATTTCCAGGCGGCGGCTTCTCATTTCGGATGCGGAAGCGTCACCCAGACCACGGATGCCAATGCGGTGCTGCAGGCGTTATCAGAAGGCCGTCCGGTCATCTCCTCCCAGAGTCCCGGATTATTCACGTCCGGGGGGCATTTTATTGTCCTGCGGGGGCTGACTGCGGACGGGAAGGTGCTGGTAAACGATCCCAATGATAACGACTCCAAGAACTATGTGAACCGTGCATTTGACATGATGACGGAAATCCATGCGACTTCCTCGCAGTATTGGATTTTCGAGAAGAAATAGAGGAGCACTTATGAGCAGATTAAAACTGATCTTGTCCATCCTCCTGATGCTCTTTCTCCTATTGGTCGCCATCTTTCTTCCCTCCAAGCTCCGGGAACAAAAGGAAACACCGGATCCAGAGGCACAGGAAGAGGCCGCCACCCAGGAAGAAACGACACAGCCGGAGGAGCTGACCGAGATGGACTTTTTATCCTTTGAAGAGCTGAGCCAGTTCTTCTCATCCGCCCAGACTGCATCCCTAAAGGAGCAGTTTCCGGTATACCTTACCCGTATCGGGCGGACAGACGTTACTTCGGCAGAATATCTGCCGGACGAAACCGGGTATCCGGATACTACCACGGCGGAACTGCATTTTCTCCTGTCCGATGACAGCACCCTGCCGGTGTTCTATGACACCATGACGGGTGCTTTTTCTTTTGGAGAGGATCGGACAGTGCTGGGAACCTCCGGAAAAACCTATGAAAAACCGGTGGTGGATACCCTGCCCCCTGTCTCCAGCAGTGAAGTGGAGCAGCGCCAGGAAGGCGGCTATGCGGATGTGACCGCACCAGAAGAGCCTGCACCGGATACCGGGACAGAAGAAACGGGAACTACGCAAAGCGGAGCTTCCGCAAATGCTGCGGATCCCGCACAGAACCCCCAGGACGGAGAGGAGGTGCTGCCATGAGCAATCCGGATGAGCAGCGGACCTCCTTTATCCCGCCAAACTTCATCGAAAAGGGCAAGATCTTAAACGGCACCTTTGACATCCGCAATGCCATTGAAGCCATTATTTTCGCCCTGCTGATCGGGGTGCCGGTGGTCCACCTGCCGTTTTCCCTGACCACCCGCATCATCATCCTGTGCATGACCGCCCTTCCGGCGGCCATGGTATCCCTCATCGGGATCGGCGGAGAGAGCATCACTGCTTTCCTTATGAACGCCCTTCGCTTTTTGAAGAACCGGCGGGTGATTTACCGCTCTGACGCAATGCCGGAGCCAAAGAAGAAACGGCAGAAACAGCCCGGAACGAAAGAAGCCAAAAAGCCTGCCAAGCGGGAACGGCGGAAGAAAAAGGCGAAACAGGGTTCTTCTGAAGATTCGCCCCCTTTTGCGGGAGCCGGCCAGCAGGATGATGCACCTCCCACGAAAGAGGCGCCCCAGCAGGATCTGTCCGGCTCCCCTTCCCCCACTCCTTCTGGGAAAACGAAGCAGAAAAAGAAACGGGAGCCAAAGGTTCGGGAGCATAGATCCTTCGATACTTCCACCCGGCGGGGCATCCGCAGGCAGGCCCGGGAAGATATCCGGCAGTTAGCCTACGAGCAGAAATGCGAAAAAATAGCAAAGCGCCGGGAGCAAAAGGAAGCGAAGGAAGAGCTCCGCGCAAAAAAGAAACAGGCCGCACAGGATGCCCGCCTTGCGGCACGGGAGGCGAAAGCGGCCCGCAAGGCAGAGGCTCGCAAGGCAAAGACGAAGGATGCGGAGGCACCGCAAAAGGCTGCTTCCAAATCGAGCCGCATGGCTTCCCAATCTTCCGGCAGGAAAAAGAAACGGAAGTTACAGACCATAGAGGACTATCTTCCGATTGAAAAGATTGCCCACGGTGTCATCTACACGACAGATGGCCGGTATGTAAAGATCCTGGAAGTCGAGCCCATCAACTTCCTGCTCCGAAGTGCCAGGGAGCAGATGGGGATCATCTACAGCTTTATCAGCTACCTGAAGATCAGCCCGGTGAAGCTGCAGATCAAGATGATCTCCAAACGGGCGGACATCAACCAGCATCTGGAGAAATCCAGGCAGGAGCTGGAAAATGAAACGGATCCCCGGTGCAGGGAGCTTCAGAAGGATTACCTGAAGTTTGTCCGGAACCTAAGTTCCAGGGAGGCCGTTTCCCGGCGGTTCTTCCTTGTTATGGAATATGAACCTTTTAACGCCAACCGGAAGGTGACGGAACGGGAGATCTTAGAATCCCTGGAGACGACGGCGCAGACAGCCAAGACCTTCCTGTACCAGTGCGGCAATGAGGTGACAGAACATGAAAATCCGGATGAGTTTACCACGGATGTTTTGTACACCCTCTTAAACCGCTCCCTTTGCGCCACCCATCCCTTACAGGAGCGCATTACTTCCGTACTGGCACGGTACGCAAAGGAGAACCGTGCCGATGAGGATATCCGCATCAGTGAATTTCTCTCTCCGGAAACCCTGGATTTCCGGCACTCCAGCTATGTGCTGATCAACGGGGTCTACCACTCCTATCTGTACGTACCGTCATCCGGCTACAAAAGCCGGGTGGTGCCGGGGTGGCTGTCCCTTTTGGTAAACGCCGGGGAAGGCATTGACGTGGATTTTTACCTCCACCGGCAGCCAAAGGATAAGATCCAGCAGCGGCTGGGACAACAGATCCGGATCAACCGTTCCAAGATCAAGGACGCCTCGGATACCAATACCGACTATGACGACCTGGATTCCGCCATCCGCTCCGGTTATTTCTTAAAACAGGGGCTGGCGAATAATGAGGACTTCTATTACATGAGCCTTCTCATTACCGTCACAGCCTCTACTTTAGAGGAACTGCAGTGGCGGGTACAGGAGATGAAAAAGCTCCTGATCTCCCAGGACATGGACCTGAGAACCTGCTACTTTCTGCAGGAGCAGGGCTTTTTATCCACGCTGCCCCTGGCATCTCTGGATAAGAAGCTGTATCAGCTTTCCAGGCGGAACGTTTTAACCAGCGGGGCGGCAAGCTGCTATCCTTTTGTCAGCTACTCCATCTGTGATGACAACGGGATTCTATTTGGTGTCAACAAGCACAACAACAGCCTTGTCATTGCGGATATCTTTGATTCCAGGCAGTACAAAAATGCCAACGTGGCGATCCTGGGCTGCTCCGGTGCAGGGAAAACCTTTACCATGCAGCTTTTTGCCACCCGGATGCGGCGCAAGAACATCAAAGTCTTCATCATAGCGCCGCTGAAAGGGCATGAGTTCTACCGGGCCTGCAAGAATATCGGCGGGGAGTTCATCCAGATTTCCCCCGCCAGCCGGAACTGCATCAACATCATGGAGATCCGGAAAACGGATAACTCCGTCAATGAGCTGCTGGACGGTCCTTCCATGGACAACTCGGCACTGGCCGGGAAGATTCAGAAGCTGCATATCTTCTTCAGCCTGCTCATCCCGGACATGACCCATGAGGAGCGGCAGCTTCTCGATGAGGCGCTGATCAAGACCTATGCCAAAAAGGGGATCACCCACAAAAACGAGTCCCTGATCGATCCGGCTCATCCGGACCGGTATAAACCCATGCCGATCCTGGAAGATGTCTACGATATCCTGATGGAAAGCGATGACACGAAACGCATGGCCCACATCTTAAACCGGCTGGTCCACGGCTCTGCTTCCTCTTTTAACCAGGAAACCAACGTGGATCTGACCAATAAGTATACGGTTCTCGATATCTCCGAGCTGACCGGGGATCTATTGACAGTGGGCATGTTTACCGTCTTGGATTATGTCTGGGATATCGCCAAAGAGAACCGAACGGAGGAAAAAGCCATCTTCGTGGATGAGGTCTGGCAGCTCATCGGTGCGTCCAGCAACCGTCTGGCTGCAGAATTTGTCCTGGAGATTGCCAAGATCATCCGGGGATACGGCGGTTCTGCCGTCTTTGCAACGCAGGACTTAAACGACTTTTTTGCCCTGGACGACGGCAAGTACGGAAAGGGAATCATAAACAACTGCAAGACTAAACTTGTCCTGAACTTGGAAGACGAAGAGGCGCAGCGGGTGAAACAGATCCTGCATCTCTCGGAAACGGAGGTGATGAACATTACACACTTCCAGCGGGGCAATGGTCTGATTTCCACGAACAACAATAACATCACTGTGGAATTTAAGGCATCCGCTCTGGAAAAAGAGTTGATCACCACAGACCGGCAGGAACTTCTGGAGATCCTGGAACGGCACAGACAAAAAGCAGCCGGGTAACGATGCCAAAGCAACCCATGGGGAGTGTCTGATGCAGGGCAGGCACTTCCTTTTTTCATTCCCTGTACCTTTAGAAAAGGAGGAGACTTATGAAACGAATCAAAACCCACATCCTCCGCCGCTGTTTCGCTTTCCTGATGGCAGCCATCGTCCTGGCAGGGACAGCCATCACAAGCCCCGTGACAGCCCATGCGGCGGATGGAACCCTCAATTTCCAGACGGGTGAACTGATCTCTTATGGGGATTACTACACCACAAAGATGTCTGTGGATAGCAACGGCACGGCCTACTGTGTCCAGCCCATGAAGAAAACGCCGGCGGCGGGCAGCTATCAGTACGACCTGCTGGGAAAAGACTCTGCGCTCCGCAAAGCGCTCTACTACCTGCCCGGCGGTTACGGCTATGAAGAACAGAACATGGCCGGCACCTATTTAAGCGGCTGGTCTGAAAATGACCGCTATGTAATCGGCCATCTGGTGGCTTCCTATGTGTACAGCAATTATGACGCTGGAAGCGGAGCCTTTTATGGGGCCCCTCAATCCTACATTGACAAGGCGGTGGAGATCGCCAATGCGATCCAGGGCCTTCCCGCTCCGCCGGACTCCTTCCGTGCCTTTATCATCCCCTCCGACAGTAACCAGACCGTAGCGGGATGCTGGTACGAAAAGCCCTACGGCTGGATCGAAATCCAGAAATCCACGGCAAACAGCTCCGTCTCTGACGGGAACGGCAATTACAGCTTAAAGGGCGCCCAGTATGGTATCTATCAGGGAAATAACCTGGTAGAGACACTGACCACCGATGAGAATGGCTATGCCAAATCCGGAGATCTTGAGGTCGGCAGCTACACGATCAAAGAGCTTTCTCCGTCTCCTGGATACGCCCTGGATACCAATGCCTATGATGTGACCGTTTCTTCCAATGAAACAGCAAAAGCAGAGGTCAAGGAAATCCCCCAGAATAATCCCCTCTCCCTGGTGCTTCAGAAGCTGGATGCAGACTTAAAGGATGCCATTCCCCAGGGCGCTGCCAGCCTGAAGGATGCGGAGTTTACCGTGAAGTTCTACACCACCATCTCCGATACGGATCCGGCTGCAGGCGGCAGTGAGCCTGCCCGAACCTGGGTATTCCGTACAGGAGAAGACGGGGAGATTTCCTTTACGGAGGAATACAAGGTCAGCGGAGATGCGTTCTACTACGCAAGCGACGGCAAAACGCTGTGCGTGCCTCTTGGAACCGTGACCATCCAGGAAACCAAAGCGCCAGCAGGCTACCAGCTCAATGAAACGGTGTTCGTTCTGCCGATTTCCAGCAGTGGTACGGAAGAAACTGTCTCTGCTTACCAGGCGCCGGATGTACCGGATGCTGTCATCCGGGGCGGTGTCAAAGTACAGAAACGGGATCTGGAAACCGGCGGCACCACGCCCCAGGGCGGCGCTACACTGGAAGGCGCTGAGTTTGCCATCACCTCATTAAATGAGAACCCGGTAGTCGTCGATGGAACGACCTATCAGAAGGATGAAGTCGTCCTGACCATCAAGACCGATGCCTCTGGACTGGCATCCACTGCTGCGGACGCTCTGCCTTACGGCAGTTACCGTGTAGATGAAGTGACGCCTCCCACCGGTTATTTAGGGGAAGGCACCCTCTCCGCTGAGTTTACCATCTCTAAGAACGGGGAAATGGTGGACCTGACTGGAGAAGACAGTTCCATCTCAAACCAGATCATCCGGGGCGGTGTCAAAGTGCAGAAACGTGACATCGAAACCGGGGAAGCTGCCGCTCAGGGCGGTGCTACCTTGGAGGGCGCAGAATTTACCATCACCAGCTTAAATGCCAATCCGGTGATCGTGAACGGGGAAACCTACGAAAACGGGGAAATCGTCCTGACGCTTGTAACGGATGAGAAGGGGCTGGCTTCCACGGCGAAAGATGCCCTGCCTTACGGCCATTACCGGGTGGATGAGACAAAAGCGCCGGAAGGGTATCTGAACGAGGGCCGTATCTCCCTGGAATTTGACATCACGGAAGACGGCAAGATCGTGGAACTGACCGAAACCGGCTCATCCATTGAAAACCAGGTCATCCGTGGGGATCTGGAGCTTGTTAAAGTCAGTGACGGGGATCTGTCCCGTCTCGCAGGTGTACCGTTTACTATTACTTCTAAAACAACCGGCGAGAGCCATACCATCGTAACAGATAAAAACGGTTATGCCAGCACATCCGCAGATTGGAACAAACATACCTCCAATACCAACCGGGGTGAGACTGCAGAAGACGGCATCTGGTTTGGCACCTCCAAGCCGGATGACTCCAAAGGCGCCCTGATCTATGATACTTACACCATCGAAGAACAGCGCTGTGAAGCCAATGAAGGCCGAAACCTTCTTACCTTTGATGTGGAAGTGTACCGGGACTCTGTTACCATCGACCTGGGAACGCTGACCAATGACAAGGTGGAGATTGCCACCACTGCACTGGATAAAGAAGGCGGCTCCCATATGGCAAAACCGGATGATAAGGTAACGATTGTGGACACGGTTGAGTATGAAGGGCTGAAAAAAGGTGTGGAGTACCGGGTAGTCGGCACGCTCATGAACAAAGAAACCGGGGAACCTTTTGAGATTGATGGAAAACCGGTCACGGCAGAGACGACCTTTACGGCGAAAAAATCTACCGGCAGCGTGGAAGTAGAATTTACCTTTGACGCTACGGGCCTTGGCGGAACCACCGTGGTCTGCTTCGAGGAACTGTGGCAGGATGACCTGAAAATGGCTGTTCACGCCGATATCGAGGATCAGGACCAGTCCATCTTCTTCCCTGAGATCGGTACTCAGGTGAAAGATTCCGAAACCGGCCTTCAGATGGCTCACGCAGATGAAGAGGTAACACTCATTGATACCGTATCCTATTCCAACGTCCAGCCGGGAGAGAAACTGACACTTAAAGGCATCTTAATGGATAAGGAAACCGGGGAAGCATTGGAGATTGACGGGGAAACCGTGACTTCTGAGCTGACCTTTACACCGGAAAGCACGGAAGGGACCGTGGATGTGGAGTTCACTTTCAACGCCACGGAAGCGGCAGGCAAGACACTGGTTGTCTTTGAATCCCTGTATTATGGAGAGGAAGAAATCGCTTCCCACCAGGATCTTAGTTCACCGGAGCAGACGCTGGTTCTGCCTTCTGTCAGCACCACTGCAGCAAATCCGGAGCTTGGAAACCAGACCGGGCTTGCAAAGGCGGAAGCATCCATTACGGATGTGGCGGAATATACGAACCTTATTGCCGGGGAAACCTTCACGATCCGCGGCACGCTGATGGATCAGGAAACCGGCGAAGAGCTGCTGATCGATGAGAAGCCCGTGACGGCTGAAGCTGAATTTACCCCGGAGGAGACTTCCGGAACCACCGAGCTGACCTTTACCTTTAATGCAGAGGCACTGGCCGGAAAAACCCTGGTGGTCTTCGAGGAGATCCTTTATAAAGATCAGGTGGTTGCATCTCACAGGGACATTTCTTCCGATCCGCAAAGTATCTACTTCCCGCAGATCGGCACCTCTGCCACAGACGGGGAGGACGGGGATCAGGAGATCCTGGCCGACAGCGAGGTAACCATCAAGGATACGGTTTCCTATGAAAACCTGATTCCCGGGGCATCCTATCTCTTAAAGGGCGTGCTGATGGATCAGGAAACCGGGGAAGAATTGCTTCTTGACGGCAATCCGGTCACGGCTGAAACCGCATTTACACCGGAAGAGCGCAGCGGCTCCGTAGAGGTTGTATTTACCTTAGACGGCAGCTCCCTTGCAGGAAAATCCCTGGTTGTCTTTGAAACCCTCTACTATGTAGATGCAGACGGGACACAGCGGGAGATCTGCTCTCACAAGGATATTGACGATGCGGGACAGACCGTACATCTCTCCGAAAATCCTCCGGAAGTACCGGAAGAACCGACGGAAACACCTTCCGTTTCTAATCCAGTCAAGACCGGGGATGATGCACCCATCCTTCTTTACCTCGGCATCGGGGCAGGCGCTCTTGTCCTTGCCGGGACACTGACCGTCCTGTATCTGCGCAGACGGAAACAGAAGGATAACCAATAACCCACACATTGACTCTAACAGGCGGTTCCTATTACTGGGCCGCCTGTTTCTATGGAAGGTGACAGATATGGAACGAACCCACTGTACGGCGGATGCCAAACATATCCGCCATTTTCTGGACTGCTGTGAGGGAAACTGGCACCAGTGCGTATATGTGCGCTGCGTTTCCTGCAAAACTCCGGGATATTGCAGACAGCCGGACTTTTTATACCATCCGGATCCGGAGGGGAAGCCCTGTGTCCTCCTCATGAGGGATGCCAGGCTTCTTTTCGCCCGGCTTCCAGAGCCCACCGAGTGCGCCGGCGCATTGACCATGGAGCAGTTTACCTCCCTGTACCGGCCCTATCTGGAAAAAGAAGGGCTGCTTGAAGCCCCCTGTCTTCCGGAGGCACTGCTGCGTCTCCAGGAGGCAGCCTGTTATGACTGGTAAAGTTGCGTTTTGCGGGGCTTCTACGTATGGGATAAGTAAGAAAACGAAAGGAGGAGCATCACATGAGTTATCTGATTCTGATTATCTGCTGGATCGACAGGGCATTTACCACCCTGATCTTTCTCCCCATGCTGTATATCCTGTACCGGAAGTTCCGCCCCACCAAGCCCTGGACGCCCCGCACCATGCGGCTGTACCTGGTCTGCAAGGTTCTGGTGATCCTGTTTCTGGTGCGTATCTTCTGCGCCGGATTCATCTTCACACCGGTCAACTATGAGCGCTTCACGGACAGCGGCCTGTTTCCGCTGATCAAAGCCATCTTTTACTCTGACTGGCCGTAAAAATGGTGAAAAGTGCCATTTAGTCCGAATCTGGGACCAGTTTCGGCGCTCATCCTATGGGCATCTGTCACCTTTATCCTTACACTATAAGTAAGCAATACGTAGAGAATGATAAACGTATGCCGTACTTATGCCATACGTATGAAATTGAGGTGAACAGGCTATGAAACAGAAGAAAATCATCCGCTGCCCATACTGCGGCGGCACTGCCATCCTTCGGGACGCTTCCTTCGTCTACGGGGAAAAGTCCTACGGCGGCAAGGTTTATGTATGCAGCAATTATCCCAGGTGCGACGCCTATGTGGGAGTCCATCCCGGAACCCGGATCCCCAAAGGCACACTGGCAGACCAGGAACTTCGGAAGAAACGGATGCTGGCACATCAGATCTTTGACCAGATCTGGCTGAGGGGGATCTTGAGCCGTCCCGACGCCTATCACTGGCTGGCAGACAAGTTCTGCCTCTCCGATGAGCAGGCACACATCGGGATGTTCGGGAACTATATGTGTGACCAGGTGATCCGGGAGTCCAAAAAACTTCTGGCAAACCAGCGCCCCCGCCTTCAGGCGGCAGGCTGAAGGGAGGGAAATGCGATGGTAAAGCCCATGACACCCGCCCAGAAGCAGCTGGCGGAAGATCATATGGATCTGGTTCCAAAGATCATCCGCTCACTGACAAACGGAAGCCCTTTACCCAGCGAGCAGCGGCAGGAACTTTGCCAGATTGGATACCTGGCCCTGTGCCGGGCAGCCGTCTCCTGCGGGGAAGGGCTCCCCTTCACTCCATACGCTGCAGCTGCTATCCGCAATGCCATTTATGACTCCTGGCGTCACGAAATCCGGGGAAAAGATCTTTTCTGCCCACTGCAGGAAGATCTGCTGGATGCTATGCCGGCCCTGCAGATTGCCCAGGAGCAGGAAGCAATGCCGGATGCAGCGCCCCTGGCACTGAAAGATACGGCGGCAGGTGCTTATCTGGAGACACTCAAAGCCTCCCAGTGCAGCACCATCCAAAAAGGCATCGAAGCCCTCTGCTTCCAGCTTGAGGGCTACTCGGCCAAGGAGCTGTCCGCTCACTACCAGGTGCCTTCCAACCACATCCGGGCCTGGCAGAGCAAAGCCCGCAGATTTTTACAGCAGGATGCAGCGCTGTGCGCTCTGTTATCCTGAACATATAAAGGAGGAACTTTTATGCTTACGCTCTATACCGCTGTCGGCAGTCTTCAGTTTGTAAATGTGAACGGGAAACCGGTTCCCCATGTGATCAACAACCAGAAGGAATACGGGATGTCCAAAGAGGAGCTTCTGGTGTGGAGCTGCCTGGCCTTCCAGATCCTGACCTATCCGGAACTGGAGCGTCTGTTTGAAAAGAACTGTGCAGACTCCGGCCAGTCCATCTCCCTGCCGCTGTCCCATTACCTGAACCGTCTGCTCCTGCGGGGGCTTCTGGTAAAAGGGATGGGAGTAAGCGCCGTGGATGCCCTGTACCGGCTTCTGGGAACGCTGACCATCACGCCCGTTGAGGACCGTTTTCTCCCCCGGCTTGCCAGCGTGTTCCTGCTCTACACCAAAGGGCAGGTGCAGCTAGAAGACATCCCACGGCTCCTGCGTAAGACAAAATGTACGCCCACGGAGCGGGAAGTCCTGGCTCTTGCCGGAAAAGCGTCTCTGTCCACGGCAGAGCTGCTGCTCAGTATGGAGCGGGGCATCCTGATCCGGAAGGAAGAGGATATCCTGGAGAAGCTCTACACCTCGCCGGAAGACACCTGCAGCACCCTTACGGATACCGTGCAGATCACTCACGCCCAGTATCCCATCCTGCAGGCGGTCAGCAACCTGTACCTGAACCAGAAGATCCTGTTCCAGAAGATTTGATCCGAAAGGAGAACCCTATGCCGAAACCATTATTCACTCGGCTGGCTGCCATCTGTGCAGTCGGCCTTTTCTGTGTCCTGTTTGGAGGCGTTTATGCCCTGTCTCAGAAGGATACCATCCTGCTGGTCATGAGCCTGCTTCTTGGAGTGTGCTGCATCATCCGCTTCCTTCTTTTATATCGTACCATCAAGACGGAAGACTACCTGATCCTGGAAGGCACCTGTGTTAAGCGGGAGAAATCGCCCCTCACCCGGAATCAGCAGGTGTTGTTCCGTACTACGGAAGGGAAAGAATACCGCTTCAGCCTGGAAAAAAATACCCGGCTTCTGGCTGGCCACAGTTATCGGCTCTATTTTAAGAAAGAACGCACGCTGGAAGAAAATTCAGAAAAAGCGTTTCACGATCCGGCGCTGATTGGTTACGAAGAACTGATAGAAGTAGCTGCAGAAGAATAAAGAATGTCCTGTACAACTGGGATCAATCCGGTGTACAGGACACTTTTTAGCGTGATAAACTATCTTTTTTTATAGGTGAAGATAATCCCGATAATAGAAGCAATAAGGGCGAATGGCGCCAGTCTTACGAACAAAAATTCAACGCCATGCAGGATGGTCCCTGCAACTGCCAGCTCCGGATCATTGTAATCCCAATTCAAATATTCGCTCTGCATAGCTGCAAAAGCAACAAATACAACTATGATAACCGCACACAACGCAAAAAGCAGATAGCGGATCGTCCGAATCCTCCTCTCACTTCTTTTGGCAAATTGAAGATTGATTCTTTCCAGTTTCTCAGAAAGACTCTTGAGATCCAACTCATTCACACAAGGCTCCTGTACGGTTTCGCCTAAGAGTATACTTACTGAAGTATCCAGTTCGTCTGCTAACGAAATGAGCAGATTGGAGTCAGGAACCGATAGACCTTTTTCCCATTTCGATACCGTCTGCCTTACTACATTCAGCTTTATGGCAAGTTCTTCTTGCGATAATCCTTTTGCTTTTCGTAGATTTTTAATATTTTCATTCAGCATAACCTGTGCCTCCTTTGTTTTGATACAACTATTAAATATCAAAAGCACCGTTGCCACAAGCAACACAAATTAACATTTCCATTATTACTACGAATGTTAATCTGTTGACACCTTAAATATACCAAATAAGTATTCTTCCTGCTACACTTTAAGATAAAGGAATCGCAGACAACGAATAAGTTTCTTGCTTTTGTGATAAAATTATGATAAAATAACGCCATAAAGGAGGCGATACTATGCTGAATATTCGACCTGTTTCAGATCTGCGTAACCGCTTTTCTGAAGTTGAAGAAGATGTCCTGTCCAAAGGCGAACCGGTTTTTCTTACCAAAAACGGCTATGGTTCTATGGTTCTGCTCAGCCTGGAGCAATACGAAGAACTGACGAATGATGTGGAGCTGGCGCTGGATGAAGCGGACCGTGCCGCTGACCTTTCTGATACACGCTATTCTGCCGATGAGGTTTTTGGTCGGGTGAGGAGGCGCATCCGTGAACGAAAAGCATTATGACCTGCGGTTTCTCCCTCTATTTGAAGATGACCTCAATGAAATCGTAGACTATATTACCTATCGGCTGAGAAATCCCGCTGCAGCAGAACGACTGGTGGACGATGTGGAAGCAGCCATTTTAGAAAGGCTTCCCTGTGCGGAATCCTTCGAGCCTTTTCACTCGGCAAGAGAACGTCAGTACCCTTACTATCGCATCCATGTGCGGAACTTCACTGTCTTCTATGTAGTAATTGGAAACATCATGGAAGTCCGGCGAATTTTGTATAGTCGCCGGAATTGGAAAAAACAGCTTTAAAATCAGTGCCCCGATCTTCTCATTCACTGAGACAGATCTTGGCATTTGGCTATACAGTCACCCTTATCAACGAATTATTCCTTGCTCTTTACCAATCTGATAAACTCTTCAGCCCTCTACTAAAATCAAGATTAGAAATTCGGCAATTTTCTCTATTTTTGCCGTTTTTATAATTTTGCCAGATGAAACATCCCAGAGGATCACTCCCCTGGGACATCCACAAATTTGTATCCGACTCCCCACACGGTCTGGATATATTCTTTTGTTGTTACCTCCCGCAGTTTCCGGCGGATATTTGCAATGATACAGAACACCGCACTGCTTACATCCACCGGCTCCTCCTTCCAGACTGCCTGATAGATCTGTTCTTTGGTAAATACCCTCCTTGGTTGACTGGCCAGATATACCAGCGTCTGAAATTCATATGTTTCTGTCAACGGAAGCACCTTCTTCTGGTAAGAAATCTGGTGCTTAACTGGATCAATGCAAAGACCGGAATACTGAAGAACCTCATCACTCGCTGTCGCCGGCTTCTCTGTATCGAATTTAGCCAGAAGCTGCTCTGTCACCTTTCCAGATGAAGCTGTGGTACGGAGGATGATTTCGATTTGTTCCATTGCTCACCAGCTTTCTGTTTTCTGAATGTTTACCTCAGAAGCAAACTTCACCCAAGTGATTTTGAAGTTACAGACCATTTTTCCCCATATTACTTTCTGGCTTTTCCGTATAAGCTATAAATATAAGCATCTTCCAGATTGGGATTACATCTGTTGCAAGGAAACACTGGAATGGTTTCGCTCACAAAACGGACTTCTATAGAGTTTGCCTCATAGATTTTTGAGGTTATCTTGTATTCTCTTTGAAACTTCTGGAAGTCCATTTCATTCTGAAATGAGCGGCTAAACACATGGTTCTCTGCCATAGAAATCAGTTTGTTCATCCGACCATCATATACAACCTGACCTTTTCTTAAAATACATAATTTATCGCAGGTTGCCGCAAGATCTTCTGTAACATGAGTCGAAAATAGCACTGTCCTCTCTGATGAAAAATCTACCAGAAGATTTCTTATGCGAATTCGCTCCTCCGGATCAAGCCCAGTTGTAGGTTCATCTACAATAAGAATTGAAGGATTATGCAGCAATGCCTGAACCAGTCCTACCCTTCGTTTCATTCCACCAGAAAGCTGCCGGTTTTTCTTTCTCTGATGTTCTGCTAAACCCGTTAATTCGAGATACAAATCTATCTGCTTTCTGCAGTCCTCTTTTTTCATCCCTGACATAATTCCTACATACTCTAGTGATTCACGTACAGTTAGATTTGGATACAAACCAAATTCCTGTGGCAAATATCCAATCTGTTTCTTGATTTTTTCATAATTTTTTCTTTCTACTGTCATGCCATTAATTTCTGCCGTTCCTGCAGTCGGAGCAAGCAGTGTCACTAAAATTTTCATCAATGTAGTTTTACCTGCCCCGTTCTCTCCCAAAAGTCCATAGATTCCATGATCAATGGACAAATTGATATGATCCAAACTTTTGATTCCTTTTTTATATTCCATTACCAAATTATTGACTTTTATTCCCATATTTACGCCATCCTTTCTTATTACAGTCTGGTTGCTCCCGTACCAAATGTATATTTACAATCATTAGTAAAACTCCCATAAGAGCATAAAGTATTCTGCTCTGCCAATATGGAATTAAATAGCCTTCCTGTATAACTTCCCCAGATAATTTAAATAACTGCATCGCTGGAGGCAATCTATCTGTCAGCGATGAAGTCAAAAAGAGCCAGAGCAAAAAAAGCACTCCAATGCCTATCCCTATATTTCGAGTTAAATTTGTTACAGTAAAACAAAACACTCCCATAAACATCATGCTCAGTGCACAAGCTATTACACATTGAAAATACAAACCTTGTAATGATACGCCGGAATAATTAGTTGGATGGTACATTAAAGCAAATCCCCAGTAAAAAAGTGCTGTCAATATAATCAAATAGACTAGGCTGATAATAGTTCGTTTCAGTAAAGCACAATACTTTTTTCGATCAGGGAAAAGATAAAATGTAGAAATCCTTTCATTTATATATTCTTTGTAATAATTATCTGCCATAAATACACCAGCAAGAAGCGCAACACTCGACTCCAAAACAGAAATAATCTCACTGTAAGAGCTGATCGGCCTTACTAGAATAATAATCAGCATAAATAACATAGAATAAATAATTTTATACGATGCCAGTGTAATTTTTATTTCATATTTCATGCATTTCGCCGCCTCTCCCATACCTGAATACTTAGAATGAATAATGTAATTGCTAGAACTAAAAGAAATATCTGATTACCAACGATTCCCTGTGGCACCTCTGTCTCAGTAAACAACTGAGGAAAACGGACAAATATTGCACCTGGCTTAATTTGATACCGATATCCCTCCACAGTGTCAATCGTTCCGATATTTGCATACATAAAATACAGTAGCATTGCCGGGATAGCAGGAATAATATTTTTAAACAGTATGGCTATAAATAGCATGATGCAGCCGGTAAGTAATATCCCCGGAAGATCAAAGGCAATGACATTTTTCCAAATATCCAAAAGGTTTGCTTGAAAACCATATGATTTTCCTACATTAACAGCTAAAACATCAAAAACAAACGTCTGAATTGCCACAACAATCGTAATAAGTAAAATTCCTGTAACGTATTTTCCAGCAACGTAACTAAATCCACTAATCGGCTTTGTATGAATAAAACTATAAATATTTTTTCTCATATCTCGCATGAGCAAAATCGAGAATACGACAATCGTAAATAATATAGATGCAATTCCAATGTAGTCTGCATATTTTCTGGAAAAATAACTGGTATACGTCTCATCTTTAAAAATCCGTTGAAGATACTGTTGCATTTCTGTTTCAGTAGCTTTTTTATAAGAGCATTCATCCCATGTAGAAGCAAAACCGACAATGCCATACTGATCTATAAAGTATTGTCTGATTTCTTGAACAGACCACTGGCTGTTTTTTATTTTATTCATCTGGGCTTGTGCCTCTTCTGAATTCAAACCACATTCAGCAACCAACACTTCCTCCATTTTTTCTGAAACATATTCCCAGCGTTCCTCAGTTGGGGTTGGAATATATCCATCCATAATATCTGCATCAGGCGAATATTGTACTTCTTCCTCTTCTGTCCTATAATTTGCATGAAGGTCTAAATATGGTAATACAGTAGTAACTACAATCATTACCATTGCCAAAATTCCCACATAAGTAAGTGGATTTCTCAGCAAGAGAATGAAATCCTTTTGGGCTAATCTCCAATTCATTTAGTCATCTCCTCATATGATTTTTCTTATTTAAAGTATAAAAAAGAAAAGTCTATAAAAAAACAATAGCGGAAATTTTTTATTCCGCTATTGTTAAACTATACACTAATTTGAACCTCGGCACAGGCACCGCCGTTTGGCAAATTATAGATCTGAAGAAATCCATTCTGTTTTTCACAAAGAACTTTACAAATATACAATCCCATTCCATAATGTTCAGCATCTGAACTTGTCCCATGATAATATGGTCGAAAAGCTTTCTTTAATGCCTCTGGCGGAAATCCCTTTCCATCATCATATACTCGTACCGTCACTCTGTCCTCCGAACACATCATCTCTAACCGGACACTTTTTTGCGCAAACCTCATTGCATTATCTACCAAATTCTCGAAGATCTCCAAAAAAGCTGATAAATCTATATTCAACTGTCTGTCTGTAATCTCATTACACACAACAAAATCTTTATCATATTTTTTAGAAAGGGCATCTATAACAGCTGTTACTTTTTTGAGAAACGTATCTACGTCCACAAGGCTTCTGCTTATATAGATTTCCTCCAATCGGTTTATATTTTTCATTATATCTGCAAATTTAGTGATTCTTTCTGTTTGATTCTGCAATTCTTTTAAAACTTCAGTTACCTTTTCTTCTGCAAGTTTTCCTTCGGGATAATAGTTCAAAAGATATTCTACATATCCTTTCATAACCGTCAGTGGAGTCCTAAGATCATGCGAAAATGCAGAACGCATCTGTTTTTGCTCATCAATCATATCCCACATATGCCGATTATTCTCCACTAGTTTCGCTCGCATCTGCTCATAGGCAGCACATATTTGTCCTAGCTCATCATTACATTCATAATTTATTTTGAAGTTCAGATCCTGCCTGCTAATTTTATCGGCAGCTTCATTTAATATCTTAAATGGAATTTTCAGCCTCCTCCTATAAAATAGCGTAAGCGATATGAATACTCCTGCAAAGGAAAAAATCAAGATACTCCAACTTAAAGTAAAATCACAAATTTCGTTTATAATTCTATCACGGCCAGTCATTATACTGGGCGGAACCGTGGGAATTGTAGGAACATCTCCAAACAACTCAGAGTATTCATTTTGATACTCATATAATTCTGTAAGATCCACATATTTCAACTGAATATGTTCAGAAGTCCTTTGAGCGATGCTCTGTACGCCAATCGACAAAAGGACTGATATAATCAATGAAATTACCAGATACCTAAATAAAGAAACTTTTATTTTGCCCATCTATAACCACATCCCCAAACGGTTTCAATATATTCTTTATCCGTATATGTGCTAATTTTATTCCGTATTCTTCTGATCAGTTCAGTAACAATTTTACTATCACCGTCTCTATCCAGACCCCATAGTTTCTCGTAGATCCTTTCCCTATCAAAAACTTGCCCTGGGTAATGTGATAGTAAAGCGACAATATCAAATTCCGACCTTGTAAGTTCAATGATATTATTCTTAAATTTGATCTCACGGCTACTTAAATCAATAAACAAATCTTCATCATATCGAAACTCTGTTTTTACTTTATTCCTTATCTCTCTACGCAAATGCGCTTCGATGCGAGCTAATAATTCACCTATGGAAAATGGTTTTATGATATAATCATCTCCACCAGCTTTTAAACCGATAATACGATCTTTTTCCTCAATTCTAGCTGTCAAAAACAATATTGGACATTGAACACATCCTCTGATTTTTTCACAAACTTCTATTCCATTAATCTTTGGCAAGTTTATATCAAGGATAATCAAATCTGGCTGTTTTTGTGCTTCTTTAAGAGCCTGCTCACCATCGTAGGCAACATTGACGTTATAATTCTCTATTTCCAAAACATCCTTTATCATTTTCACCATACTTTTATCATCATCTACAACTAAGATTTTCTCTTGCATATATATCCCTCTTAAACTAATTCAAATATTCCTCTCTTCCAATATTTCATAAATTTTCTTCAGACTAAAATCAAGTTTATCATAATATTGCTTAGCTCCATACCGCAACGCTTGTTCAGATAAGACATCTTCCAAACCAGCAGAAACAACGATTACAGGAATTTTAACTTGATTCTTATTCATCCAACATAATAAGTCTATCACAGTTTCATCACGCAATAAATAGTCCGCAATAATCAAATCTGGCGTCTCTGTAAGTATTATTCTTTTGGCAGTCTCTACATCGTCGCAGGATATAGGAGTCCATCCTTTATTCGTTGCTGCTTTGCTGACACCACTTCTATATGCCGTATTATCGTCAATTATTAAAACATACACTGTTGCCACCTCCGCAAAACCCAAACTTTCGTTTTTGTAGCTACTATATCGAAAATATGTCTACAAAAAAACAACAACTGATAAAATACAATATAGGTACAGAGCACGGGCTTACCGTCATACTACAAACATCCCAGGGGCTCACTCCCCTGGGACATCTACAAATTTGTATCCGACTCCCCACACGGTCTGGATATATTCTTTCGTTGTAACCTTCCGCAACTTCTGGCGGATATTCCTGATGATACAAAATACCGCACTGCTTACATCCACCGGCTCCTCCTTCCAGACTGCCTGGTAGATCTGCTCTTTCGTGAAAACTCTTCCTGGCTGACTGGCAAGATACGCCAGGGTATGAAATTCGTAATTCTCTGTCAGAGAAATTTCTTGCCCCTGATACGATGCCTGGTGGCGGAGCGAGTCAATACAGAGTCCGGAATACTCAAGAACCGGATCTGCATCCGGCAATGCCTGACCTCCATCCAGCCTTGCCAGGATCTGTTCCTTCACAAGACCGGAACTTTCTGTCGTGCGAAGTACCAGTTCAATCATACCTGCTTCGTACCGCCTTTCCCGCCGCCTGAAATGTTACGGATATCAGCTCCTTTTTCCCGCTTCTGGAAATCTTCACGTCATACCCGATGGAGTCCAGATAAGCCACCGCCAGCTTCCAACATTCTGAGGCAGCCTGTATCAGTTCTTTCTCCTGCAGGCCACCTTCCAGATCTGCAGTCTCCGCAATACAGGTAAGGCAGTTTTCTCTGCCGGATAAAGTGACCTTCATCCGGTCCCGGTTCCAGATCAGAGTATAGAACAGGGAACACACTGCTGCGGGCATCTGTGCCGTGCATAAAATATCCCTGTCATCCCACACTTCCTTCAGATCCATTTTTACTGCAACGTGTTCTGTTCGCAGCTTCTGTTCCAGTTCCTCATAGCTTTCCAGGCAAACCAGCAGCGTATTCTTCCGGAAAAAGTGTGTTTCCCACTGATAAAAGGGCGTCTTATTCATGACCAGCCAGTTCTGAAAATGGTATGGAAGAGCCGACATTCTTTCTTTATCCATGGTTTATCCCCCGCAATCCGATTCACTTATTTCCCATACGCAGTTCTCCACGTTTCAGCCGGAATACTACATCCGCCTCTTTTGCAAGTGCCTCTGAATGGGTAACGACTACCACGCATTTGTTCATCTTGTGGGCGCTTTCCTTCAGAATTTCCGTAATGCCCCGTGCCGTATCCTCATCCAGATTTCCGGTAGGCTCATCCGCAAGAATGACCGGAGCTTCGCTGGCAAGAGCCCGTGCGATAGCCACACGCTGCTGCTGACCGCCGGAGAGCTTCAGTACGTTGCGCTTTGCCTCTTCTTTTGTCAGGCCCAGCCGCTCCAGGATGGGAAGCGGCGGCAGCTTGGAGGTGAGCGCTACATTTTCCTTTGGATTCAGATAGTCGATCAGGTTGTATGCCTGGAAAATGAAAGACACATGATTCTTCCGGTGGTCGGAAAGCCCTGTCTTCGCAATATCCTGGTCCTCGAATAAGATCTGCCCGCTGGTCGGACTGTCCAGGCCGCCGATCAGAGACAGGAGTGTAGTCTTCCCACAACCGGACGGGCCAAGGATTGCATAGAGCTTTCCCTGCTCCATCTGGACATTTATGCCACGCAATACTTTTCTTCGGTTGTCATAGGTATACCCTACGTTTTTTACTTCCATGATGCTCATACTGTTTACCTCGTTTCTTATCTATTTCTTTACTCCATCTGTGACAAAATAGCCTTCGGTTTCATCCGCATGACCGGGATACAGGACACCAGTACCGCTATGATAAGCAAGCCCGCTCCGGCAGCTGTGACCAGAACAAAATGCTGGGGCGTAACAATGACGTTCTCAGCTGCCTTTCCAAACAGTGTGCCTAAAGTTCCCGCCATTTCCCGGCTTGCCAGATATGCCAGTGGAAATGCTACGATAGCAACCAGGCAGATCTCCAGCATTTGCTGCAATAGGACTGCATACTTTTCAATCCCCACTGCCAGCAGGATCCCGATTTCCCGTTTCCGGCTTCGGATAGACATGGAGAGGATCAGGATGATCAGTACCATGCTCACCACGGTAATCATTACAATCAGCGTCGTAACCAAAGTAGTCGTATCCGCAATAGAGCTGGAAATGCGCTCGTACACTTCATTGTTCACGGTGATGTAATAGGAGTTCCAGTCGATGGAGGTGCTGTTCTGGACTTCCTGAACAATGCCCTCCAGCTTCGCCGCATCAGAAACAAAGAAATCTACGGATGTAATCCCATTTCCCTCACTTGCCGTATAGGGTGCAGAGATAGCGGACATAGTATCCATATCCACAAAGACATATTCCTCGTAATCATAAAAAGTCGAGGGCCTTGCCATCGTTGCCTGTTCGTCATTATCATCCGCAATGACCTCAAACAAGCCCGCAATCTGGCACTCTACCAGAGGATCATCCGGATTTCCATTTTTTACTTCCAGCGTATCGCCAATAGACAGTCCATATTTATCAGCAAGCCCTTCGTACAAAATGATTCCACCATTGCCATCCGTCACATAGCGGCCTTCTGTCAGACGCAGGGCTCCACTAAGAAACAGTGGAGAATACTCCGAATCAAAACAACCTGTTCCATAAAAAAGGTCTGCTACACCTTCTCGTTCATCCGTTCCTTTCATCAAAGTATCTTGATTATAGAGATTTACGATTGTCCAATGGGTAGTGTTAAAGGCTTCCACACCGTCAATCGCAGCAATCTCCTCAATCATCTCGTCCGTGACAGGCTGTAAGGTATAGCCATTGTTGGCATTGACAGTAAAACTGGCACCTGTCACGCCTCGCAGCTCCTCCGACTGCTCCTCCTGTGCATCTGCAATCGCCAGCCCCGATAACACCAAAGTCGTAATAAAGAGAAGCAGGAAGAAAAGCAGCAACGTCTTTTTCCATTTTCGGACGGTATGTAAAACCGCCCGTATTCCTAAATTCGTTTTGTGGTTCATATCTTGTCTCCTTTATTCCATCTGTGATAAGATCTGTCTCGGCTTCAAACGCATCGTTGGAATCCCAGACAGCAGCACTGCCATGATCAGCAGGATACACCCTGCAATAGCCACCAACATAAAATGCTCTGGCGTGACAATCACATTTTCTGCCGTTTTCCCAAACAGTGTTCCCAGGGCGCCAGCCACCTGCTGACTGCATCCATAGGCCAGAGGAAAGGCTGGCACAGCAATCAGCAATGTTTCCAGCAGGTACTGCAGGACGACTGCCGGCTTTGCAATTCCCACTGCCAATAAAATTCCAGTCTCTCTTTTACGGCTTCTGACAGACATGAAAAGGATAAGCGTGATCAGCACCATACTCACAACCGTAATCACGATGATCAGCGTGGTGATTAAGGTGCCTGTATCAGAAAGTGCGCTGGAGATATTCTGGTATACCTCATCATTGGAAATAATCTTATAGTTATTCCAGTTAATTGATGAGATGTCCTGCACTTCTTTAATTACCTGATCTAGCTGGGCGGCATCCGTAACATAGAAATAGGCTTCGGAAATCCCATCACCGTCCTCTCCCCAGCCCTTTATCAATCCTTCCGCTGCGTCCATACTGCAAAATACAAAGCTGGAATATTCGTAATAAGAGGAGTCATCATACATATTCACTTGGTCCTCTTTATCAGCCACCACATCAAAGATGCCTACGATCTCCATATCCACTGCAGGCGTGTTGTTCTCCGGGTAATAGATTCCAGTCAGTGTATCTCCAACCTTCAATCCATTCCACTCCGCCAGCTCTTTACTGATAATAATGCCGTCTGGCATATCATCTGTGATATGGGAGCCTTCCACCAGTTCAAATCGTCCGGATAAGAACAGCTCATGATACTGGGAGTTGTAGGAACCATAGTTATAAAAGCTATAATTGTCGTGTTCCAATTCTTCCCCGTCAGCATTAAAGATACGGGGAAGAGTAATCAGGGAAGCGTCATATCCCTGGATGCCGTCTACCGAGGCAATCTCCCGAATCATGTCCTCTGTCATAAATTCCTGGGTGCTGTATGAACCGCCGCTTCCGCTTGACCAGCCGCCTGTGGATATGTCTCTCTGAACAGTGAAGCTGGCTCCGGTGGTTCCCCGGACTTCCTCTGTCTGTTCCTCCTGTGCGTCTGCAATCGCAAGCCCTGACAGTACCAGGGTGCTGATCGACAAAATAAGGCAGAATACCAATAATGTCTTTTTCCATTTGCGGACCGTATATAAAATTGCCCGTAGTCCTAAATTCATATCGCCTGCACCTCCTTAACTCATCTGCGACAAGATACTCTTGGGCTTCATCTTCATAATGGGGTAGGCCGCCAGTGCAGTAGAAGCCACACAAAGCGCCATGCCAAAAGCCCACACCATAGCGTAATCTTCTCCTGAAACAGCTACTTCAATCTCGGTAAGGTTCAAATCTTCGGCGGGTTCTTCCGCAGCTTCGTTTTCCCCTGTCAGATCCACCGTTTCATAGGTTTCGCTTGTTACCTGGGAGAGCAGGCTGCTCCCAATCTGATGGGAAATGACGGTGCTGGTGCCGAAGGAGATTACAAGGGCGATGGCCACCACAAGAACCACCTCCAACAGATACTGCAACAAAACCGAGCCTTTTGATATGCCCATCGCCAGATAGATACCGGTTTCATGGATGCGTCCTCTCAGCCGCAGCGTCAGGAACAATGCCAGCACCAGGAAACAGATCACAGATACCACCGCAATGGCGATAAACACGATATTCTGCAGACCTTCCAGGGACTCCTTTGCGTTCTGGTAGTCGTTGTCATAGCGTGTGAGCGTACAGTCCTCCCATGCTACACCCGGAATATCCTTTACCTCGTTCATGATGCGGTCAAGTTCATCCGGATCATCCACATAAAAATCCCCATACTGTACACTGGCTCCGTCTTCTGTTCCATAGAGCAGGGTGGCGGCTGTGGAAAGGTCTGTAAATATAATATTGTCGTAGAGGTCATAGGACGGTGCAATGCCGATAGAGTCCTGTTCTTTGGTATTGGTAAAGATCCCTGCCACCGTTACCGGAATGGTCTGGTTCTTACCCGCCACATCCTTCAGCAGCATCGTATCCCCTACACTCAGCCCGTTTCTCTGTGCAAATTTCTCATGGATCAGCACCTGATTTCCGCCCTCCGTGGTGATCGGTTCTCCCTGTATTAGTTCAAACCCGCCTTCCGTAAAATAGCTGTCATCCTGGGAGTTTGAATTTGCCACGATCTTCCCGGCGTGTTCATAGCCTTTCGGTATCTGGGCAGCCTCCTCCGTGTTGATCGCAAGAGGGTTCCCCTGTGCATCACTATATTCAGCGTAGGAGTAAGAGCGGAGCGTGTACCTGCCGCTTAGTCCGTCAATCCCCAGGATCTGCTCCCGTACCTCCTCTGTGATCCCGCCCTCCAGCTGTTTTCCATTGATTGTGAAGTATCCCAGAAGAGCCTTTTTGATGTTGGCATTAGCCGTTTCTGTGGCAGACTGGATGGAAAAGCAGGTCAGCATCAGCGTTGCCATGACCAGAAGGAACGCAAGCAGCGTAAGAGTCTTTCCTTTCTTCCGTATGGAATAGAGGAAAGCCCGTTTACACAAGTTCATTTTTCTGTCACCTCATTTCTTATGTTGTTCTGTTGTCCATGTGTAAGTGAACATTCTAAGGATACATAAGGAAGGTGGAGTTCAGGTGGAGTTGAGATGTTCTTTTGGTGGAGTTGTTTCTAAAAGAAAAAACTGGAGGTTTTCGCAAAGGAAGACCTCCAGACTATTATGTATAGGATAATACTGACTGGATAAGAGTTGTACTTCTCCAATCTCAGATTTTCTCTCTTGTCAATTTATAAACTGCCTATTTCAGAATCATACCTACATTCTTTGCCAAAGCCATTCTATATCAGGAAATAGCAAATGCAGAATAAAGCCTGCAACAACAAAGACTCCTATAAGGAGAATGATATAACATAATATTTTTACTAATTTCTTAACTTTTGCTTTGCCGTTCTCTACATCTAAATAAATAGAGTTCACTTTCTCATCGGTCAAACTTTTCTCTCTGACATCCTGAACATCTATATCTTTCACTAATTCATCTAATGTCATATCGAAATAGTCACTCAGCATAACGAGCCGTTGGAAATCCGGGTAAGATTGACCTGCTTCCCATTTGGAAATGGTTTGCCTCGAAACTTGGAGTTCCATACCTAACTGCTCTTGAGACAGCCCTTCCTTCTTTCTGATAGATAAAAGTTTTTCATTGAATTTCATTTCTTCAAAAATCCTCCTTGTGTTCGGTGCCAAAATTATATATTGAGAAGCTGCATAAGAGCAAGCAATAACTGTTGGCAATTTGTCAACTGCGCTTACCATAAGGTTTTTACCTAATTTGTAAATCCGTTGAAACAGTCCAAACATCCAAATGTCAACCGTCAGTTCAACTGAAATACCGCCGTAAACCTCACACCATTTACCGTATTCTCCATACCGCAGGAAATCCCGTGGTGATCCAGGATCATTTTTGTAATATACAGCCCCAGACCACTTCCTCCGCTGTTCCGGTTCCGAGATTTGTCCACCCGGTAGAATGGCGTAAAGAGCCGCTCTAAATCCTCCTGCTCAATGTGTATCCCGCTGTTCTCTACAGACAGAACACCATCCTGCAAGGTCACAGTGACTACGGCTCCACGAGGCGAATAGGCAACCGCATTATCCAGCACATTGGAGAACACCTTTTCCAAAAGCCGTGCGTCTCCCTCGTAATAAAAATCCGGCTGGATATCCTGGCGCAGCTCCATCTCCTTATCCTCTATCCGTCCCATGACTTTGCGACAGGCTTTCTGCAGCATCCGGCTAATGTCCAAATCCGTGCGTTCCAGCTGGAAATCACTGCCGCCCATCCTGGCTGCTGAGAGGATATCCTTAACGATCCGCTCCATGTCATTGACAGTCTTCATACAGTGGCGCAGATAGGTATCCCGGTCTTTGTATTCCCCAACCTGAAAGATCATTCCCTCCAGTTCACCCTTGATAATGGCTATGGGCGTCTTCAGCTCATGGGAAACAGCGGTAAAGAAGTCAATCCTCTGTTTTTCCTGTTCCCGCTCCCGTTCAATGTCTTTCTGCAGCTGCTCGTTTGCGTCCTGAAGGCTGACAAGTGCATTGTTCAGGCGCTCCGACATCTCATTTAAGCTGTCCGCAAGAACGCCGATCTCATCCCTTTGCTTTACCTCACACTTCCAGGTCATATCCAGGCTGGTCATGCGCTTTGCCACACTGCAGATATGGATCAGCGGCCTGGAGAAATATCTGGAGCAGACCAGCGCCGCAAGAACAGAAATCAGCAGGATCACCACCGCAATCAGCGGGATGAGTTTTAAAAGGATTTCATAGGACTGAGATACCGCAACCAGGGAAATTTCCGCAGAAACCTGATATGTCTGCCATCCTTCCTGAAAAGTGGCAGAACAGCTCATGGTTCTGTCTGCTTCTTCCAAATTTTCCGGATCTGCATAATTTACAGAGAACACATCGTTTCCATCTGTGTCGGTGATCCGCACCGTGGCATTATTTTTCATAGAAAATGCCAGAATCTCCTCTGAGCCTGCCTCCCAGCCGCTCCGTTCCAGTGTCTCCATCAGTCTGTAAAAGTCGGAAGTCGCCTGGCTTTCCAGTTCCGTCTGATAATTTTTCGGCAGGAAGACCATAACCATAGCATAAATGATGATACAGCAGGCCAGCAGCAATGCCAGCATACTCAGAAAGGTCTTCGCCTGGATACTTTCACTGATTTTCTTTTTCAATTCTATATCCCACTCCTCTGATTGTCTCGATATAATCCACACCCAGTTTCTTACGGATATTCTTGATATGCGTATTCACGATCTTCTGATCGCCATAATACTCATATCCCCATACGCTGTCCAGAAGACTCTCCCTGGAAAACACTTTTCCCGGATTTTCCAAAAGCAGCTTCAGGATCTCAAACTCCCGGCTGGTGAGGGATACCTCATCCGTTCCTACCAGCACCTCATAATTTTCCGTATCCAGTGTGATCTCTTTATACCGGATCACAGAAGGTTCCTCCTCGGTTCCCTGTTCCGTCCGACGCAGCACCGCCTCAATCCTGCACAGTACAAGAGGCATGGAAAAGGGCTTGATGATATAGTCATCCGCCAGGACATCAAAGCCCTTCATCTGGCTGGCGTCATCATCCCGTGCCGTCAACATGATGATCGGCGTCCGGCTTTCTTTCCGCAGGATCTCACATACTGCAAACCCGTCAATCTTCGGCAGCATCAGGTCCAGCAGCACCAGGTCCGGATTGCATCTCCGGAATGTCTCAATCCCTTCCAGACCGTCACCGGCGCCATATACTGTATATCCCGCATCCTCCAGGAACGCCCGGACAATGTTCTGGATGGAGATTTCATCTTCTATAATCAAAATTTTCTTTGCCATAACAGCACCTCCGCTATTTGGACAACAGTGTATCATACAAAGATGGAGTTTTGGTGGAGTTCCCCGATTTTTCATACGGATTTTAAACTTTTCATAGTTTTCTATTTTCTACGGAAAAATCCCAGGAGATTACTCCCCTGGGACATCTACAAACTTGTATCCGACTCCCCACACAGTCTGGATATATTCTTTTGTTGTTACCTCCCGCAGCTTCTGGCGGATATTCTTGATGATACAGAACACCGCACTGCTTACATCCACCGGCTCCTCCTGCCAGACTGCCTGGTAGATCTGCTCTTTCGTGAAAACTCTTCCTGGCTGACTGGAGAGATAAACAAGTGTCTGAAATTCATACGTTTCCGTAAGAGGAAGCACCTTTCCCTGGTAAGAAATTTGATGCTGAACAGGATCGATACAAAGACCGGAATACTGAAGAACCTCATCACTCGCTGTCGCCGGCTTCTCTGTATCGAATCTTGCCAGAAGCTGCTCTGTCACCTTTCCGGCTGGATCCGTGGTACGGAGGATGATTTCGATTTGTTCCATTGCTCACCACCTGTATAAAATTCGAAAGACATTATGCCGTTTCAGTGTTAATCAAAGATTTAATTTTCCCAATCAAATCATAATCGGTCTTGGAGCAAAATACTCCCCCACAAAGTTTCGCCTTTTGTTCAAGCAGGCAATCGTCATCCCCAGACATAAGTAGGAAAGGAACGGTGATCCCTCTTTGACGAACGTCTTCAAGCAAATCTAATCCTGTGCCATCCTACATATTAAAGTCAGAGCAGATTGCTTCAATCTCCGTATCTTCCAGCACTTGCAATGCTTCTTTTACTCCTGATGCCTCGTAAACTTCAAAGCATTTTTTCAAAACAGAAACTAAAAAGCCCAAATACTCTAAGTTATCATCAACAACAAGCAGTTTTTTCATTCTTTCTTTTGTTCCTCCCTTTCCGTTATCCCCTTACGGTGATAGTTCTTGCCCCTCCTCCTCGCTTATGTATCCATATCGCACCATCTGTTGAACAACATATTGTTGGCGTTGCTCTGCCAAAGCAGGATTTGTTGTTAGCGAATAAACAGAAGGTGCATTGGGAATACCCGCCAAAAGAGTACATTCATAATCCGTCATATCAATAGGGGCTTTCCCAAAATATCCTTGACTTGCATCGTAAATACAATAGTAGCCATCTCCGAAATAGATAGAATTAACATACAACTCTAAAATCTCGTCTTTCGTATAGGTATTCTCCAAGCGGAAGGCCATAAGCATCTCAGCGATCTTACGGATAAAACTTTTTTCCTGCGTAAAATACAGATTTTTGGCAAGTTGCTGCGTTATGGTACTGCCTCCCTCACGCAGACTCCATGAAGTCAGATTGTTCCAGGCGGCTCGGCCTATGGCAATCAGGTCGATTCCCGAGTGTTGTTCAAAACGGTGATCTTCCACCGCTACAACAGCGTCCAAATATGTCTCAGGGATTTCTGATAGGGTAGTATAATGAGGCTCAGATTGGATCTCCGCAACTTTTTCTGCAAGTGGCTGTTCGGCAAGTGCGTCATGATACATTTTGTAACCGCTTCCGGTTAAAGTAAGGCCGACAATGACAATCATCGTCACTACCAAAAGAAAGAATCGTCTTATCATCTTTTTCATGACACACTCACCTCGGAATAGAAATTAGAACAGTCTTGGAAGTACAACCAACCCCAATACACCAAGCAGATAAAGGGCGTTTACAATAAGCCCGATCTTAATATAAATATCCCTGAGATGTACTTTACAAAACAGGAATAAAGCGTATAAGAAACTGATTGCAATAAAAATGCAATATCCAATCGCGATTGTAGTTGCATTTGGATCAGTCGGTTTCCACACGAACAGCATGGTAATAGGAACAAAAATTGTAATAAATGAAATAATACTTAAAATCTTACTTTTCATGAGTTTTCCTTTCTTTTATTCAACTGTTAAATCAACAGATCCTGTAAAGTTTTCTGTTTGAAGGAAAATATAGTTACTTGCTGAAGGAAGTTCCAGCGTATTTGAATATGTTGTCGATGTATCACAAAGTATTTGCGGATCTTCGTCTCCTGTCTGTAAAAGCAGTTTTGCCTTTCCTCCTGTTATATCTAACTCACAGGAAATATGGATTTCATTTCCAGAAGTTCTTTCTAATGAAGTCCCGCCAAATAGCTTTTCCTCTCCAGTAAAGCTGTCATAATCAGCCTGATATGTTCCCACATAGTTATCTTCGCCAAACACACGGTCTCCCTGCAGATCCCTATCTCGGGTAAGCGTATCATCTCCAACTGCCTGCAATACCTGATTAAATTTATCTATAATCTCATCTTTAGAGTAAGAGCATCCAGTAATGGAAAACAGGCAGCATATAACAATACATAGTGAAATAATTTTCTTCATGATTTCCTCCTTGTTTTATTTCGATTTCCTTTTTTTTGATCTGTCGAACCTGCTGTAGTTTCTTTTCTCGGTATACTAATAACAATGAGCGAAATTACCAGCATAACTACAAGCACAAAAATACCAATCAGGCTGTTTTGAGAGGAGGAATAGGCTCCAGCGGTATCGGAAACAAAACCTTCTCCCTCAAAATTCACAATACTTAACCCCGCTGAAAGCGGATATAAGTTACGAATTAGCGGATTCTTAAAATAGATACTGATATATCCTAAGAGAAAGGCAGCAACGGCCCCACCTTTAAAGGAATCCTTTTTTCTTCCACAATATGCAACCAAAGGCATTTCACCTATACAAGTAAATAAAGCCATCAAAGTAATCTGCACCGTACCTGTAAGTATAGTAGAAAGCGTCATATTATCCCGACATGCAATTAGTCCAACAATGACTGTCACGAATGTATTAAATAGTCCCAGAACAGCAGAGATAATTCCCAGTGTAATCAATTTACCCGCCATCATCTTCGGGAACGAAACTGGCACAGTAAGCAGATTTTTAAGCGTGTCATCCGTGTATTCCCGATTTATCATATATCCGCCAATCAGTGCCAGGATCATCGGGAAAAAGATAGTCATATTATTCCAAATGGTACTATTCAGTAAATCAGGAAACGTATAGTTCAGTATACTTTTCGCATCATCTGACATAATGTTTTGCATAGTAATCGTAATAATCGGAGAGCAGGCCACACCGATAATACCTATTAGAATAACGCTGTACCTTTTTAGTTTTTGAAATTCAGTAATAATAGAATTTAGCATATCCGGCCCACCTTTCATATTTCACGTTTTTTGTAAATCTGTATAATTGCAATGATTGATACAAACGCAATCACAGAAATAATACAAATACATACCGGAGTTGAAACAAAGTAAGGGCGCATCGTATTATAAAATTCAGCCGCAGCCCCACTTCCTTCATCATAAAATTGATAGATCCAGCGATTAATAAGCGGTATGGGCAAAATAGTTCCAACATTTACTCCTACGGGCGTAAGCATTCCCATATCTGTCACATGGACAACGTAATTTACAATCGTGTAAAAAAGCGTTATCACAATAGAAATCAAGTCGCTTTTATTAAACCAAACCACTAATGCTACGCATGGAAGAGCTGCCGCCAGTAACATCAACCCCAAAGCAAAACTCAGGATAAATTTCTGCACCATATTTTCCATTGGTATCCCTAATATTGCAGAACAAATCGTGCTTGCAAAAAAGCCAACTAAAGTATAGGCAACAGAAACAATCGCCATTACACTGATTTTAGCAAGTACAATTTTATCTTTGGTAACAGGAATAGTTACGAGATTTTTAAGGGTGTCGTTATCCTGTTCTGTAAAAAATAACGAGGTGGCAATCACTGTCAATATAGGCAGCAATAAAAGGAAATCCCCATAGTCTACAATACCGGAAAACAAATTGTCATAATTAACCTGCGTAGGGATATTCCAATATAATGCTGTCATTACCACTGGAAATATTAATGCCGCCAATGTTGCCAGGACAAAAATTGACCGACGCTTAAACTTGTAAAATTCGCATAATATCAGATCAAGCAATCCCCTCACCTCCGGTCACACGCTTAAAGTAATCCTCCAAACTATCTTCACACGTATGTGCTTCTGTGACATCCAAACCATTTTCAATAAAAGAACGATTGATCGCAGATACCGGCAAATTAGTATTATAAATCCTCAAACTATGGTCATCAGTTACATCAAACTTGCGCGTATGAAAATTTCGCTCAATGATTCGCGCCGCCTGTGCCGCATCTGAAACGATAAAGTGAATATACTTACTATTTTTCTGTTCCAATTCAGCGAGACTTTCTTCTTCTAACAGTACTCCGTGGTCAATAATGCCAATATCATCCGCCAGCAGCGAAATTTCCGAAAGAATATGACTGGAAATCAGAATCGTCTTTCTCCTAAGATCGCATAATTCCCGGATGAAATCACGAACTTCTGCGATCCCGATAGGATCCAGGCCGTTGATCGGTTCATCCAGAATTAAAAGTTCCGGATCGTGCATGATTGCAAGTGCAATCGCCAGCCTTTGTTTCATTCCAAGAGAATACTGAGAAAAAAGTTTTTTGTCATTATAGGGTAGCCCCACAACCTCAAGAGCACTTTTAATTGCATTTTTACTCGGAACACCACGCAGGCGGGCAAATATATTCAGGTTTTCTGTTCCTGTTAAATTAGGATAGAAGCCGGGAGATTCTATCAGACACCCAATCCGGGGAAGGATTTTCTTTTCATTCCCTTTCATGGTTTTCCCGAAAATCTTTATCGATCCGGAAGTTGGCTGTGTCAGACCTAAGAGCATTTTCATAGTCGTAGTTTTTCCCGCTCCATTTCTACCAAGCAGACCATAAATTTTCCCCTGCTCCACATGAATATTTAAGTCCGCAACACTTTTTTGCGTGCCATATTGTTTTGTAAGATGGTTTGTTTCAATAATGTATTTGCTCATATTCAGTCCTCCTCTTCCATAGAGATATATTACTACTCCAGTCTTGCATTAACCTTGCCGCAACCTTGCATTAACCTTGCAATTTATGACAGTTAAATGAGTTTCTGAAAAAATTAGAGCCCTCACCATGGAGGAGAGAGCTCTAGTCTGCCAGAGGGAAGAATATCTTAAAAGTAGTTCCTTTTCCCTCTACGCTTTCTGCTGTTATTGTGCCATTCATTTTTTCGACAAGCTGATGAACGATAGACAGGCCAAGACCGCTCCCCTTCTCAGAGCGCCCTTTATCGCATTTATACAGGCGTTCAAAAATATGCTTCAGGTCCTCTTTTTCAATTCCTATCCCATTATCCATCACAAGAATTTTAATATTTTTATGCTGCTTGGATAAACTGATTCCTATTTTGTCCGCATGACTATGAGATATAACGTTTTGTATAAGATTATTTAATATCCGCATATATGCGTCTGAGTCAAGTTCTACCCAGAAAGGCTGCTCAGGAATATCGATATTGTAATCGATCTGTTTATCTTCAAATACCGGTATCCAGTCAATCAATATATCTCTTGTTAATTCAACGACCTCAACTTTGTTCATTGCAATAACAAATTCATCGGAGTTCAGTTTAAACCAGTCAAACAGAACATCAATATATTCTTTTAGGTCATGGGCCTTGCGACGGGCAGTCTCGATGTAATCATCTTTATCTTTTCCGGTAACAATTCCTTTGTGTGCGGCATCAAGATATCCGATCAAAGTAGTTAAAGGTGTCCTGACATCATGAGAAAGGCTTGTCATAAGCTGCTTGTTATTCTCTTCGGTTTGTCGAAAGGAGGCTAATCTATCCTCGTAGGATACAATAATATCATTCATTTCATAAGCAAGCGGCGCAACAATTTCATGTGTTTTGGACAAAATGCGCCGATTCCCATTTCCATCCTTAATATCAGCCAATGCCTCTGACATTTCCACTATTTGATTTTTTATCCGTCTGATGGCAAGACAGCAAATAAGGACAGATACAACAGCAATCGTAATAGAACCATAAACAATCACCATCATTTCGTCAAACCTCCTTATTAAAACGATACCCGATTCCCTTTATCGTCTGTATAAATTTCGGATGGCTGGGATTTTCCTCCAATTTCTTCCGCAACCGGCTGATAATCGCCATAATGTTACTATCATCATAACAATATTCTTCGCCCCAGACTTCTTCGTAAATTTTCTGCTTCGTTAATATTTTCCCTTGATATTTCACAAGAAATAAAAGTACGTCAAATTCCTTTGGAGGAAGTTCAAATGTTCCATTTGCAGTGGTTATCGTACGATTATCAATATCAATTCTCAAGCCGTCAAAATCAAGCTGCTGTGGAGTTCCCTCTGATCGATTAAATCTGGTATACCGGCGGATCAAAGAAATAATGCGGGCTATCAGTTCGTCCATATCAAATGGCTTTGTTAAGTAGTCGTCAGCTCCTGCCCGTAGTCCGCGCACCTTTGAGACACTGTCATTTTTTGATGTGAACATGAGTATGGGCAACCTGCTTTCCTTTCTGATTTCTTCCAGGGTTTCAAAGCCGTCCATGCCCGGCATCATAACATCCAGTATTACTAACTGATAATCCTTTTCCTTCAGCTTCATCAAACCTTCTTTTCCGGTATTGCAGCAATCAGCTTCTATATTTTCCGATAATACACTATGTTTAATTAATGTACAAAGCTCTTTATCATCGTCTATAATCAAAACTGTATTCATATTCAGTTTCCTCCAAATTATATGTCTTTACTATCGACAGTCTTGCTTCCGTTGTTTATGATAGTTATTATATAAAGAAGTTACCGATACATCAACAAGCACTTCTTAATCCCTTCCGTATATTCACTTCCAAAAACAATATATTGTTTTATTCCATTTGACACATACTATATCTTGTGCTACTATAATCTTGTATTTGAGTTTTTGTGTCATCCCGAAAT